>Ga0247819_10000070_pt1 | contig 62294 bp, 100 predicted proteins | sample 13C_Xylose_Day6_FD_193428 | JGI IMG/M metagenome (GOLD analysis project Ga0247819, IMG submission 193428) | Soil microbial communities from agricultural site in Penn Yan, New York, United States - 13C_Xylose_Day6 | ecosystem: Environmental > Terrestrial > Soil > Agricultural land | place: USA... | reverse complement strand
GACGGGGGCAGGGGGCAGGGCAGCACAATAGGCACCCTGCAGCATGGGGCAGCTGCAGCGTGTTGCACGGGAGAAAACGGGGCCTGCCCGTAGGCACGGCGGGGCACGGTATGCCATAAAAACCATTCTTCACACGGGCTTGCACCCTATGCAAGTAGGGTGTTCTAATGGTGTCCATACACACCCCCTACACCTGAAAGCAGGACCCGAAATGCTCGCTAAAGATCCCACCCCCCACGCCGGGCTTTCCAAGCAAGCCATTACAGGCAAGCGCGTAGCCGCTGAAGACCTGAAGCCCGGCATGAAAATTTACGATGTCCAGATTGAGGGCGAACGGCTCACCCGCAAGACGCCCGCCCCCATCGTCAAGACGTGGCAGCACGGCCCGTGCACCACTATCGACACCACGCGCGGCGCGGTTGAATATGACGCCGAAGAATTGGTAAGGGTAAAGCCCATGCGCCCCGCCGATATTATTGACGCCGTTGTGTTCGCCATGCAAGTGGAAATTAGGAGCTATATCGCCGTAGGGATCATTCCCGTTACCGTCTCCAGTTTTTCGGAATTGCATGACTACATCGACGCCAACATGTTGGCGGAAGAATGGTATGACGGCCCGACTGATGATGAATCGGAAGATGAGGCCGAAGCGCGCATGAGTGCCAATGTCGCTATTTTCAATCCCGCATCTAACCGCGTTAGCGCGTGGTTAGCTGCAGGCCGCCCGGAATTCTAAAGGGGAAACGTCATGGAATGGTTTGTCTTGCTCACGTTCGATAACGGCACCGTAGAACGCATGTATTGCACGAGTCGGGCCGAAGCTCGCGCACGTCGCCGCTACTATCTCCACACCATGAAAGATCTCAAGGCGGCGACTGTCTGCCGCATTACGGAAGGCTAGGACAATGGACACTGAAGACATGGATTGCACGTTTCAGGCGCGCGAGCTGATTACCGCCCTGCAGGCGGAAGGCCTGACTGCCACGGTGGAACAAATGGGCGGGGGGACGGCCGCCCTCATGGTGGACAACGGCCCCGGCTGTAGTGAGCCGTTGCTAATCGGCCCCGGTAGCTATGACTGGACCTATCCGCATCTGTCCAGTTTCACCACGGAAGACCTGTATTACGGCCCCGACACTCTCACCCGTGAGGGTGAGCCTAGGGACAGTGACCCGCCATCATGGGACATTGAACCGGGGACACCCGTAGCGGACGTGGCGCGCGCCGTAGCGGCAAAATATCGGGAATTGAACCCGTAGACAGCACCCCCCATTGCACCCCCCATGCACCCCCTGCAGACACCTGCAGGGGGTGTTTTGTTGTGCCCCTCGTGAGGGGGTGTCATGTGCGTAGGGTGTAAGGAATGCGGAACATAGGGGGAAGGCAGGGGAGACAGGCCGGAGGAATGTGTAAGGCATACGGGAATGCGTTACAGACACGCCGTAATGCGCGAGCCCCTGCCCCTAACCCCCTTTAGGTATGTATGTCTGTAGAAAAAAATAAAGATCTACAGGGGCATAGGGGGATCTAGGCTAGGGCCTGCAAAAACGGCCCCTGCAGTACCATATCCGCCCATGCCTAACGCATTCCCCCGGCCCCTATGCCTGTAGGGTGTCCCCCCTGCCCTGCCCTATGGGCGTAGTGTCCCCCTCATGCCCGCGGCAGGCCCTACGCGGGCCGCTGCAGGCACGCCGGGGCCATGGTGGTATGGTGATAGCTAACGGCAGTCACAGGGCCGGAGAAACGCGCACAGGGCTTTCCTGGAAAATGGGAAAATTTTTGTGCTGTTGTTTGTATTGGTAAACAGGGCCCTGTAACCCCTGACCCTGCAGGGCTGTATATATACAGCGATAATTTACAGGTTGACATAATGTGGATTATCGGCGGAATTTTTATACAGGAATATGTATCACTATGCACTGCAGCCCGGCATGAGAGCTGACTCTTAGTTGCATGGCAGGCAACAAATAAACGGTAGGCCTGAATCAGTTTTGCGCGGCCGGCCAGGGGGCGCTGGCCAAATCTTCGACAAACTTTCACCGCGCGGCACTTTTTCCGCAGGGCGACAAAGTTATCCACATTTTCTAGTCAAATGCCGCTTCACTTGAACGCGCCGGCCACGATTCAAGTCCGCTTGAATGCCTGGATCATTTTCCACAGCCTGTGGACAAACCCCTCCCCCTGAAAAACCGGGCGCTGCATATATACGCAGGGCAAGGGCCCCCTTGTACAACACCTGTGTCGTTATGCCCTGGTAGACTCCCAGTACAGGCCAACAGACCAAGGAGCCCCATGGATGCCAGCCCTTTTGCCCGCCGGAGGCTCCTGGATCTGTTCTGCTGCCAGGGCGGTGCCGGAATGGGCTACCACCTCGCAGGCTTCGAGGTGACCGGCGTGGACCTGTTCCCCCAGCCCCGCTACCCGTTCACGTTCCACCAGGGCGATGCGCTGGAGTTCCTGCGCCGGCACGGACACGAATACGACGCGGTGCACGCCTCCCCGCCGTGCCAGGCCCACACGAACGCGCAGAAGATCATGGCCAACGACCACCCCGACCTCATCGGGCCCACCCGCGAGCTGCTGGACTTCCTCGGTGTGCCCTACATCATCGAGAACGTGCCCGGGGCCCCGCTGGTCGAGCCCATCGAGCTGTGCGGGGCCATGTTCGGGCTCGGCACCTACCGGCACCGCCTGTTCGAGTCCAGCCTGCCGCTGGTTGCCCCGGCTCACCCGGAACACACCACCCGGACCACCAAGATGGGCCGCAGGCCCGTGGACGGCGAGATGATGCACGTTGTCGGAAACTTTTCCGGCGTGGAGAAGGCCAAGGCAGCCATGGGCATCGACTGGATGACCCGGGACGGGCTGCGGGAATCCATCCCGCCGGCGTACACGCAGTACCTCGGGGCGCAGGTGCTGGAGTATCTGACGGCCGAGGACGCCGAGGCGGCATAGGCGTGTAATATTCACCTATGGACATTTCCGACGAAGCGGTAGAGGAAGCCCGCGGGCAGCTCGACAATATGGGAGTGAGTGTCTCCAGGAAGTACATGCGCTCCGCCCTCGAAGCCGCGGCACCGCACCTCGCGGCGCAGGCGTTGCGGGAAGCAGCGGACGCCCTGGAGCTGCAGCCGCCGAAACTGCGGCAGCAGTACGTCGCCGCGCTCCGGCTCTACGCCGAGGAACCCTGGCGGCTCGGCGTAGAGCCGGAGGGCTGATGCCCTACAAGTCCGAGAAGCCCGGCCAGTACATCCGGCCCGCCGACGACCGGCGGCGCAAGCTCAGCGACGCCCAGCGCGAGGAGATCCGGACCCAGCACGCGTTAGGTGCGTCCCAGCGCCGGCTCGCGGAGCACTTCGGGGTCTCGCGGCGGCTCATCTCGTTCATCCTGGACCCGGAGAAGGAGGCCCGGGCCAAGGCGCAGTACGCCGAGCGCCGCAGGGACGGGCGCTACTATGACCCGGAGAAGCACGCCGCGGCGATCCGGGAGCACCGCCGGCACAAGCACGCCCTGTACCGGGAGGGGAAACTGGCCCCGGAGCAGTGAGAGCATTCCGTGCGGGGCATGGATCAAGTGAATCGCGGCTATTTCGCCGCAGGGTCAATCGTCACGGACAGCCCGAGGTAGGCGCAGATCTCGAACAGGTTCGCCAGCGAGATGCTGGTCCTGCCGGTGAGCATCTGGCTGACGTGCTTCTGGCTGAAGCCCAGGTGCTCGGCCATCGCCGTCTGCGTCCTGCCCTGCGCCCGCAGTTCCCACCGGATCAGGGCCTGCAGTTCCCCGATGTCGGCCACCGTGTGCCGCCGCATCAGGACACGCCGACGTTGCCGAGCAGGCATTCCAGGTGCAGGTAGCGCATCGAGACCTGCCGGGTGCCGTTGACGTGCGGCAGCAGGATGCCCCGGTCCCCGGCCGCGAAACGGTTCCCGCACATCACGCACAGTTCCCCGGCGGGCGGGGGCGGCACCCGCAGCGCGTCATCCTCGCAGACGGGGGCGCGCAGCGTGGCGCTGGGCCAGGGCTCCCCGAACCAGTTCATGCCATCCCCCTTGCCTTCAGGCCATCCCAATACACATCGCAGGCCGGGCACTCACCCTGCGGCTTGATGTCCCGGGAGGCGCGGTGGTTGTGCCGGGGCGGTCTGTTGGCCATCTCCTCTGCGCGGGCCCGGATCTCCTCCAGCGACTTCTGGAAGGCCGCATCGTTTGTCAGGTGGTGCAGCGCCCAGTTGTCCTGCAGGACCAGCCAAAACTCCGGCTCGGTGTCCAGGGCAGCCGCGAGCTGCGCCGCTGTCTGCCTGGTGATCTCCTTTTTGCCGCCGATGATCTCGCTGACCATCTGCGCCGGGCGCTCCAGGATCTCCACCAGCTCTTTCTGCGCCCAGCTCCGCTTCTCCAGTTCCAGTTTTAGCCGGGCACCGGGATGCTCCGGGGCGGTCATTCCACCCCGTCCAGGACGTCGGAGAGCCGGATGACGGCGTGGGCCAGGGTGGGCCATTCGTCGGCCAGCCTGATCTGCGCCTGGATGTGGGTCAGGACCGAGGCTCCGGGGTTGATCCAGGCGGCCTGGACCTGTTCTGCGGCGGCCTGCACGGCCGGGTGCGTCCCGTCGCTCATAAGGTGGCCTTCAGGAAGCCGTCGAGTGCCGCCGCGAAGCCCCGCAGCTCCTCCGGTGTGCCGATGAGGGTCACGCCCTCGAAGTCCTGGCTGGTGATGAACAGGGCCTCCTGGCCCGGCTGCAGCGGATCGAGCGCCAGCACGTTGTCATCAGGCTCCAGAAACCCAAACCGCGCGTCGGTGGCGAAGGTCAGCTCCATGCTCACAGCCAGATCCAGTCCGTCCGCACCCAGTTCACGCGGTCAGGCTGCATCATGAGGAAGGCGGCGTAGCCCTGCGCCTGGCCGTTGCGGGTGGACAGCAGGAATCCCTGCCCGCTCTCGGTCTGCTGGGCCTCCTGCCACTCCGCGCTGGTGATCGCCCACTGTCTCGTCAGCTCTGGCTCCGGCCGCTCCGGGATGAGTCCGGCGGTGACTTCCAGCAGCACTCGTGCGCTCATTTTCGGGGTTTCCTTCCGTTTTGGATCAGTGGCGGCCGTTTGGCCTCCGGCCGGTAGTACATGAGGGCCTGCACGGCGAACCCGTGCCCGATGGCGGCCTGCTCCTCGGTGCTGTAGCGCTCCTGGTACTGGTCCATCGGGCCGCCGAAGATCATGGTCTCGAAGATCAGCGGGGGACCGTCGCCCCAGGCGTGGTTCAGGCCCAGCCACACGGTGGAGACCCTCCCGAGCGCGCCCAGATCGGTGAGCCCGACATGGCGGTCCTGCCGCCCCATGAGGGCAGCCCAGCGCTCCAGGCTGATCGGCGTCCCCTGCCGGTCAAAAAACAAGTCCATGCCCCCAGCTTATGGTGTAACCGCAGGTCAAGGGCACCCTTCGGTAACACGGCAGGCTCAGGACGTCATCAGGATTGGCTCAGGATTGGCTCAAGTTTCCTGCTAGGGTTATTTCCGGTGTCCGGGGCTGCGCTGCTGTTGTCCCCCCAGCCGACTACGGCGCAGCCCCGGACATCACCACACACTTACCCCGGGGGAGAGCATGAGCACGGACCTGCCGCAGTACGGCATCAAGACCTGCGGGAAGCTGCTGGACCCGCCCTTCGACGCCCTCGGCCCGTGCCTGCTCAAACCCGGCCACACGGACAAGTGCATGGTCCAGGCCCCCGGCATCCGGGGCGGGCTGCTCAACGTCTCGCAGGTGGACGGGGGCCTGCCACAGCTCAAAGACCACCCCTGGTACTCGGATGAGGAAGTCCTGCGATACCGGCGCATCAGCCGCAGGCTGTTCCGGGGCTCGATGGCCGCGTTCGCCCTGAACATGGTGGTCTGCGCGTGGACGCTGCTGCGGGCCTTCCACGTCCTGTGATGCCACAGCCACCGGATGACAGCGGAATGACGGCGCTCATCGCCCGGCTGCGGGCCGCGCTGCGGCTCATCAGCCCGGATGACATCACGCCGATGGGCGTGCGCATCATCGGGAAGGTGCTGGATGAGGCGGAAAAGGAGGCCGGGGGATGAGGGAGCACCCCGTCAGCCCGCAGTACATCCAGGAGTTCCACCGCTACCAGTGCGGGTACTGCAGGCAGTGGGTTCACTACAGCGAGGAAGACGGGCGCTGGCACCACAAGGCGCGCTCGTGACTGCCCGGCCGCTGTGCCCGGAATGCCGGGCCGGCAGGCACGCCAGCTGCGTCGGCTACGCCCTGGACCGGGCAGCTGACCTCGTTGTTGCCTGCGGCTGCAGCCATGACGGCTAAGCCGCTGCCCAGCAAGGGTCCGAACAGCCCGTTCTCGCCCGCCGGGCGGACCCTGGTGGCCCGCACCTGCGGCTCCTGCGGCGAACTGGCCGACGGCCCCTCCTTCCCCGTCATCTCCGGCAACGGAGCCCGCCGCAAGCACTGCCACAAGTGCCACAACGCCAGGAAGAAGCGGGACCGGGAGGAGCGCGGCATCGGTGTGCCGGCCCCGAGGCCGCCGATGAACCTGCAGACCAACACCCGCATGCGGTGGACTGCCGAGGACGACAGATTCCTGCGCGACAACGTGGACGTCGTGGGCTATGAGGCCATTGCGATGGCCCTGGGGCGTTCCCTGGGCAGCGTCTACCAGCGCCGGGAGGTGCTGGGCCTGGCCCCAGTGCGCAGGCGGCACCGGGTGAAGAAGCCGTGGCAGATCCGCCGCCCCCTGTAGTCTGTTGTTCAGCAGACTTTATGTACAGGGGGCATGGTGTACGACTACAAGGCCCGGGTGATCCGCTGGATTGACGGGGACACGGTGGTCCTGTTCATCGACAAGGGCTTCGATGACTGGTGCATCCAGCACATCCGGCTCATCGCGCTGTACTGCCCCGAAATCGATGACCCGGGCGGGCCGGAGGCCAAAGCCCGCGCCGAGCAGCTGTGCCCGCCGGACAGCATGGTCTTCTGCGACACCCGCAAGTCCCCGGTGCCCCTCGCCATCCAGAACGGCCGCTCCTTCACCCGGTACCTGGGCACCGTGTCCCCGCTGGGCTCGGCGGAGCCCGTCCAGCAGACGCTGATCCGGGAGGGCCTGGGCACCGAAAAACCGTGACCCCAAGGGTGGCCTTGTAATCGATGGATGTGTAGTCTGTTCTTACAGACCTACACACTTCAAGGAGCACCCAATGAACCAGCAGCAATCCCTGCCCGGCAATCCGCACTTCGATGAGGCCACCTACCAGGAAATCGACGCCGCCTCCTACGCCCAGGCGCAGGCCACGCTCGCCCTCGCCTACGAGCAGCGCACCGCCAGCCTGATCGCCCTCTACACCTCGGGAGACGTCACACACGGTGAGGTGACCTATGGCCTCCTGCCTGAAAGGGCGGAGTCGATGCTGAAGCAGGTCAATGAACGGCTGGGCCTGCAGTGAACCGCGTAGACGGTGAGATCACCGTCCCCTCGGCCATACGGACGGATCTGGAGATCCGGGCCACCGCCCTGAACGCCGCCGTCCAGCTGGGACAGGGCAAGGCCAGCCGGGAATGGACGCTGGATGTGGCCAGGGACTTCGAGAGCTACCTGCGGAACGGGGCAGCGGCATGAGCGAGCACAAGAGCATCTGCGTCGTCTGGCCGGCCTGGTTCGAGGGCTCCACGGACCCCGAGCTGCACGTCACCGCCCTGTTCCTGGGCAAAACGACGGACGCGGATTACGGGCGCGGCGATGTCCAGGACGTCGTGGCCGCCTTCCGCGACATCGCCCCCGGCCCCGTCAGCCTGCAGGCCTCCATCGATTGGTTCGGGGCGAACAAGGACGTCCCGGTGCTGCGGCTCTACAGCATGTTCAGCCCGCACCTGCGCTACACCCGCGACGTCATGGCGGAGCACCTGACCAACCTCGGCATCCCGCCCTCCGACGACCACGGCTTCATCCCGCACATCACGATGAGCAACGAGAGGATCACCGTGATGAAGCTCCCGCGCATCGTGTACCTGGAGGCCCCGGTGCTGTGGTGGGGCAACGACAGGGCGATCCACTCCAATCACCGGAAAGAGGAGGCCGCATGAGGCTCTGGAGACGCATTCAAGGCACCATCTGGCACTACCGGGCCATCCGGGCGCTGGACGCCCGGGAACGGCTCGAAAGAGGCTCCCGGGCCTGGAAAAGGGCCGATCAGCGGATAGAAAGGCTGTTCCTGTGACCGAAAAGCCGGAAATCATGCCCTATCTGACCATCGTTCCCGACCGTGTGCCCCGCCAGAAGGCCCATGCGAATCTCGGACAGACCAAGAAGGCGGTGCTGTTCCGGCTCCGGGATGAGGCGCTTTCCACCCCTGTGAAGGCCTACAGGTGGACCGATTCGGGCTGGGAACTCATGTGGGACATCGCGGAGGGCACATTGAGGGAGGAAATGCCGTGGCGAAAAGCCTGAAAGATCGCATTTGCGAGGGTCTGGAGGACCGCCAGGGCCTCATCGTGCCGGTGATCCGGAAACTCATGGCCGAGGCGTGGGATGAAGGCGGCGAGGCCGCCATCGAGCGCGAGCACACCTACGGCGCGGACGCCAAGGCCGCTTTTTCCAACCCCTACCGCCCCTCAAACGACAAGGAGCAGCGCAATGACGGATCAGAAGCGGTTCGGCCCCGGTGAGCGCGTCCGGTACTGCCTGGACTGGCCGGATCTCCCGGACCCTGTATTCACTATTGCGGCAGGCAGCTGCGCAACTGTGGTGCTGGTGCCTCCGGGGCCTCGTGAGATGTATCTGGTACGCCTGGACACGCCCGTCCCCTCCTACGGCGAGGAAATGAGCGTCGGCGGGCGGTATCTGGAGCCGGAATAGGCTAGAGTGGCTCCTGTGTAGAGCTGTTGCAGCGAAAATCCCCTCCTGGTGCTCCTGGGAGGGGATTTTTTTTTTTGTGCCCTGCGGCCCGGCGGACGGGCAGCTACCCTACCGCTACCGTAGAACTACCATAATCGCTACCGTAGAACTATCAAAGTGGTACCAGAGTACTACCACATAACTACCATCGTGCTACCAGATCAATACCAAAGAGCTACCGTTTTAGTTTGGTAGTGCTATGCAACAACTACCGTTCTGGTATGAAATAACTACGCTATGGGTACCCTTTAGCTACCAAAGGGGTACCATAGAGCTACTGCACAGCTACCAAAGCACTACACAACCACTAGGGGAGCAAAATGGGAGCACAACCGAACCATGCCCGCGATGAGCGCACCGCCGTCGCGCAGGCCCTGGTCGCCAGCGATGACGCCGTTGACCTCGAATTTGTCATTGAGCACTGGGACGACTACGGCCCGTCCAGGCCCGTGGCCATGTCCAGGGCCTCAGACTTCATCGCCATGTTCGATGCCCTGACGCAGCACCGCGCCGCGACGGAAGCGGGGGAGTAGCCGTGCTGATCCTCATCGGCCACCACAAGGGCGGCGTCGGCAAGAGCACCATCACCGTCAACCTCGCCGCCGAGCTGCAGCGCCGGGGCCGAAAAGTCTGCATCGTGGAGGCGGACCCGACCGTGCACACGACCAGCATCTGGGCCGCCGACCGCGTGGAGGCCGGCGGAGCGCCCATCAAGACCGAACAGGTAAGCGGCAACCTCTACACCAAACTGATAAACCTCGACAAGGCCCACGACGTCGTGCTGGTGGACGCCGCCGGGAAGGACTCCAAGGAACTGCGCACCGCGATGACGGCCTGCGATCTGCTGCTGGCACCGCTGCTGCCCTCCCAGCCGGATCTGGACACCTCGAAGTCGCTGCTGGCCACCGTCAAGGAGGCACGGAAGTTCAACCCGGACCTGAAGCTCATGGGCGTGCTGAATCGGGTATCTCCGCACGTTTGGGACGATGAGGAGGGCGAGGCCCGCACCTACATGACGAAATACCCGGATCTGGTGCTGGCCAGGACGGTCCTGCACGACCGCAAGGTCTTCCGCAAGGCGATGGGTGATGGCAAGGGAGCGGTGGAAACGCGGGATCGCAAGGCCAAAGCCGAGATCCAGCTGCTGCTGCAGGAGGCCCTGTCATGGTGAAGATGAGGGAGCCGACCCCCGAGATGGAGAAGGAGATCGAGGCCTTCGGGGACGCGGCCGAGAAGCCGGAGCGGCCCACCAAGGCCGATGAGCCCAAGTGGAAGCAGCGGAACCGCGAGCCGAAGTCCCACGGCTTCAACCTGCGGCTGAGCAAGTCCCAGCTGGAGCTGCTGAAGGCCGCGGCGGACCTGCAGGAGATCAGCCAGCAGAAGTTCGTGGAGCGCGAGCTGTGGCCGCTGCTGGAGGAAAAATACGGCCATTTGCTCGGAGGGACAGATGGCTGAGTACAGGTACCTGCTGATGGCGGAGCGGACGGACGGCACCGGACGGATGGTGTACTCCGTCGGCAATGACAGGGCCCGGCTGGAGGAAATCGCCCGGCAACGGACAACACCCAGGACCAGATTCTGGGTCGAGGAAGCGGTTGCTGATGGGCTGTTCTTCGTGCTCGATTCGGAAGAATGAGCACGGTTTTTCGCGCGCGCGTCACTTAAGGTGGGTCACCTTTTGAAAGTCTCCACCCTTAGTAGTCCAGCGTTAGGTGGGACAAGACCTACGTGCCGGGCCGCGCTTGCGCGGTGCGGCTGCCGGGGGAGGCCCGCCAGGGCCTGGGGCGGGAGCCCCTGTCGTGGAGGTGAGGTATTCACGACAGAGTAGCCCCCCTGCAGGGGGCCGACGAAAAAATTTTTCGCCGTCGCTTCGGGGATTACTCGGAGCGCAGGACCGGGGTATGAGCAGTCGCCTCCGGGGCACACCGCCTCCCCGGCAAGGCGCACCGCTGCGCCCTCGTCGCTCCTGGTCTGCCTTTACGCGCAGGGGACTGCTCTAGGAAACCCCTCTGGCCTTCAATTGGGCCTCTCGCTACACGCGGTGGGTTAGCCGCTGGGACACGTCCGCCACGGTTGCCCGTGGTTCCCGCAGGGACTGCCCGGCGTTTTTCCGACACGCCGCCCTGGACCTATCGTGTTGTCCGCCAAGACCTTACGATAGACTCTAGTTATTCAATTTTTATTGGTAAGCAACACAGTAGCCCGGACTCCGCCAAGGTCCGGGCTTTGCTGCTTTAACGGGCGTGTTGCTGCAGGTCAGCGGCGCTTTCCGGGCCGCCAGCTTGTCATAAGGGTGCTTATCGGCGCGGCGGGGTTCTGTATCGAGTCCTGTAAACTGAATCCATGGACAACCTGATGTACATACTCGTCGTTGTTGCCATCATCGTGCTGATTGTTCTGCTGGTCCGGCGCATCTGAGCCCCTGCGTCCGGTAACCCCCATGCCATCCGGGCGCAGGCTCCGGCCCTCATAAGGGCCGGAGCCTTTTGCTTTGTAATTGATGCCTCTGTATTTATGAATTGCAGATGTGCATTTGTAATAAGCTGGTTCCATGGCGGAAAACATCGAAAACACCGTGGATATGCTCACCACGATTGTGGTGGACCGCCGCAGCGAGGGTTATACCTTCGAGGAAATTGCGACCGAGCAGGACATTTCCGTCGATGAGGCTGTGCGGGCGTGGAAAGAATACATCGAGTCCCGCGCGGTGATGAGCCCCGAGGAACAGTGGGTATTGCACCTGATCCGGCTCGAAAAGCTCCTCGTGATGGCACACCAGCGGGCCAATTCCGCCGCCACGGCCGAGGATCTGGAACTGTTCCTGAAGATTTTCGACCGGATCGAGGCCCTGCAGGCGCTGAACAAGGCCCGTAAGACCGAGGCCCAGGACGCCCTGGTGGAACTGACCAAGGCCCAGACACAGATCATTCTGAACGCCATGATGACGCTGCAGGGCAACTTCAAGCAGCAGCTGGAGATCGCCTTTGACAAGGGCAAGACCCTGAAGGCCATCCGGGGCGAGGTACTGGACAACTTCGACACCACCTTCCTTGCCGAGGCGCAGAAGGCCCTCTCGGCGCACCCCGAGGAGCAGGGAGCATGAGCGCGGCCGAGCATTTCACCCCCGACGCCTGCGAGATCCTGGACCTGTTCTACGCACGCGACGGCGCGGAGCCGGACTGGGCCGCCATCAAGACCCGGCTGTTCGCTGCAATGGGCAACTCCTACGGCCTGACGCTGGACCTGCTGCACCTGATGTGGGACGTGTATGAGGACACCGCCGCGTTCGAGACTCTGCAGTACCACCTGAAGGTGGTGAGGGAGAGCGAATGAGCATCCATGCGGCCATGCAGGGCGCGGCCCTCGGGCTCGCGCACCGCCAGAAACTGGACTGCTACCGGCATGACATCGCGCTCTGGGCGCGGGAGCGGCTCGGCATCCACCTGTGGTCCAAGCAGATCGAGATCGCCAACTCACTGATCGCCAACAAGAAAACGGCGGTCAAGTCCTGCCACGCCTCGGGCAAGTCCTTCACCGCCTCGGTGGTCATCGCCTGGTGGGTGGACACCCGGATCGAGCTGGACGCCATCGTGGTCTCCACCGCGCCCACCTATGAGCAGGTCAACAAGATCCTCTGGGAGTACCTGCGCACCCTGTCGGCCAAGTACGACCTGCCCGGCAAGATCACCATGGACGATGAGTGGAAGGACGTCGGCGGCCGTATCGTGGGCTTCGGCCGCAAGCCCTCGGACACCAATCAGCACGGCTTCCAGGGCATCCACCGCCGGCAGGGTGTCCTCGCGGTGCTCGATGAGGCCTGCGGCATCGCGGAATCGCTGTGGACCGGCGTTGCCACCATCACCACGGGTAAAAATGACCGCATCCTGGCCATCGCCAACCCCGATGATCCCGCCTCCGAGCTGGGCAAGATCTTCGCGGACGACGACAACGGCTGGTCCAAGATCACCATCTCGGCCTTCGATACCCCCAACTTCACCGGGGAGTACCTGCCCGAGGACGCCAAGGACGGCCTGATCTCCCCCGAATGGGTGGAGGAGAAGAAGCGCGAGTGGGGCGAGGACTCGGCCCGTTACATGTCCAAGGTGCTGGGCGAGTTCCCCGGCCAGGGCATCAACACGCTGTTCAGCCAGAAGACCCTGGCCAACGCCATCAACACCACGCTGCGGCCTGACCCGGAATCCAAGCCCAAGCTCGGCTGCGACATCGCCCGCTTCGGCGCGGACTACACGGTGCTCTACAGCTGGCACGACGGTGTGCTCCGCCTGGTGGATAAGTGGGGCAAGAAGGACACCGTGGAGACGGCCGAGCGGATCGTGGAATGGGCCATCAAGCTGGGCGTCGATGAGGTCCGGATCGACGGCGTGGGCATCGGCGCGGGCGTCTATGACCAGGTGACCCGGCTGGCCATTTCGCGCTGGGAGACCATCGGCCTGGTGGGCAATGCGGCGTCCCCGGACCTGGACAAGTGGGCCAACTACCGCGCCTACGCCTACGACACCCTGCGCGAGAAGATGGCCACCGGCCACATCGACATGGAGTACGGCGACAAGTCCCTGAAGGAGGAGCTGGAGGGCATCCAGTACAAATTCAGCCCGCGCGGGGCCGTCCAGATCGAGTCCAAGGATGACATGATCCGGCGCGGCGTGAAGTCCCCCGACTTTGCCGACGCGGCCATGTACGCCTGCGCGGACCTGCCGGTGGACCCGAAAGATCCGGTGTCGAAACTGAAAATCGGGGAAACCTTCGAGATCGGCATGGAGCAATTTCTGGCCGAGCAGGAAATGTCTATTTCGATGTATTGATAACCCTGTACGAAGAAATCACTAAATACCCACTTGATAAACTGGGGAATGGCTATTCCTTTTAGCCTCGGACTTTAGGAGTTTCATTGGCCAGGAACCGTCGCACGCAGGTAAAGCTTGCGGAAGCACCCTCCTCCCTGCGCGAGCTTGCCGAACTCCGGGAGAATAACACCGCCCTGCAGAACGGCCTGGAATACCTGCAGGAATCCCTCCGGGACGCGCTGCTGCGCATGGAGGACATCGGCTGGAAGCCGCTGGGCGAGGACTACAACGGCACCGAGTACCCGCTGGAGTCAGCCAAGAAGAACTCCGTCATCACCCGGGCGCTGGTCACCATCAACCCGCTGGTCAAGCGCGGCATGAACGTGCGCACCGCCTACATCTGGGGCGGCGGCGTGGAGTTCAAGGGCGCGGAGAGCTACAAGGAGTTCTTCGAGTTCCCGGACAACAAGAAGTGGCTGGTCTCGCCCAAGGCGCACTCCGAGATGGAGATGTGCCTGGGCACCGACGGCAATTTCTTCCTGCTGCTGACCAAGCTGCCCAAGCCCCGCGTCCAGCGAATCCCGCTGCACCAGATCACCGGGACCATCAACAACCCGGACAATTTCGAGGAGATCTGGTTCTACCGGCGCGAGTGGGACTCCGTGGTCTCCTCCCAGACCGATGAGAGCACCGATGTGGTGGAGCACAACACTGTGTACTACCCGGCCACCGACTACGACGCCGAGGTCTACGGCCGCCCGCGCCGCTGGCGAGGCAAGCCGGTGGACTGGTCCAGCGCCATCGCGGTGTCCAACCCCAACAAGCAGTCCGGCTGGCGCTGGGGCGTCCCCGACGTGCTCTCGGTCATGAGCTGGGCCAAGGCGCACAAGGAGTTCCTTGAGACCCAGGCCTCGCTGGTGAAGTCCTACGCCCGGTACGCCTTCAAGGTCACGGCCCCGGCCACCTCCACCGTCAGGGCGGCGGCGGCCAAGGTGGGCACCAGCCCCACGCTGGACCCGCACACGGGCGAGCCCAACCATGTCGGGGCCACCTTCCTCGCCTCGCAGGGGGCCACCATCTCCGCGCTGGGCCGCACGGGAGGCTCGGTGGACTTCAAGGCGGGCATCCCGCTGGCCGGGTACGTCGCGGCCGGCCTGAACGTGCCGCTGAACGAACTGACGGCCGACGCCGGGGAAGCCAACCGCGCCTCGGCCGAGACCCTGACCGGAACCAACGAGAAGATCTTCAAGGAACGCCAGGCCGAGCACAAGGCGTTCTTCGAACAGGTCTTCACCTACTTCGGCATGGACATCGAGGTGAAGTTCCCCAAGATCAGCGAGGAGGCCGTCTACCGGCAGATCCAGTCCATTGTCCAGGCCGCCGCGCTGAACGTGTTCTCCGCCGAGGAGGTCCGGGACATGCTCATCCATGCCTTCGACCTCGATCTGGACTCCGCTGTGCCCACCGAGGAGCAACTGGGCAACCTGATCCTGCAGATGACCAAACAGGCCGAGCAGGCGAAGGCCGACGCCGAGATGAAGGCCAAGGCCGCCGAGCAGCCGGACAACTACAACCCTTCCAACGGGGACAACTCCTACCGTTCGGACGCCACCAGGGCCGGGCGTTCCGGCGCGAAAGTTTAGAAGGAGAACACCCAATGTCCAACGCATTCACCGACCTGATGATTGCCCGCAAGCTGGAGAAGATCAAAGCCGAACTGGTTGCCACACCAGGCCCGGCAGGCCCCGCCGGGCCTGCCGGGCCTGCCGGGGCCGCATCCACTGTACCTGGACCGCAGGGGCCTGCTGGGGCTGCCTCAACCGTCCCCGGCCCGGCTGGCCCTGCCGGAAGTCCCGGAGCCACCGGAGCGGCGGGGCCAGCAGGTCCAGCAGGCACTGCGCCGTCGAACGTCATAGTTACCGTGAGCCATGGCGCGGACGCGAACGTTGCCCGGCCCTCCGGAGTGGCCGCCGTCTACTGGATCGGCTCGGTGCAGCCCGCGAACGCCGCCACCTACGACCTGTTCTTCAACACGGCGGGCTGAGCCATGACCTTCTACATCAAGACCGCAAGCGGATTTCAGGCCGTACCCGCCGCCACCCGCACGCCCACGGCAGGGCAGACGGTCCTGCTCAACTTGATCGACAAGATTCCGTTCCCCCTCAACACCGCCGGACAGACTTCGCTGACCGGCCTGTTTAAGGACCTGCCAGCGCTGGTCGAAGCGCCCATGATCGACACGTCCAGTGCCACCTCGCTCATCGACATTTTCAGGAACGACACGTTGCTGGCCACCGTCCCGGCATGGAACACCTCAAACGTGACGAACTTCAACGGGGCATTCTTCGGTGTCAAGAAGATTACCGCCCTGCCGCCGTGGAATTTCAGCGCGGCGCAGACCCTGCGGTCCACGTTCTCGCCGAATGGCGGTGCACACTTGCTGACTAGCGCGACGCTTGACCTGCCTGCCGCCACGGACATCTTCGAGATGTTCGCGTACTGCGGCAGCCCCTTCGCGACCGCGAACCTCACGAGTCTGGGCAACGTCACGTCCGCCAGCGGCGTGTTCCAGAGTTGCTCGGGGCTGACCAACCTGACGATGGGCGGAATGCGGGCCAGCTTCAGCGTGCAGAACAGCAACTTGGACGCGACGCGCCTCAACACCCTGTTCACCAGCCTCGGCACGGCGCTGGGCGGCGCGGTCGTCACGATCAGCGGCACCCCCGGCTCGGGGGCCTGTAACCGGTCCATCGCCACGGCGAAGGGATGGACGGTCACCGGGTAATAGCGCCCTTTAGTATTTACTCCTGTGTCTCCAATTCTCTAAATACCAAACTGCTAAACTGGTAAACGAGGATTGGAGACACCTTTATGTCCGTGCAGCAAATTGTCGAGGCGGGGCGAATTGCGCCTGACCAGCTCACCGGGAAATCGTGGCGCATCAAGATTATTGAGGGCGACCGGCAGGGCTCCTCGGCCTGGTATCCGAAAGAGGCGCTGGAGTCCGGCAAGGGCCTTTTCCGAAGCGGCATCCGGATTTACGAGAACCACCCGAGTGCCGAGGATAAAAGGAGCCAGCCGGAACGCCGGGTGCGCGACATTATCGGCTACCTTTCCGAGGACGCGGAATACGACGGGAAAGACCTTTATGCCAAGGCCACATTCTTTTCCGAGCACCAGGACTTTATCAAGGAACGTGCCGAGGCCGGGGTTATCGGAATGTCGATCCGGGCCGAAGGCGAAATGTCCGAAGGCGACAACGGCATGGAACTGGCCCGGTTCACGGCCGTGCACTCCGTTGACGTGGTGACCACCCCCGGAGCCGGTGGCGGCTTCGACACCCTGCTCGAATCCGAGCGCAAGATTTCTGCTTCCGAGAGTGACGCAGAGTCCCATAAGAAAGAGGAACAAATGGAACTGCCCAAGGAACTTGCCGCAGCCCTGGACGCTCTCGTGGAGTCCAGCAAGCAGACCGCCGCCGCCGTGGCCACGCTGGTGGAGCGCGCCGACAAGGACGACAAGGAGAAGGCGGACCTTGCCGAGACCGCCCGCAAGGAGGCCGAGGAAGCCGCCAAGGCCCCCGAGGTTGACCCGCTGGACGTCGCCAAGCAGCTGGCCGAGTCCGGCCTTCCGCCCGCCGGCCAGGCCCGTGTGCTCGACGCCGTAAAGCTCGGCAAGGATCTGGCCGAAGCCGTCACCGCCGAAAAGGACTATTCCAAGACGATTCTCGAAGAAGCCGGAAGGAATTTCTCCGGCCACGAGGTATCGGACCTCCAGGAAACCAAAAAGAGCATCGGGGCTTCCATTTACGGGGACTAGCCGGGAGGTGGTCATATCTCGCCCGCTGCAGGCGGTCTTTCGGGGCAGTGCGGCAAGGGCGGGGTATTTACCAGCGAGCAATTGTCCGAGGCGAATACCCCGCCCTATTCCCCGCTTAGGCGCAAATGCAAATGCGCTATTATTGAATTAATGATGTAGGACGTCCTACCTCTGAAAGGCTTATGGCAAATGGCTAAGAACTTTGTTTTCAAGGAAGCGGAATACCTTTCGCTTCCGGTCCCTTCGGGCACCCGCGCCGGTTCCCCTGTCCGCGTGGGCATTCTGAATGCCGTCACCGTGACCGATGAAGGCTCTGCCACGCAGACCATCGACGTCGGCTACGGCGTGACCCAGACCCAGCCCTCCGGCGGCATCGGCAACAAGCCCGGCTTTGCCTCCGCTGCCCTGAAGGGCTCGGCCATTCTGAATGTCACGGGAGTCACCGCCTACGGCACTCCGGTCTACATCAAGACCTCCGACAGTTCCCTGCAGATTACTGCAGCTGCCGGCACCAAGCTGTTCGGCGCTGCCCTCGGTGCCAAGGGTGCCGCGCTCGGCCCCGTCAACGTCAAGATCCTCAACGGCGGCATCGTCGCTGACGGCGCGTAAGGAAGGCACCCACCAATGCGTATTCAGACCATCCAGGAAGCTGGAAAGATCTTCGGTGCCGCTCTTGAAGGCGACCGCGCCGCCCAGGGCCGCATCAAGGCGGTGGTGGACGGCTCCGCCTACATCACCGAGTCCTTCGCCAGCTCGGACCTGGCCGCCGCATTCCAGATCGGCACCACGCAGAAGCTGCAGGCGCAGTATGCCCAGCTGACCCCGACGTGGACGGATTTCGCCACCCGGCTGACGTTCACCGACTTCCGCCCGCAGTTCCTGCGCGAGCTGCTGTTCGATGACGACATCCAGCTGACTGAAAACGGCGGCGAAGAGACGATGCCCGGCTCGCTGCCGAACATCCCTGAAGGCACCGAGTACCCGATGTTCGGGTTCACGACCTCCGCTGCCGGTGTGGCGCTCTCCAAGAAAGGTGCCCGCTTCGGCTTCGGCTGGGAGATGGTTATCAACGATGAGTGGAACACCATCTCGCAGATCCCCGGCGAGCTGGTCCGTTACGCCTCCCGCACCGAGGACACCCAGGCCTACGGCATCCTGGTCTCCAAGACCGGCCCCAACGCCACCACGTTCCGCACCGAGAACGGCAACCTGAACGCCACCGGCACACTGTTCAACAAGGAATACAAGCTGTCCCTGGACGCGCTGGTGCTGGCCAAGAAGGCGATCCGCGCCCGCCGGGTCAACGGCCGCAAGGTCTCCGTCCCGAGGTTCCGCCTCATCGTCCCCACCTCCATGCGGGACCAGGCCGAGTACATCCTGGGCATCCAGGAACTGACCATCCGGAACGCGGGCAACACCACGGAGGTCAAGGCCAAGACCTCCAACTCCGACGTCGCACTGACCTCCAGCGACTGGCTGGAGGAAATCGACCAGTCCGCCAGCGCGGGCACCACCTGGTACCTGGTGCCGGACAAGGGCTTCGACGGCACCCGCAAGTCCCTCGCCGTGGCGTTCCTGCAGAACAACGAACGCCCGGACCTGCGGATCTCCTCGGACACCGGCAAGTACATCGGCGGCGGGGAAGTCCCGGGCCTGGAAGGCTCGCTGCTGAACGATTCCATCGAGTACAGGATCAGGCACGTTGTCTCCGGCGCGTTCCTCAACGGCCAGGCTCTCCTGGCCTCCAAGGGCACCGAGGCGGCAGCGGCACCGAGCCAGTTCAACACCCCGTAACAGGCTGATCGAGGATAGCCCCGCCGATGAGAACATCTCGGCGGGGCTTTCTCGCGGCCGGACAGGACCGAGCAATGACAAAAACCCCTGAATTGATTTCCCGCACGGCGCTAATGGATTCATTCCGGCAGCTTGGAATTGACCCCAACCGGGCGCGGTCCATGACCGTCACCTATGACGGCGTGGAACTGGAGAATTTCATCTTCAACGGCACCAACAAGGTGGTCGAAATGGGCAAGGACGGCGAACTCTACGCCCGCACTGAAACGGTGCACATCGGCTTTGTTGACTAAATTCCGGGGCTGATAGAATTATCTTGCTCCTGTGGTTGTGTGTAGCGCAGCGGAGGCGGTTCGACGGTTGCTCCCCGTCGGCCGCCTCCGTTTTTGTGAAATTGCCAATTGGTAGAATTGCTTTATGGCCGAAGACGTTTTTCCCGCAGACCCCAATTCACCCGTCGGGCAGGTGCGCCTTCTCATCGGGGATACCATTCAGGACCACGGCGGGGAATACATTTTCTCGGACGGTTTTATCGGCGGCTATTTGACGATCAATGCCGCGAACGTCAAATACGCGGCTGCCGACGCGCTGGATGTCCTGGCCACCAACGAGGCCTACGTCTCCAAGAAACTGCGCTCCGAGTCGGTCCAGACCGACGGCGCGTCCGTGGCCAACGCGATCCGGCTGCACGCCGCCGCGCTGCGCGCCCGCGCCCGGCAGGAAGCCGAGGAACTGGACGCCGAGTCTGCCGTGGAGATCGTGGACTTCCAGGACCCGGTGTCCCAGTGGGATCTCTTTGAGTACGGCGGGGGCGAGGTGATCCTGTGGCGCTGAGCCGCTCCGCCATCCACCCCCGCTTCCTCACCCACCACCGGGCCACGGCGAAGTCCCTGCACCTCTCCCGGGTCCGAATCGAGCGCGTCGGCACCGAGGGCGTCTACGACCCCGAGACCGGGACCGTGAGCGAGGGCGACGTGCTGCCGCTGTACCAGGGCAGGGCGGCCATCGAGAAGGTGGCCCGGCCGACCCGCCGGGATTTCGTCTTCGACGCCGCCGACAACCAGGTCATCGAGGTGCAGATCCCGCTGGAGCCGGAGGACAACGAGCTGGCCCCCGAGACCGCCCCGAACTACCAGTCCGGGGACCGTGTGGTGGTGCTGGAGAACCCGGCCAACCCCTCGCTGGAAGGGCAGATCTACTACGTGCACGGCGACGCGGGCTCCTCCTTCGACTGGGTGATGAACCTGGTCTGCCGCACCTCGGCCAAGCAGGGCTCCTGATGCCGGCGACCGGGCTGATCGGCCACAAGGAGGTCACCGACGGGCTGCTGGGCGCGATCCGGGGCTACGAGAACCACCTGCTCAAAGACATCCAGGACGTGGCGCTGACGGCGGCCATCGACGGCGAGCAGGCGGCGCACGACACCATCGACAACACCCCCTCCGGGCTGCGCCCAGGCAAGCCAAACCGCAACTGGACGTTCAAGATGAACCAGTCCCTGGACTCCAAGGTCGAGCGCCGGGGCAACACCATCACCCTGCGCGCGGGCTGGCTGAACATCAAGGAAGGCTACTTCCTGCTCCAAGAGGAGGGCTTCACGAAGGGTGCAGTCACCGTCGCCCCGATGCACGCACTGCAGGCCGCGCACACCGCCATGCTCCGCACCCTGACCCTGAATGGACTGAAGGCACAGTGATTGACCCGAACGCCACCATCAACCAGATCATGGCCCGCGCCCGGGAGACGCCCGGAGCCGACGTCTTCGAAGGGGGTGTGCCCGACGGCTGGCAGCCCAAACTTATCCCCGGCTCCACCCAGATCCGTCCCTACATTGTGTTGGATTTCACCGGAATTACCGAGGCCCCGAACGGGAACCAGGGAATTGCCGGGGCGGAACTTGACGGGTATCTCCAGCAATTCAGCGGGCATTCCGTGGCGAGCACAAAGGCCAGCGCCCGCGCCGTGAATGCGGCGCTCCTGAAGAAACTGCTCGGCTTCGAGCCGACAAACTGCGGGGAAATTCGTCCTGCATTCTTTGCCGGAATCGGTGAGAGTTCCACATTGGCGGACCCTGCGCGTTATTCGGCGGCGCAGGCGTTCCGCTTTATTATGAATCCCTGAAATGCCCAACTGCTAAACTTGAATGAGTGATTAGACTTTAGGAGAATTGCATGGCCGCCAGCGATTTTGTAACGACTCTCCACACAAAAACGGCGAAAGTTTCCACGGTCCCTCGCCGGTATGTGGATACCATCTACCCGGACCTTTTTAAGGAGCTGTCGGAGGCTCAGATCATCGAACTCCGGCGCAAGGAAGAAATGGAACTGTACGGCGAGTACCGCACTCCGTCTCCGAAGTCCGCAGCCGCAGCCGCTGCGAAAGCAGCCGCCATGGAAGAAGGGGTCAAGTAAATGGGAAAGCAGATGTCGGGCCGCACCAGCATTTGGTGGGTCACAGATCCGACGTACAACCCTGACGCACCGCAGGCTGCGCTGCTGACCGCCGCACGGAACATCAGCTGCGCCATCGAGCAGGGCTACAAGCTCGGGCCGGTCAAGTCCGACGTGGACAACTCCTCCACGATCTGCGACAACGCCAACACCGACACGTTCACGCTCCCCAATTACGAGGGCTCGCTGACGATGTTCCGCGAAGGCGACCTGGCGGCCACCACCACCGACTTCGCCAAGGCCTGGGACTTCTTCAAGGACGGCACCGAGGCCCAGCAGGAGGGCTACCTGGTGCGCCGGGTCGGCTACACCCGTGACGTCGCCCCGGCGGCCGGCCAGGAGGTTTCCTCCTTCCGGTTCATCCCCGACAACCCGCAGGACGTCGATGACGCCTCCGCCCCCGTCCGGTTCACTGTGGACTTCAAGCAGCAGGCCAGCATGGCGCTGTTCAAGGCTCTGGTCTAAGGAGATCTGACATGACGAAAATGCTCCCCCCGAACATCCGGATCGACTGGGTTCCGGTTGCCGGACTCACCACGCCCGGTGCGCCCAAGGCGTCCGAGCTGAACCTGGCCACCAACCTCACCGACGCCATCGAGCCCGGCTACAAGCTCGGTGCCACGGCCTCGGACACGGACGACTCCAAGACCATCGGTGACGACGGCAACCGGGAAACGCCCACCATCGGCAACTATGAGGGTCTGCTGACCATCTTCAAGGATGACATCGGCTCCGGCAGCAACGCCGCCCCCGAGAACGCCACCATCTTCACCACGGCCTTCGAGCTGTGGAAGGACGGCCGCGTCGAGGGCTGGCTGGTCAAGCGCTTCGGCCACAAGAAGACCGTGGCCTACGCCGTCGGGCAGGAGGTCTCCGTGTTCCGGTTCATCAACGATTTCGTGCGCGAGCTGGACGGCGACAAGGGTGCCCCCAACCGCGTCGAGATCGAGTTCGGCGCGCAGGGCGAGTTCTACCTCAACCGCACGGTAGTCGCATAACCCTGTTTGGTAAGCTGTAGCCCGGTAGAAAAATCTACCGGGCTACAGACCTATAGGGGCACACATGAGCATTGACGCCGCAGTCGCCGCCGCCGAGGAACTGAAATCCCCGGCAACGTTCGACGTCCAGCAGGCACTGTCGGGACAGACCTACCCCGCCGACAAGGTGGTGGTGCGCATCAACGCCGCCCTCGCGCACACCATGAACCTCGAAGCCGAGGAGGCCGCCCGGCTCGGCTGGGAGTCCGAGCGGGCATTCAAGGAGGCCGAGGCAATGCTGCAGGCGGAGTCCAGCATTGCCGAACCGGAAGGCTACGCTGACAAGCTCGCCGAAGCCGAGGCCAAAAAGCAGGAGGCCGGCGAGGCGGAAGCCAAGGTGGCCCGGCTCATCGGGCAGGTCAACGCCACGGCGCTGATCTTCCACATGCGCGGCGTGGCCCCCAAACTGGTCGAGCTGATCGACAAGAAATGCCGCAAGGCCATCAAGCCCCCGGCCCGGAAGAACTACCCCCAGGATGAGGATGGCCAGGAGGAGTACGAGCTGGAGGTCTTCGAGCGGAACATGGCCCGGAACAACCTGGTCAACTTCGAGTGCATCGCCGCCGCCATCGTCAAAGTGGAGAACGCCAAGGGCGAGGTGGACTCCAAGGTCTGGAAGGCCCCGGACGTCGAAGGCCTGCACGAGATCCTGCTGGAGACCGAGTACGAGAAGCTCCGGCTGAAGATGCAGGATCTGTCCTTCGCGCACACCCTGTTCAACCGGGCCATCGAGCAGGACGCGGATTTTTTGTCGAAGCCCTGACCTGGCCGCGCAACCGCGAGTACGTCGCGATGGTGAAGACGGCGCAGGCGTGGGGCTGGTCTCCGTCCGCGATCCTCCGCAATGCCCAAGACCCGCGTGAGCACCACCCGGCGGACTACGCCCTCGCGCATGCGGTGCAGGTGCTGACCGAGGAGAAATGCCCCTCCTGCGGTGTGCCCATCTGGTACGCCTACTCGGAGGACTCGGCCGTCGGCTTCACCGAAGATCTGCACATCTGCTACTCGTGCAAGCACGCTGATGACCAGGGCAAGGACCGCAAGCCCCGCCCCGGCGAACGGTACACGGTGCGCGCCGTCCCGGCCGAAGGTCACGAGGAGCTGCCGGGCCGCTCGGATTTCTATGCGGCGAAGCTGCGCAAGGCCGCGCTGAAAGCGGCGCGGGAAAAGGAAAAACAAACGGCCGTCGCCTGAAATGCAGCCCTATCAATTGATGGGGCTGCATTTACTATTTACAGGGCACAAAACCACCAATTGATAGACTGGGGATGATTCATTACCCGGTGGAATTGGCGGTGTTATTTTGGCAGGCTCGTTTGACGCAAAGGTGGAAATTTCCACAGCGGACGCGGTAAACAACCTGCGCAACCTCAAAGCGGAGGTCAAGGAAAACGCCGCGCAATTCCGGGACTTCAACAAGACCCTCAACGAATCCAAAACGAATATCGCAGAGGCCGCCGGGAAGATGACGGCGCTGGCGGCGGCGCGGCGGCAGAACGCGGCGGCGGCCAAGGATGAAGCCGCCAACATGGTCTCCGCCGCCCGCGCCACCGCGATCAAAACCACCGCCGACGCCAAGGCCAACCAGGAAGCCGCCAAGACGGCGATGTTCGAGGCCCGCAAGAACCAGGCCAAGGCCCAGGGGGCTACCGCCGACGCCCGCACCGCGGCCATCCAGGAACGTGCCGCCCGTACCACCGCCAACGCTGCCGACGCGAACCGGCGAATGACCGAGAGTCTGTCCAACACCCGGTACATGATGTACGACGTCGGGGCCACCCTCGGCATCCTCTCCGGCGCGCTCATGGCCGTCCCGGCTGCCACCGCCGCCGTGTCGATGGCCTATCAGCGCGACTTCGCCCAGGTGCTGCGTGTGACCGAGGATCTGACCAATGGCGGCCTGGAACTGCGCAACTCCATCAAGGACATCGCCCGCGACATCCCGGTGGGCTTCGCGGAGCTGACCCGGATCACCCAACTCGGCGCGCAGATGGGCATCGCCAACGATCAGCTCTCGGCCTTTACCGAGACCGCCGCCAAGTTCGTGGCCGTGACCGGCATCGGCGCGGACCAGTCCGCCCAGCTGTTCGGCCGCCTGGAATCCAGCTTCAACCCGGACAGGACGATCCCGGATTTCTTCAACAAGGTGGGCTCGGCCATCGCCTACGTCGGTGCCAAGACGGTGGCCACCGATCCGGAAATTGCCTCGATGATGAACCAGATCGGCTCCCTTGGCGCGAATGCCGGGATGACCGCCGAGCAGACCATCGGCCTGGCCGCCGCGCTTGCCTCGGTGCGGGTCCAGCCCGAACTCGCCCGGGGCACCCTGACCCGTGTGTTCGGCCAGATCAACCGGCTCGCCGCCGAGGGTGCCCCCGAACTGGAGACCTACGGCAAAGTCATCGGCAATCTCTCCGGCGAGCAGGCAAAGGCCCTGTGGGAGTCTGACCCGTCCGAGTTCTTCAACAGGGTCATCGAGGGGCTGCATGGCCTCTCCAGCGCCGAGAAGACGGCTGCGTTCGACGCGATGGGCATCAAGGCCTCCCGCGACGTCTCCGCGCTGACCAAGCTCGCCGTCGGCTACGACACACTGGCCCTTTCGATGAAGGCAGCCGACAAGGGCTTCACCGAGGGAACCGCGTTGGACCAGATGGCCAAGCCGGTCTTTGACACCGTGATCGCCAAGCTGCAGAAGCTGGCCAACGCCTGGTCCAACCTGGCGGATTCCGTGGGCGGGGCCTCCCTGGCACCCCTGGCGGCGGTCATCGACATCGTGGCAGGGCTGGCCAACGGGCTCGATGACCTGATCCGCCAGGTTCCGCTGGTGGGCGGGCTGATCGCGCTCCTGCTGGGCTTCGCGGCCGTGACCGCCGTGTTCCTCGGCTTCAAGGCCGCGCAGGCGTTCGTCCTGGCCGGGCTGATCGGCTTCCAGCAGATGGCGGGCAACCGCGCCGTCGTCTCGGCCATGTCCCTCTCCGGTGTCCTCAAAGAACTGGGCCGGACCTTCACACTGCTCTCCGGCCAGTCCAACGCCTCCAGCGCAGCGCTGGGGCGGCACTCGGCGGCTGCGACGGCGGCCTCCGGAGCCAACGCCCAACTGGCCACCAGCACCGTGGCCACGGCCGGGGCCATGGGCACGGGCACCTCGCGGGTAGGCAAATTCGCCTCCGGGCTGCTGGCCATGACCGGAGGCCCCATCGGCATTGCCATCGGTGCCCTGGCCGTGCTGGCGGGCGGCTTCCTGAACGCCTCCATGGAGGCCCAGGCGGCGGGGAAGACCATTGCCGAGGCCATGCAGGCCGGAGCCGAGTCCGGCCGATATGCGGTAGCCAAGGCCCTGAACGAGCGCAAGGTCCAGCTCTCCATCTCCGAGGGTGACATCAGCTTTGAAAGGCTGAACCAGAGCGTGACCGAGGTGGCACGCTCGGTGGGGGTCTCCTTCGAGGACATCGTGGACGCCGTGTCCGGCGGCACCGAGTCAGCGGCCAAATTCCAGGCGAAAATGGATGAACTGAAGGGCAAGGCCGGCTTCGACAAGGGCAAGGTGGACGCCTACGGCTGGCTGGGGCGTGTCGCCAAGGAAATGGCCGAAAGCGAAAAGTCCGCCGCCGAAGGGCTGAAAGACGTCGAGGCCGCCGCGCCCAAGGCGGGCTCGGCCGCCGCAGATCTGCCGGAAGATTTCGAGACCGCCAAGACGGCCATCGAAAAAATGGATGACGCCCTGAAGGCCCTGAACGACACCATCTTCGGCACTCTCAACGCCGAGACCAAGCTGCAGGGCTCCATGGCGAAAATCGGTGAGGGGCTCGGCAAGTCCGGGGCCTTCGACACCCGCTCCGAGGGCGGGCGCACCAACATCGAGAACCTCGAAGAAGGCCTGCAGTCCGCCCGTGACTACTACAAGAACCTCATGGACAAGGACATGGCAACCGCGCAGCAGGCCGCGCAGGGCTACGCCCAGTTTGTGGACGCGCTCATCGCCAAAATCCGCGCCACGGGCGGCGACCCCACGCCCATCGTTGCGATGGCCAACCAGACCAAGGCCGTGTTCGAGGCCGCCATCGGCGGCCGGCCGGTCACCATCCCGGTGAAAACCGACCCCACGCAGGTCACTGCCGTGGCCAGGGACACCCGTACCGCCGCGCAGATCCTCCTCGATCAGGTCGCGCCGACGCTGAAAGTCGGCGCGGACTCCTCGGAGGCCAAGACCGAAGTCCTGCGGCTGGCCTCATACCTGGCAACCATCACCGGCTGGGACTACAACGTGGTGGTCAATGCTCTGACCGATCCTGCCTCCGAGAAGGGCAAGCAGCTCCAGAAGCTCATCGTCTCCATCACCGACGACACTTACACCGCCGACGTCAACGCGGACACCACAGCCGCCATCGCCAACGTGAAGAACTTCTCCACCTACGCCAAGCAGGAACTGGCCCAGCTGCAGAAAGAATACGATTACGCCTTCAGGACGGGCGGCGACAACCAGGCGGGAGGCTTTTTCAAGGGCTCCTCCAACCTCGCGCTGGGGCGCGACTGGTACGGCAACGGCCCCACCAGCACGCGCCCCGGCATGGTCTCCACCACCGTTGCTGCACCCAAGCAGGTCAAGACCAAGCAGGAGGCCGACCTGGCCATGCCGGGCCTGAACCTGGACGCGGTGGCCGACGGCTACAAGAAGGTCCAGGACGCGGCCGAGAAGGCCAGGAAGAAAAACGAAGAAGTCTGGCAGGACATGGGCGACGGCATTGATGAGGCCACGTCCAAGATCAACGATTACGCGAACCGGCTGAAGACCGGCCTGATGTCCGCGTTCGACAAGCAGTACGGCATGGTCTCGGCCACCGACGCCTACCACTCCGCGCTGAACGCAATCACCAAGAAGCACGAGGAGGAGCTGCAGCAGCTCTCCGACATGAAGGAGAAGGTCAAGGAACTCAACAACGAGCGGAACAAGGATCTGATCGACGCCAACAAGGCCAAGATCGAGCAGCGCATCTCGCTCAAATACGGCGAGACCGACCGGGCCATGGACTACGGCAACCAGGCCCAGACCGCGCTGGACGCCGCCGCCGCGAAGCAGAAGGACATCGACGCGACCAACAAGCAGTCGCGCGAACTGGCCGACGGCATCGGCAAGCTCACCGGCTTCTCCCAGGCGGCCATCGACAACCGGGCCGCGCTGCGCGACCTGGAGACCAAGATGATCGACATGGTGGTGGCCTACGCCAACACGGGCGCATCCGTGGATCAGGTCCGGGCCAAGGCCGCCCAGCTGACCGCCCAGTTCCAGACCGACGTCGGTCAGATGGGCCTGAACATGGGTGCCGTGGCCGGGATGCAGGGCAGCATGGAACGCTACATCGGCGTCGTGAACCGTGTGCCCTTCCTGAAGCCCACCAAAGTCGAGGCCGACACCGAGGAGGCCACCGGCAAGCTTGAAGCCCTCGGCGCACTTTTCGATGGCCTCACCACGCCCCGGCACGGGAGCATCACCGTGGACGTGAAGACCGGCACGGTCGAAAAGATTCCGGGCTACTTCCTCGGCGCGGACGAAAAGAACGGCGGCCAGCAGGTCTACCGCGTCAGCGTCGATGGCAAGGACACCGGCCAGAGGCTGTACAACCGGGGCGGGCAGGTCCGGGCGTTCGCCTCCGGCGGCCTGGTCCCCGGCAGGCCCCCGCAGAACCCGCGTGCGGACAACATGATGGCCCAGGTGGACGGCAAGGGCCTCATCAAGGTCCGCAGCCGGGAGTTCATCCAGCCCGAGGAGGCCGTGGACTACTACGGCCCGGACTTCATGGAGGCGATCCGCACACTGTCGCTGCCCAAGTTCAACCTCGGCGGCTCCCCGTCCGGGGCCTCCGGCACCGGCTACGGCATGCCCTCCATCGTGGGCCTGGACGCCGAGACGCTGAGCTTCCTCGCCTCGCTGAAGCAGGAGATCCGGCTCTACGCCGACAGCCGGGAACTCGCCACCTCCGTCAACGACGGCAACCGCCAGCTCGCAGCAGAAGGACGCAACCGATGACCGCCAAGACCATGCTGTTCGGCCCGCTGGACCACATGCTCGAAGTGCCCTGGCCGCAGACCGGGATGAACTGGAACCAGGCCCGCGACGTCGAGACCACCAGCCTGCTCTCCGGCGGGCGGCACGTCTACACCGCGCCCACCCCGTTCCGGTCCTACTCGCTGAACTACAAGGGCGGCACGGCGGGCCTGCAGAACATCGTGGACCTCTACACGGGCGTCTACGGCCCCGGCCCGTTCTACCTGACCGAGTTCAACTACACGGCCGGGAACATCCTGCCCACCCGCTGGGCCACCGCCTACATGCTCGCTTACGTCACCGGCAGCTGGGGCGCGCCCGAGGTGCAGACCTCCAGCGCGGCCCTCGCCGGCCAGGCGGTCACGTTCTCCAACACCCAGGGGCGGTTCCCGGCCGAGGGCATCTCCGAGATCCTGCCCTGTGTGCCCGACACCCCGGCGTACCTGCACCTGTGGGGCACACGGAGCGGGACGGCTGCGCTGCGGGTCTCGCTGCGCGAAAAGGCCACGGGCAACTGGACGGACCCGGTGAATTATGTGCCGTCCCCAACGCCGGGACAAAGCGTCCTGATTTCCGCCGCCGACGGGACGGCCAACACCTATTCCGCGATGAAGCTGGAATTGTACTGCCCGGCCGATTCGACCCTTACTTTGGACCACATCAATGTCACCGGAATTTCCGGAAATAGCACGCGGCTGCCCGGCCTCGGCGTCGGCGCGGTGAAATTCTCCAGTGATTTGTCCGGCGTTATCCAAACAAAGCGTTTTGATAGGATTGGTTTGTCGCTCGATGTAATTGAAGTCGAATAAGAATTCCGGGAGAACAACGTGACTATTGCCTCTACTTTTACCAAGAATGCACTGGCCACTGAGTACGGCGCACAGGCCACGCACGGCACGGTTTACACCACGGCCCCGGGCGCGACTGCCGGTACCGAGCCCTCCGGTGGCACCCCCGCGTTCGCCCGCAAACCCCTGACTTGGAGCGCGCCCACTGCCGGTGTCATCACCGCCTCGGCGGTCTTTGACATCCCGGCAGGCACGGACATTGTGGGCACCGGCCTGCATGATGCCGCCACCGCCGGTAACTACGTAGACGGCAAGACCGTGGCCACCGTGACCGTCCCTGTCCAGGACACGGTGACCGTCAATTTTTCCTACACGCAGGTCTAGCCCGTGGCGACCCTCCTCAGCGACAACTTCAACCGGGCCGACAACGCCTCGGTCATCGGCGCGCCCCAGACCGGGCCGTCTCCGGTGGTGCAGACAGGTGTCGGCGGCATATCAGGAAACCAGATGTACGCCCCCACCGGGCCGATGGTTGCGACCTACGATCTGGGAACCGCAGACGTCGAGATCAGCTTCCTGGCCGTGAACATCAACGGCATCATCGCCAGTGTCGTCCTGGGCTATGTGGGCGGCACGGACTACTACTATGTAAGTTTCGTCGGCAACAACGCGGTGTCGCTGGTCCGGGTGACCACGGGCGGCAGTGTGACGTTGTACGCCTCCAGCGTGAAACCGCCAACTATCAATTCGTCCGTCTGCAAGGCCCATTACAAGGACGGGATTGTCCGGGCCTACGTCGATGGCGTGCTGGTGTTCCGCTGGCTTTTGGATGCCCCGATCACCAGTCATTTGCACGGGGTCCGGCAAAGCACGAACCAGGTTCGGATCGACAATTTACTGGGCACTGACGCACCGGTAATTTCCGAACCAGACCTGACCGGCGGGCTGCAGACAAATGCCCTGACATTTAGCGACGGCGCTGCTTTCATTTCGCCTGCCTTTGGTTATCGGGGCCGGGACACCAAGATTCAAGACACGGCGACTGGAGCCTGAAATGACTATTACCTACGAGGAATTCGATTCCACTCCGGCGACGTTGATCGCCGCGCTGAAAACGAAGATCCTGGCCAACACGCACTGGACCGACCAGGGTGTCGTCGCTGTGTCCACCACCTCCACAGGCGCGACTGTGGCCGCGCAGTCCACCGTCACGCTAACCAGCGCCGCCGGTTTTGTGGCGGGCCAGTGGATCGTGGTGAACCCCGGCACCTCAGATGCCCTCTATCAGGTCAGCTCCATCGCAGGCAACGTCCTCACCGTCGTCGGCACCTGGGGTGTCATCTTCGCCTCCGGCAGCACCTTCCGCACCCGCAACACGGTGCTGAAATCAACGTCCGACCGGGGCGTGGACCTCATCGTTGACCTCGAAGGCGGCGGCCTCAGTGGTGCCTACATCGGCACCACCACCTACCGGGCGTACGCCGGCACCGCACCCGGGGGGCACACCGACAGCAAGAACTACTGGCTGTACTGGAAGACCTCAGGAGCGGTGATGACCGTTCCGCTCCACGTCACCCTCAGCGTCGGCAAGAACCATCTCTTTTTCGCCATTGAAGGCCCCCGCCCGTTCGAGACCGGCCCCACATCCACCACCTACGGCTCGATCAAGAACTACTTCGCCGTCTGCGACCTGGTTCCCTACCATGCCGCCGACACCACAGGTGCCGTGATCGGCATCTCGGGCTCCACCAACGGTGCGTCCACCCCGGCGGTATCGGTCGCCAACAGCCACCAGGTCGCGGTCAGCCGGGACTTCGCCAACACCGCGTCCTGGCAGCCGGGCCGCCTCGCCTCACTGGACTGGCCGACGATCTACACCACCGACGTGGTGACGATGAACCGCACCTGCACCATCGACGGCAACACCTACCTGTTCCCCTACGTCATGGTCAGCGAGGCGGAGGGCATCCGGGGCAGGCTGTCCACCTTCTTCTACTGCGGCACCACGTCGCCCTCCCCGGTCACCGACTTCCCCGACCCGGTGGGCACGAAGGTCAGCTACGGCGGCATCGTCTACAAGCTGGTGGCGGTGAACAAGGGCGACGGCACCAGCGTCGCGTGGGGACCGTTCGGCTCGGTGGCGAACAACGGTGCCATCACCCGCTCCATCATTGTGGCCGTGCCCTTCGCCGTAGCGGTGTAGTCCCATGACGACGCCGTGGGCTGGCGGCACCGCCGTCATCGACTCGGCAGAGCGGTGGCTGCCGACCTTCGGCATCGAGGTCAACTTCGACGGCGCGGGAACGCTGACCACCTCCCTGACCGGGTTCCGGAAAGTTCCCGCCGACTTCGCCGGCGCGGGCAGCCTTACGGCGCGCCTGAGTGACTACCAAAGGATCACGGCGGACTTCAGCGGCGCGGGCACGCTGACCGGCAAGATTGTAGGCACCATCACCTCGGCCTTCAGCGGAGCGGGCACGCTGCAGGCCACGTTGCGGCAGATCGCGGCCGGGTTCTCCGGCGAGGGCTCGCTGGATTCCGGCTTTTTCAACTACCGGCGGATCAGCGCCGCCTTCGGCTCCGAGGGCGTCCTGCTCGCGGACCTGCTCTACACGCCGGTCCCGCCCCCCCTGGACCGCGCCCCGCTGGGCAAGCTCATCGGCTACAGCGTGTTCAACTCCGCCGTCCCGCTGAACCCCGCCGAGGGCTCCGGCTCCGCGCCCTCGGTGTCCCCGAGCTACACCCGGGGCGTGGACCCGGAGTACGTGCTGGGGCAGGATCTGGAGATCACCAACCCGGCCATCGGCTCCTACACGGGCGAAGTGGTCCGGCTGGAAGTCACCGGAGGCTCCGACGCCGTGAGTCTGTCCGTGGACACCCTGCTCACGCTGACCAACAAAGACCTGCACCTGGCCCCCCTCATCGACTCCGAACAGCGCTGGACGGCGGCCCGCGCCATCGACTACTGGACCCAGCAGGCCGGGGTGTTCTACGACGCGGTGCCCGGCGACTGCGCCTACTACGCCTCCGGCTTCGGGCACACCATCGGCTTCGCGGCCGAGAACCCGCACCGCTTCTACGACAAGATCTACGGTGCCGCCGCTCCCGTGCTGCTCAACGGCCGCTCGGTGCGCAGCTTCGGCGCTGACACCCTCTCCGTCGCGGCCATGTACGAGAACACCGCAGCCCGTGTGCCCGTCATGCTCCAGCTGGGCAAGAAGCTGATCCTGTCCGCAGGCATCGCGCTGCGCGGCTTCGACCGCACCGCCTCGGTGCTGTGGAACCTGGAGTCCCCCACCAACACCGTCCACGTCGCGGGCATCACCGTGACCTCGGACGGGGCGGTCACGGCCACGCTGGGCTCCGCCGTGCTGGCCACGGCCACACTCCCGGCCGAGGACGGCGAGTACCGCTTCACCCTCTCCATCGAGCGCGTCTCCGGCACCGCCGTGGCCGCCAAGCTGACCGTGCACAGCGATGACCTCAACGGTTCCGGCACCCTGCTGCACGACGGCACGGCCACGGGCACCGCCTACGCCCTGCCCGGCGTCCTGCAGCTGCGCGCGGTGGACCACAGGTCCGACGGCGGCTTCGGGGACCAGATGCTGCGCTGGGGCACCTACCTGTCCGTGGCCGACGGGCACCCCAGGGGCCTCCCGGCCGTGCAAAAGGTGCTCGCCCAGACCACCCGGGACTACCCGTTTGTCTCCGGCTTCCAGGGCAACGTGTGGAAGATGCTCAACGAGTTCTGCTCCATCGCCCGGCTGGACATCCAGTTCAAGGACGGCCGCGTGCATGTCGGCCCGCGCCAGTCCAACGTGGTGACCGGGACCAAGTTCTCCCGGCTCATCAAGACCGCCGAGCGGCGCGAGAAGTTCAAGCAGGTGGCCGTGACCGACAACCAGTCCAAGGCCGTCAGCAATGACCAGGGCGTGCTGTGGCGCGCGGATTCCGTGTACCAGCTGAACACCCGCGAGGTCTTCGAGACCACCGTGCAGACCGCGCACTCTATCATCTCCGTGGCCAACCCGGTGCCGGTGGGCGGCATCACCCCGTTCCCGTACACCGCGGGCGGCGGCCAGTACGTCGTCACGGGGGCGGACGGCTACATCATCGCCCCGCAGTGGTGGCTGGATCACGGCGGCAAGGTCGAGGTCTCCCTGACCGAGAAGCAGGGCGAGATCTCCCTGAAGATCACCGCCCCCGACGTGGACTCCGTGCGCGCCCCGTACCGGATCTCCGAGGGCGCGGCCGACCGCCCGGCCCTGTACATCTCCGGCTCCGGTGTCATCAATGACCCCAAGGAGGTCCACATCAACACGGGCGCGACCCGCGCGCGGCAGGGCTTCGATTCCGTGTTCACCTCCCCGTTCGTCTCCGGCGCGCGTGAGGTCTTCGACGTCGCGGCCCGGATGGCGCATGAGTACAGCTCGGCCGTGGCCGACGTCCAGTACGAGCTGCCCGCCGACTTCGGCGCGGCCACCGTGTTCGGGCAGTATCCGGCCGGTGCGCTGTTCACCGACGGGGAGCGGAACTTCAGGATCATGGAGGCCTCCCAGACCTCCATGCAGGTCTCCGGCCGCGCCGTGCCGCACACCACGCTGGGTGAGTACAAGAAGACCTACCCGGCCGGGGCCACCCTCGCTGATGAGAAGGCCCGGCACCGGGGCCAGAGCATCCGGCAGTTCAACATCAAACCGTTGAGGAGCATCTAATGGGCCAGAACAACATGGGCCTGCCCGGAGGCGCAAACGACTGGGCGCGCGAGGTCAGCAAGGCGCTGGAGACCCTGGCGCAGCTGCAGGAAATGGCGCGCCGGATCTGCAGCGACTTCGGCCTGGACATCGCCAACCCCGGACGCGGGCTTTACACGGGCGCTACGCCGTCGGTGGACAACCCGGTGCAGCTGAAGCTGCCCTCCCTGCAGGATCTGGACATCCGGGACGCGCAGGACGGGGATCTGCTCACGTTCGACGGCAAGCGCGGCAAATGGGTGGCCCGCGCCCATGACACCGTGCAGCTGCCCAAGGAGTTCCCGCTGGGCGATCCGGCCTCCTACTACGTGCCCGATCCGGAGGCTGGCTTCCTCCCGGCAGACACCTGGGGCTGGTTCCGGACGTACACCAACGTCATCACCGACCCGCGCTTCGAGAACAGCACCGGCAACTGGGCGTGGGATGACTCCCGGAACAACGTCCCGTCCACCGCCGTCGCCAGCCTGTCCTCGGGCGGGCGCGGGGGCGGCAGCTGCATGAGGGTCGATTACTACAACGGTGTCACCATCATCCCCGAGTCCGGCGTCACCATCATGTCGTTCGGCAACCTCCTAACGGCCCACACGTACCGCGTCTGGGTGATGACCTATGACACGGGCATCGCCGTCGATGCCTACTTTGACTTTGTTTACGACGGCTACCGGCAGACCAACTACCAGGACCGGGTGTACCTGGAGCCGGGTGTGTGGCAGCAGCTGCAGGTCACAGGCTCGGGCGGCGACGACGGCTTTTACGGCCCGCAGCTGGACACCGCACTGGCGCTTGGCGTCACGCTGCCCTCGCTCGGCTCGGCCACCATTTACGTCGATGACCTGCTGGTGTCCGGGGACATGATGAACTGGACGCTGGGGAGCTGGAACGGCGCAACCCCTGACGACCCCGACTACAGCTACTCCTGGACCGGAGAGCCGGACGCCTCCACCTCCACGGCCGTCCAGAACCGCAGGATTCAGGTGCCCTCCACCGCGCCCATCGGCTCCGTGGTGCAGGTCATCGGCCAGAGCTTTACCCCCGGCGAGACCGTGGACCTGTACGTCGGCGGGGACATGCTGAACACCATCAACGCCGAGTCGGACGGCACCTTCGATGCCCGGCTCACCATCCCGGCGGACGCCTTTGTCAGCGAGTTCAATTCCATCTCAGCGCTGGGGGAATCCGGGGTCTACCCCTCGGCTGACATCAACATTACCGCAGCAGAATAGGACGCTCCCATGGGAAACGTAAACGCAGACGGCATCTGGACACCGGATGAGGATGACACCCTCGAAGCCGATGTCTGGTCCCCCATGATGGCCGAGTCCATCAGCCAGGGCCTCGGCGTGCGCATGGCCCGGCAGGAGGCCCGCGCAGGCGTGTCCGCCTCCACCCTGGGCGGGTCGTTCAGCATCACCGGGGCGGGCACCATCGCGGATACGGGCATCATCCTGCCGGTCCAGAGGACCGGCTACCGGAACTACGTCACCAACATGGACCTCGCGGGCGGCGTGGTGAAGGTCAAGCGGCCGGGCCTTTACCTGATCGTGCTGACCGCGACGGCGGACTTCGGGGACACCGTGCCCATCGACCTGTCGCTCTGGCTCGGGAACGTGGCCGATGTGTCCCAGCCCTTTGTGTCGGACCCCGAGGCCTTCTCCAACGCCACCATTACCTCGGCGCAGATGCTTGATGTCGGGGACACCATCTACGGGCGGCTCCGGGTTGGTGCCGGGCGCTCGGACACTGTGCACATGCGGGGAGCCAACCTCCGGGTGACCCTGATGTACGCCACCGCCTAACCCCACCCCTGTAGACTTGTGTTTAGTGAAGTCTGCTGCAAGGGGGAAATAATAAATGGCGATTCCTGATGGCAGTAATGCTTCGGATAGCCGGGTCCGGGGAGCCCTGAGAGGCGTGCACCGGGCACTTTCGGCGCTGAGTCCCGTCGATAGGGCGTTCATCCAGTTCAAGGCATCCCTCGGGATTCTGCTCATGGTCCCTCTGGTGCAGCTTCCGTCCGTCCGGGACAACACCACCGTCTTTTTCCTGGTGCTTTGGTGTGCCGTCACGATTCTTGGGTTCTGGATCAGCCTTACCGGCCTCATCATGGGCGCGCAGAACCGGCGCAGGGGGTTCCGCGTCGAGATGTTCGGCCTGTGGCTGCTGTTCGCAGGTCCGGCGGTGTTCGCTTCCCTCATGGCTGGGCTGTGGATTATCACGGGCCAGCAGCGGGCCGTGGCCGTGATGTTCGCGGTGGTGATTTGCCTGGCCGTCCGTGCCCGCATGGTCATGATCCGGATGGCCGACAAGAACCGCGCGGCCCTTTATCACTACATGGAGGACGGTCCCGATGAGGCCTGAAGTGCCGTTTGAGGCGGTCGAGGCCGTCCTGCCCTTGCCGCTTCCGCTGCTGCTCGGGGCCTTGACCCTGACGGCCTCGGTCCTGACGGCCCTCATCACCTACATCTGGTCCAAAAAGGTCCGCACCCCGGCGGACAACCGCGAGGACCGCAGGCTGGACATCGAGGCCGACGAAAAGCTGCTGCAGCGCTTCGAGGACATGCTCGCCAGCCGTGACAAACAGATCAAGGAACTCGGCGCGAAGGTCGAGGAACTGGACAACCGCCTCGAAGGCTACCGGCAGGAACGCAACGTGCTCCTGGACTTCATCTACGCCCTCATCCGGATCATCCGGGATCTGGGCGGCATCAACCTGATCCCCCGGCCGCCATCAGGTGTCCGGATCTCCGGCCATCCCTCGGCCAACACGCACGTCGAGGAGACTCCGCCGGGCGGCCGGCCGTGACCTATTGCAAGGGGAAGAACGCATGACCTACAAACTGCTTGAACAGTACAGCAGCACGTTCGTCGGGCCTGCCATGGTGCCGAAGGGTTTCGCAATCCATTGGTGGGGTGATCCTGCCCAGCAGCCGACGTTCCTGGGGATCGTCAACGTGCTGCTCGAACGGGGCAGGCAGGAGTCCGCATCGGTGAACTTTGTTGCCGAGGCCGGGACCGTTGCCTGCCTTGTCAGTCCCAGGAACGTCGCGTGGGCGCAGGGTGACGGCGGTGCCGGATGGGGAAACCTGAACCTGGTGTCCATCGAATGTAATCCGCGCTGTACGGCCGCCGACCGGGAGACCGTGGCCGAGCTGATGGCGGACCAGCACATCCTCAACGGTGTGCCCCTTGTCGCCTACCCGCACAAGAGGTTCACCTCCACGCAGTGCCCCGGGGTGTGGGAGCAGCACATCCCGTGGCTGGTGTCCCGCGCCAAGCAGATCGTTGCCGCAAAGCAGGCCAAGCCCGTGGTGGTGCCGGCATCGAGCACACCGGCCACCAAGCCTAAGCCCGCCGTCCAGAAGCCCAAGGTGTACCCCGCCTCGGACCTGCACTGGGTGGTGTCCAAGGGCGACACGCTGGGCAAGATCCAGAAATACTACAACGGGCCGTCCGTGGCGCAGATCGCGGCCTACAACAACATCAACCCCAACCAGCTCACCCCGGGGCAGAAGATCTGGATTCCGGGTCCGCTGGTCTGGGTCATCGAAGGCCCGGACACGATCCGCTCCGTGGCCCGTTACTACGGGCTCGACCCCGCGTACCTGGCCCGGCTGAACGGGCTGCCCGGCCCGGACGCCACCATCTACATCGGCAACCGTCTCATCATCAAGAAGTAAGGAAGGCCCACCATGGCGATCACCTCTCCCCCGCAGTCCGTCAAGGCGGACGCGATCAACCGCGCCGCCCGCACCCTCTACACCGCGTTCGGCGCGGACGCCCTGCTGCTCATCGGCGCGGGCCTGCTCGAACTGCTCAACTCGGTGGAGATCACCGCGCAGGCGTTCTGGGTGGGCCTGGGCCTGCTGGTGGTCAAGTCCGTGCTGACCGCGTTCGGCTCCTACCTGCTCCGACTGAAGAAGGCCCCGAATGTCGATCCAGACCCCACCCTCACGGCCTGAACCGGCCAACATCCCCATCCCGCTGCTGGAGGCCCTGGCCAAGGACTATGACCTGGACCCGTGGCAGATCCGCTTTCTCAGCTGCTGCCCGGAAGGAGCGGAGAAATGAAGCTCAGAGGGATCTTGCCCCTCGCCGCCGTCGTGGCCGGGATAGTGGTAGGGCTGTGGTGGCCATGGTGACACCGCAGCCGCGCGAACCGCGCCACTGGCATATCACCAGCTGGCTGCGCGAGCCCGGGGAGTGCGCCGCATGTGATGAGATGCGGGCACCCGAAGACGACGGACGATCAGGCGCACGCGCGCAGGGAGTGAAATGAGACTGAAGAATGCGCTAGCCGCCAATACCAGCCAGCCGGAAAAGCACCCCATCGACAAACTCCTGAAGGAATTGGAGTTCTCCGAGGATCTCGACGTCCTGCAGCACGCCCTGGCGAACCCGAACATTCCGGCCGCCGGCCTGACCCGTGCCCTGCGCAAGACCTACGGCCGGAACGCCGTCCGGGACGACTCGGTGGAGACTTGGCGGCAGACGCATTTTAGGGAAGTGACGGGACTCTAGTCCCATTTGCTCAAGATTTGCTCAAGTTTTACAGCGCCGGATGTGCAAGAAAGCTGCCTTGCTGTATTAGGCTCACTTAGACAGTTACCGCCTCTACACAATCGAGGAGCTTTAGCATGACCGAGAAGAAACCCAAGATCAACCTGCTGGAAAGGCGATCTGAGCTGATGCAGCTCAGTGCGAAAGAGTTCAGCATTGACCTGAAAGTCCAGCGCCAACTCAATGAGCAGCGCGTCGATGAGATGGCAGCGGATTTCAAGCCTCACGCCCTGGGCATTATCAACGCCTCAAAACGGGAAGACGGCCATCTTTACGTGATCGACGGAGGCCACCGGATGTCGGCTGCGCGGAAGTGCGACTACCCCGGACTGCTCGACACAAAGGTCTTCTATGACTTGACACTGAAGGAAGAAGCGGAGCTTTTTCTGGCACTCAATTTCAGCCGGGCGGTCCAGGCGATTGACCGCTTCAAGGTCCGCGTCACGATGGGAGACCAGTCTGCCGTCAACATCAACAATGTCCTGAAGGCCTACGGCCTGCATGTGGACTGGGCCAACAACGCCTCCCTCGGAGTCATCTCCGCAATCAACACCCTGGAGAAGGTCTACGCCGGAGCGGGTGTCCGCCCGGAGGGCGAGTACCCGGAGCTGGTGGATAAGGTCATCAGGACGCTGCACAGGGCTTACGGCTCCCAGGGGGACCGGATGACGTACTCAAAGGTGATGCTCGAAGGCCTCGGTGTTTTCATCGCCACCTTCGGCTCCAGGATCGACTATGACCGGCTCATCTACGTGCTGGAGGGCATCGCCCCCCGGCAGCTGGCCATTCAGGCGCGCACGCTGCGCGATGCCAAGATCAAGGGCAGTTCCCTCGGAGCCAATTCCGCCGAGGCGATCCACCGGCTCTACAACAACAGGTTCAAGAACAAGTTGCCGGACTTCCATGAGGTGGAGCCGAAGAACAACTACATCCCCGAGCACGACCCGCTCTACGTGGACCCGAACCAGTACACCCTGGACCTCCAGGACGCTTAAAAAGAAAGGCCCCTCACCGCTCAGGTGTGAGGGGCCTTTCTGTGTCCCTAGGGGTGGACGTCCCCAGCCTTACACAGTCATTCCAGGTAGTCCAATCCCACGATCATCTCGTACAGCTTCTGCATCTCATCGAGCCCCATGGACCATTTCCGCTCACCGTCCACGTAGTAGCTGAAGACGTCGGCGGTGTCCTGCAGAATCAGCTTTGACTCGTGCCCGGAACAGCCGCCGAAGTGGCAGACGTTCTCGCAGTGGAAGGTCTCGTCGCGTTCGTGTGTGCTCATTCCAGCTCCCTTGGGTGCAGCAGTTCGATGGTTTTCAGGTGGCCGGTCCTCATCAGGTAGGACAGCAGATGCTGCAGGGCCGCCACCTGGTGCCCCTCCTTCAGCTCCCCCCGCTTCGGGTACAGGCCGGCACGCTTCAGGACAGCGACAGAGGCCACGGTGTTATTGCCGCGCTGCATCCGGCGCTGCCACACGATGGGTGCGAAGTAGTTGTCGGACATCCCGCCTTCTTGGAGCCAGTGGATGATGGCCAGCGGGCTTTCATAGTCGATCCCGTGTGTGCCCTCCTCCAGCTCGAAGGACTCGCAGCCAATGACGTCGAGGTGCAGTCCGGAGAGCCTACGGGTCTTCTCGTACCAGGCCTGCAGCCCTTTCAGCCCGTCGGGGATAATTTCCAGATGGATGTCCTCGAAGTGCTCAGTATCGAGGAGGCACACGCCCGTCTTCGCTCCGGGGTCCAGCCAGAGAATTCTCACAGGAACTCCGGGCAGTAGACACCGACGCCGAACCCGACGATCCGGGCCAGTTCAAGCTTCGAGGTCTGGGTCAACCCGGTGGCGGCGACATCGTTTTGCAGGTCTTTCATGGTGCGCCCGTCCTTCAACTGCCCGCAGGCACCTTTGGCCATGTCCACCAGGTCGGAGTCGCTGGACGTGCTGCCGGTCTTCTCGTGGACCAGCTTCAGATAGACGGCATCCTTGTCGATGGGAGGCTCGGGGGCCGAGCACCCTGCCAGTAGCAGTGCTCCGGCGAGTGTGATTGCTGCCAGTTTTCCCATGGTGCGCTCCTGTGTAGATGTGAATGTATGGCTGTAGCTCGTAAAACGGAATCTACAGCCCTACATAAGTAGTGTCAAGGTCTTTCTAGACGTCAGCCATGGTGGGTCCGTAGCCCCAGGCTGCGGCGAACGGCACGACGTCACCGTAAACCTGCCGCCCGGCCCACGCCAGGCAGTCGGTCAGCAGTTTGCCGATGACGTCCTTGTTGGCTTCCGGGCCGGAGGTGTAGATGGCGTCGTGCACGGTGCCCATGAGGTGGGCCTGGTAATTCTCCAGCTGGGGTGTGGCCTCCAGCGTGGCCAGCAGGCAGATGTCGTTGCCGGTGGACTGGGAGGTGAAGGCCAGCGCCGAGTTGATGACCAGGTGCCGGTTCTTCCGGGTGACCAGTTCGGACTGGAAGTGGCGGCCGAACTTGGTCACGATGGACCCGCCGCTGACGGCCTTGTCGATAATCATCTCCCGCCACTTGCTGAACTCAGAGCCGGGACGGATAAAGGCGTCCACCAGCTTCTGGGCCTCGGACATCGGGATTTTCAGCGCGGCGGCGATGGCCTTGGTGCCACGGTTAAACGACACCCCGTACACCGTGCCCTTCATGCTCGCGCGGGCGTCGTTGTAGAAGTTCGATTCCTTCTCCCCCGCCTCGTGTGCCTCGACGGCGCGGTGCAGATCGAACCAGTCCTTGTCCGGGTAGGCCTGCGAGAGCAGCAGGTCGAAGAAGTCGCCGGCTCCGGGCTGGAAGGCCGCGATCAGCCAGGGGTCCATCGACTCGCACGCCATGATCCGCAGCTCCATCTGGGAGGCGTCCGCGCCGATGACGATCTCGCCGGGGTCCGCGATGACCATCCTTTTGAGCCGTTTGTTGCGGGGGATGGTCAGCATGGATGCCCCCTGCCCGCCCAGCCGCCCGGTGGTGGAGGCGATGAGCTTGTAGCCGGGGTAGACCCGGCCGGAGGCGTCGGCCTGGTTCCGGTAGCCGTCCACGTAGGTTCCGAGCTGCTTGGTGATGTCACGGCACACCTGGAGCTGCTGGGCGAACTCCACCTCATGCCGGTGCTCCTCGAACTCCTCCTCATTCTCTGGCGCGCTCATGGACTCGATGAACTCGGCCATGACGTCCTTGGCGGTGCCGGAGATCATGTTCCCGCGCGCGTGGAACCAGTCCTTGACCTGCTTGGGTGAGCGCGGGTTGATTGGCTGCCCGGCGATCTCATTCAGCGTGGCCTCGGCCTCGGCCTTTTCCACGGTCATGACCCCGGAGAGGTGTTCGAGGTAGGGGATGTCCAGCCGGATGCCCCGGGTCTCCACCGGCAGGAACATTTCGGAGAGCTGCATCAGGAACTTGGTGGCCTTGCGCGCCTCATCATCGTGGGTGAGGTCATCCATCATGGCCTTGGCGAAGTGCCACCCGGCGTAGACGTCGAAGGCCGCGTACTTGTAGAGCAGTTCACGCGGAATCCGCTCATAGCCGGACCCGTTGCCGTTTTTCCGGGGGTAGGTCCGGGCGTCGTGCCAGGAGCCGTCCTCGAACTCCTCATGCTCGGCGTAGGTCTTCGAGGGCAGGTACTGCTGCAGCTCCTCATCCCAGTCCTCGAAGCCGAACAGCTTCTTGGTCACCGGCTTCAGGCCGTGCTCCCCGGCCGCCGGATACAGCGCGTAGTGCGCCAGCTGCGGGTCGAAGACAAAATTGGCGTCCGAGTCCGGGAAGTATTTCAGGTCGAACTTGCCGTTGACGTACATGATGTTGTTGCGTTCCATGAAGCGGCAGAACGCGAAATAGACCTCGGCGTCCTGGCACATCTCCTCGGGGATGACGAAGGCGTTCTCGCCGCCGAAGAAGAACGACACCGTAATGATCCGGACGGGCTCGGCCCGGTCCTCATCCACGACGCCGGAGGTCTCGATGTCGCACATGACGTCCGCGCCCTCGCACTCCAGCAGCGAGGCGATCAGCCCCTCCCGCCCGGTGAACAGCTTCCAGGAGAACTCGGGCAGCTCCGGCGGGGCGGTGAGCAGCCTGAACGCCTGCCCGAGCCGGGTCACGATGTCGGCGCGGGTGACGATCTGGGCGACGGTGGGGGCCACCACCACGCGCTCCTGCCCCTGCCGGGCGTACTTGCCCATCGCAAAGACAGTCGCGCGCGGCGGCAGGTTGTCGGTGACCGGGGCGAAGCTGAGCGGGAAGTCCCCGATGGTGTCCTGCTTGACCCGCTTCAGGATCTCCATCGCCTGCGGGGTGATGAAGTCCGCCGAGTGGAGATAGACCCTCACGCCGCCTGCTCCCCCTGATGCTGGAGCAGGAGTTCCCTGTCATGCACCAGATCCTCGATGCAGTCCCGGTAGACCTTGACCTCGGCGGCGGCGGCCTCGGCCGCGTCCAGCAGGTCATCGGCGCGTTTCTGGGCACGTTCGGCCTTGGCGTAGTGATCAGCTATGCGCTTCTCGATCAGCGCCAGGGCCTCGCTCATGACGCTTCGGCCAGCGGCGCGGTGTCGGAGAACGCCAGCCGCAGCGCCCGGTCCACCTCGGAGTACAGGAACTCCGGCGTGGTGACGTTGAACAGGGTCTGAACCTCGCCCAGCCACCGGACGGAGGGTTCGGGGGCGTCCTGGGCCGGGCGGTCGATGTGCCACAGGCCCCACTTGTTGAAGTTCCGGATGACGTCGGCCTGGGCCTGGGTGCTGACGTCATCGAAGACGTACAGGCCGTTGCCGTCGGTCAGCTGCTCCTCGGCCAGGTCCGCCCAGTAGTCGGGCTCATGCGTGGCGGCCAGGGCCTCCAGCAGGCGGCGGTACTCGGGGAAGTTCGCCTCCAGGAAGGCCTCGGTGTCATGCGGGTACAGCCCGATGGCGTCCGAAAGCCTGACCGCTGCCGAGACGGCGCGCCGGGACGCGGTGACCTCGGCCGGGGCGAGGTAGGGATCGAGTGTGCGCAGCATGTCCTTGACCGGCCCGGCGAACGAGATCCGGGTGTACCCGTGCTCGCGCACCAGGTAGTTGGCGACGGTGGACTTTCCTGCACCGGGCAGGCCGGTCAATCCGATAACGTTCATGCTCTGCTCCTGAGATGTCTGCTGGTGGCTGCATAGTGGACGTACATCTGGGTTTCGGGTGCGCCGGTCAGGCGGGAGATGGTGCTGATGGAAGTGCCCCCCTCTACCAGCGACCTTACTAGGTTCATTGGTATTTTTTCTCCGGCAATGACAACCTTACGTATGTAGGTTAGTGATGACAAGCCTTCCGGCGCAAAACGTCCGCCCGGCGAGTTCTTCTTCAGCACGCGGGAGACCGTCGGCACCGACAGCCGGCAGATCTTGGCCAGCTGGTTCAGCGAAAACAGCCGCTCGGCGTGCAGTTCCCGGGCGTAGGCGAGGCGTTCCTTCCGGTCCCCGTAGTACGAGAGCTTCCAAGTTTTTGCGGCCTTCTCCAGGGCACGCAGCCTGTCGTCCTGCAGCCGGGAGGTTTGGTCTTCGACGGGGAAAATGTCCATCATGCCGCGAACTCCAACAGTTGAATCCAGCGTTCCTTCTTGTCGTCTATCCGGGGGTTCACCACGCCGGACTCCTGCATCGCGGTGATGACCTCGGCAAAGTCGCGGGGCCGCATGTCCAGCTGCCGGTTCATCGCCTTGTAGACCACCTCCCACTTGACCTCCCCGCCCTTGGAGAGCAGCAGATCCTCGATGGCCTTCTGTTTCTTGCGCCACAGCGAGGAGGAGACCGCGTTGGCCATCTCGACCATGTGCACGAACCAGGTGGCGCAGTAGTTGATGGCGGCCAGCATGTGCGGCAATTCCACCCTGTCGCAGCAATCAAACATGGCCAGCAGCGTGGCCGCCTTCAGGATCGAGAGTGTCAGGCGCTGCGAGGAGGCCTCGATGATCCCGGCCTTCTCGTGGCCCTCGGCCGCGTCGAGCACGTCCACGATGAATTTGTTCAGCCGCGCCCAGGCGTCCGGGGCACACGGGACGGCCTGCGTGGGTCCATCGACTTCGACAAAGCTGTCCCAGTGTCCCCGTGAGGTCTCCAGCCGCTGCAGCAGCTCGGTGAACACCGGGTCTCCCTGCTTGATCTCGGAGAGGTCCGCCTGCTCCAAGTAGTCGGATTCCGGGGTGCGTTTGGGGGCCTCGGCCGAGATGTAGATGAACCGTGTCAGAAAGCCGCTTTGGAAGTCCTCCTCGGAGAGCACGTCGGCCACCTGGTTCTTGATGCCCATCACGTACAGCACCAGGGAGGCGTTCACCGAGGCTCGGCGTTTCTGCTCCCCGGTGGCGCGCAGCTTGCCGGAGACCTTCCCGCCGTAGATGTCTGTCATTTTCTGCGACATGCCGGACATGTAGGCCTTGGATCTCATCTCCATCAAAAGGCCCTGGAACTCATCCCGGTTCACCAGCGCGGAGCGGTTCGGCCGGTCCAGCAGCGCGTTGTCCAGGGCCTCGGCCGTGAAGTCGGAGCCCAGGTCATAGCGGTAGTTCTCATCGTCCCCGAGGGCCTCGATGAACCGCATCATCATGTCCTTGGTGGTGGACTTGCGGGATCTCGTCGTGGAGCCCAGCACCATGAACCACAAATTCAGCGGCAGGCGGCCGAACTTGGGCATGGCGTGGCCGTAGTCGGAGAACACGGTGGAGAGCACCGTGAAGGCCCCGGCGACGTGGTACTCGTGCGCGGCGTCGGTCTTGGACCGCGCCCACTCCACGTAGTCGTCCACGAACGTGGAGGCCATGTGGTCCTTTTCCTCGGCCGTGAGGAAGTCCACCATCTTGTGCTTCTTGGTGGGCTCCACGGTGACCTGGGCGTCCGGGATCTCCGCCGCGTCCGGCTCGGCCGGGACGCCGAGTTCGGACTTGTGCCGCGCCCGCTGGATGTCGTCCCAGAGCTTTTCGTCGGCGTTGTATTTGCCGTCGGCCTCGAATTTGTTGAAGGGGTGGTCCTTGCAGATGACAAAGGCCACCTCATCGGTGGCCCCGCAGCGGAACAGCTCCTGCTCCAGCAGGAACAGCGCGTCGGAGCGGTCCACGCCGGAGGCGTCCTTCTTGTTCAGCAGCTGCATCAGGCCCGGCGAGGCCCGCAGTGTCCCCAGCGCCTCGCCCCGGGTGGGCAGCTCCCCCATCGCCCGGCTGGTCACGGCCGCGTCCGGGGCCGGAGGGTAGGCCGCCTCGAACTCGGCCAGGGTGTAGACGTGCCCGGTGATCTCCATCGTGACCGGGTGGGGCATGTCGTACTTCAGGTTGGTGGTGCCGGGGACGCGCATGAGCTTGTTGACGGCCCAGCCGTCGTCCAGGCCCGAGGCGTTCTTCGGGTGCGCGAGGGAGACCGCGTGCGAGAGCGGTTCGATCCGGGCCGGGTCCGAGGTGCCCTGCACCAGCCACCACAGCTGCGTCTTGCCCGGCGAGGAGCGCACGATCATCGACGGGGGCACACGGGCATCATCGACGTTGAAGGTGTCCGCGTCGGCGTGCACAAAACTCACGGCCTTGGCGTTGGTTTTCCGCGCCCGGGTGCCCTTGAACAGGGTGCCGGAGGTGTAGACGTCCTTGGCGGCGTTCGCCGCGCAGTAGGCCAGCAGCTGCTCGGCCTGCTCGGGCCAGGAGAAGAATTTCTGGTTGGTCAGCTGCCCGCTGCTGCCCAGCAACGCGATGACCGCCAGACCCGTGTTGTCCCGGTGCAGAAACCGGAAGAACTCCTCCGTCTGGCTGCTCATGCCCGACTCCCGTTGTAACGCATTAGCCCGTGCTCCTCCGATAAAAAATCCAGCCGCAGGACTGGAGGTTCAGTGCCTGTGGCCCGTCTCGAACGGGCGGTGTGCCATCACAGCACAGGCGGTACGTCTAGAGGTCAAACGCGGAGTTGGACTTGCCGCCGGACTTGGCCAGGACTCCGGCGCTGGCCGCCACAGCGGTGCCGGCGGACTCCAGGGAGCGGAAGCCCTTGATGACTTCACGCTTCTCGCCCGTGGCGATGTCGTACTTGTTGGTGGCCGGGTTCTTGGCCATCTTGTCCTCGTGGGCCGCCACGGAGAGCTGCAGTTCCTTGCCCAGCCAGTCATCGGTGTCCAGGGCATTGATCTGGTCCCGGTCCAGGCCGATGGCCTTGCCGATGGCGATCAGCTCGAACGGCGCGTTCATCTTGGAGGGGTCTTTCTTGTTCGGCATCTCGAAGGCGTTCAGCTCCACGAACAGCCGGCGGTTGCCCTGCCGCTTGCCCTCGGGCGAGGTCTCGCCGTCCTGAATGCGGAACTGAAAATTGAGGCGGGGCTTGCCCTTGTGATCGCCCTGCTTCACTTCCCGGACGTCAATGGAGTAGATGTTGACCTTGTACGGACCAACCGGCACGGGCTCAAAACCCGCTCCGTCGAAAGCGTCCTGGTCGATGTTGAGAGTCAGACGTGCCATGGTGATCTGTTTCCTTTGTTTCTGGTTTCTTGTTTAGGTGGTGCTCAGCTGGCCTGGGCGAACTCCTGGGCCTTCATCTGTGCGTAGATTTCCGAGAAATTCGGGTTGGGGATGTACATATCGAGCTTGCCCGTGCGGTCCCCGGCGTCGTTCTTGCCGTCGGGCTTGGTGAGGAGCACCCGGATCGGCTCCCTGGTTGTCTTGTCCTCCGTGACGGCGAGGTAGAGGATCAGGTCGATGGGCTTCAGCACCTCGGCCAGGGCCTTCTTGCCCAGGAAGTACGGGCTGTTGAGGATCTTGCCGGTGGATTCGTCCCGCACCTTCTCCGCGTGGGTGGTGAAGATGACGTTGACGTGGGGGCTCCGGTGCAGCATCTTGACCACCTTGATGGTCTCGTCCGCGATGAAGGCCCAGAGGGCGTAACCCTCCTCGTTGGTGTGCTCCTTCATCAGTTCCTGGAGTTCGGAGATGGTGTCCACGCCGATGGTCTTGTAGCGGGTCTTGCCCTCGGCCACGGCGGTGATGATCCGGGCCGCCGTCGGCCAGTCCTCCACGTTGATGACGTCGAGGTTGTCGTCATCGGCGTACTGTTCATCCAGTACGGAGCTGCCGTCCTCGACGGCCAGCAGCAGTACGGGGCACAGTGCCGGGACGTCGGCGCAGGAGCCGATCAGGGACGTCTTGCCGATCTTCGGCGGCGAGTACAGGACGGCGGAGAACTTCTTGGATGGTTTGCGGGGCCGTTCGACCTTGACGCCGATGCTGGCGAAGTCGAACATCTCCGCCGTTGGTGCGGGCAGCCCGCGCTCGGTGCCGGGAACAATCGTCCCGACTTCGACGGTTTCGGTGCTCATGCTGCGTGCTCCTTGATGTGGTTGCTGTGTAGTTGGTTGTAGCTTGCCGTGTTGCCCCGGCCCTCGGTGTCGCAGGTGTAGCAGTCCGGGTCCGAGGGGAGCCCGTCAAGCTGGCCGTCCAAGACGTACTCCCAGATCTTCTCCGTCCGCGCCATTGCGTCTTCGAGGAGCCGGTCGTTCTTGGGCTCTTCCCAGAATAGTACATCCTTTATTGAGTTACTGTGTCTCGGCAGAAAAATAATAACCGAGCTACCAACCTCGTGGCCGAGGTTCTCCCAGCCCTTGCGGTAGATCTGCTGCTGCGCCCGGTACCTCATGCTCGGGGCATGTGCCTTCTCGAACTTCTCGCCGCGCGCCAGCGCCTGCAGGCCCTTGGCGATGGCCAGCTTCACCAGGTCATAGCTGTATTTGCCGGGGAACTTGTAGTCGAACGTGCGCCCCCAGTCCGGCACGAACAGATCGGAGCTGCCCCCGATGGGGCCGTAGCCGGGTATCTCGAAGATGTTCTTCAGCTTGGTTTCCCGGTGCGAGGCGATCTCATAGCCGGCCCCGTACACCAGGTCCAGCTTGTGCTCCAGGTAGTAGTGGCACATGGTGCCGATGTGGGCCGCGTAGCCGAACGGGTCAGCCTCGCGCGGCGGCATCTTGCAGAGTTTGGCGGCCATCGTGTAGCCGACGCAGTACGGGCAGCCACCCACCTCGGAGGGTCCGAGCTTGGACTGCAGGGACCGGCTGGAGGGTTTGGTGAAGGCCTTCAGGAACATGTGCTCCACGGCCTCCAGCGGGGGAAAGTCTGTCATGCTGCCTGCAGCTCCTCTGCGTCGATTCTGGCTTCGATGTATGGCCCCCACTGGTCTGCCATGGCCTGGGCGATGCCGGGGAAGGTGCGGGAGCGTTCCTTCCACCGGGTGGGCGACGGCGGGAGGTAGTGGACCCGCTCGAAGACCTTCTTCGGCAGCGTCTTGCCGTGGGCCAGCACCTTCTCCCAGCCCTCATTGGGGGTCAGCGGCGGCAGGTTCTTCAGCCGCAGGCCGGTGCGCTTGGACTCCGGTGTGCCGTACTCGTAGGGCTGGACAAACTGGGTGGGCTTGCCGCCCGTGGCCCTGATGGCATGCCCGTGCATCTGCGGGTTCTCCACGGCGATGTGCTCGATGTCGGCATCCCACAGCCGCAGGAAGAAGTCTGCGCCCTCCCGCATGTCCCGCCAGCGTTGCAGGTCAGGGCGGCGGCTGTGGCCGGTCAGTACTGTGCCGAATGCATCCAGGTGGGCGGCGCGCTCGGCGTCGGTCCATTCCTCGTACAGCCATTTCACGCCGGAGAGGGTCAGGTAGGTGCACGGCGGGTGCGCGACCATGAGATCCCAGCCCTCATGCAGGATGTCGTTGACGTCGCCCTGGTAGTGGTTGCCGCCGGGCCGTTCGGATTCCAGCAGGTCACAGGACCAGGCGTCCCAGCCGCGGGCGGCAAAGGCGGCACGGACAATGCCTGAATACTCGCAGGCGACCAGCACCCGGGGGGTTCTCATGCGGCTTGCCTTTCGTTGTACCTGGACTGGGCCCGTGCGCGCTCGTTGGGGGTTTTGCCGCCCATGATGGCGAACTGGTCATTGGTCTCCAGGGCGAATTGCAGGCAGGCAAAAATCAGCGGGCAGGTGCGGCACACCGCCTTGGCTGCCGCAACGTTGCGGGCCGCGGCCGTGGAGTCGGAGCCGCCGAAGAAGATCTCCGGGTCTTCTTCGGTGCAGGGCGGCGGGTTGTCCACCATCGCCGCCAGGAAGTTCTTCTGCAGGCTGCTCACGACACGGCCTTCAAAGCGGGTCGTTGCCCGGCCGGGTGTTCTTCCCATGGCGTTCCTTTCATGGCTTCACCAGCGCGAGGATGTGCCGTGTGGCCGGGGTCCGGCAGAGGTTGGCCAGGTGGATGGCCTCGAACTCGGAGCCCTCGATGGCGTCCAGCGCGTCCCGGTAGTCCTGGATGGTCCACAGGGTCAGATCCTCGGGCTTCAGCTGCAGGTTGTGTTCAAAGGTGAGCCGGCCGAGTTCGGCGTAGGCCTGCGCGCTGTACTGTTCGGCCACGTCAACAAAATCGGCGGCGTGCTGCTGGTACTCCTCCCGCTCGGGCGGAGTCAGTGCGTCCAGCGCTGCCTGCGCTTCGTCCTGTCCGAGGTTGAGTCCGGAGAAAATCGCGAACGCCTGGGCCATGTCGAGGGACATGCTGCTGCTCCTTTGGTGTGCTCTGCGGGAAACAACTAAAGGCAGGAAGGGGAAAATCCCCCTCCTGCCGTCGGCTGCCTAATCAGCGACTTTGATTTCGAGGCTGAAGCCGGCGTCCTTCTGGAACATTTCATAGACGTTGGGGGCGACGTTGGCCTTGACCAGCGCGCTGCTGATGTCGCTGTACCTGGCGACCTCCTCCGCCGTGAGCAGCTGCTTGGCGAGGGCCGGGTCGAACCGGCGCATGCGCTTGATGATGGTGCGGACCACGCCGACGCTCCGGGTGTCCGGGTCCAGCTGGCCACGGGCTTCGAGGGCCTTCTTGAAGGCGGCCTTGGCGCTGTCCTTCTTGGTCTCGGCCTCCTTGAACTCGATGTCGGCCTGGAGGGCGGCTTCGGCCAGGTGCTCCAGTTCGATATCGGCGGCGGAAGGTGCGGACATCAGTTCCAGCTCCTTTGCAACGTCACTGACGGTGCCGTCTGCGAGGCGGACCTGTCCGAAGTTGAGTTCGAGGGTCATTGTGTGCTCCTAGGGTGTGTGGATTGCTGTGTAGAGCAATGTTTATAAGGAAGACGTTACAGACCCTACGTGCATGGTGTCAATACTTTTCTTTCCGACAGGTCATCATGCGGCGGTGTCCTGCGGTTCGTAGCCGTAGCTGGCGTCCAGCTGCTCCTGGTCGGCCGCCATCTGCGCCAGCCGCTTGACCTCCACGGTGTCGCGGGCGAGGAAGTTGTAGCGCAGCACGGTGCGTTTCTGGCCGGGCCGGTTCAGCCTGCCGGTGCCCTGCTTGTTGTGCAGCCGGTTGTCACTGAGGGAGACCCAGAACTCGATCCTGCAGACCTCCTGGATGCCGTCGGTGCCGATGCCCACGGCCGCCTGGGTGGCCACCATGATGTCGTATTCGGTCCCGAAGGCCTCCCGCTTCCAGGTGCGCTCGGCGTCGGACATGCCGCCGACAAACCGGCGCGCCCGGTAGCCCTTCGCCTGCAGCCGCAGCGTGAGCATGGTGGCGAATTTTCGGGAGTGCGTGAACATGATGATCGGCTCGGTGCCGCCGTTCTCGTACAGGTGCCGGACCTGTTCGATGACCGCCTCCGCCTTGGTGGACTTGGCATCCTCCTCGAAGTAGACCTCCTCGACCAGTTCGTCCCAGGGCTCGCACGGCTGGCCGAACTCATCGACGGTGCGGGTCTTCCAGACCTCCCGGATGGACGGGACGGCCAGGCACATCTGCCGCAGCCGCAGCTGCTGGATGGCGGGCAGCTCCTCGACCAGCGGGTGGCCTTCGAGCCAGACCACGGCCTCCTTCTCGAACCTGTCGTAGATTTTCCGCTGGAACGGCAGCAGGTCCACCTCGATGTTGAAGATGATCGGCTCCTCCTGGTACGGGGAGGGGAACGCCGACTTGGACGGCAGCAGGCTCCAGACCGTGCCGGGCTCCTTCTCGCCCAGGATCGCCTTGCCGGCCTGCTTGTGCCGTTCGGTCTTCAGGTACTTGGTGACCCAGGTCCAGAACGCCGGGGTGATGGCTTTGTCCGGCCAGAAACTGTGCTGGATGGCCCACTGGCCCTCCACCCGGTTGCCCGCCAGCGTGGCCGAGAGGCCCACCTGGTACTCGATCCGGGCGGCCGAGACCATGGCGCGGTGCGTGGCCGACTTGCGGTTCTGCCCCTCGTGGACCTCATCGTAGATGATGAAGTCGATGGGGAACGCGGCCCAGTCATACATCCGGAAGCGGTTCCAGGACATGAAATAGACGCCCCACTGGCCCCGGGCCAGCGCGTGGAAGGCGGCCGTGCCGCGCTTGGAGCCGTCGATGAAGTGGAAGTCCACGGTGCCGCCGGACTGCCGGGCAAAGGCCTTCTCCCATCCGGAGCGGGTGTTCAGCGGCCCCACCACCAGCGTCACGGGCACACGGGAACGCAGCACGGCCTCCACGCCCACCAGTGTCTTGCCTGCGCCCACCTCGGCCCGGCACAGATGCCGTTTGGCCTGCAGGATCTCATTGGTGGCGGCCAGCTGGTCCGGGCGCGGTGTCCAGCGTTCAAGCAGCCTGCTGCTCATAGTGTCCGATGCTCCCTTCCACCCATTGCTTCTCGAACTCGGCCAGGCTCAGCCGGGGGACGCGCTGCCAGTGCTCCACCAGCTCCCAGCTGGCGAACCTGTGTGCCCGGATGGCGGGGCCGGTGAACAGGCTGTAGCCGTCGATCCGGGCGAACCTGCCTTCGGCGTTGACCAGCACCCCCGAGCAGGCTTCCAGCGCCGTGTTGTAGGCGGCGTCCACGTAGCGCTCATAGTCGCTGCGCATCTGCGCCCACTGCCCGGCGGCCCGCTCGAAGATGGCGCTCACTGCTCCGTTGCCTCGCCGTGTTCCTGGCCGGAGACTTCCACCCTGTTCCTCACGGGCTGGTGGACCTGGATGTTTCCGGTCCACTCGATGATGTAGGTCTCCGGCCGGCTCACTGGGCAGGCTCCGCCCATGCGTCCGCGATCCGGGGATTGCAGGCCCCGTCGCCGCTGGAGCGGTGCACCCAGCTCTCCGAGTCCGTGGGGTCGGGCTTGATGTACGCCGCGCAGTTCTTGCAGTGGGGGGCCAGAGGCTCCAGCTGGTTTTTCCAGTCGGCGTCCCTGGGCCTGAACGTCCACACCTCCGGCCAGGACAGGGGCATGACGCCGCCCCACGGGTCAGAGTCCACGGCCATGCGCGTGTAGGACTGCTTGCCGTTCCAGAGGGCGGCCACCCGCTTGCCGGTGCCGTTCAGTTTCACGGTGCCCCAGATGGCTACCCGCTTGCTCATGCCGTCACGCCCAGCTGGGCGCAGAGCAGCCGGGACAGGCTCTCCACGCAGGAGTCGATGATGAGTTCGGCGTGGCGCAGCATGGCCTCGCGGTTGGCGAGCGTGTTGGGGACGTCGTACCAGTAGTCCAGATCCGCGTCTTCGAGGTAGTGCGCCGTCTGGAACGCCTCGGACAGCTGGTCCCAGGCCCCGTACGGGATGTCGGTGTTCAGCGCCCAGGCCAGCCAGCGCTTGGCGTCGTCGGGGCCGTCGATGACCTGGCCTCCGGCGTAGCGGACGGCGAGGGCCACGCGCTCGGTGGTGAGCGAACCGATCATTTCGTCCTGCGGTTCGATGACCCGCATGCGGGCCGAGAGGGTGGGAATGCTCATGATGCTGTGCTCCTGTGTGTAGGTTGATGCTGTTACAGCAGATCAATACACAGAGCGTACAACACTACGCGCGTAGTGTTCAATGAAAACTCGGAGAAACACCATGGCACGAAAAAAGGCCCCCGCCACACTGGAGGCCTTTTCTTGCGCAGTGCCTAGTTATGTCGGGCGCTCCACCACCGGGCATCCCCCGGCGGCACCAGGGTGAGCGTGAACTCCCGCAGCCGCCGGACCTTGACCCGCACCATTACGGGCCGTGCGCCTTCGCACAGTTCGGACAGCTCCCGGTCACAGACGAAATGCCCGAGCCCATGGCTCGGGACACGCTCCGACTCCTGCAGCACAAGATACCCCGCGCCGACATCCTCCAGGACCACTGCCTCATCATCGGACAGCCACTGGCTGCTCACCGAAGGGGAGACCCAGACCGCTTCACCTCTCATGAAACGGCGGGCCTCCCAACCTGACCTGTTGCCCATACTTCTCCCCCTGGAGTCTAGGGCCGGGCGATGGTGACCTCCAGGTCCACCCCGAGTGCGTCGGCGTAGCGCTGGAAGGCCGAGACCTGCCGCCCGGCTTGCTGGTTGTATTCGATTGCCTGTATCCACGATGTTGCCGCTCCCATGCGGACTGCCACTTCCATCTGGGAGAGTCCCTGCCGCTTGCGTTCCTCAACAAGCAGGTCAACGAGCTGTTGAGAGATGAGTCTAGTCACGTTACTCCAATCATTGGAAGGTTTATCGCTTTGTCACAGCGTGTGACGGGGGTTACGGTTTTAATGTCAGGGGTACGTGGTAGGGATACGGATCTTCATGCTGCCCTCGGCTCCATGGTCTGGCCGTACTGAGCGAAGATCTGCGCATCGGAGGGCTCCCAGTCCTCGATGGCGTCCCCGCAGTTCTGGCACCAGCCGCCGGCCACGTCCTCATGCCCGCACTGCTCGCGGACGATGGGGGTGGCCTCGTAATCGTCGTCGCGGGGATCGTAGCTCATGCTGTGCTCCTGGTGTGTAGTGCTGGTGTATGCGTCCAACATACTACACACGTAGGGTATCTACAAGATGCAATCCACAGCCCTACTGCAAAGGATTGTGGGCAGCAAAAGACCCCCTCCGGATTTACCGAAGGGGGTCTCCCCGCCACTCAATTTCTTTAGGCCACCCAGCGGTTGTCCCCGAGCTTGATCTTGCCGGCGTAGGTGCCCGAGAGCAGCTTCTCCAGCATGGCCACCCGCTTGCCCATCTCGGCCTTGGCCGTCGCCTCATAGAGGGGCTTGGACCCTGCCACAAAGGCGTAGTCCCGGTTACAGACAAAGGACTGGCCGTCGAAGTCCGAGCCCTCGGCACCGTAGCGCTTGATGTATTTGCCGTCGGCCGAGAGCAGCCAGCGGTGCACGCCCGTGTGGTCATGGTGCAGCCACTCGACGCCTTCAATCTCCGCATCGGGCACCGGCTGGAAGTCGGGCGCGGCCGGCTGGCCGCCCTCCTCCTTGACCTCGGCCGCGAGGCCGTACATCCAGACCGTGTTCTGGCTGCCGAGTTCGCGCAGCACCGACTGGGCCGAACGTCCGCTGCGCAGCTCCGCCTTCACGGCCTCATCCAGGGCGCTGCGCAGTTCGGTCTTGCGGTTCTTCCACTTCTCCTCGAAGTTCTGCTCCAGGGCCAGGATCTCCTCGCGCAGGGCATTCATCTGCTCCTGCTTGATGTCCACATCGGCCTGCACCTCGCGCCGCGCCTTGCCCCGGTCAATGGCGAAATTTCTCCACTGGAACTGAAGTGTCTGTAGCGCCGTCATATCACTGCTCATGTGATGGTTGCTCCCTCTGTGTGTATGTGTTTCGCTCCTGCCTCTTTACCTGTGTGCAGTAAAGCAACAGTGACACCAGTACACAGAATAATCAATAAGACGGCGCAGGCAGTAATTGATACGGGGTGTGTCGCTTTGAAATTTACCCAGGAGGGTGTGCCTCTTTGAGATTTACCAAGGGGGGTGTCCCCTCAGTCACACTCGGGCAGCGCCGTGTTGATCTCATCGTCGGTGAAGCCTGCGCGGTAGGCCTCCGCCTGGACCTGCAGAAACACGCTCTTGGCCTCGGTGATGAACGGCGCATGCTTCTTCCAGAGATCCGCCAGGGCCGCGTTGCAGGCGCTCTGGTGCGCGTTGATCTCATCGTGCATGGCCTCGTGTGCCCGGTTGAGCCGGAGCAGGATGTCCGGCGCGTCCCCGACCGGAGGCAGGGCGGTCATCTCAGGCAATCCTTTGCTGCGCGGCCTCCAGGGCCTCGAATGCCTGGTCATGGGAGGCGGTGATGTGCCGGACGGGCACACCGTCCAGCGAGGCCTCATAGGTCAGCTTTTCCAGGGTCAGTTTGAAGTCCAGATCCCGTAGCGTGTTCTCCGCCTCGGTGCGGAGTTTGCGGTGCTCGTGCGCCAGCTTGGCGATCTGCAGCTGCTTCAGGGCCTCATCAAAACGGCCGGTGCCTGCCGGGTTTTGCGGGGACAGGGGTTCTTTGGGGCCTGACCGTGCGTCGTGGTTGCAGCCTCCGGCGCACTCGCCCTTGTCCTTCATCCCCTCGATGACTGACAAGTGCGCGCCGTCGTTAATCAAGACCATGTGGGGTGTGCTCCTGTTGCGAGATGGTGTGTAGGCCTGTACTTACAGGGCCAGTACCTAGAGAGTTCCATAGGTACTCAGGTTTATCAATGCCCTACTACCTGTTTCTCAAGATTGGATCAAGATTTCCGCAGTTTTCCCCGGGTTTCCCCGGGTTTTGGGTTCTTTAGGGTTCTTTCCCATGCAAAATCATGAACTTCGGTAAGTGAGAGTCGGGCTCTCGGACCTGGCCGGCCGGGCCTGCTGTTGAGAACGCTTCTCACCCGGCCAGGCCTACTGACATAGGACGTCCTACATCCTGCCGCCAGGTTTACCCTGGAACAATTGCCCCGCCGTGCATATAGAGCTGTATTTTTTGGGGGCTTGCACCCTACATAACTAGGGCGCATCATGGGGGGACGGCCTGCAGCTCTACACCCCTGCAGCCTGGACCGCTCACCACACGGAAGGCTTAGAAAAATGCTCACTTTTGATATGACCGACACCCGCCGGACTAGCCCGGCGTCTATCTACCGCGCTAACCGCGCCCTAGGCCGCACGGCCCAATACGCCCTAATAGCGGCGCGTTACGTAGCGGCCGTGCTGCAGGCGCTGCAGGGCTTCACCGCTGAATTGATCTTCAGTGAGCGCGTGCACGCCGTTTACACGCTGCAGGATACTAACGCCGGGGTGACTCTCACCTATGAGATATGGCGCGACTATGACGGGTCACCGGAAGACTTGGAATGCTATGACCCGGAAGACCTGGCCGCCTGGAAAAATGATGATTGGCACTATTACGGCGTGACGGTCACGGCGACTCTAGGCCGATTCAGTATTGAGGAAATACTAGGCGGCATAGACGCCGGGGATTATTGGGAGTCGCCCGCCCGGCCCCTGGACACGGAACAACAAGTCATGAGTACGGCCCTGGACTATTACCCCGCGCGGGCCATGATTACCGCCGTGCAAGATGAGGCCATCACTAAGTGCCTGCAGGTGACCCCGTGAGCCGCCGGCACCGTGTGAGCCGCCGCCGGGTGTCCCCTGCAGCGCGCCGGGCCGCCCGCCGTGACTACTGGACTAGCGCGCCGGCCGCGCGGGTATCCCGTGACCTGGACCGCGCCGCCCGCCGTCTTAGCCCCGCCCTGCAGTGGGCCGCCGCAATAGGCGGGGCCGCCGCCCTCATGACTCTAGGCTCACTCAATTTCTAACCCCCGGAAGGATCACAAAATGTCGTATAAAGCCCGCAACTACGGCCCCGGCTATTCCTCATTTTCTGCCCCGCCTAACCCCCTAGGCCGCCGCGTTGAACCGCTCGCGCCTGGCCCCGGCACTACTCATGTAGTGACTATTCCCGGAACAACATTCAGGTGTTTCCTCACCCTGGACGGGGACACTACGCCGGATAGGAAAACGGCCCGGGGTGTCTCCCGGGGGGCTATCAACGTTGAATCCCTACTCAAACAACTATCGGCCCGGACTATCCCCGGCCCCGGTAAACGGCGCGTCAAGTGTGCGCCCGTGCTGCAGACACTGCAGGAATGGCAGGACTCAAACACCACACGGAAGGCGGCCTAGGGCCATGGCAATGCAAGCAAAAGACATCAAACACGGCGCGGCGGTCACGGTGGACGGTAGCCCCGATACATGGGAAGTCCTGGACCGGCACCCTAAGGCTAATGTGTGGTGGATTCACCGCCGGGGGCCGCTAGGGGAATGGCTCACGGGTGAGGCGCACATAAACAACATGCACCCGGCCGGCGCGGGCTCGCGTCAAGAATCGTTGCTCACTCTAGGGCTAGCGGCATGACTGCCTACAGCCCGCGCCGTCAGTCGAAAAAATTCCTGGACGGCGACTGCCCCCCGGGAGTCCTGGCCATCTATGACAACGGCGGTAAAACGTGGGATAGGTACACCGTCGTCTATCGTGAGCGCGTCACCGGCACCACTTACGCCGATACCTGGCTTTGGTATCGGGGCATGAGTGAGCACCCGTCAAGCGCCCAGGGGTTTGGGGTCTCCAGTGAGATAACGGCCTATGACCTGGCCGGCTACCGCCGCCGGGCCTATCGTGAGTCCGCTAAATGGTCCAGTCTTCCCCCCGACGTGCAAGCAACGGTTAGGGCCGATTGTGCCGGTGAACCGTGAGCCGGCACCACTCATTTTTGAGTGACCACACGGACAGTAACGGGGGGATACTACCCCGGCTAAGTCACATAGTCTCCACTTTCCTAGTGATCCTGGTTTTCAGTATCCCGTTTTTGCTGTAGGGCTTGCACCCTACGCACGTAGGGTGCTGTAATGGTTGCATGCACCCGCTCACCAACACACAACACGGAAGGCCCAGGGCCATGACTGAAGCAACACCCGCAACACACCCGCTAGCCGGGATAGTAGACGCCGTTATCGTGCCCATTCTTGAGGCCGCCCTAGTCGCGGGCTTTACCCTATGGGCACTGATGGAAACGCGCCCGCCGTTCAAAATTGGTTTTGTCTATGTCTCGCTGCAGGACGACGGCCCCTATGCAACCGTGCAAGTGCCCACGCATAAATGGGAAGATCCTAGTTTGGACGTTCCGATTAAGCCTAGCCGTGATTATGGTTCGGCCGTCCTGGTTGACTATGACGGGACCGTGCCGGGCGCAATTGAGGCACTACGGAAGGCCTGCAGCGCGCCTAACGTGACCGTCCGTTTTGTGGCCAAACGGGGGCAGGCCGCGCCCGTGGTGCCCAATTACGGCAGTAACGCCGTGACCAAATGGCGCGGCGGGCTAGAGTCATTCCACATTATCCGGGGTGCCTACCGCGCGCCCTACACCCCCGCTAATGAGGGCTACATCATTGCGGATAGCACCGTTTACCGTTTTGACGGTGAGCCCGGCGGCGGCATTGCATGGCATGAGATAGGCGCTCACCCGTCATTGCTTGACGCCGAAATGTTCCTGGCAAGCATGGGCGCGCTGAAGTCATGACGGGGCCGCAATGGGCCGGGGGTGCGCCTAGTTTCAGCGTCACCGTGACCCCGGATGAAATTTTGCCCTTAGTGAGCGCCGCCGTTGCATGGCCGGAAGACGGGCGGGAACGGGTCAAGCTAGCCGCCGCGCTGGCATGGTTGGAATGGCGGCTAAGCACCCCCGAAAACAGGTTCGATACCGAAGAAAAACGGATAGCCGCCGCCGAAGCTGCAGGCCGCGCCGTGGCACAACTCGAATTATGGGAAGGCGTCACGGCCCCCCGCGACTGGACTAAAGACGGTGAGCCCTACGCGGGCGCATATTCCTACCTGGCCGCTGCAGGATTCAAGCGCGCGGGTACTCGAATGTATGCCCTGCCGTTTATCAATGCATACCGCGCGGAATTTACCCGCCCCGAAGACCCGGAAGGCTAGCGCCGTGAGTAAATGGGACGGCTTCAGCGCCACGGCCAAACCTGGCCCGGAAAATACGGAATGGGGATCACCTAACAACGGGTGGAAAGTCACGCTGAAAAATGCACGGGGCAACAGTTACACCGTGCCGTTTTATAAGGGCATAGGCCTGCCCAATACGCCCCCTACGGCCGCCGAAGTACTGGAGTGTTTGATCGATGACGCCAACGGCTACCGCAACGCGCGTTCATTCGAGGAATGGGCGGGGGAATACGGCTATGACACGGATAGCCGGGCCGCGTATCGCACATTTGAGGCCTGCAGGCGCGTTAGTGAGCGCCTGGACAAATTTTTGACGCCGGAAGAATTTGAGGCGCTGGCATACGGCGACGACGACGACGACGACACCACGGAAGGCTAGGACAATGACTGAAGATCTAAAGCACCTGCAGGCCGGCGACGTTACGGCCGCAAAAATTACAGACACCCCCCTATCGGGGCAGGCGATTAAGGGCTACGGCCCGAAAATTCCAACGTGCTACATGGTGCGCACCCGTGGCCCCGCGCCGAAGTGGCGACGCGTCTATGTGGTGAACTACGGGAATGCCGGGAGTGCCGGGAGTGCCTATGTCCGCTGGAATGGTGCTAATCACTATCTCTCACCCGGCGCGGAATTGATATGTGAGACTATCCGGGACGGGGGCACACTGCAGGGCGCGCGGGATCTTATGGCCGCATGGCCGGAATGGATGAAAGTAGCGGAAGGCCTGCAGGCCCCTGGCCCGGCCCGGTATGAGGTGTGGACGTTTGAGCCGCACGGCGCTAAGCCCCCGGCGGCTGTAGCGGCCGGCCTGGCCCGGCATGACTTAGCCCGCTATTTCCCGCCCGGTGACGTGGCCGGGCTTGACGCCGCGCTAGCCGCCCTGGACGGCGGCGCGGCTCACTACTCGTTTACTGATGTCACGGGCCACTATTCACAGATACGCCCCGCTGCAGCACCTAAGCCGGAAGGCCCGGAACGGTGAGCCGGGACTATACGCCCGGGGCCGCTGCAGTGCCCGCCGTGCCCGCTGAAGCCCCCGCCCCGGTGACCGCTAGGCATATCCGGGCCAGCTCCGGCCCGGGGTACCTGCCCGACACTGAAACTTGGATTAGCTACACGCCGGGATCTAGCCGCGTCTATGTGCATGTGCAAGAGATACCCGGCTTACGTTGGTGGTCCTGCCCGCCCGCCGACGTGTTGCGGAAGTGGGTAGATGCTCTAATCAAGCCGCACGGGGTCAAGCGTGACGGCCCCCGGATGGAAGTGAACAGTTATTTCAGCGGCTGGAAATTCCAATATTGGGTTAAGCCCGCTGCAGCGCTTACGACGGAAGGCCCGGAACAATGACCACTGAAGACATCCCCGCCCGGCTTGAGTATCTCCGGTCACAGATACAGGCGGAATGCATAAGCTACGGCGAAATTAGCGAGCTGCAGGCCCTGGCCGCCCACATAGACGCCGGGGATGTAGAACTTTTGGAATGGGCGGGTGTCCCGGAATTTCCGGAAGATCCCGCCCCGGCCCCGGAAGATCCCCCGGCATATGTGGCGGGAATGACCGTCAAACTACTGCAGGAAACGCCGGAATATGGCGCGTGGGCCACGGGCTATATTGAGCGCGCCTATCCGGGCGGGGTGTATGACATACGGGTTAGGGGGCACCACTTATACCGTGTCACGGCGGATAAAGTGGCCCCGCTTACACCCCCCGAAGACCCCCCGGTTATCAAGGGGGGTGCCCTGGTATCTACTAACCCCCGTGTGCCTCATCCGTTCCCCCGTGAGTACAAAGGGTGGAACATAGACGCCCGCAACACGCGCGGGCTATACGTGGCCACCAACTACAGCGCCGGCTATGGCCGGGTTATGGCCGATACCCTGCAGGGGATCAAACACATGATTACCGAAACAATGGCGGAAGGCCCGAAGCAATGAAAATTTATCACGCGGTCACCCTGGCCCCGCTCACCCTGCAGCAATGGCAGGACGACACCCCCCACGCCTTCCCTGCAGGCACGGCGGTAACCGCGATTCTGTGGAGTCCGGAACGGTGCCACTTGAACGCCGAATATGCGGGTGAGTTTTACGCCGGCTACGCCCGCCCGGGTGAGCTGCAGCTAGGCGACGTCGCCGCGACGGTAAACGAGGGTTAGAGCCATGACGGTTTACGGCGTCATAGTTGACTATGACTACAGCTCCACACACAAACGGGAACGGCTAACGGTATGGTCCCCGCCCTGGATGTCAGTATTTGAGGCGGAAGGCTACAGCCTGCCTCACGGCGGCGGCTACATGCTCACCACATACAACGGCGATAAGGTCCGGGTATCGTGCCCGGCCCCGCGTACTGCAGAGAATTACACCACTGTAGACGCGGCCATTAGTGCGGCCCTGAATGCTCACTTCAGCACTAACGGGACTGTGACCCTGGCCCCGGGCTAAGGCACACAACGGGCACCGCAAAAAACACCCCCTGGCATATCCGCCGGGGGGTGTTTTTGTGTCCAGGTGCGCCGGGAATTTTCGGATCTTCCGAAAATTCCCCCGGGTTTAGCCCCCCTGGGGCCTTCTTAAGGGGTAGTTTCCAGGCCGCCCGCCGCGCGGGGGGTGCCGGCCCGGCCGCCCCGGGGAAGGCCTGCAGGCGGGGGCCCGGACGGGGGCAGG
>Ga0247819_10000068_pt1 | contig 62834 bp, 50 predicted proteins | sample 13C_Xylose_Day6_FD_193428 | JGI IMG/M metagenome (GOLD analysis project Ga0247819, IMG submission 193428) | Soil microbial communities from agricultural site in Penn Yan, New York, United States - 13C_Xylose_Day6 | ecosystem: Environmental > Terrestrial > Soil > Agricultural land | place: USA... | reverse complement strand
TCCCCCCCCTTTCAGAAAGGGGGGGGAGGACGGAGAGACAACGCTGGCACCCTTCCGGGCACTCGATCACTGATTGAGCGGCTTGCGAACCTGGAGGTCCAGGTTCAACCCAGGGGAGGAGACACCCAGATGAATAACAAGAAAAAATCGAATCCACGTCGTCCCACCAGTAACCATGCAGTCCGGGCAACGGTCGTGACCTTGTGCACGCTGGCCTGCGCCAATGCCGTGGCCGTCGAGATCGACACCGGTAATGAAGATATCCAGCTGCGCTGGGACAACACCCTGCGCTACAACCTGGGCATGCGTGTCGAGGGGCAGGACAAGGCCATCCTGGCGAACCCGAACAACGATGATGGCGACCGCAACTTCGACAAGCACCGCCTGGTCAACAATCGCCTGGACATCCTCAGTGAGTCGGACATCGTCTACAAAGGCAAGTACGGCGCGCGCGTCAGTGCCGCGCTGTGGTACGACGCCGCCTATGCCGGTGACCTGGACAACGACAGCGTCGCCACGTCCAACCACCTGGGCGCTGGCGGGCGTCCGGCCACGGGCTTGAGCCGCTATACCGACCGTTACTACGAGGGGCCGTCCGCCGAGTGGATGGACGCCTTCGTTTTTGGCGAGTACAACCTTGGCGAGATGCCGCTCAAGGCCCGTCTGGGTCGTCACACCGTGAACTGGGGCGAGTCGCTGCTGGGTGCCGGCGCCATTCATGGCATCTCCTACGGCCAGGCGCCCCTGGACCAGGGCAAGGCCCTGGCGCTGCCGGGGATCGAGGCCAAGGAGCTGTACCTGCCGCGCAATCAGTTCTCCACCCAGTTGCAGGTCAACCCTGCGCTGTCCTTTGCCGCGCAGTATTTCTTCGAGTGGCGACCATCGCGGGTGCCTGAGTCTGGCAGCTACCTGGGCTTTGCCGATATCTACCAGCAAGGCGGCGAGTCGTTCATCCTCAGCCCCAGGCTGCGCGCCCTGCATGGCGATGACATCGAGCCGGACAACGCCGGTGACTGGGGCGTGATGGCGCGCTGGAGCCCGGAATGGCTGGACGGCACCCTGGGGTTCTACGTGCGCCAGTTCTCCGACACCCTGCCACAGGTGATCCTGCTGGCTAACGCACGGCCGCAATACTTCCTCAACTACGCCGACAAGATCGACATGTACGGCATCAGCCTGTCGAAGGAAATCGGCGGCATCAGCGTCGGTGCCGACCTCAACTACCGGCGCAACATGCCGCTGGTGAGCTCGGCGGCACGGGTGACCTCTGCGGCGCAGTTGCCGGATGACGGCGACATTCTCGGTGCCCGTGGTGACACCTTGCACGGCGTCCTCAACGCCATCGGCTCGCTCAGCCCGACGCCGCTCTACGATGGTGCCAGCTGGTCGGCCGAGCTGACCTGGAGCCGCTGGCTGTCGGTCAACTCCGACCCGCTGAACCTGTTCAAGGGCTCGTCGGCCTACAAAGCGGTACCCACCAACATCGACGCCGTGACCCGCGATGCCTATGGGCTGGCCGTCAACTTCACGCCGACCTGGTACCAGGTGTTCCCCGGTGGCGACCTGTCGATGCCACTGAGCTTCTCCCAGGGCATCAACGGCAACTCGGCCGTGGGCTCGGGGGGTAACGAAGATGCCGGCAGCTACGCCGTCGGCCTGGCGCTGGATGTCTACAGCCGTTACCGCTTCGACCTCAAGTATGTGGACTACTTCGGTGATTACTCGACCAACCCGGTCACTGGCGCGGCCCTGACCCCAAGCGGAAGCCAGGCGATGCTGGAAGACCGCGGCGCGGTGTACTTCACCTTCAAGACCACGCTCTGAGCCGCGCTTGCCACTGCTGCAAGCTTCCCGGCGCTGCTCCCGTTTGCGGGACCAGCGCCGGTGCAATGCGCGCTCGCGCGCAACTGATGTGAGGTGAACACGGTGTTCAAACAACGTTTACGACTATCACTGATCCTGACTGCGCTACTGGCGGGCCAGGCGCTCGCGCAACCGGCATTTGTCTCGCCCCTGGATATGCCCGCGGTGCAGAGCAGCCAGGCGATCCATGCGCCACTCAACGCCTTGGCGCAGGCCGGTGGCCGGCTGATTGCCGCCGGTCAGCGCGGCCACATTCTGTTTTCCGACGACACCACGACCTGGGTTCAGGCCCAGGTGCCGGTCAGTTCCGACCTGACCGCCTTGATGTTCCCCAGTGCCAGCCAGGGCTGGGCTGTGGGTCATGAAGGCGTGGTCCTGCACAGCAGCGATGCGGGCAAGACCTGGCGCAAGCAGCTCGACGGCCGGCAGATCGCGGCGCTGTTGCTCAAGCATTACGGCAACCCGGAAAACCCCGATGACCCGGAGGCGCAACGCCTGAAGCAGGATGCCGAACTGTTCGCCCAGCAGGGCGCCGATAAGCCCTTGCTGGATGTGTGGTTCAGCGACGAGCGCAGCGGTTTCGTCACCGGTGCCTTCAATCTGATCCTGCGCACCGAAGATGGCGGGCAAAGCTGGACGCCCTGGCAGGATCGCGTCGACAACCCGCGCAGCATGCATCTGTATGGCCTGCGCCCGGCGGCCGGCACGCTGTTCATGGTCGCCGAGCAAGGGCTGGTGCTGAAACTCGATGCTGCCAGTCAGCGTTTCGTCAAAGTGCAACTGCCTTACGAGGGCACCCTGTTCGGCGTGCTCGGCGATGACCAGCTGGTGCTGGTTTATGGCCTGCGCGGCAACGCCTTGCGCAGCCTCGATGGCGGCGCCAGCTGGAGCAAGGTCGATACCGGCATCGAAGCCGGTATCAGCAGCGGCCTGATCAGCCCTGACGGCACGATTCTGCTGGCCAGCCAGACCGGGCAACTGCTGCGCTCCAGCGACCGTGGGGCGACCTTCAGCCGCGTGGCGCTAGACCGCGTGGCACCCAACTTTGCCGTGGCAGCCGTTGCCGACGGGGCCGTCGCCCTGGCCGGGCTCGGTGGCGTGCGTGTGCAGAGCCTGCAACAGAACCAGAACGCCGGAGAGCTCTGATGGGTATCCACAATGCCAGCGACAACCTGCAGACCATTAGCAACCTGAAGGATTTCAATCACCGCTCAGGCAGTCGCCTGGAGCGCCTGATCTTCAACAACCGCTTGCTGGTCATCCTCTTCTGTGCGGTGGCGACGGTGATCCTGGGGTGGGATTCGACCCGCTTGACGCTCAACGCCGCGTTCGAGAAAACCATCCCGCAGAACCAGCCTTACATCCGCAACTTCCTTGACAACCGTGACGAGCTCAAGGGCCTGGGCAATGCCGTGCGCGTGGTGGTCGAGAACCGCTCGGGCGATATTTTCGAACCTGCCTACCTGCAAGCCCTCAAGCACATCAACGACGCGCTGTTCCTGACCCCCGGCGTTGACCGGGCCAACGTCAAATCGTTGTGGATGCCGGTGGTGCGCTGGAACGAGGTCACCGAAGAGGGCTTCGCCGGCGGCCCGGTGATGCCCGACAACTACACCGGCTCGCAAGCCAGCATCGATGCCCTGCGCCAGAACATCAGCCGGGCCCAGTTGCTCGGCAACCTGGTGGGTACGGATTTTCGTTCGAGCATGATTTTCCTGCCGCTGCTCGACAAGGACAGCAACAGCGGTGAAGCGCTGGACTACTGGGAGCTGTCCAAGCGCCTGGAAAGCATTCGCGCCCAGTATTCCGGTGATCAGGGCGGTGCCGACCTGGATATCCGCATCGTCGGCTTCTCCAAGGTGGTCGGCGACCTGCTCGACGGTCTGCAGCAAATGGTCATCTACTTCGCCGTGGCGGCCTTGATCGCGGCGCTGATCATTTTTGCCTGGACCCGTTGTGTGCGCAGCACCGCGCTGGTGCTCGGCTGTTCCTGCATCGCCGTGCTCTGGCAGCTCGGGCTGATTGCCCGCCTGGGTTACGAGCTCGACCCATACTCGATCCTCGTGCCGTTTCTGGTGTTTGCGATTGGCGTGTCCCATGGCGCGCAGAAGATGAACGGCATCATGCAGGACGTGGCCCGCGGCACCCATAAGCTGGTGGCTGCGCGGTACACCTTCCGCCGCCTGTTCCTCGCCGGGGTCACGGCGCTGGTCGCCGACGCCGTGGGCTTCGGGGTGCTGATGCTGATCGACATCCCGGTGATCCAGGACCTGGCCATCACCGCCTCGATCGGCGTCGCCCTGCTGGTGTTCACCAACCTGATCCTGCTGCCGGTGATGCTCTCCTATACCGGCGTCAGTCCCAAGGCCGCAGCGCGCAGCCTGCGCGCCGAACAGAAGCCTGCCGGTGGCCTGTGGTTGTTGCTGGAGCGCTTCACCGAACGCCGTTGGGCGACGGCGCTGCTGGTGGTGTCGGCGATCCTCGCGGTGGCGGGCTTTGTCGTCAGCACCCAGCTGAAGATCGGCGACCTGGATGCCGGGGCCTCGGAGCTCCGCCCCGATTCGCGCTACAACCTCGACAACGCCTACATCAACAGCAAGTACTCGCTGTCGTCCGACCAGTTTGCGGTCATCGTCAAGACTAAAGCCGAGGGCTGTCTTGAGTACCAGACGCTGGTGGATGCCGATCGCCTGGGTTGGGCCTTGCAGCAGGTACCGGGGGTGCAGAGCACGGTGTCGCTGGCCGACGCGGTGCGCAAGATTACCGCCGGCTCCTACGAGGGCAGCCCGAAATGGATGTCGATTTCGCCGAACCAGGACGTGCTCAACTACGCCGCCCGTACCGCCAGCACCAGTAACCCGGAGCTGTTCAACAACGATTGCTCGGTGATGCCGGTGGTTGCCTACCTGACCGACCACAAGGCGCAGACCCTGGACCAGGTGGTACAGGCCGCCGAAGCCTTCGCCACCGCGAACAGCACACCGGAGCGGCAGTTCCTGCTGGCGGCCGGCAGTGCCGGGATCGAAGCGGCGACCAATATCGTGGTCAAGAAAGCCAACCTGACCATGCTGATGTACGTGTATGCGGCGGTGATCGTGCTGTGCTTCATCACCTTCCGCAGCTGGCGCGCGGTGGTGGTTGCCGTGGTGCCGCTGGTGATCACCTCGATTCTCTGCGAAGCGCTGATGGTGGTCCTGGGCATGGGCGTCAAGGTGGCGACCTTGCCGGTGATCGCCCTCGGCGTGGGCATCGGTGTCGACTATGCGCTGTACCTGCTGAGCATTCAGCTGGCCCGCCAGCGCGCCGGTGCGAGCCTGGCCGAAGCCTACCGGCATGCCTTGCGTTTCACCGGCAAGGTCGTGGCGCTGGTCGGTGTGACCCTGGCCGCCGGGGTCATCACCTGGGCATTCTCGCCCATCAAGTTCCAGGCCGACATGGGCATCCTGCTGACCTTCATGTTCCTCTGGAACATGCTCGGTGCATTGGCCCTGATCCCGGCGCTGTCGCACTTTCTGCTCAAGGACGTGCGTGCCAGCGGCTCGGCGCTGGTCACCGCGGTGGTGCGCGAGGCCGAGGCGCCCGCCGAACCGCAAGCGCGGACTGTGCAGTGTGTGTAACGCCAACCTGAACCTGTCTTTAGCCCCGAATTCATAAGGAATCACCATGAGCGACACCTGTGCAACCTTCCTCAGCGAACAGGAAATCATGATCCGCGATTCGGCGCGCAAGGTCGCCGCCGAAGTGGTCGCCCCGACGGCTGCCGAGCGTGACCGCAGCGCCGCCTGGCCGCGCAGAGAACTGCGCGCCGTTGCCGAGCTGGGTTTTCTTGGCATGCTGATACCCGAAGAGTATGGCGGTGCCGGTGCCAGTTTCGTCGAGTATTGCCTGGCCATCGAAGCGTTCGCGGCCGCCGATACCGGTTTTGCCACCTTGATCCACGTGCACAACTCGGTGGGCCTGGCCGTGGCGCGCCTGGGCAACGAGGCGCAGAAGCGCAACTACCTGGCGGATCTGGCCAGTGGCAAGCGCATCGGTGCCTTTCTGCTCAGCGAACCGCAGGCCGGCTCCGACACGGCGGCGTTCCGTACCCAGGCGCGCCTTGAAGGCGACCATTACGTAGTCAACGGCAGCAAGCAGTTCATCTCCAACGGCAACGAAGCCGGCCTGGGCCTGGTGCTGGCGGTGACCGACAAGGCTGCCGGCAAGAAAGGCAGCAGCCTGTTGATGATCGACCCGCAGGATAACCCGGGCTACGTAGTGGCCGCTGTCGAACACAAGATGGGCCAGCGATCGGCCCACGTTGCCCAGATCCAGCTCGATCAATGCCGCGTACCGGTTGCGAACCTGCTGGGGGGCGAAGGGGAGGGTTACCGTAATGTGATGGGTTCGCTGTCGGAAGGGCGGGTGGCGATTGCCGCGGTCGCCACCGGCACAGCGCGCGCAGCACTGGATGCCGCCGTTGGCTATGCCAAGGAGCGCGAGGCCTACGGTGCGCCGATCATCAACTTGCAAGGGGTGGCGTTCGACCTGGCCGACATGGCCGCCCAGGTTGAGGTTGCCCACCACTACATGGTGCATGCCGCGCGGCTGTGCGAAGCCGGTGTGGCCTGTGCCAAGGAAGCCTCGGTGGCCAAGCTGTTTGCCAGCGAAATGGCGGAAAAGGTCTGCTCCGACGCGCTGCAGATCCACGGCGGCTACGGCTATCTGAGTGATTTTCCGGTGGAGCGTTATTGCCGGGATGTGCGGGTGACCAAGATTTACGAAGGCACCAGCCATATTCAGAAGCTGATCATCGCCCGCGGCCTGGTGTAGGAGCCCGGTCCCACAGGCGGTTGCTCTCAATTTTGCCTACCCCCTCCTCATTGAGGGGGGCCACCGGTCAGTCACAGGCATAACCTGCTGCGAACGGCGCACGGATTTGAGCAGGGAACCAGAACCATGACGATACCGATCACCACCGATGTGCAGCGACTGGCAGTGGAAAGCTTCCGCACCTTCCTTGCGTCCGAGGTAGCGCCGGTGGCCCGCCTGTTCGAGGGGCGGAGCATACCTGGGCAGAAAATGCGCGAGCTCACCCAGGGCATTGCCGAGTTTGGCCTGCCCGGCGCCAGCATCGCTCAAGCCCACGGAGGCATGGGCCTGTCGGCGCTGACCGAGGCCATGTTGTTCGAGGAGCTCAGTGCGGTCTCCAGCGTGATCGCCGAGTGTGTACTCGGCAGCCTGCTGGTAGCGTCGGCGCTGGCAAATTTGCCAGCGGGCCGGGATGCACTGCGCACGCGCTACCTGCCGGACCTGCTGGCCGGGCGCAGTTTCGGCGGCTTCTTTCTGGAACAGGCAGAAGGCGTCAGTGCCTGGCCGACTGACGCTGGCTGGCTGATCAACGCTAATCAGCAGTGGGTTTGCCATGGCCAGTTCGCGGATGTCCTCGTTACCCCGCTGCCTACCGAGGAGGGTGCGTGTTGTTACGTAGTGGTGGAGCGTGAGCAACATGGCCATGTATCGCCCAACGGCGCCCCGGTCCCGGCACAGCTGACATTCAGCAACGTACGCTTGTCGGCTGACCTCAGTGACGCTCAGAAACTGTCCATCGCTCACGTGCTCACAGGGATCAGCGCGCAGGGCTGATGGTTTTACTGCTTCAAGGAAGGCTGTCAGAGTGTGGCCAGCCAGAATAATAACGGTGGACACGATCCACGCTTAAGGAATCCATATGCGCTATTCACTTGCTGCACTTGCCACTGCCATTGCGTTATCCAGCGCCCCCTCCTGGGCGGCAGAGGTTGCCTCCACCAATCCGGCCAAGGCTGCCAGCCCGACGACGGCCGCGGTCAACCAGGCGGTGCTCAAGGCGTTGCCATTCGAGGATCGCGCCGACTATGACGCCGCGCGCAAGGGCCTGGTGGCTGCCTTTGAGGGGCAAGTGAAGAATGCTGACGGCAAGCCTGTATGGGATACCCACCAGTATGATTTTCTCAAGCAGGCCCAGGCACCGGACTCGGTGAACCCCAGCCTGTGGCGTATCGCCCAGCTCAATGCCAACGCCGGTCTGTTCCAGGTCACCGACAAGGTCTACCAGATCCGCGGCATTGATCTGGCCAACATGACCATCATCGAAGGTGACGACGGGCTGATCATCATCGACCCGCTGTATGTGACCGAGACGGCCAAGGCCGGCCTTGAGCTGTACTACCAGCACCGGCCGCGCAAGCCGGTGGTGGCGGTGATCTACAGCCATAGCCACATCGACCACTTCGGTGGCGTGCGCGGCGTGGTCGACGAGGCCGACGTCAAAGCCGGCAAGGTCCGTATCTATGCCCCGGACGGCTTCATGGAGCACGCGATCCAGGAGAACGTGCTGGCCGGCACGGCGATGTTCCGCCGTGGCATGTACCAGAGTGGCGGTGCGGTGCCCAGGACTGAACGTGGCCAGGTCGATACCGGGATCGGCAAGGGCGCGCCGATAGGTGGCACCATCAGCCTGATCGCGCCGACCGACCTGATTGTCCAGCCGCTGGAGAGCCATGACATTGCCGGCGTGCAGTTCGAGTTCCAGCTGACGCCCGGCACCGAGGCACCGTCGGAGATGAACGTGTATTTGCCGCAGCTCAAGGCACTGAGCATGTCCGAAAACGCGGTGATGTCGATGCACAACGTCCTCACCCCACGCGGTGCTGAAGTGCGTGACGCCAAGGCCTGGTCGAAATTCATCGACGACAGCCTGGTGCGTTATGGCGACAAGGCCCAGGTCATGTTTGCCCAGCACAACTGGCCGACCTGGGGCGGCGAGGGCATTCGCAGCATGCTCGCCGACCAGCGCGACATGTACGCCTTCATCAACAACCGCACGTTGCACCTGCTCAACCAGGGCATGACCCCGCTGGAGATTGCTGACGCGGTGAAGAAGCTGCCCGGCGAACTCGATCATAAATGGTACGCCAGGGGCTACTACGGCACCTTGAGTTTCAACACCCGTGCGGTGTACCAGCGTTACCTGGGCTTTTACGATGGCAACCCGGCCAACCTTGACCCGTTGCCGCCGGTCGACTCCGGCAAGCACTATGTGCAGGCCATGGGCGGCGCCGGGAAAGTGCTGGAACTGATGCGCACGGCGATGCAGCAGGGCGACTACCGCTGGGCCGCGCAGCTGGGCAATCACCTGGTCTTCGCCGAGCCTGACAACAAAGCCGCTCGAGAAGCCCAGGCCGACGCGCTTGAGCAGTTGGGTTACCGCAGCGAATCGGCGATCTGGCGCAACATGTACCTGACCGCCGTCCAGGAACTGCGCCAGCTCGCACCACAACAGGGGGCGCGCGGCAGTGCCGATCTGGTGCGCGCGGCGACACCGACGATGTTCATGGACATCCTCTCGGTACGCATGGACTCCGACAAGGCCCAGGGCCATGACATGACCCTGAACTGGGACTTCGACGATCTTGACCAGCACTTCGCCCTGACCTTGCGCAACGGCGTATTGACCTATCGCGAGCACAGCAGCCATGCCCAGGCGGACGCCACGGTGAAAATGAGCAAAGCCGTACTGGACCAGATCAGCCTGCGCCAGCTCGATTTCCCGACGGCGATCAAGCAGGGTGATATCAAGCTCGAAGGGGATGCTGAGCGTTTCAAAGCGATGCTCGGCATGCTCGCCAGCTTCCAGCCGACGTTCAACGTCGTGACGCCCTGACCCATGGGCCGTCGTCCAGACACGGCGCCACGCCACGAGGGGACAGGCTCTCGTGGCCAGGGCAGCCATGACAATGTCGTGGTGGAGCTGCCGGCCAGGCCGCGCAAGCAACCGAAGCAGGCACGTTCGGTCGCCTTGGTCGAGGCCTTGAAAACCGCCGGGCGGGAAATCCTCGAAGGGGAAGGGCGCGAGGCGCTGTCGATCTATCGCCTTTCCGATTACTCCGGCGTGGCCATCAGTTCGATTTACGAGTATTTCCCCACTATCGAGTCGCTGATCGGCGCGATCTTCGAAGATTATCGCGCCGATGCCCGCCTGCAAGTGATTGCCAGTATTGATGCACTACCAGCGTCGGCGACCCTCTATGACGGTATCGAAATCATCTTGCGCACCGGTCTTTCAGCCTTGCATCGCTGGCTGCAGATCGACTCTGAGCAGAGCATTAAGACCGCCTACTATGGCGAGCTGGTGCGCCTGGAAATCGTCAAGCCGGAGCGTTTCTGGATTTCGATGGTGATTCCGGCGCTGGTGCAACGCTTTTCCAATCAGGTGCTGGTGGGTGATCGCGAGAAAGCGGGGTTTCTTGCCTATCAGGCGGTAACCGCTTTGCCTCGTGCGTTGTTGATCGAGAAGCCGCATTACCTGATCGAGGATGGCACCGTGCGGATGCTGGCGCGGATGATTCATGCGCTGTTGACTACGCAGGATCCGGAATAGGAGTTGGCTTTGGGTTGTTGGGGGTGTGGGCTTATCCATTTTGTGTGGTGACGCTGGCGGCCCCTTCCGCCTTTACGGCGGCCTACTTTTTTCTTGGAAAAAGTAGGCAAAACCGCTCGCTCCTGCATCCGGCCCTACGCTGCGCTCCGGGTCCCTTCGCTCCGGCACCTTCCGGGGCCACGCGGCCTACGACTTGCTTCGCCAAGTCTACGGCTCGCGCTCTTCGGCTACGCCGAAGGTGCTACGCACTGGCCCCTACAGGCACCTCCACTCAGCCTCCTGAAGTCGCAGTCCGCGGCGCCTGAACTTGCGTGCATGAAGAGCAAAAGCAAGACTTTGAAGCGGGATTTCCCGCGATGCGATGTAACTGGCAGGTCGATATCGCGGGGCAAGCCCGCTCCCACCGGGCGATCAATTAACCCGGTGGGAGCGGGCTTGCCCCGCGATGGCATCAGCCTGCCGCCACCAACATCTGATTTCGAAGATACGTCAGTGCAGGCGCCACCCGTAACTTTGCGACTTCAGAAGGCCGAGTGTAGGTGTCTGGAGGGGGCTGGTGCGCAGCACCCTTCGGCCTTAGCCGAAGTTCGCGAGCCGTAGACTTGGCGAAGCAAGTCGTAGGCCGCGATGCCCCTGGAAGGCACCGAAGCGAGGGGACCCGGAGCGCAGCGTAGGGCCGGATGTAGGAGCCAGCGGTTTTGCCTACTTTTTCCAAGAAAAAAGTAGGCCGCCGTAAAGGCGGAAGGGGCCGGCAGCCTCGCCACACCAAATGGATAAGCTCGCATTCAAAACCCAACCCAAAGCTCATACCCCCGGGATCCCGTGAAGAGCCTTTCGTTATGCCAGCAACGCCTTGAGATCGTTGTACAAGGCTTCTGGAATCTCTACGCCCTCTACCAGACTGCGTGCCCGCGCGGCATAACGACGCTGCGATGGCAACCGCGCGCCCTGCCCTTCGATGCTTTCGAACACCGTTTCAGCGCGAGCCAGATGCTGATCGGCAGCGTCACCGAGGAACCGTTTCGGGTCCAGGGCAATCAGCAATTCCCCATGGTAAGGCGAGGATTTGCTGCCATCGGCATGGGCCAGCGATTCAGCGCTGGTCAGGTCACCGATCAACGGCCCGGCAATCAACTCGACCATCGCCGCCAAGGCCGAGCCCTTGTGCCCACCGAAGGTCAGCATCGCACCACGGTCCAGTACCACATTGGGATCAGTACTGGACTGGCCGTGCTCGTCCACACCCCAGCCTTCAGGGATCGCCTTGCCCGCGCGCCGATGCAATTCAATGTCACCCCGAGCGATGGCGCTGGTGGCAAAGTCGAACACATAAGGATGCTTGCCCGCCCGCGGCCAGCCGAACGCAATCGGGTTGGTACCGAACACCGGCTGGTGGCCGCCGGCCGGTGCAACCCAGGCATGGCTCGGGGTAAACGCCAAGGCGACCAGGCCGGCCTCGGCCAGTTGCTCGATCTCGACCCACAAGGCAGAAAAATGCACACAGCGGTTGATCGCCAGGGCCGCGATGCCATTGCTCCGCGCCTTGGCTTGCAGCAGCGGCAAGCCAGCCTGAAACGCCAGCTGTGAGAACCCGCCGGCGGCGTCCACACGCACGATCGAGGGTGCCTGATCGATCACCTCGGGGCGCGCGTCGGCTACCACCTTGCCGGCCTTGAGCGAGCTGACACATCCCAGCACCCGGTACAGGCCATGGGACGCGCAACCGTCGCGCTCACCGGCAACGATGGTGTCTGTCACCGCCTGAGCGTGGTCAGCCGTGAAGCCATTGTGCAAGAGGATCGAATGGGCAAGCGTTCGCGCTTCGGACAGGGTCAATCGGATCATGGTCATCTCCTTGAGCAGACTGTCCAGCCTGCCCGACCCCTGCCTTACCGGCTTGATCGCTTTAGCCCGTTGCGGTGACGAACTCGGCACAGCCTGCTTACAGCGAAGGCTGTGCGCCTACCGGCTAGTCCTCAGCCTCGGGGAAGTTGCGACAACTCTTGCGTTCGGCCAGCTCTTTGTCGCTGGGGCGTTGAGCGACGAACACTGCATGGCCGTCCTTGTAGATTTCCAGGTATCCCCACTCCAGGTCCTCTTCCCGTTGACCGGGCTGCGGCGGCGTACGCCACCAGGGTTCGCGGCTGATCAGCTCCATGGGCAAGGCTCTCGCTGAAAATGTCCTTTCACTATAGACAGCAGCTCGCCCCAACTCTGTGCAAACCCACTAGAATGGGCAACCTTCCCCATCCGGCAACCTCCATGGATATCGAGCTGGCCCGCACTTTCCTTGAAATCGTCCGCAGTGGCAGCCTGGTCTCCGCCGCCGAACGTCTGCACGTGACCCAGACGGCAATCACCGCGCGGGTGCAGAAGCTGGAGCAGCAACTGTCTTGCCAGCTGTTCATCCGTAGCCGCAGTGGCGCCAGCCTGACGGCCGACGGCGAAGCTTTCGTGGTGTATGCCAACCAGCTGGTGCAAACCTGGGAAGCCGCCCGCCGCGACCTGCCGCTGCCTGAGGGTTGTCACCAGGTGCTGCACATCGGTGGTGAAGTGAGCCTGGGCAACCCGATGGTGCTCGACTGGGTCAGCGCCCTGCACCGCAGCATGCCCAGCCATGCCATTCGCAACGAAGTCAGCGATGGCGAGTCGTTACTGCGCAAACTGGAAATGGGTGTGCTCGATGCCGTGCTGGTCTACCAGCCCACCTATGGGCCGGGCCTGCAGGTCGAGCAGTTGATGGAAGAAAAGCTCATCCGCATCCGCCGCAAAGACAAACCCGAGCCCTACATCTACATCGACTGGGGCCAGGCCTTTCGCCGCCAGCACGACGCCGCCCTGCCCGAGTGCGCCCGCCCGGCCCTGAGCTTCAACCTCGGCCCGCTGGCGTTGCAGTTCATCCTCGAAAACGGCGGCAGCGGCTACTTTCGCACGCGCGTGGTGCAGAGCTACCTGGACAGCGGTATTTTCGAACGCGTGCCGCAAGCGCCAGAGTTCACCTACCCGACCTACCTGGTACACGCCCGCGAGCGCGACACCGAAGCCCTGCAGCAGGCCTTCAGCATACTGCGCCAGCTGGTGGCCGACGGTGACAGCGACTGGTCACAACGCTGGGACCCGGTCATCTGAGCGCGACGCGGCACTGAGCAGGTGCCGCTTGAGCCCGGCGATCAGGTCGGTCTGGGTGATCACCCCGACCAGTTGCTGCCCCTCCAGCACCGGTAGGCAATGAAGCCCCTGCTCGCTGAGCAACGGAATCAACGCCACCGCAGGTTCGTCACTGCGCACGGTAATCACCGGCCGGCTCATGATCTGTTCCACCCGCACCTGGCGGCGCCGAAACAGCCCGCGCCAACTGAACCGCCCCTGGGCCATGGCGGCCCCGACCAGGTCGCTGAGCGTCACGATACCGACCAGTTGCCGCGCCTCATCGAGCACCGGCAATGCCTTCAAATGATGACTCGACAACTGCTGCCAGGCCTGCTGCAAGGTGCTGCCAGGCGTTGCCTGCTGCACATCCCGCGACATTACCGAAGCGGCAGTAATGCCGCCGAGGCTACGCTGCAACGCATGCTGTTCGGTCGCCAGAATGATCCGTTCCAGTTCATCGCGAGTGATGTCGACAAATTCACCCAGCTCCTCCAGCGCCTGATCCAGGTCGGCGCCGCTGACCCCGACCCGCTCGCTGGGAATCACATCGGCAGTGTGGTGCAGATCCTTGCGCGGTGCGGCGGTCTTCGGATAGCGCACCCCGGTCAGGCGGTTATAGATCACCGCCACAGCCACCAACACCAAGGCATTGAGCATGATCGGTTCAAACAGCTTGTCGCCCAACGCCGTCAGCGATGAATCCGCCAACACCACGCTGACCGCCACTCCGCCGCCCGGTGGGTGCAGGCAGCGCAGCACACACATCACCACCAACGCCAGGCCCAGTGCCAGCGCCGCCACCCACAACGCCGAACCGAACCAGTGATGCAACACCAGCCCGACCAGCGTGGCACTGGCATAGCTGCCAACAAACGGCCAAGGCTGTGCCAGCGCCCCGGAATGCACGGCAAACAACAACACCGCCGAAGCCGCCAGCGGCCCGAGCAGGTGTAGCGCTACGCTGCTGCCAAAGGCGTAACTGCAGGCGACCCCGGCCAGAAACAGGCCAAGCAATGCACCAACGCCTGCACGTAGCCATTCTTTCGGAGGGATGTTCAGCGGGGCCGGCATCAGCCGGGTAAACCAGTTGTTCATACGGCGGGAAGACATGGGGAAATCAGCTACCTGGCAGTAAAAAAAGCCCGGCCAAAGGGGCTGGGCTGAGTATCGCGAGGGGCAATACCGAATGGGCTCCGTCCATGGAGATGGAATTTTTTGCGCTTGCGGGTGATGCGTTGGGGGGATTTTGACGGGGATGAATGCGGGGGTGGTAATTCAAAAAACTGAGGGGTGGGTGCAAAAATTTTGAGGGATGCGCGGCGATTCACTCAGAAGGCGTGTTTGAGTCGTCACTCGATTCAGCGGCCAGTTTCAACCGGTCAGCTTTGCTGATGTATTTAGGCTTGTTTTTCGGCGCCAGCTTGGCGCTGGCTTTTTTGGCGTGAGCCTTTAATAGCTGTTTGATTTTCTTTTGACGATTCATTCTTTTTACTCGGATGTTTGCTGCTTGAATGGTACCAGTTCCAGCCTGGTTTTTAGCCGCTCAGGAGCATAAACGGATCGATGCATCTGTCCTTCGAGCGCGTTTGGCCGACCCAGGGCATGCCTGACCCGCTGCAGTTCACAGCTTGTAGCCGATCTGCCGCAGCAGGTTCTTGCGCCACAGGATGTCATCGTCGCCTTCAATGTCCTTGGCACAGAAGCCATCCACTACACCCAGGATTGCTCGTCCCTGTTCTGTCTCAGCGAGAATCACTTCAACTGGATTGGCTGTTGCACAAAAAATACGGCAGACCTCTGGAACCATTTTGAGGCTGTTCAACACGTTCAGCGGATAGAAACCGTCACCCAGGAAAATGATGAAGCTATGGCCGGCGGCGATGGCTTTGGCATTCTTCTGCGCAAGGTCAATCATTGCGCTATCGGTGCCAGACCATCGCACCAGGCATTGGCCAGAGGCCTCACAAAAGGCCACGCCAAACTGGATGCCTGGCACGGTATTGACCAACGCTTCGTGGATGTCCTCGACGGACTTGATGAAGTGCGTCTGCCCCAAAATGAAGTTTGTCACATCCGGCTTATCGATTTTCAACGTGATGAGTTGCATTGCAAACGCCTCCTTTCACGATGTTGCTGCCAGCGCCTGGCAACAGATCAAGCATAGCTACTCATTTGTAATTGCTCAGCTCACCACCCGCTTGTGCAGTGATCTGTTACTGCCCACAGAAAACCTGCACAATTACCGGTTCGCCGAAAAGGACTTCTTCATGCAACGCATTGTAATTCTGGGCAACGCCGGCAGCGGCAAATCGACTCTGGCGCGCGCGTTGGGCAAGCGTCTGGATGTGCCTGTCGTGCACCTGGATAAACTGTTCTGGGAGCCCGGCTGGATCGAGCCCGATGCCGAACAGTTCCGCCAACGCGTTGGCCACGCAGTGTCATCAGACGCGTGGATCTGCGAGGGCAACTACTCTCGGCGAACCTTTGATTTAAGGCTGCCACGCGCGCAGTTGATCATCTGGCTGGATACGCCACGCACTACCTGCTTTCGCCGGGTGATTGTGCGCAGTGTGTTGAACCGGCCTCGCGCCGATATGCCGGTCGGCTGCAGCGAGAAACTGGACCGGGCGTTCCTGACCTTTCTCAACTATGTATGGACTTTTGATCGTGACTACCGCCCCTCCATCGAGGCGATGCGCCTGGCCGTAGGGCCGCTTGTTCCAGTAGTCCATTTGCGCAGTGCTGAGCAGATTGCTGCGTTTCTGGCGCAGCCGCACGGGGTGAAGATTGCCGGGTAGCAACCTGTGCTCTCAAAACTCCGGAAATCCCCAATCTTGAAGGGGTGAGAGTTGGGATAGAAACTCCAGATGCTCGATAGTTTTGACTTTCTGTAGGTTCCTCAACTCCATTGCCCCGCCGAGGGCTAAAGCCGGTACAAATCCATACATCTCATCGCTACTCAACTGACCAAGCTTTTCCAGGGCAGGCTTGAATAATCCATTTAAGTCGTTGTGCTCGGGTCTAACGAATGCAAAAAACACACTAACCCCAAAGCTCAGCCTATCACCCGTGAATTTTGAGACACGACAAGAGTAACGCGCAGCATGAGTCGAAATAGTTAGGCACCAACCACTTTTTTCTCCCCACACATAAAGCTTGCCAAAAGCGCTTCGTGCAATGACATAGTAGTTATCTCGCAGATAAAACTCCGTACTCGCCAGCCAATGCTCCAGCAGGCCCTCATATTCTTGTGGATTGACAAGCCAAAATAGCCCCTCCGCGTAACCACCCCAACCAGATTCATGCCAATACTCAAGCAGCCGCTCAGGCAGTTTGTTTTCATAGTGAGCAATGCTGGACCCTGGAGCTTCCCGGTGATCAAAAACAGGACTGAATTTTTTGAGGAAAAAATCATAATACTCATCCATAATCATGATCCTACTTATACATTTCGAACTTAGTCTCCTCCGGACAGCGCAGTAGATGGCAGCTCGCCTCTTCAAAACTCTGGAAAGCCCCAATCCTGGAGGGGTGAGAGTTGTGATAAAAACTCCAGATGCTCGATAGTTTTGACTTTCTGCAGGCTCCTCAAGTCCATTGCCCCGCCAAGTGCTAAAGCCGGTACAAACCCATACATTTCGTCACTTTTAAGTTTGCCAAGATTTTCCAGGGCAGGTCTGAAAAGCCCTTCCAAGTCGTTGTATTCAGGTTCTAGAGATGAGAAAAACACCCTTACACCGAAATCTAGCCTATCACCTGCAAATATGGACTCACGGGTAGAGAAACGGCCCATATAAGTGGTAATTGTCAAGCAGTAAGCGCTTTCCTCACCCCACACATAGATCAATCCAAAGGCACTACGTGCAATAACATAGTATTTATCCTTCTGGCTAATTCCTGTACTAGCAAGCCATTGCTCCAACAGCACTTCATAGTCCTGAGGATTTACCGTCCAAAACAGCCCATCAGCGTACCCACACCACCCGTGCTCTCCCCAATATTCAAGCAGTTGATCAGGCAGTTTATTTCTGTATCGCTGGATACTTGAAAGCGGAACTTCCTGACGCTCTATTGCTGGGCCGAAATTCTTGATGAAAAACGCATAATCTTCATCCATAGCAAGGTCCTTATTTGCATCTTTCAAGTCGTGCGCTGATTTGTGTGGTACGGCGCATTGCCTCAGGCACATCATTTGCAGCTACATCCAGCCCGCCTATACGGCTAGGCCATTGGGGGCCAATACTAGAATTGACACGCCGATCCCCGAAACCACTAATGATGTCCTTCCCTCCCGCGAATAGATCAGGATTATGCAATGCGGCTAGGGTGGCCATTTTCTGGGATGCTATTTCCTGGGCCAAGAGTCTTGCTTGCTCCGCAGGCAATCCTTCCGACCGCAGCTTTTCACGAAACTTGCTCTCTATGTCAAGCCTAAGTGCTCGCCGAGCATCTGTAGCAACCTTCGAATTCCTAACAACCAGCTTATTCGTAAACGCATCCCTCCCCTTCAGATACTCATCCACGGTCAGCTCATTAAGTCCCTTCTGCTGCCCTGCCAACTGCCGGTCAAACTCCGCAATCTTGCTGGCGGGCATGTTGCTTGCGTTAAAGCATGGCACTTTATGCTCTGGCATGCCCACCGGATTTTTGCGCACTGGCGGTTGTGCTTGGCGATGCGCAGGTGACGCCGGCTCCTGCGGACCATAAGCGCCTTTACGGGGGGCTGGTGGCTGCAGGTCCGGGTGCTTTTTCAAGGCGTCTTCGTGTTTGAGCATCCATTGCCCCAGCCGCGCACCCTTGGGGCTTGCCTGCATTTCCTGGGCAAGGACATGGGCATTGCCCCGGCCCCGGGTGAGGTAAGTAACCATGGCGCCCAGCAACAGCACCACAACTTCCTCGTGCCCACGCGCAATGTGGTGGGCAGCCCTTTGCGGGGCAAAGGGATCGTCCTGGCTGAACGGATTCAGGCCGTCGTCACCACGGGGGCCATTCCAGGCGATATTGATTCCGTCCAGGTAATACTCGCCAATACGTGGCAGGCCTTCGACGAAAAACTCGGCAACCGACACCAGCCCGAGCATCCCCAGTAACCAGGTACTGACTTGCAAGCCCATTGCCGCACCGGCCGCACCGAGGGGAATGGCACCCGCGCCTCCGGCAAAAAAACCCACCCCCGCGCCAATGGCGCCTCCGGTCACGGCACTGCCGACCACAATCATTGCCATCTGCGTGACCACCTCCAGCAACTCGGTGAGGATGCTGGCGATGTCGAGCGCGGAAAAACGTTGTCTCAACGTTTCAGCGGCTTGCCACTGCGCTCGATTAAATGCCGCCCTGACACTTGCGACGCGGCGAATGTTAAGGCCGATGCTGGGGACGAATTCATTGAGGTGGGTACGAAATCGACCTGCACCTTGAAAACCCATATCCCGGATGACCCGGTCCTCTATCTCGAACCACGAGGGCACGATGTTCCATAAAAACATTCGCTGTCTCCCTGACACTGCCTTGCTGCTGAGCAGCAACAGACGCTAGGGAGATAGGAGAACGCTGTCAAAAACGCGGTGTTTAATCGGCCAGGATGAATCAGAGAAGGATCCGACCCTCCGCCAGAATTGGGGCACTACACCCGCTCATCCAGACGCATCCCCGCTGTTTATAGAAAAATCCCCCACCGCTGCACACAGCCCAATAAGAAATATTTAGAAACATCTCATTAATAAGCCTGAACTTTTATCCCGCCTTGAGCACATGGCCCATCTGTTGCTATGGCCCCTCCAAGCGCTGCAGCTGCCGTCTCCACTTTGGGGGCGGCAGGTTTCGCCGTTTCGGCATGACGCGAGGGGAAAAGCATGAAAAACGCTACACCAGGGGTGTATTCGCGAAGCTGTTTGTGGGGGCCGGGGGTGGTCTCGGTGATGTTGATCAGCGCCAGCCTGGCGTCGGTCAGTGCAGCCCCCCTCGATGATTTCGGCCCACCGCCACCGACCGACCCGTCCGCTTTCACTAACCCACCCGCCGACCCGAAGGCCGCGCTGGAGGCCCTGGGAAAAATGGCGCCAGCCAACCAGGGCGCGCTGGCCTTGCCCAATGGCGTATTTGGCGACCGCAACACACCGCGGGCCGATAACGTGCTGCCGCCCGCCGCACAGACCTCGTTCAATTACCCCACCAACGGCAAACCCAGCCCGTTGTTCGGGGCTCTGCCGTTTACCCAGCAATTGCTGTTGTTCGAAGAATTCGGCACGGAAAAATTCGACCCGACACTGCCGACGCCACCGCTGAAGTTCCCGGTACCCAAGGTCGGTCCCGCCCCGCAACAGGACCCCAACAGCGTTGCCCGCAGTGCGCCTTCCATCACCGAGCTGGATGATTTCATGCGCCAGCCGGGACTGTTCCCGTTTCCATCACAGTATTCCAACGTGCTCGATCGCAACCCCTGGAAGGCGCAAATCGAAGACTTCCTCAATCGTTATCCGGTGGGCTCTCCCGCCGAAGGCCGGCCACCGGGAAAAGGCTGGTCGCATCAGCGCTGGAACGAGTTCTTCCCTCAGGTCGAATTCAAAACCGTGCAGACCGGTGCGCGGCTCAACCTCGGTCTGCGCGACCGCGGGCAATTGCACAATTACGCGGTTGGCGAGTTCGGCCCCGGCGGGCTGTACTACCAGACCTCCGACATCCCGACCACGACCGGCACCACCCGCGGCATCGACACCCGTTTCCATCCGAACATGCCGGTGCAGAATCACAACTCGCTGTGGACCTTCGACGGCACCTTCCCGGTCAAGCTGCTGATGGCCCGTTACGGTCAACCGCTGCTGATGCGTCATTACAATGGCCTGCCGATCGACCCCGCAGCCAACGCAGGTTTCGGTCTGCACACCATCAGCACCCACGAACACAACGGCCACGCCCCCGCCGAAAGCGACGGCTACACCAATGCGTTCTTCTTTCCGGGGCAGTACTACGACTACCGCTGGCCGCTGCAACTAGCCGGCTACGACACCATCAACACCGACGCCCATGACCCGCGCGCGGCGTTCCCCTGCTCGCCGGGAGAAAAGCTGTTCGTCAACGACCGCAGCCCTGGCCTGAAGACCTGCGACAACGGCAGCATCAAGATTCGCGGCGACTGGCGCGAAACCATGAGCACCCACTGGTTCCACGACCACATGCTCGATTTCACCGCGCAGAACGTCTACAAGGGCAATGCGGTGATGATGAACTACTACAGCGCCCTGGATCGCGGCAACGAAGCCCTCGACGATGGCGTCAACCTGCGCCTGCCCAGCGGTTCGGCGCTGGCCTGGGGCAACCGCGACTACGATGTTAACCTGTTGGTCGCCGACAAGGCCTGGGACGAAAAGGGCCAGTTATGGTTCAACCCGTTCAACACCGATGGCTTTCTCGGCGACCAGATCCTGGTCAACTGGCAGTACGAGCCGCGCCTGAAAGTGCGGGCGCGCAGCTATCGCTTGCGTATCCTCAATGGTTCGGTGTCGCGCTACTTCAAGTTTGCCGTGGTGCGTGAAATCGCCGGCAATGGTGGCGAGTTCCCGGGGCCGTCCGGCTCTGGTGTGTCCTATGCCCGTGTGCCGTTTCACCTGATCGCCAACGACGGCAACATCATGGAACACGCAGTGCCGTTCGACGGCAGCATGGACCTGGACGGCGATGGCGACCGTCAGAACCACAACGCCATCCTGCCCACCCAGGGCATCGCCGAACGTTTCGACATCATCATCAATTTCGCCAAAAACGGGATCAAGACTGGCGACAAGATCTACTTCGTCAACCTGATGGAGCACAAGACCGGCAAGGGCCCGGAGAAAAACCCGTTGAGCCTGGCCGACGTGCTGTCGGAGAAGTACAAAGCGGTGATCAAGCAGACCAGCAAAGGCCCGCAATGGGACAAGGGCGATCCGGCGGTGGGCAAGTTCCTGCAATTGCTGGTACAGCCTTACAGCGGCCAGGACCTGAGCATGAATCCGGCCGACTTCGAACCGGCAAAACCGGGAAAACCTGCGGGTAAATACATGATCCCCTTGACCCTCGATCGCGACGACCCGGCCGTTCAGGCCAGACTCAAGGCAGCGCGGCATCGCGAGTTCATTTTCGGCCGCTCCGATGGCACCGACGAAGCACCGTGGACGATCAAGACCGATGGAGGCTTCGGTTACAACATGGACCCGCGGCGCATCAGTGCTGCCCCGCAACTGGCCAACGGCCCCACGGACGCAGGTTTCTCCGGCGACGGCACGCTGGAAGTGTGGAAAATCGTAAACGGTGGCAATGGCTGGAACCACCCGGTACACGTGCATTTCGAAGAAGGCATCATCCTCAGCCGCGACGGCAAGGCGCCACCGGAATGGGAGAAATGGGCGCGCAAAGATGTCTATCGCATCGGTGAAGGGATCGACAGTTCAGTCGATGTCGAAATGGCCATTCACTTCCGTGAGTTCGCCGGCACCTACATGGAGCACTGCCACAACACCCAGCATGAGGACACCTCGATGTTGCTGCGCTGGGATGTCGAGCATCCGGGTCAGTTCCAGTTGATGCCAACCCCGCTGCCTGGCTGGGACGGTGTCACTTACGTCAACTCTGCCGCGTTGCCGACGTTCCGCACCGGCGACCGGGACGACAACAACCAGGGCGATAACAAGAAGCCACAGGCCAACCCCGACAGTGCTGCCAGCAGCAATGGCCGGCCGCTGATCATCAATGTGCTGGCCAACGACACCGACCCCGACGGCAACCTGCCGCTCAAAGTGGTGGACCTGACCCAGCCCGACTCCGGCCTGGGCACGACCAGCACCGATGGCGTGCGCGTCACCTATACACCGCCGGCCATTGTCCCTGCGCCGTTTACCGCGACCTTCACCTATAACGCCAGTGATGCCAAGGACGCGGAATCGGAGAAACCAGCGACGGTATCGGTGGCGGTCAGTGCCGCAGCGGTCAGCGAGGAACTGGTGATCAGCAGTGCCTCGGTCACCGCCCGCAGCAACAGCCGCTACACCTGGGAGCTGGCGGGTACGACGTCACTCGCTACCGGGAACACGATCACGGTGACCGCCTCGACCGTCGCCGGCCCGCTGAGCCTCGGCACGGCGATGCTCAGCCCTACGGGTTCCGGAGCACGCTGGCGGGTCTCGGTGACTACCACCGGTAGCGCGCCGACGAGCAACCCGACGGTGACCGTCAACTCGTCCGCAGGCACGAAGGTGACGGCGCCGATAGTCGTGCGCTAGTGGGTGGAGATACCGTGTTGCCCTTTACCGGGCAACTGCTGAAATCGGGGCCAAACGCTTGGCCCGATTTCAGCACACCGTAAATGAGGTGGAACATTTTACGCACGGCGGCACAGACGTTCTGCTTACCCACCTGCTAAAAAGTTAACCAGTTTAGCGTCAGATATAACAATCCATGCTAACAGACAACACAACTAGTCGAGGTTATAAAAGGGACGGCGATACTACGGGGTTCATCTATGCTGCTAGTGACAGCCGAATCGTTAGGACCCTCCACCTGGAGACCACACGAAATGCAAGCAAAAATAGTGCGTTGCGGGAAGTTCAGTAACAGGCTTTTAAAGCTCCCCCTATTTGCGACGCTATTGCTTTTTGTGATCTGCACTCAACATGTGAATGCTGCAACAAGTGCTAAAGCAAATACGGCGCCGCATGAAAATGTAGCAGAGGCCCATACCAAACAACACGCTCAGGCTGGAGGCAGCGTTTCAGCCAAGCACTCTTTCAGCCCTGCAAGAAATCATGAAGCTTTACTGAACGGGTCACCGCGAGACGCAAGAGACTGGATAAATAATCTATCAACCATAGAGTTAGAGTTCCACCTCGGTTCGCTGAACCATGACACCTTGGGAAAGATGGAAATAGAGCCAACCTTTCGAACAGGAAGCGAAACCGGAATGCAATTACAGCAACTCAACAGCATGACCGAGATTAATAGAAAAAAATATATCGATTACATCACATCAAGCATAAGCGAACAGACCAAAAATTTCGTACTTAACTTAAAACCTGGCGCCGCAGACCTTTTGCTTGAATTTGCGCATGACAAAGGGATCAAAGAGCAAGACCCCTCAAAATTAAACACTGAAGTCATTCAGGAATGGCAGCGCGCATTGAGCAAGGAGCTAAAAGAACTTTCAGACAAATTCCCATTGCACGATGAGTCTGGATATGAATTGCGCAAAACAATTCTGCAAATGACAAGTGATCACTCACTGCTTTCCAGCTCTCATGAAAACGAATACGCAAAAAATGCACTTTATGACTATCTGAAAACCTCCGGTCTCTCAAAATATGGTATCGAGCGATGGGATTTCAGAGCAGAGCACTATGAGGCTTTGTGGGAGGTTCTTCATCGGCTGAATGATCCAATACCAGGCGGTGAGCCAGAATTGGTTTTCTTTCTGGATTCGGCTTTAGCCCGATCATCAATCGTTAAAATGAGTGAAGCCTGGACTGAGCAAGGCCACCTGGATCCGCGCCTGTTGAGCCATCAAGATAGTAGTCGATTTCTTTCGGAGTTTTCGGGAAAAACCTTGATCCTGATTGGTCATATTGAAAACCGGCAGTTTGTCCAAGATCGTGGAGCGGGGCAGGATCCGCTGAGACTGGATATCCCGGCCCTTATTGAGCAAGCACAGCAGCGTGGTGTTTTCCTGGTACCTATAGGTTGCAACTCCGCGAAAGAAGGCGCCTTCTTTGGCTTTACACGACCGATTCATAGTGACGAGGTGGCTGAGCTTCTTAAAGCCATTCCTGTTGGTACATTGTCGCTTGGGGCGTTTCTTTCATCCTTCAACAAAATAGGCTCCATATCGATTGACGCTGAAAATTTCAATCAGTATTTAGAGGTTACCGTGCACAAATCGACAAGTGCCGGTGACATAAAAGACGAGAGCGCGATTACCGTTGCCCGTTACGCTTCTCCGCTCCGAGGAAGCAATCCTCCATTTAGCGCCTATCAAGCCTCTTGGGAGTCGGCTAACCGACCTATTACCGACTCCGGAGGGATTGGAGCTTGGCGGGCCAGTTACAGGTCGGGCCCCATTAAGACCTTGTTTGGCACAGGACTGACATTGGCACTTTGTGGCGCGGCATGGATACACATTAGAAAGAATATAATTCGCCGCCGCAAGCTAATTTCCAGATCTGAGATGTGGGCGCTACGAGGGGTATTTGCTGTTGCTTTTATTTTTTTTGCTGGTGCATTGGTTCGTATATTTTGGACTATCGGCTGGATGACGCTGGCTTTAGCAGCCGCATTTTTCTTGGCCTGTATTCTTGAGCCGGACAAAAAGGAGCGCGCATGAACAGTAAAGTCCTGGTTGGCTACCTTGAGGCGTCCAACCCTACAGCACTTGGCTTTCTGAGAAACAAATTCCCCGAAAGCAAACAAATGCTCTCAGGCGCAATGGATTTCGGAGGAGATAACAAAAACCCTACGAAAACCGAGCCTCCAAATCGGACAGCCAGCTTTGAACTAATAAAGGAAACGGTCGAACAACTAATTAAAGACATCGACTCTCTGGTTCTGGTCATGAAATCCAGCATGTTGCTTGTGCGCCGAATTCGCTTGAGCAGCTCAGTCGTCGCAGCCGCCACAGGGGTTATCAGTGCAGCGCTTGCCTTCATGGCCCAAGGCACCCCTTTAGCGAGTGACAAGGTTGCTGTTGGTGTCGCTGCGGTAACTGCTCTCAGTGGATTTCTAGGCGTGTTTGCTGAGCACTTTGAGCGCACTCCAATAGGTGTGAAGTTTGGCGGAGTGGAAGAGCTGACGAGTTTGGTGAATATGCGAACAGACGTCGAGAGAATATCGATTCGTACTCGCCATGACGACCTGAACCCGTGCTCTGAGGAAGAGATAAAACAATCGCTCGGCCTTGTCACTGACATAACACTGAAGGTACTTCGCTTAAAATACCTCAGCCCGAGTTGAAGCTTCGACAAAAAGCGTCCAATGAGTCTACTGACAATCAAGTTACGTTTACTTGCGAGTCATGAACTTGATAGTGCCAAATATCGTCATTCTTCGACGATACTCGAGACTGACCAACAGGGATAATTCTTCGGCAGATGTGCACCCTACCAGAATGAAAAGCCACCAACGAGGACCACCCCCCTCTGGCCCTCTTGCCGCAACAATACCTGCGAAACTCAAATACTCATCTGGCTCACCACCGCCTTCAGCAAGGGCGCAGCTTGCTCGTCAGTCATCGCCGGATACACCTGCATATCCATCAGGTCGCTCCAGTCCAGTACCCATTTGAGCACCAGGCTGACGTCATCGGTTTCGGCCACAGCAAAGCCCTGGCGGCTACCAATGGCATGCCAGCGGCCAAGGACTTTGAGGTTAGCGGGTGGAACGCCGCCGGTCTGAACGAAGCGGGCCAAGGCAGCGTTGCGGTTTTCCGTGGTGACGGTCCAGTGAATGATGTACAGCATGGGGCACCTCCCGGTCGGGATCAGCGCCTGTTCGCCACACCTGGCTGCAGGGCGCCGAGGCCACAGCAGGCGGCTGCCATACAGGCGTGTTCATGCCTTGCCAACCACGCCTGAAACTACAGGTTCAACTATTAGGAATAGCAGAGATTCAGAGGGAAGGCTTGCTGTAGGGGCGAGCCCGCTCCCACCGGCAACCTCTTCCCCACCGGGGACGATCAGGTGTTTTTGCCGGTAGCCAGAAAATGGGCAACCAGCGCATTGGCATGACCATGCCCCAGACCATGCTCAGTCTTCAGCCAAGCCACCATCTCCATGTGCTTTTTACCACTGACTGTTTGCAGCAGCTCCAGCCAATGAGTGATGGGTTGCCCGTACTTTTTTTCAATCGAAGGAAAGTACGAAGCGGGTCCTTTGACTTTTGCATCTTCGCTCACGGTGCACACTCCTGTTCCATCGGTTTCAGCGAAACTCCGCATAAGGCTTGAGCGGATTCACCGGCAACGGCAGGTTGCCCTGCCACGGGTCAAAGCTGTAACGCAGGTACAGCAACGCGCGATTGGGTGAATAGTCTTCGCTGCGCTGCAGGGTGAACCCGCCGCCCAGCACCCAATGGTCATCCAGACGCCGTTCAACCATCGCCTGGGCCAGATAGCCCAGCCCCTGGTTGTTGTCACCTTCACGCGTACCGTCGATGTTGCCTTGCGCCCCACCATAGTGGTTGACGATGTCGTCGTTGACCGAAGACAGCGGGAAGGTACGCTCATCGTCACTGCGCGCCCAGGAGTAGCCCAGCGAGCCTTCCAGGTACACCGACCAGTCAGGGTTGCGCCAGGCGTAGCTGACCGGCACGCCGAACGACAGGTAGCGCTGCGGGCTGTAATAGCCGCCCTGGCCCAGGGTGTAGCCGCTGAGGTTGCGGTCGTAGTGCCAGGTCATGGCCGTGGCACCGATGCGCAGTTCTTCGTCGACACGGTTGATCAACCGGTAGTAGTAACCGCCCATGGCACGCCAGCGCTTGTTGTCTTCGACGTTCTTGCCTTGCAGCCAATGGTAGCCGAGGCTGGCCCACACACCATCGTCCAGGCCCCGATCACGGCTCAGGCCCAGGGTAAGTCCGGTAGCCGTCACCCCCCCCCAGCTGATGCCGGTGCGCGGGTCCTCGGCGCCGGCGTAAGACAGCAACGAGTTATTCATCGGCCGCCGCGAACCGGTCAGCGACCAGCCGATGCCGTGGGTCTTGCCATCGAAGGTGACGCCGCCCAACAGATTCTGTACCTCGAAGCCCATGGGCGAAGTGCCGATGTCGGCGCTGATGCCATCGCCCTGCCAGCCTGCAGCGAGGGTGACACCATCAGCGGTTTCCTTGCCGCCTGGGCAACCCGTGTTAGTCACACCTTCCCCGCCAAATGAACAACTGCCGAAGGCTTCGTGGTGCCGACCGTCGGCATCGGTATCGAAGCTCGCCGCACGCAGCCCCACCTGCTCGACACGGGCAAAGCCAAGGCCATCGCCTACCGGCATCTGCGCATGGACCATGGTGGTCGAGGTGGTGAGATCGGAAATACCCTCGGCGCCATCGTTGTCGCGCCAGCCGTAGTCCTGCTGGACCGTCACGGTCGGACTCTGGCGCTGATAGCGCTTGTCGACATCCTGGCGCAGGCTTTGCCGCAACCAGTCGTCTTCATCCTTGGCGCGACTGGCGCGGGTCAAGGCGATGTCATCGCGCGGGCTGGCCTGTTCGGCGCTCAGCAACCCGGCATCGCGCATGGCCAGTGCGTAGTAATCCAGCGCCTGATCAGCCTGTGCGTTCGGTACCATGCGCGCCAGGTCGCGGTAGAGCAAGGCGTCCGGGCTGGTCTTGCGCCGGGCGACGTCGGCCAGCAGCACCCGCGCCTTGTCACGCTCGCCCACGGCGGCCCAGGCATTGCCCAGGCGCCGGCGCTCGTCGACGCGGTCTACGGGTATCTGCGGTTCATGCTGCTGCAGGAGCTGCCGTGCAGCAGTGATTTCACCCCGTTCGATCAGCACCTCGATATGCCCCAGGCGCGCCAGGGTATCGTCCGGTTGCAAGATCAGGATACGGCTGTAGTAACCATCGGCGGCGCTCAGGTCAGCCGACTGCCGCGCCCAGCCGGCCAGTTGCTGCAGGTCGCCAATCTGTTGCGCGACGGGCTGGTTGGCAGCCAGTTGCCCTTCCAGCACGGCCATAGCCCCGGCAATGTCGCCGCTGTCGGCGAGCGCGCGGGATCGATCGAGAACAACCTGACGCTGCAAGCGTTTGTGCAAGGCCTGCATGCTGTCGTTCCACTGCCTGGCGGGCACCTGTTCAAGGGTGTCCAGCCCGGCCTGACTGCGCCCGTCCGCCTCCAGGTACAAACCATGGGCGAAGCGTGCAGTCGGCTCCTGGCCCTGGCGCGACAGCAGATCGGCGAACACCGCATCGGCTTGCTGCCCCTTGCCCTGCATGCGCAAGGCTCGGGCCAGGTCGCTGGCCAGCCACGGGTCGTTCGGCGCCAGTTGACGGGCCTGGCTCAATTGCCGCTCGGCGCCCGCCCAGTCCTGGCGCTCCAGCGACTGCCGGGCCTGGCTGCGCAACAGCTCCAGTTGCGAACTGCCAGGCGACTGACCACCGGCGGACTGCGCAGCCCACTGGCGCTGCTTGGCCGGCAAGCTGGCGACATAGCGCGAATAACGCGCCGGCGATTGCGCCTGGTACAGCCGCGACAAGGCGCGCACGGTGTTTTCGTTGCCCGGCTGCAAGCGCGACGCCTGCAGATAATACTGCTCGGCGCGCGGCAGTTGCTTGCGCGCCATCGCCACGTTGCCCAGGCCGAGCAGCGCCAGCGGTTCCTTGGGATCGCGGCGGGCGGCCTCTTCATACGCCTGTTGGGCGACGTTGTAATTGCCTGCGTTCAGCGCCTGACGACCGCGCTGCATCAGCAGCCAGTATTCGGTGGACGCCAGCAGTTCGTGCCATTTGCTGAGGATGTAGGTGTCCTGTTCTTCGGCGACCGCCTGTTTGAGCCAGTCGACCGCCTCCTGACGACGGCCCTGACGTGCCAGGGCCAGGCCCAGGTAACCCTTGAGGGTGGCGTCCTTCGGGTACGCGGCCAGGGCCTTGCGCAGGTTGCGCTCGGCCAGCGCTGGTGTGCGCTTCTCTACCAGCATGCGGATACCCAACTGACCGGCGCGCCAGGCCGGATCACCGGTGAGTTTCTGTTGCCCGGCCAGCAGCTCCTGCACTTGCACCTGGTGAGCGTCCCCGGGGTAGCGTTCAAGGAATGCCTGCCAGGCACGGACGCTGGCATCGCTGACCGGTTGCTTGCTCAGGTAGGCGTACTCCAGGCCGGCAGCGAGGTTGCGCGACTGGCTTTCGCCAGCCATGCGCTTGACCACGGCCAGGGCCTCGTCGTTGCGTTTGGCACGAAACAACTGCTCGGCAAGAAACTGCTGCAGCTCGGGACTGCCCGGGTACTGCTTGTCCAGGGTGTAGAGGTGGTCGATGGTGGTCGGCAACTGGTCGGGCAAGCGGCTACGGATGCGCCAGTACTCCAGCGCCAGCTCCAGGCTTGGCGGTTCGCCCTTGCCAAAGGCCGCCTCATAACGCGTCAGCGCCTCTTCGAAACGCCCGGCGGTAGCCAGCAGGCGGATCTGTTGCAGGGTCTGCTCGCCCTCCCCGCTGTTCATTTCCAGCAGGCGCAGCATCTGCCGGTCTTGCGGGCTGTCCGGAGCCAGGCGATGCAGGTCGGCATACAGTTGCCGGGCGCGGTCGATTTCGCGGGTGCGCACCGCCTGGCGGATCGAGGCGGTGAGCGCGTCGAGGTTGTTCGGCTCCAGCAGGCGCAAGCGCGCCAGGGAGTCTTCCACCAGGCTCTCGCGGTGCGTGGCTTCACCCAGGCGAATCTGCTGCATCAGCCATTCGCGCTGTTCGCTACGATCAGCGGGCTGGGCCAGCAGCGTCAGGGGTACCGCACTCAGGCACAGTAAGGTTGTCAGTTTTCGCATTGCGCTTTTTCCCAGCCTGGCACCAGTCTTCCTTTGGCGTCGAATCGATAACGACGCTCATCCCATCCCTGGCCAAACAGGCTCAGTACGCGGTTGTAATAACCGCTGGCCGGCGATTGCACCAAACGTTGACGCTGCTGTTGCAGGCCGTGCTGTTCTTTCAACGCCGCCAGCAGCGGCAGCAAGGCGGCAGAAAAACCTACCGGCCCGTAGCCGCTGGCCTCACCCGTTTCGACATTGACGGTTTCCGGCGGAACGCCCTGTTTGAGGGTCAAGGCAACCATTGGCCGGTAGCGTTCAAGCAACGCCTGGCGGCCGCTGGCAGAGGGATCGAGCATGCCCAGCCACAGGTACACGCGGATGGCATCGTAGCTACCCTTGGCGCCGTTGACCGGATCACTGGCCAGGCTGCCGTTGTCGCGCACCGCCAGCCAGTCGGGCGCCAGGCCCTTGGGAGCGCTGTCGAGCAGCAATTTGCGGCTGTTGCGGGCCAGTTCCTCCCAGAGCGGCGCCAGTTCGGCAAAACGGTCCAGCACCTGCGGCGGCAAGTAGCTGGTGTTCAGCCGGGTGCCCTGTGCGGTGGTAAAACCGCGATCACCCGGCAGCACCATCACACCGACGCCGGGCAGCGGCCGCACGGTCTGTGCGGCAACCCGCCAGAGCACCTGGATGGCCAGTTCGCGGTACTCGGCCACGGCCCACAAGCGCCCGGCCTCCAGCAGGCTGTAGGCCAGCCACAGGTCGGCATCGCTGGCGTTGTTAGTGTCCAGCACGCGCCATTTGCCTTTTTCGTCCTGACCCCACTTCCACGCCGGCAACTGCTTGCTCAGGTTGCCACCGGCGAGGTTGTTCTCGGTCCAGTTGAGCAGTTGTTTAAAGCGCTCGTGATCGTTCGCCACCAGGGCGAAGAACAGCCCGTACGTCTGCCCTTCCGAGGTGCTGATGCGCCCTTGGGCCGGGTCGATCACCCGCCCGTCAGGGCTGACCAGGTCAGCCTTGAACTGCTCCCAGGCCGGCCAGCAACCGGCCGTCGCGAGCGACGCGCACAGCCACAGCGCACCGCCCAGCAGCCACTTCGAAGCGGTCATTCCTTGCCCTCAAGCAGACGCCGGCGCGCGACCCAGGCCAGCAGACGCCAGGCCACCACACCCAGCAGGACAATGCTCAGCACCGCGCCCAGGGCCAACAGCACCGGATGGTAAGAAAGCTTCACCCAGAGCAGCATCCACCACGGCAGACGACCGACGAAGTATGTGTCACCAACATAGTGGCTGCTGACGCCACTGCTGCGGATCAGGCTGACCGAACCGCGGATATGCTCATTGAGCTTGCCGGGATCGGTCAGGGCCTGGCGCAGCAGCGTGTAGTCGGCATCGTCGCTGGCCAGCAGCGCAACGATGCTGCGTTGCGAGTGAAACGGCGACTGCATGCCGGTGATCGCCGCAATCGGTGCGCGTGCGATCACCTCGACCTGGCTGGCGGGTTTGTTACGCACATCTTCACGCAAGCGCTGCACACTGCTGGCATCCAGCGGCCACGGCGAGCGTGCCTGGCGCAGCCAGTCGCGCGAACGGTCGAGCAGCAGGTTCAGCTCACGGCCATTGCCGTTGCGCAAATCGTCCGGCAGCGGGCCCAGCACCAGCAGATCGGCATCGGCCTTGGCGGCCACCGCCCAGTCGTCAGCCAGTTGCAGCCCGAGTGCCGGGTAGCCAATACGCGAGGCCATCCCGGCGACCAGGTCGAGCATGGTGCCCAGTTGCAGCTCGTTGGGCTTGCCCGGCATCAGCAGCAGGGTCTGCGACAGGTCGGCCATGCGGCTGAACGGGAACGCACTACGGGCGAACGCGCGCAGGTCGGGCATGGCGATGTAGTGGTAGTAGCCGGACAGATCGATGGTCGAGTTCTCATCGATGGCCGCCTGCACGTCGGCCGGCAGGAAGGTCTGGCACTGGCCGTTCTGGGCGTTGCCGACCTTGCTGGCGAAGCTGAAGTCGTAGCGCAGCTTGTTGCGGTCTTCGACTTTTGCTGCCGGTACCAGGGTCTTGTCGGACAGCGTCGAGGTATCCGCGGAGAACACCCGCGAGCGCAGTTCCTGCAACGCCGCGCCCATGCCATCGGAACCGGGCAACGGAATGCTGCCGACGAAGTGGTCGTTGAGACGGATGGTCAGGCGTGATTCATCGGTCACCACCGGTGGCGTGTAGCGATACAGGGTTTGCACGGCAACCCCCTGATTGCGCCAGACGAACAGATCAGGCGGCACGTTGAGCGACAGTTCGATCGGCTGCGGGCGCAGGCCGTTGACCTGCAACTGGCCCGGATAGTCCTGCAGTTCGGCGAAGCGCACCGGGCGGTCGGTGCGCACCCAGTTCGGCGCATCGTAGGGTTCGCGTGGCTTGAGTTCCTGAACCCCCTGCACTGCCACCCGCGAGCCACGGAACAGGTCGGTGCCCACCGCCAGTGCCGAGGCGGCCTTGACCAGGTCGTCTTCGTTGCGGCCCAGCACCAGCAGCACCTTGCTGTAGCGGTTGTCCGGATGGGTGATCTGCTGGATCACCGGCCCGTCTACCGGCGGAAAGCGCTCAAGGTCGGCCAGGAACGCCGGGCGCCGGTCGTTGGTGGCGAAGACGATGCTCGGCAGCGGTTGCGTCGCGGTCTGCGCCGGTAGCTGGTTGTAGAGCACCGGAAAGGTCGCCATGCGCCATTTCGCCTTGCTGCCGAAATACGAGGCGAGAATCGCCGCAGCCTTCTGCTCACCTAGCCCGGGGCTGCCGGCGAAGACCATGGGAATGCTCAGCTGGTCAGTGTCGCGCGCATCAAAATACGGCAGCGGGAAATACGCCAGGTCGTTGTCGGTGACCAGTGCCTGTTCATCGACGCGGATCACGCTTTTGCGGCTGACGTTCAGCCACAGCGAACTGTGTGCCGGGTCTTCGCAGATGTCGGTGTAGTGGCCGACGAACTCCACGCGCACGCGGTTGAAGTCCTGTACCAGTTTCGGGTCAAGGGCCATGCGTTGCTGACGCGGCTGGCCGATATCGTCGGCACTGATCGGCACCACGCCCATGAGCTCGTCGTTTAGGTACACCCGCAGGTGCGACAGGCGTGGCACCAGCGCCGGCGACGGGGTGAAATTCAGTTCCAGCTCGACGCTGCTGGCGAGGCGGTCGCGGCGCAGGCTGAATTCGATCTGGTCGCTGTTGCGCACGCCCATCAGCAGACTGTCGCTACCGCGTCCCAGGCTCTCGAAGGTTTGTGCACGCAACCAGTGGGGTACCTGTGGCGCGGCAGTAGTGATGGCTGGCTGCTCTTCGGCAGCCAGGGTGAACGGCAAGCCCATGGCCGCAACTAGCAGAGCCAGGGTCCATGGAGACAGGAATGAACGCTTCATGTCGTACTCTTCATTGAGTCGGAGGGAATGGGACGCGGCATCCGCGGGAAGAAACTGAGCAACCAGCGGGTTGCACCAATGATCGGCATGGCCGGCAGGCGCACCCAGGCCGGGGCATATTCGATGACCCGGTAGTAGCCCATGGCGCCCAGCGCCAGCACATCGAAGAAACTGCGCAGGGGGCGGTCCGGTACATGGCTGTCGCTCCAGCCAAGCCAGTTGTCGGCGCGGGCGAAGGTGCACTGTACGTAGTCGATGCGTTGCTGCACGGTCAACTCTGCCAGGCTGATACCGACCTGGCGCTCGACACTGCGCATGACCCGGCCGGGGAACACGAACTCGCGCCCGGCCCGCTCCAGCAGCAACTGCACCTGGGTGTCCGGCGCCAGCGCGCGGGCGCTTTCCAGCTCGATCCCGGCACCGCTGTCGGAGTAGTCGTAGAGCAGCCCCGGATAGAGGTGGCCGTCCGCCAGGCGCAAGGCCGCCGGCAGCTTCACCGGTACACGCTGGAAGCGCCGCACCTGGCGAACTTCAGCCGCTACCGCCAGGGCCGCACCGATCAACAGCAGGTTGTAGATCACCCACAGCGAACTGACGATCACCGTGCCGTACTCGTTGCTCGGCCCGTAGAAGAAGCGCCACACCGCGAAGGCCAGGCCTACCACGTTGAACGCGGCCAGCACCAGGTAAGGCCGGGCGATGCGCCAGTCGAGCCGGTCGCTCTCGTTCATGCCGCCCTTGACGGTGACGTCGAAGTTGCCGCGTTTGGGCGAGAACAGCGCCACCAGAGTCGGACGCATGATGTACCAGGCCAGCACCGACTCGTAGACCTCACCCCAGAAGGTTTGCCGGTACGGCCCCTGGACCCGCGAGTTGACCAGGCTGGCATGCAGCATGTGCGGCAGCACATAGAGCAACAGCAACACCGCCGGGGCATAGATCACATAGGCGTGCAGCAGCAGGAACGCCAACGGCGCGGTGAGGAAGACCAGCCGCGGCAGCCCGGACAGGAAGTGCAGCATGGCGTTGGCGTAGCACAGGCGCTGGAACAGGCTCAGGCCCTTGCCCAGTAACGGGTTGTCCATGCGGAAGATCTGCACCATGCCGCGTGCCCAGCGAATACGCTGACGCACATGGGCCGCCAGGCTGTCGGTGGCCAGGCCTGCCGCCAGCGGGATGCGCATGTACGCCGAGTTCCAGCCGGCGCGGTGCAGGCGCAAGGCGGTGTGGGCGTCTTCAGTGACGGTCTGGGTGGCGAAGCCGCCGATGTCGTCCAGCGCCGCGCGGCGCAATACCGCGCATGAGCCACAGAAGAACGTGGCGTTCCACAGGTCATTGCCATCCTGAATCAGGCCATAGAACAACTCGCCTTCGTTGGGTTTGCGGCGGAACGAGCCGAGGTTGTGCTCGAACGGGTCGGCGGAAAAGAAGTGGTGCGGCGTCTGCACCAGGGCCATTTTCGGGTCCTGGAGAAACCAGCCGACGGTCAACTGCAGGAACGCCCGCACCGGGATATGGTCGCAGTCGAACACCGCGACCAGATCGCCGGTCAATTGCTCCAGCGCGTGGTTGAGGTTGCCCGCCTTGGCGCCGCGGTTATCGTGACGGTCGATGTAACCGACCCCGATCTCTTTGGCGAACGCCCGAAACGACGCGCGGGCACCGTCATCAAGGATAAACACCTTGAGCTTGTCGCGCGGCCAGTCCAGGCCGAGGGCGGCCATGACCGTGGTGCGCACCACCGACAGATCTTCGTTGTAGGTCGGGATCACCAGATCGACGCTCGGCCACAAGCGCCGGTCTTCTGGCAAGGCCAGCACCGGCCGGCGCAATGGCCAGACGCTTTGTATAAAACTGAGGATCAGCACCAGCCACGAATAGGTCTCGGCCAGCAACAGGATCATGCCCAGGATCAGGTCGAGGTTGCTTTCCCAGTGCAGCGTCGAGGTGTAGCGCCACCACAGGTAACGGCAGGAGATGGTAATCGACAGAATGATCATCATCAGGGTCGGAAAGCGCCCGGGCATATAGCGCATCAGCAGCGCCATCGCCCCCAGGGTGACGACGAATACCAGCTGTGCGTAGAGGTTGAACGGCGAGGTGATGCACAGCAGCGCGATGACCATCCCGACCACTGCCAGGGTCCAGTAGAACACCCGCTCGCCGGTCGAGCCGCTCGCCTTGATCCGCCGTTGTGTCTGCGCCAGGGCGTCGCTGCGGCCGATAAGCCGCGGCAGTCTGCGCATCAGCCCCACCAGCGGCAGGCGTACCCGTTGCACTGTGGTGTACAGTCCACGCCCCAGGCGTTGCCCCCAGCGAATGCCTTTACCCCGTTTCAGGTCGGCACCCCGTGCCGGACGCGCCGGCCTTAGCAGCAACAGCCAGAGGGTCTGTACCAGGCCCCGCAGCGGGTCGCCCAGGCTCGGACGCTTGTGCGCAAGCTGCGGGTAGTACTGACGCCAGTTACGCAGCAAGCGTTGCCACTGCGGCGAGTCCAGGCGCAGAAACACCCAGGCCAGACTGGCACCGACGCTGAGCACGACGGCCGTGAACGGACGGGCGCCGCGCTGGCGGTAGGCGCGATAGCGATTCATACGCGCTGTACCTCCTGTGCCAGTAGCCAGGTCGCCAGGCTGCGCACGTCATGGCTGGCAAGGGAGTCTGGCGCGTAATGGCCCACCGGGCTCTTCCAGGCCAGCGCACCGGCCATGGCCTCGTCGCGGTGGATCACCTGGGGAATCAGTTGCGCATGGCGTTCGCCCCAGAGCAGCAACAGGTCGCGTTGCAACTGGCTGATCGGGTCGAAGCGGTTGACCAGCAGTAGGTCGTCGCCCGCCCCTTCGGTGCTTAGCAACGCATGGCAAGCGGCGTCCGTCTCCACAACCCGGACACGCAGCGTCGCCTCCGGCAACAGCGGCAGCGCCGCTTGCCCGGCGGGTTGCGTGGCAGACAGGTCCAGCAGGATCCAGTCAAAGTGCGCCTGCAAGCTTTGCAAGCGTTGCGGCCACTCCTGTGGTTGGGTCTGTTGACGCTGCGCCAATGCGCCCAGCTCTGCCGCCGACAGCTGCCCGAATGGCAGCAGGTACAAACCTTCCACCACCTGCAGCAACGCCTCGTTCCAGCGCCCTTCGGCGTCCTGGTCGACCGAGGCCCAACCCTGCTCCGCATCCAGGGCCAGGTTGCAGTGCAGGCGCAACAGGTTGCGCGGGTGCAGGTCGATCATCAGCACGCGCTGCTGCAGCAGGTGCAAGGCAAAGCCCAGGCCGGCAACCACCGAGGTCGTGCCGACGCCACCACGAATACCGCTCAGTGCCACCACCGTCATAGGTTCGGCGCCTTGTGACTGACCTGCGTTGGTGTCACGTCGTGATCGCTCGACCAGCCCTCGCTTTCGGCCAGCAACGGCCAGCGCCGGCACGCGGCAAGCAGCTCGCCTTCGCGACTGATGTCCTGGTACGGCATGTCTTCATCGCCCAGGCGCTGTTTGAGCCGGGCGATGTCATCGCTATGCAGTTTGCGCTCGTCCTCAGTCATATCGCCTCCTGTTTTTTCGCGGCTCATTCGGGATACAGCATCCATTGCGTCTGCCCCTTGATGCGCACATAGGGTCGGCCCTGGAACTCGACCACCGCAGAATCGGAGTTCTCCGAAACCGCCGCGGTGGTCGGCAGATCGTGGGTCAACGCCGCCAGGTCGAGCGGCCCGCCCTGCTGCGCATACAGCCGGGCGATCAGCTCGGAAACCGCCAGGTAGCTGGATGGCGTGGTGACGTGCAGAGGCCCTTGCTGGTCGTTTTCGCCCATGTTGATCAGCTTGATGACCGCCGGTACGTGGGTGATGGAGCGCGACGGGATCTCGCGCATGCCGGAAATCTGCATGCGGTCGCCGTGCACCGCCGCGCCATGTTCAGGCACCAGCACCAGCACCACGCGCCGCCCGCTTTGCTGGATCATGTCGATGAACTGGTCAATGTCGCCGAGGAAGTTCTTCGCCCGTTCCTGGAACGAAGCGCGCCGGGTGCTGCCATCGGCATTGGTGATGCGGTTGCCGTCATGCAGGGTGATGGTGTTGTAGAACAGCGACACCGCCGGTTTCTGCTCCTTGATCCGCTGCGTCCACCAGGCCTGCAGCACGTCGTGGTCGCGGGCAATGTTGGCGCCGTCGTACGACTTCAGTGCGGTGGGGAACTCGTCGCTGCTCATCAGCGGTGCAGGCAGGTGCTGACCGGCGAGGAAGGTCATGTACTTGCGGGTGATCGGGCCGTTGTGGTTGAGCATCAACTCGGGGCTGTAACCGAGCTTGGCCAGGTTGTCGAACAGCATGCACTGCTCGTTAGCCGGCTCGTACAGTTTGATGTGATGCGGCTGGCCACAACTGGCGCGCAGCATGCGGATCGCTGCCGGGCCGCTGTACGAGGTGGCCGAGTTGAAGCGGTCGAACACCACGTTCATGCGCCGGAACAAGGCGTTGTCGCGCATGCCGGCATCTTCCAGGTCGTCCCAGGCCAGCGAGCACACGTTGAGCACCAGCAGGTCGAAAGGTTCGGCCGTGGGATTACGCTCCGGAAAACGGGTCATCTTGCCCGCCTGCTCGCGGTAGAACTGCTCCAGCCAGGCATCGATGGCCTTGCTTTCGGCCAGCGGGCTACTGGCGCCCTGGGTGGTGCCCGCCTCGCTGGCGACCGACTGCACCGGGGCACTGATTGCAGGCAAAGCACCGGCGAGGTACACCCACAGCAGCAACGCGACACTGACCAGTGTCAGGCGCACCCACGGGGCAATGAACAGGTAGGCCAGAGCGATGGCGAGAAGCACGCCGAGCACGTCCCAGTTGACGAAACGCCCAAGCAGATCGATGACGTAGTCGACGGAGAACGCCAACACCTCGGACTGCTCGAACAGCCTGCGAAACGGCGGGTACCAGGTGTCCTTGTAGAGCAGCGCGGCTCCCAGCGGCACCGCAACGACGTTGCGCAGGCGCGGTAGCCATGGCCCCGGCAAGGGCAACAGCAACCCGGCCGCGAGCAGCAGATTGAGCAGTGCGTTGAAGTCCAGCAGGCCCATCCATAACAAGACAAACTTGGCAAGAAAGTACAGATTCCATAGCCCCAGTTCCGGCCATTTCAGTACCGGCGCTGTGGCGACCGCGTCACTCATGGACGCCCTCCTTTTCGGCATCATGATTAATCCGCACACCCCGGGCGATCAGGTGGCGCGGCGGCAAGCGGCGATTGAACCAGGTGACCAGACGCTGTCCCACCAGGAACAAGGCGATCGCCAGCGGTGCAGTCAATACAGCGGTGAGGCCAATGACCCACAGCAGTTCTTCGTAGGTCATTGGCGCGCCTCCAGCGCTTGCAGGGAAATCTTCTGTGGTTGCAGCGGCCGGAACGCCTCAACGTCCGGCTGCGCGTCAGTCGGCTCGAGCACCAGGGCGTCGACCGGGGCGCTCTCATCGGACTGGAACTGCGGCATCGACAGTACTTGCGACGGCAGCACACTTTCGTAACCGGCGAGCACATCCTGCCAGGGCAAGCGGAATACATTGCGCAACGCGGCGTCGACCAGCGACGGGCTGCAGGCGAACAGGAACAGATAAGGCACATCACCGGCAATGCAGGCGATATCGCCATAGCGGCGCAGTTGCAGCTGCTGCAACACCACCGCTGGTGTCAGGGTCGGCAACGGCTGCAAGCGCAGCAACTGGTGACGCACCTCGGTGCCGACGGTGTTGTCGGCCATCTTCTTCGCCGCGGCGGCGAACGCCCGTGGCGACAAGCTGCCACGCACCTGCAGCGGCTGCAGGCGGGCCAGCAGCGCAGACGGTTCGGCCGCCATCGGACGCTGCCAGCGGTGTCCCTGGATAGAGCGCACCAGGGTCAGGAAACGCAGAAACGGCGTGCCCTGCGGCACCACCAGATTCGCCCCGCTGGCCAGCAGCAGCTGCTCTTCGTGCTGACGCAGGCCTTGCAGCATCTCGCGCACCACCAGCTTGACCGCGCGCCCGCAATGACTGCGCAACTGGTACAGGCGTCTGGCAAGTGCGTTGACATCGTCGGTGCCGCTCAAGGCGAAAATCACGGTCGCCGCCTGTGCATCCATGCCTCGCTCCAGCAGCGCATCCGGGTCGTCGAACAGTTGCCATTGCGCTGTCGGTGGCGCCTCGCCGGCCAGCACCGCAGTGTCTGCCAGGACCTGGCGCTGATCGTTGGCGATCGGCGCGGCGTTGTCATCCTCAGGGCGAGGCGACACGCGAAAACCATTGCCTTCATCGAGCAGGAGGAAATCATGCGGGCCGTTGACGCCCGCGTCGTTACTCCAGAAGTGCACCAGCAGATGCCGCGCACCCTGGGCAACGTAGACCTGGGCCAGGCCGGAAATATTGTCGTTGTGGCGCAGCAGAATATCCAGCAACGCCGGTGGCGGTGTATCACCGACAACCAGCAGCGTACTGCCCACCGAGCGCAACCAGTCCTGGGCACGGGAGCACCATAGCGCCAGGGATTCAGCCACCAGTTCATCCCAGCCCTTGTGCGGCACCCGGATCAGCCAGATCGCCTGCTCCCCGCCGCGTACCCGTGGTACGTCCTGGCGCACCGCCTGGATCATGCGTCTGGGAGACATCGCCGGGAGGTCGAACAGGGTCAGATGCCCTGGCCCGCGGTCATCGGGAATCGCCTTGACCAGGTCGCGCGAGGCGCCGGCGGCATTCACCAGCAAGGCCCGCGCCGAGGCTGGCAGGCTCATCAGTAACTGCGTGCACAGCCGGTCGGCGGTGTCCGGCGATTCGCAGGCCAGCCAGTACAGGCCACCGGTGCGCATTTCTGCTTGTCTGTCGGGAAGACCGGGCAATACCGGTGTCGACGAATGCAATAGCCACCTCCATGAGGGCATTGGACTTCAGTCCATCCAGTCGGGCGCGTTTGCAAAACAATGCACGCCATACACGCCTCGATCCTGTCGAGGGTGCTGGGGGTTAAAAATAGAACGGGCCTGCAGCAAAGACTTTAGACCGAATTTCTCAAGTCGTAAGACGTTTGCCCGGCAGCAGGAAAAATCCTGAAGCGGTAGCACACCCTGCAGCACAGGGTGTGCAAATACGTAGCTAAGCGCTCTTGCTCGCCTTCCAACGGCGCACCACCAGTTTTTCGAGTTCCACCGCGAAGAAAACCAGTACGCCAATACCCAATGCCACCATCCAGTTACTGAACGACAGGGGCACGGTATGGAACGCCGTTTGCATGAAGGGCGCGTAGGATATCAGGCACTGCAGCAAGATCAAGCCGAGTGTCACCGTCAGCAGCGCGCCATTGCGCAGCAAGGCCAGGTTCAGCGAGAACTGATCCTGCAGCCGGCAGTTGAACAGATAGGCCCATTGCGCCGTCACCAGGGTGTGCAGGACCATGGTGCGGATCGTGTCGGTGTCCTGGCCATCGGCAACCATCCACGCCTCCAGCAGGAAGGCCGCCGCCGTCAGCAGCACACCGACAAACAGCACCCGCCACACCGCGTAGGCATTGAGGATCGACTCACCGGCTTTCCTCGGTGAGCGGCGCATCATCCCCGCCTCGCCCGGCTCGAAGGCCAGGGCGAAAGACAAGGTGGTGGAGGTAGCCATGTTCATCCACAAAATCTGCAATGGTGACAACGGCACCACCGCCCCGACCAGCAACGCCATGACGATCAACAGTCCCTGGGCCATGTTGGTCGGCAGAATGAACAGCACGGTTTTCTTCAGGTTGTCGTATACCCGCCGCCCCTCGCGCACGGCATTGGCGATGGTCGAGAAGTTGTCGTCGGTGAGCACCATGTCGGCGGCCTCCTTGGTCACCTCGGTGCCCTTGATGCCCATGGCGATACCGACGTCGGCCTGTTTCAGTGCCGGAGCGTCGTTGACGCCGTCGCCGGTCATGCCGACGACCTGGCCGTTGGCCTGCAACGCCCGCACCAGGCGCAACTTGTGCTCCGGGCTGGTCCGGGCAAACACCGAGTAGTGCATGACCAACGCTTGCAGCGCGGCATCGTCGGTCTGCTCCAGCTCCTGGCCGGTCATGGCCCGCAGGTCGTTGCCCATGCCGAGCATACGGGCGATGGCCACGGCGGTATCCGGGTGGTCACCGGTAATCATCTTGACCTGGATGCCCGCCTGCTTGCACAGGGCGATGGCCTCGATCGCCTCGGGCCGCGGTGGATCCATTAACCCGGCGACACCGAGAAAGACCATGCCCTGGTGCAGGTCGTCATGCGCAATTTCGCCGCCCGCGCCCGGCACCGCTCGGTAAGCCGCGGCCAGCATGCGCAGACCCTGCTCGGCGATATGGCTCATCTCGCGTTCCCAGTAAGCACGATCCAGCGCTTCGGGGCCGTCGGCGCCCAGTTGCTGCTGGCACATGTTCAGCAGCACGTCGGGGGCGCCCTTGAGGTAGATCAGGCTTTCACCGTCCACATCACAGCGCCGGGCCATGTACTTGTAGGCCGAGTCGAAGGGGATCTTGCCCAGGCGCCGCACATCCACAGGGGCCAGTTCGGCCTTGCGCGCCAACACTTTGAGCGCCCCTTCGGTAGGGCCGCCGACCACCGTCCAGCGCCCGTCTTCATCGCGTTGCAGGCTGCTGTCGTTGCAGATGTCCACGGCGCGGATGAATGCCGCCAGGTTGCCGTGCGCGGTCCAGTCCAGCGCTTCGGTGGCACCGGCCAGGGTAATGCGCCCACGCGGTTCGTAGCTCTGCCCGCCTACACCGTAGAACCGGTTGGCCGTCAGCACGTGCTTGACGGTCATCTCGTTCATGGTCAGCGTGCCGGTCTTGTCCGAGCAGATCACGTTCATCGCGCCCAGGGTTTCTACCGTCGGCAGCTTGCGGATGATTGCCTTGTTGCGCGCCATGCGCTGCACGCCGAGCGAAAGAATGATCGACACAATCGCCGGCAGCCCTTCAGGTACCGCCGCAACGGCCAGGCTGATCAGTGACAGCGACAGTTCGCCCAGCGGATAGTCGTGCCAGAAGAAGCCGATGATGAACAACAGCGCCATCATGCCGATGATCAGCTGGAAGATCCGCTTGCCGAGCTGGGCGATCTGCCGCAGCAAGGGCGTCTCGGTTTCGTCCACCGTGGCGATCATGCGGTTGATCTTGCCAAGCTCGGTGGCAGTGCCGGTCTCGACCACCACGCCCTTGGCGTTGCCGGCGCTGACACTGGTGCCGGAGAAGGCCAGGTTGCTGCGGTCGGCCAGTTGTGCCTCGTGGTCCAGCGCTTCGGTCTGCTTGGCAACGGTGAGCGATTCACCGGTGAGCATCGACTCCTCGACCTGCAACTGGTGCACTTCGAACAGACGCACATCGGCGGGAATCTTGTCGCCCGGACGCAACACCACGATATCGCCCGGCACCAGTTCGCCGGCATCGACCTCCAGCTTCTGGCCGCCGCGCACGACGCGGGCCGTACTGCTGAGCATGCCGCGCAAGGCGGCCAGGGATTTCTCGGCCTTGTTCTCCTGAAAGAAGCCGATCGCGGCATTGATCAGCGCCACGATGATGATCACCAGGGTATCGGTCCAGTGCCCCATCAATGCCGTGGCCAGCGCGGCCGCCAGCAGAATATAGATGAGCACATCGTTGAAGTGCCGGGCAAAGCGCAGCCAGATCGGCTCGACAGCCTTGGCCGGCAAGGCATTGGGACCCAGGCGCAGCAAGCGGGACCCGGCCTCCTCAGGGGTCAGGCCCGCCGTGCTGGTGTGCAGGTCGACCATGGTTTGTTGTGTGCTTTTGCGGTACCACGGCTGTGCAGTGCTACGGGTGGTGCTGCGCGTTTGCGGTTGCAATGATCCCATGCTGTCCTCCCGGCGTCCGTCCTGAGGTGGAGGCCAATTTTGCGCGCTGGGCGCCAGGGGTACTTGATGCAGATCAGCAGTGCAGGACTCTGCCCGCAGACACCTCAGCGCAACCGGCAAAAGCTCGGTGATGTACTTGTGCAAAGGCTCGGAGTAGGATCGTTTTCGTCCTGCATAGCCTGAGCAGTACCGTGAAAACCCAGAGCCATTTCGAAGCCCCGCACGATACCCCGGCCCAGCACCTCAAGCCCGACCTGCGGGTTGCCTTCGTGCTCATCGATCAATTCACCCTGACGCCCGTGGCCGGTTTCGTCGACTCGTTGCGCTTTGCTGCAGACCGCTCTTTCGACAGCCGGCAGATCCTCTGCCAATGGGACTGGCTGAGTGTGAGCGGCGAGCCGGTCAGCGCCAGCTGTGGCCTGCCCATCGCCCCGACCCAGCGCCTGGACCCGGATGCCCACTACGACTATGTGGTGCTCGCCGGTGGCCTGCTATCCGGGGTCATGAACCCTGCCCCCGCGCTGCTCAGCTACATCCATCAACTGCACCAGCGCAAGGTCCCGATCATCGCCCTGTGTGCCTCCTACTTCACCCTTGGCCTGGCGGGTTTGCTCAAAGGCCGGCGCTGCGCGGTGCACTTCACGGTGCGGGATGAATTTGCAGCGCTGTTCCCCGAGACCCAGATCGTCGTCGACAAGGCTTACGTGGAAGACAACGGTATATTCACCTGCCCAGGCGGCACGGCGTTCGAGCTGGCGGCAGAGATCATCAGCCGGCACTGCGGCAAACGCCGGGCGCAGAAAGGCCTGGAGTACTTGCTGGTCGATGACGAAGAAGTCCAGCGCAGCACCGGTTCCGACGTCGCCCATGTCTACCAGGACCCGCTGGTGCAGCGCGCCATCGACTACATGCGCAAGCATCTGGACAGCCACTGCACACTCAAAGAACTGGCCATCAGCCTGGATTGCAGTGAACGCCAGTTGCATCGCGCGTTTCTGCTCAACACCGACCAGCCGCCCGCCCAGTACTGGCGCAAGCTGCGCTTGCAGCAGGCGCGCAAGCTGCTCAGCGACACCAGCCTGCACGTCACGCAGATTGCCTACGCCACGGGCTTTTCCGACGCCTCGCACTTCATCCAGCAATTTCGCAAATGCTATGGCGAGACGCCGCATCTGTTTCGCAAGATCCGGCACCAGGCCGAGCGGTTGGTACGGCCGTAAATCAGCGCACGTAACGCGGGTTGGTTTCCGGCGCCCAGAACAGGCAGACCACCGCACCGATGACCAAAGCGGCCACGCAGGTACCGATCGCCACCGAAGTACCGAAGCGCTCCATCACCACCGGCAGCAGGAAGGTGCACGACGCCGCGCCGATGCGGCTGGCCGCCACCGACAGGCCGACACCCGATGCGCGCAATTCGGTGGGGAACAGCTCGGAGGTGTAGGCGAACTCCAGCACCCCGGAGCCGGCCATGACAAAGGCGAACACGGCGAACACTCCGACCACATAGACCGCCGGCATGCCGCTCCAGGTTGCCAGCACGAACAACGCAATGGCATTGATGGTAAAGGTGCCGATCAGGAACGCCCGGCGCGTCAGCAGGTTGATCAGCATCAGCCCGACAACCGAACCGGCCAGCAGGAAGATGTTGTAGACCAGGCCACCGGTGTAACTGTCTTCGACCTTCAGCGCCGAGAAGATGCGCGGGATGAAGGTGCTCATGGCGAAGTAAGGAATCACCTGACAGGTGTAGAACACCGCACCCACCAGGGTGTTACGCCGATGCTGGCGGCTGAACAACTGGCTCCAGGACGCTTTCGCCACGCCCCTCTCGACCATCGGCAGATCACCACCGCCGAGGCGATCGATCACCTCGCGCGCTTCCCGCTCGCGGCCTTTTTTCATCAACCACAACGGCGACTCCGGGGTGCCTTGGCGCACCAGCAGCACCAACAGCGAAGGCACCGCACTGCTGAACAGGATCCAGCGCCAGGCATCGTCGCCCATGGACTGCATCAGGTAGCCGATGATGTAGGACACGGTGAAACCGAGGGTCCAGGCCACGGCCATCAGCGCCAGCAGCGGCCCGCGGAAACGTCGCGGCACCAATTCTGCGACCAGCGATACTCCGACAACGAAATCCGACCCCAGGGCAAACCCGAGCAGCAGGCGTAGCACCAGTAGTTGTTCGGCGTTCTGGGCGAAGAACTGCGCCACCGAGACGAGGCAAAACAGCGCCATGTTCCAGCGATAGATATGCTTGCGGCCAAAGCGGTCGGCGATCGGCCCGGTCAGCAGGCTGCCGAGGAACAAACCGATCAGCGCGGCGCCCCCGAGCAAGCCCAGCGACAGTGCGTCCAGGCCCAGCGGCGTGGTTGCCAGACTGATGGCGATACCGATGATGCCGAGCACGTAGCCATCACAGAACTGGCCACCGACACCGCCGATGGCCGCCTTGATGTGCAGGGGCCGAACGGGTGATTCATCGAACGAACGGGTACTGGCTATGTCGACGTTTTGCATGACCTACCTCTTGTTGTTTTTATAAGCGGGATCGGTGATCAGGACGCGTGCGAAACGAAAGCGCTAACGTTGTCCAGCGCGGTATCCATCAGCCCTTGCGTGGCCTCGGCACTGCTCCAGGCGATATGCGGGTTGAGAATCAGGTTGTGAGTGGCGGCCAGGTGCAGCAGCGGCTCGTCGAGGGTGATCGGCTCGTTGCTCAGCACATCGAGCGCAGCGCCAGCAATCTGCCCGGTCTCCAGGGCGTGGATCAGGTCGGCCTCGTTGATCACGGCGCCGCGCGCAGTGTTGACCAGCATGGCGTCATGCTTCATCCAGGCGAATTGCTGGCGACCGATCAGGTGCCGGGTCTGTGCGGTCAACGGGCAATTGATCGAGACCACATCGCTGCGGCGCAGCAACTGCTCCAGCGTCAGGTAGCGCTCACCCTGGTAGTGGCCATCGCGATCGAAGAAGTAGACGTCCATCTCCAGGCGGCCAGCCAGCTCCGCCAATCGCTGGGCGATCGGACCATGGCCGATGATGCCGAGCACCTTGCCGCGAATGTCGCGGATCGGGTAGTCGAAACAGGTACCGTTCCACGCCCGCTTGCCAGCGCGCACGTCCATCAGCAACTGGTGATAACGGCCGACGTTGCGCAACAACGCAAAAATCATCGCCAGCGCATGTTCGGCCACCGCATGGGTACCGTAGCCGGGCACGTTACTGACATGAATCCCACGGCGCCGGCAATAATCGAGGTCGACCACATCGGTGCCGGTCATGGCCAGGGAGATCATCTGCAGTGCCGGCAATTGCTCCAGCTGCTGCACAGAAATGGGTACGCCGCTGGTGATGGCGATGGTCGCGCCGGTCAGGCGTTCAACCATCTGCTCGGGTGCGGTGTAGTCGTAAAGGGTCCAGCGATGGGGAAAAGGCAGCTCTTTGATCCGCACGGTTTCGGCGAAGCCGTCACGGTCGAGGAATACGACGTCATGCAGCATGGACACCTCCTGAAGGCATCTATTGTTGTTGTCTTTTTTCCATCAGCTGACGGCGCACGCCTGGATTTCCAGGCGGTATCGGCTGTCGGCCAATGCTGCGCCGACGCAGGCACGCGCCGGCGGGTTTTGCTGATCGACCCAGGCGTCGTAGACCGCGTTCATGGCATCGAAGTCGGCCATGTCGGCGAGCCAGATCTGCACCCGGGTGAGGTGGGACTTGTCGACCTTGGCCATGGCCAGAATGTCTTCCAGTTGCTGCAGCACGTCGCGGGTCTGGGCGCCGATGTCCTGGCGCAAATCACGGGCGACGATGCCAGCTGTTTCGATCCTGTCTGCGCTGATCACGCATTGGCTGTAGCGGGCGTTGCCGCCCAATCGTTGTAGGTTCACGCCGACCTCTCTTGTCATTGTTATGGGGGCTGTACGGGTGCTGTGGGGAGCATCGGCGAAAAGTCTGTGGCCAGTCGCGGGCAGCCGGCTAGGAAGAAAATGACGATAAACAGGAGAAATCTGCAAAATTAAGAAATCTTGTTAATATTTTCTCTCAGTAAAAAATACTGTTGTTTTTTTACAATTCTGGCGATAGCTTCGACGGCATAAAAACAAACGCCCTGGAGATCACCATGACCTCGATGACAGTGGGCCAGACCGTGCAACGCACGAGCACCCCGATGAAATTCCCCGCCGTTGCGCCGTTGAAGCGCAGCTTCTGGCTGCAGTGCGCCGAACCTTCCTTGCAGCCTTCGCCCGCCCTGCAAGGCACGCATACGGCTGACATCGTCATTGTCGGCGGCGGCTTCGTCGGTTTGTGGACGGCGTTGACCATCAAGGAGCACGAGCCCGATTGCCGGGTCATGGTGCTGGAGCAGGACGTCTGCGGTGGCGGCGCCTCGGGACGCAATGGCGGTTTCGTGATGTCGTGGTGGCCGAAAATTCAATCGCTCGGCTCATTCTGCTCCCCGGAGCAAGCACTGTTTCTGGCCAACAGTGCAGAGCGGGCCATCAGTGAGCTGGGCGAGTTTTGCCTGCAACACAACATCGACGCTGCCTTCAAACAAAAAGGCTGGCTGTGGACCGCCACCTGCGAAGCCCATATCGACGCCTGGAACGGCACCCTGGCCGCCTGCAAACGCGTGGGTGCCGAGCCTTTCGAGCGCCTGTCACGCCAGGAAGTGGCCCGGCGCACCGGCTCGGCCGTGCACCTGGCGGGAGTGTTCGAGCGCAGTAACGCCACCGTGCAACCGGCAGCGCTGGTACGCGGCATGCGCCGGGTAGCGATCAATGCCGGCGTCGAGATTTATGAAAACACCGCGGTCAGCGACATTCAGCCGGGACGCCCGGTGCAGCTGGTCACCGCTCAGGGCCGGGTAACCGCTAACAACGTGGTACTGGCCACCAACGCGTGGTCTGCCGCCATCCCGGAACTGGCCAAGCTGTTTGTTCCGGTCGGCAGCTCCATCGTCGTCACCCAACCCATTGGCGAACGCCTGAACAGCCTGGGCTGGAGCGGTGCCGAAGCCATCACCGACTCGCAATTGCTGGTCGACTACTACCGCACCACCGCGGATGGGCGGATTGCCTTTGGCAAGGGCACCGGCGCCCTGTCCTACGGTTCGCGCATGGGCAAGGTGTTCAGTGACGATGCCGAAGGCATCGGCCTGACCACCGCCGACCTGCGACGCACCTACCCCATGCTCGACGATGTCGAGGTCACTCACGCCTGGTCTGGCCCGATCGATCGTACCTACGACAGCCTGCCGGTGTTCAACCACATCAACGGCAGCGACAACATTCATTACGGCATCGGCTGGAGCGGCAACGGCGTAGGGCCGAGCCGCCTTGGTGGGCGCATCCTGGCCAGCCTTGCGCTGGGCAGAAACGATCAATGGAGCCGCTGCGCGCTGGTCGGCCGCCGCTGCAAAGCCTTCCCGCCCGAGCCGCTGCGCTACTTCGGTGGCGCCATGGTCCGTGCTTCGGTGCTGCGCAAGGAACGCGCGGAACTGCGTAACAACAAGGCAAACCGCCTCGACGTGATGATGGCCGGTTTCGCCCCTGCTGGTCTTGAAGACAAATCCTGAGGAAACGCCATGTCCCCTGTTCTGATCCGTCTTGAAAACGAAGCTCAATTCTCCGCGCCTGAGCCTGCGGGCTTGCCCGTCGGCGAACCGCTGCCGATGACGCGCACCGCTGTACACCATGACATCGCCGGGCAGAACGTCTGCAGCGGCTTCTGGGAATGCTCACCCGGCCGTTTGCGCCGCGCAATCATGCAGGCTGAGTTCAGCTACATCATCGAAGGTAAAGGCAGCTTCACCCCGGAAGGCGGCGAAACCCTGCACTTCAAGGCAGGTGACTCGCTGTACTTTGCCGCCAACACCCAGGGTGAATGGGAGATTATCGAGAAGGTTCGCAAGACCTACTTCATTCTCGGCTAACCCGGTCGTCCAGCGAGCCCCTTGAGACCCCGGGGGCTCTATAGACCGCTGAACATGCCGATGATCACGGCATTGACCAGGTCAATGAAAAAGCCGCACACCAGTGGCACGATCAGGAAAGCCTGGTGGGCCGCACCGTACTTTTGCGTCACGGTGGTCATGTTGACGATGGCCGTCGCCGTCGAGCCGAGAGTAATCCCGCCGAATCCGGACGCAACCACACTGGCTTCGTAATCACGCCCCATGCAGCGGAACACCACAAAATAGGTGTAGAGAACCGTCAGCAGCACCTGCAGGGTCAAGGCGCACAGAATGAACATCAACGCCCCGCTGAGCTGCCATAACTGCAGCCCCATCAGGGCCATGGTCAAGAACATGCCCAGACAGATATCGGAGATCAATGCCAGGCCCAGGCTCGCGCCGCTCCAGCTTTTCAGCTTCTTCTCACCGACAACGGCAAGCACGATGTGGTGGATGACGATACCGGCGAACAGGCAACTGACGAATTTGGGCAAGGTAACGCCGGCATCGACCAGCAGCAGGTTGAGGCCATAGCCGAGCATCAGGGTCAGGTTGAGCCACATCCATGCCCAGAGCACGTCGTAGTAGTTCACGCCCTGGTTCGGTTGATGTTCGAGAATGCCGATTTCCAGCGCGGCATCCCTGGAAGGCGTCAGGTTATGGCGCCGTATCAACTGGTTGGCGATCGGGCCGCCGATCACGCACGCGGCAATCAGGCCGACGGTGTTGCTGGCGATGCCCAGTTCATGTGCATTGCTGATGCCGAGCTTCTCGACGAACAGCGGAGCCCAGGCCAATGTTGTGCCCACCCCGCCGGTCAGGGAAATCGAGCCCACCATCAAGCCCGCCTTGGGATCCAGGCCAAACACCTCGGCCAGGCCCATGCCCAGGGTGTTTTGCAGGACGATGAAGACACTGGCGAGCACCAGCAGGATCACAAGCGGGCGTCCGCCCTTGAGCAGTTGGCGGACATCCGATTTCAAGCCGATGCCGGCAAAGAAGTACAGCAGCAAGGTGTCGCGAACCTGCAGATCGAATTCGATCTGGATATTCAGACCGAAGTACAGCAGGCTGGTAACTGCGGCACAGACGAAACCGCCGACAACCGATTCGGGAATGCAGTATTGACGCAGCAAGGTGCTGTGCTGGACAAGGGTTTTGCCGAGAAAAAGCAGGAGGATCGCAAGGGTAAAGCTCACGAGACCGTGAACCGGGAAAAGCTGGGAGGTCATCAACGCCTTCCTCTAATCTGAAAAAAGCATTATCACGATTTGCCCACTGCGGGTTCCGATCCGGATCAATAAAAGCTGAATCAGATCGCCAGCGTGGTGCACATTGACCAACCTGCGTAGAGGCCCCTGCAAGGGTAGTCGCGATCCATTCGCTACGCCCAACATCATCAAGGACTATGAATGCCGCTGATCTCGCAACGTGTAGCGCTGGCACGCACTGGCGCCAACGATAAAGTCATTTGCCGCATGGCATCGGGTTGGGCGGTCATGGGCGATGTGCAATTCCTGCCGGGATACTGCCTGCTGCTGCCCGACCCGGTGGTTGCGAGCCTGAACGATCTGGACGCTGAGGCCAGAGCGAGCTACCTGCTCGACATGGCCCGCATCGGTGATGCCGTTTTACAGGCCACCGGGGCGGTTCGCATAAACTACGAAATTCTGGGGAACACAGAGCCCGAGCTGCATTGCCACATTTTCCCGCGCTACGCCTCGGAGCCGGAACACAATCGCAAGATGCCCGTGTGGTTTTACGACTGGAAAACGGCGATCGCTTACTCGGAGGAAACCCATGGGGCATTGCGCAGCGCCATTGCTGAGCTTTTAGCGGCGTCGGGCGCAGGCGAGCCCGGGCTGCAGTAGCGCGCCGCAAGGATCCAGGCAGCGACTACGGCAGCCCCGCCAGGCGCAAGCCTTCGGCAAACCGGGCAAGATCTTCCGCCCGCTGAATCGGCAACCACTCCTGCAAATTGCCCAACCGTAATGTCGGATCCAGCGCGCGCAGCCGCTGCAGCGCCAGCCGCGCCTTGTCCATCCGGCCACTGTGGGCATGGCTGGCCGCCAGCAGGGCAACCGCCGGCAGCAGGCTGGGCAGGTTGCCCTGGGCTTTTTCCGCCCAGGCTGCAGCGGTTTCGTAGCGACCGGCGAAGAAGTGAGCGAGTGCCATGCCCACCTGCATACGGAACATTTCCGGATCCAGCGGGCTCAGGCGTACGGCATGGTTGAGGTTGTCGATGGCAGCGTCGGTTTCACCCTTGAGCGCCCGCAGGATGCCGCCGAGGAACCAGGCCGGTGCGAGGTTGGGGTTGAGCAGCCGCGCCCGGTCGAGCAAGGCGATGCCGCTGTCGACATCGCCGGCCAGGTGGGCCAGGGCATGGCCGCCACGGGTCAGCGCCACGGCGTCATCGCGCCCCAGTTCCACAGCCTGGCGAGCAAGGCGCACGCCTTCGGCGATTTCGCCGCTACGCTCGCTCATCCAGCCATTGATCTTGCGCCAGAAGTGACACCAGGCGGCCATGCCATAGGCCGATGCGTATTCCGGATCCAGTTCGATGGCCTTGTAGAACCACAGCAGCGCCTGGTCGATCGCTTCGCGGGTGCCGTTGTGCAGTTTCGCCGTGCCACGCAGGTAGTAATCATAAGCGTCGAGGCTGTCGGTGGGTTTGCGTTTCGCCCGTTCGATTTCCGCCCGTTCCAGTTGCGGGGCGATGGCGCCGACAACGCTCTCGGCGATCTGGTCCTGCAATTCGAAGATGCTGTCGAGCAGGCCTTCGAAACGCTCCGCCCAGATATGCGTGCCGCTGGTGGCATCGATCAACTGGCCGGTGATGCGCACTTTGTTACCGCACTTGCGCACACTGCCTTCGAGCACGTAGCGCACGCCCAGCGCCTGGCCGACACCCTGGACGTCGACCGCCCTGCCCTTGTAGGTAAAGCTGGAGTTGCGGGCAATGACGAACAGCCAGCGGATACGCGACAAGGCGCCGATGATGTCTTCGACGATGCCATCGGCAAAATAATCCTGCTCCGGATCGCCGCTGAGGTTCTGGAAGGGCAAGACCGTGATCGACGGCTTGTCGGGCAGCACCAGCGCGGCTGGCGCTGTTTGCTGAGCTTCGCCGGGGGCGTCGGGGCCCGGCTCGGCAGACAGTGCCTGTACGCCGTCGCTGATCCTCACCTGGCCAACAAAGCGGTAACCCTTGCGGGCCACCGTGCGCACCAGGCGCTGCTCTTCGCCGGTGTCGCCAATGGCCTTGCGCACGGCGTTGATGTGGCTGGTGATGGTCGATTCGGAGACGATCCGGCCAGTCCATACCGCCGCGAGCAACTCGTCCTTGCTGACCACCCGCTCATGCTGGCTGACCAGTTGCAGTAACAGATCAAAGACCTGCGGCCCGACGGCCACGACCTGGCCACGCTGGGTCAGTTCCCGGCGTTCCTGGTCGAGCACGTAGTCCTCAAACGCGAATGGCAACGGCAGTATCCCCGGCATTAATGCGAACAATTGATGATACGGCAGCCCATCGCCCGCCGCACCGTCCACCCAGCGGCTTTGGACGAAAAAGCAGGCTGGCGCCAAGGTAAACCCACGGCCGACACAAGGACTTCCCGCCCGCGCAACGGCACTCTGAAGCTACCTCGACGGCAATCGGTGCCGTCCGTAAGCGGAGAGATGCCATGAAGATCGTCGTCATCGGAGGCACCGGCCTCATTGGATCGAAGCTTGTAAAAAACCTCACCGAGCGCGGCCATCAGGCAATCGCCGCCTCGCCCAACACCGGCGTCAACAGCATCACCCGCGAAGGCCTGGCCGAAGCGATGGATGGCGCGGATGTGGTTGTCGATGTGGCCAACGCGCCGTCGTGGGAAGACCAGGCGGTACTGGAGTTTTTCCAGACCTCGACGCGCAATCTGCTGGCCGCCGAAGCCGCTGCGGGTGTTGCTCATCACATTGCCCTGTCGATCGTCGCCTGCGAACGCTCGCCCGAGAACGGCTACTTTCGCGCCAAGGTCGCCCAGGAAGAACTGATCAAGGCTTCGGGCCGACCATTCACCCTGGTGCGCGCCACCCAGTTCTTCGAATTTGTCGGCGGTATCGCCGAATCGGCCGTGGTCGGCGACGAGGTTCACCTGTCGCCGGCGCTGATCCAGCCGATGGCCTCCGACGATGTCGCCGCGGTGCTCACCGATGTGGCCCTGGCGCCAGCGGCCAACGCCACAGTGGAAATTGCCGGCCCCGAAGCCATGCCGCTGGACGAGCTGGTCAGACGCTTGTTCCGCGTCACCCGGGACTCGCGCAAAGTCGTTGCCGATGTACACGCGCGCTACTTCGGCGGCGTGCTCGACGACCAGTCCCTGACCCCCGGCAGCAAGCCGCGCCTGGGCACGATCCGTTTCGAGGACTGGCTCGCCCGCTCGAGCGCTCAGGCGCCACGCTGAGCCGCACTCCCCTCACTACCAAGGAGCACAGCAATGTTCACTCGATTCCTTCTGACCGCCGCCTGCTGCGCACTCACGCTCAGCTCAGCATCGGCCGCCGAGCCGGTTCCCGGCAAGGTCACGGTGGTGTTCGATCGCCCGTTGCCGAACGTACCGGGCAAGAGCATGCGCGGCGTACTGGTCGAGTACGCGCCAGGCGCTTCGTCGCCGTCCCACACCCATCCGAAGTCGGCCTTCATCTACGCCACGGTGCTTGAAGGCGCAGTGCGCAGCCAGGTCAATGACGGGCCGGAAAAGGTCTACAAGGCCGGGGAAAACTTCGTCGAAGAGCCGGGCTCGTACCACGCGGTCAGCGCCAATGCCAGCAACACGCAGCCGGCCCGCCTGCTGGCGGTGTTTGTCCTCGACAGCACTGAGAAGGAGCTGGTCACGCCGGCAAAAAAATAACCGATCAACCTGCTGATCGCCCCCGCAAGCCGCCAAGGCCGCCGGGGGCATTGGCCTATTCACACAGGACAGAGAACATGAACGCGCGCGAGGACAAGGCCGCCATGGCCACCGATGCCAGCGCCGAAGCCGGTAGCGCCGGGCCGCGGCGCAACCGGAAAAAGCTGATTGGCGTGCTGCTCTGCCTGAGCGCCGTGGCACTGGTGGCGGGCGGCTGGGTGATGGCATTCAGCTACGGCAGCACCTCGACCGACAATGCTTATGTGCGCGGCGACGTCACCTCGCTCGCCGCCAAGGTGGCCGGCTACGTCACTGCGGTAGAGGTCAGGGATAACCAGAGCGTGCGCGCCGGGGACGTGTTGTTTCGCATCGATGACGAAGACTACCGCGCGCACCTGGCCCAGGCCGAGGCCAATTTCAGCGCGGCGCAGGCGCGCCTGAGCAATGTCGATGCCGAAACCCGGCTCCAGCACGCCCTGATCCGCCAGGCCGAAGCCCAGCGCCGCTCTGCCGGCGCCGAGATGGATCTGGCAAGCAAAACCCATGATCGCAGCCGCAGGCTGATCGTCAGCCATGCGGTCAGCCAGGCGCTGGTCGATGAAACCGACGCGGCACGCTCAAAGGCTGGCGCGACGCTCTCGGCCGCGGCGGCCAGCGTGGAGGCGCAACAGCAGCGCATTGCCGTGCTGCAGGCCCAGCGCGAAGCGGCCGTTGCCGCCGTTGCCCAGGCCGAGGCCGCGCGCGAGCTGGCACGGATCGATCTGCACAGCACCGTGGTACGCGCCCCCGTGGACGGCGTCGTCGGTAATCGCCAGGTCCGCGTCGGCCGCTTTGTGACGCCCGGCGTTGCCCTGCTGGATATCGTGCCCGTGCACAATGTGTGGGTGGTGGCGAACTTCAAGGAAACCCAGCTCGAACACATTCGCCCCGGCCAGTCCGTGCGCATTGATGTCGATGGCTACCCCAACGCCCCCCTTGAAGGCGTGGTCGACAGCTTTGCCCCCGGTAGCGGCTCGGCCTTCAGCCTGCTGCCCACCGACAACGCGACCGGCAACTTCGTGCGCGTGGTGCAGCGGGTACCGGTCAAGATCCGCCTGTCCCATAACCCGCTACCGGGCCGCATCGTCCCGGGCCTGTCGGCGCGCGTCGAGGTGGCCCAAGGAGCTGGATCGTGAACACGTTGACCGGGGACTCACGCAGCCACACCAAAACGACCAGCGGCGTCGTGCTCATGGCGGGCATCATCCTGGCGACGCTGACCGAGGCCATCGCCAGCACCGTGCTGGCGCTCGGCCGCAGCGACATCATTGGCGACACCTACGCCACGCCGGATGAATTTGCCTGGCTGGACATCGGCTACACCGCGTTCAAGCTGATCGGGTTCATGAGCGCCGCCTGGCTGTTGAGTCGCGTCAACCCCCGCAACGTGGTGGTGGGCGCCACGTTGGCGATGGGCCTGGCCTGCGCCCTGGCGGCCCTCAGCACCCGCCTGGATCTGCTGGTCGCCTTGCGCGTCATCCAGGGCTTTAGCGGCGGTACCTTGCTGGTCGGCGGTCAGGCCATCATCTTTGGCGCCTATGCACGGCACCAGCAACCGTTTCTGCAAGCCCTGTTTGCCATGGGTGCAGTGGTCGCCTCGGCGACTATCGCCCCGGCCCTGCAAGGCTGGCTGATCGATAGTCAATCCTGGGCGTGGATCTTTTTCTGCGTGGTGCCACTGGCCCTGGCGGCCAGCGGACTGCTGCTGATCGCAGACGCACCAGCGCTCATCAAGGCCGAACACCGTCCGTTTGACCCAATCGGCTTCACCCTGATGGCGACCGCCCTGCTCTGCTTCACCTACGTCTTGACTCAAGGCAGCCGCTGGGACTGGTTCGAAGAGCCACGGATTGTCTGGCTGAGCCTGATCGGTGCAGCTGCCCTGCTCGCCTTTGTCGGTCAACAGCTGTTGATCAAAGGGCCAGGGCTACTGGATTTCAGCCTGTTCCGGTCGAAAGATTTTTCGTTTGCCTTGATCGTCAGTTTTGTCGCTGGCGCCGCCTTGTTCGGCAGTGCCTTTCTGATCCCTGCATTCGCCTTGTCAGTCCTCGGTTTCCGACCAACCGATGCCGGCTTGCTGCTGTTGCCCAGTGGCGGCTGTTTTATCGCCGCGCTGCTGATTGCTGCCTGGCTCATGCAGGCTCGCCGCGTCGCGCCGTTCGCCACAGTGCCCTTTGGCATCCTGATGATCATGGCAGCGATGTGGATGCTGTCCGGCTCCACCAGCGAAAGCGGCGCGCACGACATGATGGCCGCGGTCCTGTTGCGCGGCCTGGGTCTGGGCTTGCTGTTCCTGTCCATCACCCTGATTGCCTTCAGCGACCTCAACCGCCGCAACCTCGCCAGCGGCATCGGGCTGTTCAATACCGGTCGGCAACTGGGTGGCCTGATGGGCGTCGCGGCCTTGCAGAGCCTGATCGAACACGATCTCGCCAGCAATGCTGTGGTGCTGGGCAGCCATGTCACTGCAGGTACAGGCGCGGTGATCGAACGCCTGACCGGCCTGTCCGCCTTGCTGGCAGGCAAAGGCATCGACGCTGTCAGCGCTGGCCGTGCCGCGACCAGCCTGCTGGGCCGGGCGGTGCTGGGGCAATCCACGGTGATTGCCTTCGACACCGCGTTCATGGCCGTGACCCTGCTGTTCGCGGTGGCGGCGCCGATTCTGGTGGCCATCAAGATTGGCTTTGCGCGGCCCGGGAACGGCGGGCATCGCGGCGCAAGCCCGCTCCCACAGAAGAGCTCATAGCGCCCCGCTCAACGATCAGCATCAAGGAATCGAACCACCTCCCCCAGCACCGTTTCAGGCGCCTCGCGGTGCGGGACATGGTGGCAATCTTCGAGGATCACATACTCGCTGGGGCCTTGCGACAGCCTGGCTATCCGCTCCGGGTGCAGCGCCGAACCGTACTCATCATGCTCACCGTGCAGAACCAGTGCCGGGCAATGAATGGCATCCACTGTGCTTTCGATCGTCCAGTCGCCGAAAGCCTCTGCTAGCCATGTCCGGGTCCAGGCAGCCAGTACCCAGGGCGCTTTGTCACCGTGGTATTTTTTCAACCGCGCCATGTGCTCGGGTTCTTCGAACTGTAACTCGGCGGCGCGAATGCCCTGCAGCGTGCGTTCTTCGACAAACGCCTGCGCAGCGATGGTGATCAATGCCATGCAATGTTGCGGATACAAGGAGGCACAGGCTGCTGCCATGGCCCCTCCGACGCTATGGCCCAGGGCAACGAAACGCTCGACCTGAAGCGCTGTCTTCAGATGAGCAAAAAAGTATTCGGCTTCTTCACGGATGAACTGCGGCGGCAGGCGTCCCGGGTACTCATCGGACTGGCCGAAGCCGAGCCGGTCATAGGCAATCACCTCGCGTCCGGTGGCCTGGCTCAACTGCTGGGGAAAATCCCGCCACAGGGCGATGCAGCCCAGTGAGTCATGAAACAGGACTATCGGTGGTTTGTCCGGATTGCTCGGGCCATCTGCGGGGAACCATCGACTACAAAACAGCCGCCCTTGCGGCGTGTCAATCCAGAGCATTTCGGTATTGATCGACAATGACATGCAGGTCCCCGGTTGATGGTTCAGGCCGCAGGATAGCAGTTCCCTGTAGGAGCGGGCTTGCCCCGCGATGCGATGTGGCGGATAGCCCGCAATCGCCGGGCAAGTCGAGTCGTCGCACCGCCGCTCCCACAGGGGGAACAGTGGCCTGGATTCAGCGGCGGCTGATGACCACCTCCAGGTATTCGCTGGGCACCACCAGCGACGAGGCGCCGGCCACGTTGTTGTCGTTCAGCAGCTGAGTAAGATCGCGCTCCAAAGCGTAGGCCGCGTCACTCTGCAATGAGGCAAAGGCTTTGTGCACCGGGCCATACCAGGTTCTGAACACATCGATGAAATGCGCCGCCGAGCGGTAGCGGAAATTGAACTGCTGACGGCTGACATTGATAACCCCGACGTTATCGCCGAACAGTTGCTGCAACTGTTCTTCGTCCCCCCAGCGCGAAGGCGGCAGCGCCCCGGCGGGTGGCGGAACATGGCGCCCGAGGGTCTTGAACATCTGCCCGATGAAGCCCTGTGGCGTCCAGTTCGCCAGGCCGATCCGCCCGCCTGAGCGGCAGACCCGTGCAAGCTCCCTCGCCGCTTGAGCCTGATCCGGGGCAAACATCACGCCGAAGGTCGATATCACTGCATCGAAGGCGCCATCGGCAAATGGCAGCGCCTCGGCATCGGCGGTTTGAAACACTACGCTCAGATGCTCGGCCCGTGCGCGTTCTTCACCGCGTTTCAACAGCTCGGGCACGTAGTCCGTGGAGGTCACCTGACAGCCGCGCCGTGCCGCGGCAAGGGTGGCATTGCCGTTGCCGGCAGCCACATCCAGGACCTTTTCGTCCCAGCGCAAGTCGCAGGCTTCGGCCAGGCGTTCGCCGACCAGCTGCAAGGTCGTGCCGATCACCGCGTAATCGCCGCTGGCCCACGCCGTCTGCTGGCGTGCCTTCAAGGCATTCAAATCCAGAGGTGTGCTCATTGTCTGCACCTGATTTATCCGCGCGGCCGTCAGCCTCTACGGCGGTCAACGCGCCTTGGTCTTTTGGGTTGTTCACGTTGCGGCGGCGGGCCGAGGATGCGCGCCCGCGCCTGCGTCCAGCTAAAACCCAATGCTGCCTGCGGTACAAGACCTGTTTGATACATGCATATAGCCCTTGCGAATAACTGTGGGAGCTGGCCTTGCCAGCGATGCAGACGCCGCGCAACACCTGACACCGCAACGATCTTATCGCCGGCAACGCCGGCTCCCACAAAGACACGGAGAAATGCCGTATCTTGCCCGTCCCTACGCCAACTGCGCCTGTTGATCGGCATGGTAGGAGGAGCGCACCAGCGGCCCGGACGCCACATTCCTGAAGCCCATCGCCAGCGCCTGCTCGGCAAACCAGGCAAAGGTATCGGGGTGGACGAAACGCTGCACCGGCAGGTGGCTGCGCGAAGGCTGCAGATACTGCCCCAGGGTCAGCATGTCGACTTGATGCTCGCGCAGGCGTTGCATCACCTCGATCACTTCGTCATCGGTTTCGCCCAGCCCCAGCATCAACCCGGACTTGGTCGGCACCGCGGGTACGCGCAGTTTGAAGTTCTCCAGCAAATCCAGCGACCACTCGAAGTCCGAGCCCGGCCGTGCCGCCTTGTACAGGCGCGGCACGGTTTCCAGGTTGTGGTTGAAGACATCCGGCGGCTCCTGCGCGGTGATCGCCAGGGCCACGTCCATGCGCCCCCGGTAGTCGGGCACCAGGGTTTCCAGACGGATACCCGGCGACAGTTTGCGGATCTCGCGCAGGCAGTCGACGAAGTGCTGGGCACCACCGTCGCGCAGGTCGTCGCGGTCGACCGAGGTGATGACCACGTACTTCAGGCGCAGGTCGGCGATGGCGATGGCCAGGTTCTTCGGCTCATCGACGTCCAGTGGCTTGGGCCGGCCGTGACCGACATCGCAAAACGGGCAACGGCGGGTACAGATGTCGCCCATGATCATGAAGGTCGCCGTACCGCCGGAGAAGCACTCGCCCAGGTTCGGACAGGAGGCTTCCTCGCAGACGCTATGCAGTTTGTGCTTGCGCAGCAGCGCCTTGACCCGCGCCACCTCCGGTGACGTTGCGATCTCCACGCGGATCCACTCGGGCTTGCGCGGTATCTCTTCGGTGGGCAGGATTTTCACCGGGATACGCGCCACCTTCTCGGCGCCGCGCAGTTTCACCCCGGCCTGCAGCGGCTGTGGGCGAGAGGCGACAGCTTGGGTTTGGTTCATGCTCATGCTCCGACGATCTGGCCATCAGCCACGGTAGTAACGTTGCGCCACGAACGGCGTCCGGGCGACAACCATCGGCACCCGCTTGCCGCGCACCAGGGCAAAGACTTCGGTGTCCAGCGCCGCATAGCCGCTCTGCACATAGCCCATCGCCAGCGGCCCAGCCAGACTCGGGCCGAATCCGCCGCTGGTAACACGACCGATTTCCTGCTCTTGCGCGTCGACGATCAGCGTCCCTTCACGCACCGGCACCCGCTCTTTGGGCAGCAAGCCGACGCGCTTGCTGGCCACGCCTTCGCGTTGCTGGGCAAAAATCCGTTCGGCACCGGGGAAGCCACCTGCGCGTACACCATCGGCACGTCGGGCCTTGGAAATCGCCCAGGTCAGGCTGGCCTCGATCGGCGTGGTGCGCAGGTTCATGTCATGGCCGTACAGGCACAGCCCGGCCTCCAGGCGCAGCGAATCACGGGCACCGAGGCCGATGGCCTCGACCTCGGGCTCGGCCAGCAGCGAACGGGCCAGCATTTGCGCTGCCTCTGCCGGCACGGAGATTTCGTACCCATCCTCACCGGTGTAACCGGAGCGGCTGACGTAGCAGTCGACACCGAGCAACCTCAGCTTGGCGAACTGCATGAAGGTCATGCTGCCGACCTCAGGCGCCAGACGCGCCAGCACCCTGGCCGCCGCCGGGCCTTGCAGCGCCAGCAAGGCGCGGCTGTCGAACAGTGACTCGACGTCGCACTGCCCTTCCAGATGCTGCTTGAGGTGGGTCAGGTCCTGGTCCTTGCAGCCGGCGTTGACCACCAGGAACAGCTCGTCGTTGCCCAGGTTGGCGACCATCAGGTCATCGAGGATGCCACCCTCGTCGTTGGTGAACAGCGCATAGCGCTGCATGCCCACCGGCAGGTCGATGATATCGACCGGCACCAGTGCTTCCAGCGCCTTGGCGGCGCCCGCACCACGCAGGCGGATCTGGCCCATGTGCGACACGTCGAACAGGCCGGCCTGTTCACGGCTGTGCAGGTGCTCCTTGAGCACGCCCAGCGGGTACTGCACCGGCATGGCGAAGCCGGCGAACGGCACCATGCGCGCACCGAGCTCCAGGTGCAGACCATGCAACGGCGTTTGTTGTAGTTGTTCTGTGGACATGGGTGACTCCTAGCATTCGATGATATTGACCGCCAGCCCGCCGCGGGCAGTCTCTTTGTATTTGCTTTTCATGTCGGCGCCGGTCTGGCGCATGGTGCGGATCACCTTGTCGAGGGAGACGAAGTGCTGGCCATCGCCGCGCAAGGCCATGCGCGCGGCATTGATGGCCTTGACCGAACCCATGGCGTTGCGCTCGATGCACGGCACCTGGACCAGCCCGCCAATCGGGTCGCAGGTCAGCCCGAGGTTGTGCTCCATGCCGATTTCGGCGGCGTTTTCCACTTGCTGCACGCTGCCGCCAAGCACTTCGCACAAGGCCCCGGCCGCCATCGAGCAGGCCACCCCGACCTCACCCTGGCAGCCGACTTCGGCCCCGGAGATCGAAGCGTTTTCCTTGTACAGAATGCCGATCGCGGCGGCAGTGAGCAGAAAGCGCACCACCCCGTCCTCGTTGGCCCCCGGCACGAAACGCGTGTAGTAATGCAGCACCGCCGGGATGATGCCGGCCGCGCCATTGGTCGGCGCGGTAACCACCCGCCCGCCGCTGGCGTTTTCCTCGTTGACCGCCAGGGCGTAGAGGTTGACCCAGTCGAGCACCGAAAGGCTGTCGCGCAAGCCGGCTTCAGGGCTGGCGCTCAACTGCCGGTGCAGCGCCGCGGCACGGCGCTTGACCTTGAGCCCGCCGGGCATGATGCCCTCGGTGCGGCACCCGGCCTTGACGCAGTCCTGCATCACCTGCCAGATGTGCAGCAAGCCCTGGCGCGTCTGCTCCGGGCTGCGCCAGGCGGTCTCGTTCTCGGCCATCAACTGGCTGATCGACAGGCCGTGCTGGGCGCATTGCGCCAACAGCTCGCGTCCGCTCAGAAACGGGAAGCGCAACGGCGTGCGGTCTTCGACGATGCGATCGACGCCAATCGCCGCCTCGTCCACCACAAAACCGCCTCCCACCGAGTAATACTCGCGACTGCACAGCTGCAGCCCGGCCGCGTCGAAGGCACGCAGGATCATGCCGTTGGGGTGATAGGGCAAGGGCTTGCGGATCATCGCCAGGTGTTCTTTTTCGACGAAACGGATGCGCTTCTCACCGAGCAGCGACAGCATCCCGCTCTGGCGAATCATCCCCAGACGATCGGCCACCAGTGAAGTCTCGACGGTATCCGGGTGCTCACCCTCAAGCCCCAGCAGCACCGCCTTGTCGCTGCCGTGGCCTTTGCCGGTGGCGCCGAGCGAGCCATACAGCTCGGCGCGCACACCCTCCACCTGAGCCAGCAGCCCCTGCTCCCTGAGCCCTTCGACAAAGCGCGCCGCGGCGCGCATCGGCCCGACCGTGTGGGAGCTGGACGGGCCGATGCCCACCTTGAACAGATCAAAAACACTCAGCGACATACAGGCCTCCGCCATCACACCCAGGGATCAGGCCCGATAAACCGGGAACAGTTTGCACAGCTCGGCCACCTGCCGGGCCACCTGGGCCTCGACGTCGGCATCGCCGAGGTGGTCGAGGATGTCGCAGATCCAGGTCGCCAGGGCGCGGCACTCCGGCACCTGGAAACCCCGGGTGGTCACCGCCGGGGTACCGATACGCAGGCCCGAGGTCACGAACGGCGATTGCGGGTCGTTGGGCACGGCGTTCTTGTTCACCGTGATGTGCGCACGGCCCAAGGCGGCATCGGCGTCCTTGCCGGTGATGCCCTGGCGGATCAGGCTGACCAAGAACAGGTGGTTGTCGGTGCCACCGGAGACCACGTCGTAACCGCGCTGGCGGAAGATTTCCGCCATGGCCTGGGCGTTCTTGATGACCTGCAACTGGTAATCCTTGAAGCCCGGTTCCAGCGCTTCCTTGAAGCACACGGCCTTGGCGGCGATCACATGCATCAG
>Ga0247819_10000066_pt1 | contig 64056 bp, 54 predicted proteins | sample 13C_Xylose_Day6_FD_193428 | JGI IMG/M metagenome (GOLD analysis project Ga0247819, IMG submission 193428) | Soil microbial communities from agricultural site in Penn Yan, New York, United States - 13C_Xylose_Day6 | ecosystem: Environmental > Terrestrial > Soil > Agricultural land | place: USA... | reverse complement strand
ACACCCAGGGCATCAGTTGCCGGGCGCGTTGGCCAACGGCCTGTTCGAGCAGCAGCATGAGTTTGGCGGGCAGCTGTTTGCGGATGTGCTCCAGGAACAGCACTTCGAAGAACACCGTGCCGATGAAAATCAAGGCGGCGAACAGGTGCAGGGTCAACAGTAATGGGTAGGTCATTGGACCCTCTTGGCTCGCATCCTATACCTGGATTTGAGCCTACAAGGTTGGGGGGTGAATGCGGTTGATGGGGATCAAGAAAGGTTAAGGGGTGGGCAGCCTGCGGCGAGGCCATCGCAGGGCAAGCCCGCTCCCACCCTGGACAGATTCCGGCCGCTTAATGCGGCCGCAAGATCAACACCCCCAACGGTGGCAGGTTCAACCCCAGCGACAACGGCTGCCCATGACTGGCCACCGCCTCACTCGCCACTTCGCCGAGGTTGCCGTAGTTGGACCCGGCATACCCCTCGGCATCGCTGTTGAGCACCTCGACCCAACGCTCCCCGAACGGCACCCCGATGCGATACCCCTCCCGCGGCACGGGGGTGAAGTTGGCCACCACCAGCAACGGTTCGCCACTGGCACTCCAGCGCAACCAGGCATACACGCTATTGTGCGCATCGTCGCCGATCAGCCACTGGAAGCCTTGCGGCACGCAATCCTGTTCATGCAAGGCGCGCTCTTCGCGGTACAGCCGGTTGAGGTCACCGACCAAGCGTTGAACCCCCAGGTGCTCGGGGTACTTGAGCAGGTACCAGTCCAGCTCGTTGTCATGGTTCCACTCGCGCCACTGGCCGAACTCGCAGCCCATGAACAGCAGTTTCTTGCCCGGATGCGCCCACATGAAGGTCAGGTAGGCGCGCAGGTTGGCGAACTTCTGCCAGCGGTCACCGGGCATTTTGTCGATCAGCGAATGCTTGCCATGCACCACTTCATCGTGGGAGATCGGCAGGATGAAATGCTCGGAATAGGCATAGATCAGGCCGAAGCTCATTTCGTTGTGGTGGTAGGTGCGGTGGATCGGGTCGTTCTGGATGTAGTGCAGGGTGTCGTGCATCCAGCCCATGTTCCACTTGTAGTTAAAACCCAGGCCGCCCTGCTGGGTCGGCTGGCTGACGCCGGGCCAGGCCGTGGACTCTTCAGCGATCATCAGCGCACCCGGCACTTCGATGGCGACAACGTCGTTGAGGTGGCGGAGGAAATCGATGGCTTCCAGGTTCTCGCGTCCACCGTGGCGGTTGGGCACCCATTCGCCTGCCTTGCGCGAGTAATCACGGTAAAGCATCGAGGCCACGGCATCGACGCGCAGGCCGTCGATATGAAAGTGTTTGAGCCAGTGCAGCGCCGAGGCCAGCATGAAGCCGTGCACTTCGGTACGTCCGAGGTTGTAGATCAGGGTGTCCCAATCCTGGTGAAAGCCTTCCAGCGGGTTCTCGTATTCATACAAAGCGGTGCCGTCGAAACGCGCCAGGCCATGGCTGTCGGTGGGGAAATGCGCCGGCACCCAGTCGAGGATCACGCCGATCTGCGCCTGGTGGCAGGCATCGACGAAAGCGGCGAAGTCTTCGGCCGAGCCATAGCGCGCGGTAGGCGCAAACAACGAAAGCGGCTGGTAACCCCAGGAGCCGCCGAAGGGGTGCTCCATGATCGGCATCAGCTCGATATGGGTGAAGCCGGTTTTCTGGATGTAGGGCACCAGGCGTTCGGCCAGTTCGCGCCAGTTGAAGAAGCGCGCCACTTCGCCGGTGTCGTCCACTTCGCATTGCCAGGAGCCGGCGTGCAATTCGTAGATCGACAGCGGCGCAGTGGTGGCCTGGCGGTCCCCACGTTCCTGCATCCACTGCTGGTCCTGCCAGTCATAGGCCAGCGGGCCGGCGACCTTTGACGCCGTGCTCGGCGGCAGTTCGCTGGCCCGTGCCAGCGGATCGGCCTTGAGTGGCAGAATGCCTTCGCGCCCCAGCACTTCGTACTTGTAGGCCTCCCCGGCCTGCAGGCGCGGTACGAACAGCTCCCAGACACCCGCGCTATGGCGCAGGCGCATCGGATGGCGACGGCCGTCCCAGTTGTTGAAATCGCCGACCACCGACACCCGCCGGGCGTTGGGCGCCCACACGGAAAAACGCACACCTTCGATACCGTCGATCAGCAGCGGCTGCGCGCCCATGCTGGCGGCAAGGTCACGGTGGTTGCCCTCGGCGAACAGGTACAGGTCCATGTCCCCCAGCAACGGGCCGAAGCTATAGGTGTCTTCGGTGACCTGCTCACCGCTGGCCCACTGAATCCGCAGCACATAGGGTTGCTGCTCAGGCAGATGGGCAATGAACAGGCCCGGCACCGGTTGCTGCTCCAGCTCACCCAGCAGCCGCCCATCGTCACGGCTCAGGGCCTGCACGCTCAAGGCATTGGGCAAATAGGCGCGGACAAACTGGCCGCCTGCACCATCAGGGTGCGGGCCAAGCACAGCGAACGGGTCAGCATGCTCGGCCCTGACCAGGGCATCGATGTCACGTTGATCCAGCCCGCCTTCCTCGCGCTTGCGTTGATTCATTCAGCTTTCTCCCCAGGTACTTGTCAGGCCATACAGGCCATGCAAAGGCACGGCCAACCAACTTGGGCGGTTTTCGGCTTCATACAGAATTTCGTAGGCAGCCTTTTCCAGGCTGAACAGTTCCAGTGCCGCACGCTCGCCGTCGGCATGTTCCCAGGCATGAGGCATGGCCGCGGTGGCCAGCCCGTAGGCCTCGACAAAGGCATGTCGGGCCTGGTGCAGATAACGCCTGGCGACTCGCTGACGGGCCTGGCGGGCACTGTCCGAGAGGTCGACACTGGAGGCACTGCGCAGCACCATGGCAGCAGCATAGTCGAAGGATCGCAACACGCCGCTGACATCCTTGTAAGGACTGTGTCTGGCACGCCGTTCTTCCAGCGGCCGGGCCGGTTCACCTTCGAAGTCGATCAGGTAGGCATCACCCTGCACCACCAGCACCTGCCCCAGGTGCAGGTCACCGTGCACGCGCATCAACAGCCCGCCCTGGACCTGGGCGCTCAAGGTGGCGACAGTGGCCAGCAGGTCCTGGCGTTGCTGCACAAGCTCGTCGACCAGCGCCTGGCTGTCGCTGTCCAGCTCCGCCCGGTGCGTCTGCAACAGCTCCAGGGCGCGGCTCAGCTGGGCGCCGATGTGTTTGCCCCAGGCCTGGCAGTCACGCGCGGTGCTGGGCCGCGGCCGGAACGCCGGGTCTTTGCTCGGCGCCGCCAGCAACAGGTGCATTTCACCCAGACGCTGGCCGAGCATGGCGGCAAAGCCGGCCAGGTCCTGCAAGGCATTGGTGTGGCCTTCCTGCACCGCGTTTGTGGGCTCCAGTTCGTCACGAATGGCGCGTTCGAGGTTGTTCTGGGTCCAGTCCCAGGCATCGCCCTGGTTGCTCAGATAGCCTTGGGCGATCATCAGCAAATGCGGCTGCTGCTGGCTGTCCACCCGGCTCACCCAGCCCAGCAACGGCGAGATATTGCCGAACCCGGCAGCGGTCAGGTAGGCGCTCATCTCCAGCTCCGGGTGTACCCCGGGGTTGATCCGCCGAATCAGCTTGAGCACCAGGCTGCCGCCGACCACCACCGAGCTGTTGGACTGTTCGGCAGAGAGGTAGCGCACCTGGGCATCGTCGGCCAGGTTCAGGGCTGCCAGTTGTTCGGTGGCGTGAAAGCGCAGTTCACCTTCAGCGCACGGCAGGCGGACAGCATCCCGGCAGGCAAGCAGCACGGCATGGATAAAGCTTTCAAGGACGAAGCCATCGGTGATCAGCCCCACCTGGCGTCCACGCCGGACCCGTGCCAGGGCCAGTTGCTGCGGGGGTGCGCTGGTGATCTGATCCTCACCGACAAAGCCGAAGGGTAATTGGTAACGGCTGCTCTGACCGGCGCTGGTGACTTCAATTTCACTCAGTAATACGGGGTACGTGGCAGTACCAAAGCGCACACCGTAAGCGATCTGCACGTGCTCGATACCGGTTTCCTTGCCAGCGAACCAGCGGCGCTTGGGCAGGTACTGGGGCAGGATGCTGTCTTGCAAGGTACTGCGCGCGGGCGCTTCGAGCAGCTCCTCCATGCGCTTTTTCAGTACCAGGGTGGTGAACTCCGGCAGGCTCTGCGCCGGTTCCACATGCCAGCTGGGCATCTGGTCCTTGGCGGCCAGCAGGAACCAGTAGAACCCATAGGGCGCCAAGGTCAGCAGGAACGGCAACTGGCCGATGGGCGGGAAGGCACTGCCGCCGAGCATCTCCACCGGCACGCTGTCGGCGTACTGCGACAGGTCGAGTTCGGCGGCTTGCGCCGCACGCGAGACATTGGCCACGCAGAGGATGATTTCGCGCTTGCCGTCGGTGCCGGTGTACTCGCGCAGGTAGGCCAGAATCCGCCGGTTGCTCGGCGAGAGCATGCGCAGGCTGCCGCGCCCAAAGGCCTTTTGCTGTTTGCGCACCGCCAGCAAGCGGCGGTTCCAGTTCAACAGCGAATGCGGGTCGTGCGCCTGGGCTTCGACATTGACCGAGGCAAAGCCGTATAGCGGGTCCATGATCGGTGGCAGCACCAGGCGCGCAGGGTCGGCGCGGGAGAAGCCGCCGTTGCGGTCGATCGACCACTGCATCGGCGTGCGTACGCCATCGCGGTCGCCCAGGTAGATGTTGTCGCCCATGCCGATCTCGTCGCCGTAGTACAGGGTCGGCGTGCCGGGCATCGACAGCAGCAGACTGCTGAGCAACTCCACCCGCCGCCGGTCACGTTGCATCAGCGGCGCCAGGCGTCGGCGAATACCCAGGTTGATCCGCGCCCGGCGGTCTTCGGCGTAGTAATTCCACAGGTAGTCACGCTCGCGGTCGGTGACCATCTCCAGGGTCAGTTCATCGTGGTTGCGCAGGAAGATCGCCCATTGGCAGTTGGCCGGGATCTCCGGGGTCTGACGCAGGATGTCGGTGATCGGAAAGCGGTCCTCCTGGGCCACGGCCATGTACATGCGCGGCATCAGCGGGAAGTGAAAGGCCATATGGCACTCGTCGCCCTGCCCTTCGCCGAAATACAGCTGGGTGTCTTCCGGCCACTGGTTGGCTTCGGCCAGGAGCATGCGGTCGGGGTAGTTGGCGTCGATCTCGGCGCGAATCTGCTTGAGCACCTGATGGGTCTCGGGCAGGTTTTCGTTGTTGGTGCCGTCGCGCTCGATCAGGTACGGGATGGCATCCAGGCGCAGGCCGTCAATCCCCAGATCGAGCCAGTAGCGCATCACCCCGATCACCGCCTTGAGCACCTGCGGGTTGTCGAAGTTGAGGTCTGGCTGGTGCGAATAGAAACGGTGCCAGAAGTACTGGCCGGCCACCGGGTCCCAGGTCCAGTTGGACTTTTCCGTGTCGAGAAAGATGATCCGCGTGCCGTCGTACTTCTGGTCAGTGTCGGACCACACGTAGAAATCCCGGGCCTTGCTGCCGGGCCTGGCGCGCCTGGCCCTCTGGAACCAGGGATGCTGGTCTGAGGTGTGGTTGATGACCAGCTCGGTGATCACCCGCAGGCCGCGCTTGTGCGCCTCGGCGATAAAGCGCTTCACATCGGCCAGGGTGCCGTAGTCGGGGTGCACGGCCTTGTACTCAGCGATGTCGTAGCCATCGTCACGCCGTGGCGAGGGGTAGAACGGCAACAGCCAGAGGGTGTTGACCCCAAGCTCGGCGATGTAGTCGAGCTTGGCGATCAGGCCGGGAAAATCACCGATGCCGTCATTGTTCGAATCGAAGAAGGATTTGACGTGCACCTGGTAGATGATCGCGTCCTTGTACCACAGCGGGTCGTCGATGAAGGCTGCCGGGCGGGTTCGCTTGGCCATGGTCGACTCCTTTCTAGAGGGCTTTTTCGATACGCCAGACAGCAAACGGCAGGTGCCAGGGCTCGATGCGCATCCATTGACTTTTGCCGTGCCAGGTCCAGCGGTGGCCGGTCATCAGGTCTTCACCGAAGGTGTCGGCGTTGTCATCCAGGCCCAGCTCCCACAGCGGCAATTCGAAATGCGCTTCCTGGGCGTTGTGCGGGTCGAGGCTGACGGCAATCAGGATGAAGTTGTCGCGTGCGGCGGTGCGCTTGCCGAAGTACAGGATGTTGTCGTTCCAGGCGTTGTAGAAGGCCACGCCCAGGTGCGTCTGCAGCGCCGGGTTCTGGCGGCGGATACGGTTGAGCTGGGCGATCTCGGCGATGATGTTGCCGGGCTGGCTGAAGTCCCGCGGGCGGATCTGGTACTTCTCCGAATCCAGGTACTCCTCCTTGCCCGGGATCGGTGTCGCCTCGCACAGTTCGAAGCCCGAATACATGCCCCATAACCCCGAGCCCATGGTCGCCAGGGCGGCGCGGATCAGAAAACCGGCGCGGCCGGATTCATGCAGGAAAAACGGATTGATGTCCGGGGTGTTGACGAAGAAGTTCGGCCGGTAGCAGTAGCACCACGGCGGCTGGTTGAGTTCTTCGAAGTAGCTTTGCAGTTCGGCCTTGGTGTTGCGCCAGGTGAAATAGCTATAGCTCTGGGAGTAACCGACCTTGCCCAGGCGCGCCATCATTGCCGGTTTGGTAAAGGCCTCGGCGAGGAAAATCACCTCGGGGTGCCGGCTGCGGATGTTGGCGATCATCCAGTGCCAGAACGGCAGCGGCTTGGTGTGCGGGTTGTCGACCCGGAACATCTTCACCCCTTCCTGCACCCAGCCCAGCACGACATCGCGCAGGGCCAGCCACAACGACGGCACGGCTTCTGCGGCATAGAAGTCGACATTGACGATGTCCTGGTACTTTTTCGGCGGGTTTTCCGCGTAGCGAATGCTGCCGTCCGGACGCCAGGAGAACCACCCCGGGTGCTCCTTGAGCCAGGGGTGGTCCTGGGAGCACTGGATGGCGAAGTCCAGGGCTATCTCCAGGCCGTGCTCGGCAGCGGCGGCGACCAGGCGGCGAAAATCCTCGCGGCTGCCCAGCTGCGGATGGATCGCCTCATGCCCACCCTCTTCGCTGCCGATCGCATAAGGGCTGCCCGGGTCATCCGGCTCGGCCTCCAGGGCATTGTTGCGGCCCTTGCGATAGCTCATGCCAATGGGGTGGATCGGCGGGAAATACAGCACGTCAAAGCCCATGTCGCGGAGCATCGGCAAGCGCTCATGGACATCGTTGAAGGTGCCATGGCGTTCGGGATCGTCGGTGATCGAGCGGGGAAACAGCTCATACCAGCTGGCAAACACCGCCTGCTGGCGCTCCACATCCACCGGGTATTCGGGGCTGCGGCTCAAATAAGTGCGATGGTCGGCCTCGCTCATCAACACGGCGGTGTCAGGGTGCAGCAGCCGGGCCACCTGCTCTTCGGCTGGCAAGCCCGGCAACGCCTGGTGCAGTGCCTGCAACTGTTCCCGCAGCGGGCCGTGACTGCGCTGGATATTCTGCTCGAGCAACAGCAAGCCTTCCTGCAGCTCCAGCGGCACGGCCAGGCCGGCGTTGAATTTCTTTTCCAGATCGTGGCAATAAGTGGCGAAGGGATCGATCCAGGCTTCGATACTGAACAGGTGCCGCCCCTGCTCGCTCACGCTGAACCGTGCCTGCCACAGGTCATTGACGACAAAGCTCATCGGGACGCAATGCCAACGCCGGCTGTGGGCCTGGCGCCAGTTAAGCCTGACCGCCAGCACGTCATGACCGTCGGCATAGACCTTGCTGCTCACCTCGATCGTTTCGCCGACCACCGCCTTGACCGCAAACAGCCCGCCATCGAGCACCGGCTGGGTGTTCTCGATCACGATGCGCGGTTCCAGCAGCGCCTGGGACAGGCTGATGGCCTGCTCGGGTTGATCGTTTGCCGGGGCCAAGCGGTCGGTTTCGAAGGGCTCATCGCGGGTCATCGAACGTTGCTCCGTTACCAGATGGCGGTAAGAGTTCAGAGCCGGTGGCGAGCGTGGGGTTCAAAAAAAATGAGCGATTGCGCCTGCCAGCAGTCGAAAACCACTGAACCCGAACATTTCCAGCCCCGTTGCGAGGTCAGGCCATGAACATTCCCATCCCGGCAGAAACGCCCGATCCGAATATAGACGACCCGACATTACCGCCTGAGGTGCCGGATGAGGAGCCCGATGAATTGCCGGTCAAGCCGACCGTGCCGCCCACCGTCGGCGACCCGCCAAGCGACGAGCCGCCGGTGAAAGCGTAGAGGATAATTTTTACATCGAGGTGGCCACGATCGCTGGCAAGGCCAGCTCCCACAGCCGACCAGCATGCACTGGGCCCTGTGGGAGCCGGCCTTGCCGGCGATACGCGGTTTTAGCGCCTGGCGAGTTCTTCGATACTGATTTCGCGCATGCGGAACTTCTGCACCTTGCCGGTCACCGTCATCGGAAACTCATCGACAAAGCGGAAGTGACGCGGGGTCTTGAAGTGGGCAATACGGCTCTTGCACCACTGCTGCAGTTCGATCTCGCTGGCGCTGTGGCCGGGGTGAAACTTGATCCAGGCCACGATCTCTTCGCCATAGCGCTCATCCGGAATGCCGATCACCTGCACATCCGCCACCGCCGGGTGGGTGAAGAAAAACTCCTCCAGTTCACGCGGATAGATGTTCTCGCCGCCGCGAATGATCATGTCCTTGTTGCGCCCGGCAATGCACACGTAACCCGCTTCATCCATGGTCGCCAGGTCGCCGGTGTGCATCCAGCCGGCCGGGTCGATGGACTCATGGGTGGCCTCCGGGTTGCCCCAGTAACCAAGCATCACGCTGTAACCGCGCGTGCACAGTTCGCCCATCTGCCCACGCGGGACGATGCAGCCGTGTTCGTCGACAATCTTGCTTTCCAGCTGCGGCTGGGTGCGACCTACCGTGGTCACCCGCAGTTCCAGCTCGTCATCGGCGCCGGTTTGCAGGGACACCGGGCTGGTTTCAGTCATGCCGTAAGCAATCTGCACCTCGCTCATGTGCATCTGGTCGATCACCCGGCGCATTACTTCGATCGGACAAGTGGCACCGGCCATGATCCCGGTGCGCAAGCTCGACAGGTCGAAATCGCCGCGCTGGGGATGGTCGAGCATGGCGATGAACATGGTCGGCACACCATACAGCGCGGTGGCCTGTTCTTCCGCGACCGTGCCGAGGGTGAGCAAGGGGTCGAAGGCGTCATTGGGATAGATCATGGTGCTGCCATGGGTGACGCAGCCCAGGTTGCCCATGACCATGCCGAAGCAGTGATACAACGGCACCGGGATCACCATACGGTCCTGCTCGCTCAGGCCCAGGCTTTCCCCGACCATGTAGCCATTGTTGAGGATGTTGTAATGGCTGAGGGTCGCGCCCTTGGGAAAGCCGGTGGTGCCGGAGGTGTACTGGATATTCACCGGCTGATCGAACTGCAGGCTTTGCTGACGTGCCTGGTAGTCGGCCAAAGTGGTCTGCCCGGCCAGTGCCGCCAACCCGTTCCAGGGCAGAAAGCCCACAGGTGGCGCGGCATCCAGGCTGATCAGCCCGCGCAGCTCCGGCAACCGTTCGCAGCTCAGTTGCCCAGGCTGTTGCCCGTCAAGGTCGGGCAGCAACTCAGCGAGCATGGCGTGGTAGTCGGAGGTTTTGAATGCCCCGGCGCAGATCAGCCACTGGCAACCTGACTGTTTGAGCACATACTCAAGTTCGCTGGTGCGGTAGGCCGGGTTGATGTTGACCAGGATCACGCCGATCTTCGCTGTAGCGAACTGGGCAATGCACCACTGCGCGCAGTTCGGTGCCCAGATCCCCAGGCGATCGCCGCTCTTCAGGCCCAGGGCCATCAGTGCCCGGGCGTGATGGTCAACGCTGTCAGCCAATTGCTGCCAGCTGTAGCGCAGCTGCTGGTGGCGCACCACCAGGGCCTCGCGATCAGCGAAACGTGACACGGTATTGTCAAACGCCTGGCCGATAGTCATGGCCAGCAAGGGCTTGTCCTGACGCCCCTGGGTATAGCTCGGTTGATTCATGGCGATCCCTTGTTGTGGTTGTTCTGGGAGCTGATTCAAGCGGGTCTTACTCTGGCGCATATTTACGTTAACGTAAAGGTCATGGCGAGATTGACAGTCGCACGGCTCAGGTTTACGTTAACGTAAAGGTGATTGCTGATCGCGGGGCAAGCCCGCTCCCACAGCCCTGTGGGAGCGGGCTTGCCCCGCGATGAACTCCAACAATAAACAACAGAAGGTGCCCGCATGCATTATCCAACCCTGAACTTCGCCCTGGGCGAAACCATCGACATGCTGCGCGACCAGGTGCAGTCCTTCGTTGCGGCAGAGCTGGCACCGCGCGCCGCGCAGATCGACCAGGACAACCTGTTCCCCGCCGATATGTGGCGCAAGTTCGGCGACATGGGCCTGCTCGGCATCACCGTCAGCGAAGAATACGGCGGCGCCGGCCTGGGCTACCTGGCCCACGTGGTGGCCATGGAAGAAATCAGCCGCGGCTCGGCCTCGGTCGCCCTCTCCTACGGCGCCCACTCCAACCTCTGCGTCAACCAGATCAACCGCAACGGCAACGCCGAACAGAAGGCCAAGTACCTGCCCAAGCTGATCAGCGGCGAGCACATTGGCGCCCTGGCCATGAGCGAACCGAATGCCGGTTCCGACGTGGTGTCGATGAAGCTGCGCGCCGAAGAGCGCGGCGACCATTTCGTCCTCAACGGCAGCAAGACCTGGATCACCAACGGCCCCGACGCCAACACCTATGTGATCTACGCCAAGACCGACCTGGACAAAGGCCCGCACGGCATCACCGCCTTTATTGTCGAGCGTGACTGGAAAGGCTTCAGCCGCAGCAACAAGTTCGACAAACTGGGCATGCGCGGCTCCAACACCTGCGAGCTGTTCTTCGACAACGTCGAAGTGCCGAAGGAGAACATCCTCGGTGTGCTCAACGGCGGCGTGAAAGTGCTGATGAGCGGCCTGGACTACGAGCGCGTGGTGCTCTCCGGCGGCCCGACCGGGATCATGCAGGCCTGTATGGACCTGGTGGTGCCGTACATCCACGACCGCAAGCAGTTCGGCCAAAGCATCGGTGAGTTCCAGCTGATCCAGGGCAAGATCGCCGATATGTACACCCAGCTCAATGCCAGCCGCGCTTACCTGTATGCCGTGGCCCAGGCCTGCGATCGCGCCGAAACCACGCGCAAGGACGCTGCCGGGGTGATTCTCTACACCGCCGAACGCGCCACCCAGATGGCCCTCGAAGCGATCCAGATCCTCGGTGGCAACGGCTACATCAATGAGTTCCCGGCCGGTCGCCTGCTGCGCGACGCCAAGCTCTACGAGATCGGCGCCGGCACCAGCGAAATCCGCCGGATGCTGATCGGGCGCGAACTGTTCAACGAAACCCGCTGAGCACAAGGACAACGCGCCCATGGCTACCCTGCACACCCAGATCAACCCGCGTTCGGCCGAGTTTGCCACCAATAGCGCGGCCATGCTTGAACAGGTCCAGGCTCTGCGTACCTTGCTGGCCAAGGTCCACGAGGGCGGCGGCCACAAGGCCCAGGAGCGCCACACCTCGCGGGGCAAACTGCTGCCGCGCGAGCGTATTGACCGCCTGCTCGACCCCGGCTCACCGTTCCTCGAGATCGGCCAGCTGGCGGCGCATGCGGTGTACGGCGAAGACGTTCCGGCCGCTGGCGTGATCGCCGGGATCGGCCGGGTCGAAGGTGTCGAATGCATGATCGTGGCCAACGACGCCACGGTCAAAGGCGGCTCCTACTACCCGCTGACGGTTAAAAAACACCTGCGCGCCCAGGCCATCGCCCTGCAGAACCGCCTGCCCTGCCTGTACCTGGTGGACTCCGGCGGCGCCAACCTGCCGCGCCAGGATGAAGTGTTCCCGGACCGCGAGCACTTCGGGCGGATCTTCTTCAACCAGGCCAATATGAGTGCCCTGGGGATCCCGCAGATTGCCGTGGTCATGGGCTCGTGCACTGCGGGCGGCGCCTATGTGCCGGCCATGGCCGACGAGGCGATCATGGTCCGTCAGCAGGCGACGATCTTTCTCGCCGGCCCGCCGCTGGTCAAAGCGGCGACCGGTGAAGTGGTCAGCGCCGAAGACCTCGGTGGCGCCGACGTGCACTGCAAGACCAGTGGCGTTGCCGACCACTATGCCGACAACGACGAGCATGCCCTGGCCATCGCCCGGCGCTGCGTGGCCAACCTCAACTGGCACAAGCTGGGCAAACTGACACAGCAGGCGCCGATTGCACCGCTGTACGACGCTCAGGAGCTGTACGGCGTGGTACCGGCCGACGCCAAGCAGCCGTTCGACGTACGTGAAGTGATTGCCCGCCTGGTCGACGGCTCGGTGTTCGATGAGTTCAAGGCGTTGTTCGGCACCACCCTGGTGTGTGGCTTTGCTCACCTGCACGGCTATCCGGTAGCGATCCTCGCCAACAACGGCATTCTGTTCGCCGAAGCTGCGCAAAAAGGCGCGCACTTCATTGAACTGGCCTGCCAGCGCGGCATTCCGCTGCTGTTCCTGCAGAACATCACCGGCTTCATGGTCGGGCAGAAATACGAAGCCGGCGGCATCGCCAAGCACGGTGCCAAGCTGGTGACCGCAGTGGCCTGCGCCCAGGTGCCGAAGTTCACCGTGATCATCGGCGGCAGTTTCGGTGCGGGCAACTACGGCATGTGTGGCCGCGCCTACGATCCACGCTTCCTGTGGATGTGGCCGAACGCGCGCATCGGCGTGATGGGTGCCGAACAGGCGGCCGGCGTGCTGGCCCAGGTCAAGCGCGAACAGAGCGAGCGCAGTGGCCATCCGTTCAGCGCCGAGGACGAAGCACGGCTCAAGCAGCCGATCCTCGACCAGTACGAGCACCAGGGCCACCCCTACTACTCCAGCGCCCGCTTGTGGGACGACGGGGTCATTGACCCGGCGCAAACCCGCGAGATTCTTGGCCTGGCGTTGTCCGCCGCCCTCAACGCACCGATCGAACAAAGCCGTTTCGGCATTTTCCGGATGTGACCATGAGCGACTTCACTACCCTTGAACTGATCAAGGACCCCCGTGGTTTCGCCACCCTGTGGCTAAGCCGGGAAGACAAGAACAATGCCTTCAACGCGCAGATGATCCGCGAGCTGATCCTGGCCATCGACCAGCTCGGCGCCGACGCCAGCCTGCGCTTCGTCCTGCTGCGCGGCCGTGGCCGGCACTTCAGTGCCGGTGCCGACCTGGCCTGGATGCAGCAGTCGGCGGCGCTGGACTACAGCACCAACCTCGACGATGCCCGCGAGCTGGCCGAACTGATGTACAACCTGGCCAAGCTCAAGGTGCCGACCCTGGCCGTGGTCCAGGGTGCCGCCTTCGGCGGTGCGCTGGGCCTGATCAGTTGCTGCGACATGGCCATCGGCGCCGTTGACGCGCAACTGTGCCTGTCGGAAGTACGCATCGGCCTGGCGCCTGCGGTGATCAGCCCGTTCGTGGTGCAGGCCATGGGTGAACGTGCCGCGCGCCGTTATGCCCTGACCGCCGAGCGTTTCAGTGGTGAGCGCGCCCGTGAACTGGGCCTGCTGGCCGAAGCCTATCCTGCTGCCGAGCTTGAACAGGCGGTCGAACAATGGATCGACAACCTGCTGCTCAACAGCCCGCAGGCCATGCGCGCCAGCAAAGAGCTGCTGCGTGAAGTCGGCCATGGCCAACTGACCCCGGCCCTGCGCCGCTACTGCGAGAACGCCATCGCCCGTATCCGGGTCAGCCCCGAGGGGCAGGAAGGCTTGCGCGCCTTCCTGGAAAAACGCAGCCCGGCCTGGCAGGCCGAATCGTCGAACAAGGAGCCGCGCCCATGACCCGTACGCCGTTGACCACCCTGCTGGTTGCCAACCGTGGCGAAATCGCCTGCCGGGTGATGCGCACCGCCAAGGCCCTGGGCCTGACCACCGTCGCCGTGCACAGCGCCATCGACCGTGATGCCCGGCACAGCCGCGAAGCCGATATCCGCGTTGACCTGGGCGGCGCCAAAGCCGCTGAAAGCTACCTGGACATCGACAAACTGCTGGCCGCTGCCAAAGCCAGCGGCGCCCAGGCGATTCACCCGGGCTACGGCTTCCTGTCCGAGAACGCCGGCTTTGCCCGCGCCATCGAACAGGCCGGGCTGATCTTCCTCGGCCCACCGGCCAGCGCCATCGACGCCATGGGCAGCAAGTCGGCGGCCAAAGCCCTGATGGAACAAGCCGGTGTGCCGCTGGTGCCGGGCTACCACGGCGAAGCCCAGGACCTCGAAACCTTCCGCGCCGCTGCCGAGAAAATCGGCTATCCGGTGCTGCTCAAAGCTACCGCCGGCGGTGGCGGCAAGGGCATGAAAGTCGTCGACAGCGAAAGCCAGCTCGGCGAAGCCCTGGCCTCCGCCCAGCGTGAAGCGCAGTCCTCGTTCGGCGACGCGCGCATGCTGGTGGAAAAATACGTACTCAAGCCACGTCACGTCGAGATCCAGGTGTTTGCCGACCAGCACGGCAACTGCCTGTACCTCAACGAACGTGACTGCTCGATCCAGCGCCGCCACCAGAAAGTCGTCGAGGAAGCCCCGGCCCCGGGCTTGAGCAGCGCCCAGCGCCAGGCCATGGGCGAGGCTGCGGTCAAGGCCGCGCAGGCCATCGGCTATGTCGGTGCCGGTACTGTCGAGTTTCTGCTCGATGCCCGTGGCGAGTTCTTCTTCATGGAGATGAACACCCGCCTGCAGGTCGAGCACCCGGTCACCGAGGCCATCACCGGTCTCGACCTGGTCGCCTGGCAGATCCGTGTGGCGTGCGGCGAGCCGTTGCCGATCACCCAGGATCAGGTGCCGCTCAACGGCCATGCCATCGAAGTGCGGCTGTATGCCGAAGACCCGGCCAACGACTTCCTGCCGGCCACCGGACACCTGGCGCTGTACCGTGAGTCGGCGCCCGGCGAAGGCCGCCGGGTCGACAGTGGCGTCAGCGAGGGCGACAGCATTTCGCCGTTCTACGACCCGATGCTGGGCAAGCTGATTGCCTGGGGACAGACCCGCGAACAAGCGCGCCTGCGCTTGCTGGCGATGCTCGACGAGTTTGCCATTGGCGGCCTGAAGACCAACATCGCCTTCCTGCGGCGCATTCTGGCCCACCCGGCGTTCGCCAGCGCCGAACTGGATACCGGCTTCATCCCGCGCTATCAGGAACAACTGCTGCCGGCACCGCAGCCGCTGCCTGCGCTGTTCTGGCAAGCGGCGGGCGAAGCCTACATCCAGAGCCAGCCACTGGCACCGCGTCTGGACGATCGCCATTCGCCGTGGGCGGCCAACAGTGGTTTCCGTGCCGGGGTACCAGCGCAGATCAGCCTGCACCTGAACAGCAATGGCCAGAGCCAGGCGTTGAGCCTCACCCACGCCGCAGCACCGGCCCTGAAGCTTGCAGGCGAGCAGTTGCTCATCGAGGACAACGGTGTGCGCCGCCAGCACCTGGCGATCCGCCGTGGCGCCACCCTGTACCTGCAGTGGGACGGTGAACTGCACGCAGTGACGCCCTTCGATCCGATTGCCGAGGCCGATGCCAGCCACAGCCACCAGGGCGGCCTCAGCGCGCCCATGAACGGCAGTATTGTGCGGGTGCTGGTGGAGGTCGGTCAGGCGGTAGAGGCCGGTACTCAGTTGGTGGTGCTGGAAGCGATGAAAATGGAACACAGCATCCGTGCGCCCCAGGCCGGGACGGTCAAAGCGCTGTTTTGCCAGGAAGGCGAGATGGTCAGTGAAGGGGCTGTGCTGGTGGAGCTGGAAGAGGCCTGAGTGGGAGCAACTGTCTGTCAGCTGGTTAACTGTGGGAGCCGGCCTGCCGGCGATGGGACGGTCCGCATTCGGTACCTGGCACCCCTGGCCCGGCTGCGCCGGGCATCGCCGGCAAGGCCGGCTCCCACAAACAGTCTCCGGCAGATGAGCACCAAAGTGTTTAGAACTTCATCAACGCCTGCACCACCACACCCAGCACTTGCGTGTGCTCGGTAAACAGCGCCTTGGGATAGGTCGGGTTGAGCGGCTTCAGATAGCGCTGACCACCCTCCTCGATCAACTGGCGAAACACCGTCGCCGTGCTGTCCGCTGAGCGGGCGATCAACAGCTTGCCGGGCTCGGCGGCAATACCGCTGTCGACCAGGATCAACATGCCTTGCGGCACGCTCAAGCCCATCGGCGCGGTCATCGCATCACCTTCGACACGTAACCAGTACGCGCGCCCTTGCGCCGCATAGTCGCTCGCCTGGCGCTCAGCGCCTTCCGGCACCTCAGTCAGGTCCACATCGTCCCAACTCAGCAGCGGATAGCGAAAATACAATTCGTGCCGTTGGCCGTCGGCACCGGTCACGGCCAGCGGGAACGCGTTGGCTTCATAAACACCGCTGTTTTCCCGCAACTGGTGGGGATACACCATCTGCAGCGGCGGGAACCCCACCGCCACCAGAATCTGGTTGATCATCTGCAGTTTCGGCTGGCGTCTCTCGCACAGCCAATGGCCCACGGCGCCCTGCGTGTAGCCGAGGCGCTCGGCGAGTTTTTCCTGCGTGAGGTTGATGTCACGCATCCTGGCTTTAACCAGATCAGTCCAATTATCCATCGCTGGCACGATACGGACTGCCCCATGGCGCTCAATACACAAATTGTAGTATTTAAAGATTAGTAGCAACTACAAAACGTATTAATCTTTGCCATGTCCGATCATTGTTCATTCACAAGGCAGGCTGCCGCATGAAACAGACACTTTCTGAAAAGGATCTCACCCTGGACAACGAGTCCCTGAGCAACAGCGATGCCGCCCGGCGTGCACTGGATTTCTACCTGAACCCGAGCCCACCCGCCGACTCGGCACAGGCCAGTTGGCTGGTGCCGCGCGAGGGCCTCGACCAAACCCGGACCGCCGAGCATGCGACCGAGCTACTGCGCTGGGCAGCAGCCACGGCACACGAGTCGGCCAATGGCCTGCAGGGCACACAGCGGGATCAGGTGCTGGCGGTGGCACACATGGTCAATACGGCCAGGACTGTGTTCGAACATCTGTCGGTCACGCAACAGAGGTCTTGAACGAGCACAGGAAGGATACGTGGGGAGTCGCTGCGATAACGGCGCTAGAGCCGTTTATTGAACGAGGGAGCGCATTCGGTAAGAGATTTTTACGGAATGACAGAAAATTCATTTGACTTGCAAATGATAACGATTATTATTGCTCACAACTGGTCGCGAGACTGGTTGGATAACCTGAAAGCCCTTAGGTCGGACTCTCAGATTATCTCCTCATCAGGCTAATCACGGTTTTTGACCCGGCTTTTTGCCGGGTCTTTTTTTTGGCTCTTCAGGCTAATGAAGGCGGGTGTTGCTTGAATGGCCGCGATGATAGCAAATGAATGTCGCGTGGTGAAGCGTGTAACAGCGCTTTGCGGAATTAGCACTTGAGAATCAATCTCGTTACGACTAAGCTGTTATCGCGTCACGGAGGACGCCCCCTCCCCTTACTCAGCAAGGAGCTTGTACATGACCCGTCTGTTGCTGCCCCTTGAGCATCATCCCCATTCCCAGGACCTGACTGACGATACCCTGCTGCAGCAATTGAAGAAGTTGCCGCGTCGCGTCCAGCAGGTCTTTCTGCTCAGCCGCCTCGACCAGCTGAGTTTTGCCGCCATCGCCGAGCGCCTGGACCTGCCTGCGCTGACGGTGGAGCGCCACATGAACCAGGCCCTGCAGAGCGTACGCCCGCAGCGTGACGTGCTGGCGAGCATGGCCGGCCAGTGGTACGTGCGCCTGCAAAGCCCGCAGGTCACCGCCAGTGAACGCATTGATTTTCGCCGCTGGCTGGACGCCGCTCCCGAACACCGCGAAGCCTTCCACGCCACCGAACTGCGCTGGCGCACCCTGCTGGCCCCGGCGCGGCAACTGGGCCATGACGCCTGGTATCGTCAACCGCGCGCGGCGCTGTCGATCGGCGGCTGCTCGGTGGCCATCGGTCTTGCCTTAGCGGCATTGGCAGCGATTGGTTTCTGGTCCTGATCCAGGCGTGTAGAGTGGGCATCACAACAACGCTACTGGAGCCTGGTGATGACTGTGACGCTGCCCCCTCTGCACATCGACTGCGATTTCGATTCCGGCAATATCCTGATCAACGATGCCAGTGACCCGCGCCGTGTGCGCCTGGCGATTCGTCCTGACACCAACAGCGATCACTTCCAGTGGTTCCATTTCAAAGCCAGTGGCCTGACGCCAGGCCAGGCGCACACCTTTATCCTGGAGAACGCCGGGCAGTCTTCCTACAACGAAGCCTGGACGGGTTATCAGGCGGTAGCGTCCTATGATCAGCAGAGCTGGTTCCGGGTGCCTACCCAGTTTGATGGCAAAGCCCTGAGCTTCGCGCTCAACGCCGAGCACGCGCAAGCCTGGTTCGCCTATTTCGAACCCTATCCCCGCGCCCGCCACAATCAACTGATCGAACGCGCGACCAGCCTGCCTGGCGTCGAACTGCTGGCCACCGGGCGTAGTGTCGAAGGGCGTGACATTCAACTGCTGCGTGCAGGCGACGGTGCCAGCGGCAAACGCAAGATCTGGATCATTGCCCAGCAGCACCCGGGCGAACACATGGCCGAGTGGTTCATGGAAGGCGTGATCGACCGCCTGCAACACAACGACCCGACCCTGCAGGCCCTGCTGCAGCAAGCCGACCTGTACCTGATCGCCAACATGAACCCGGACGGCGCGCTGCGCGGCCATCTGCGCACCAATGCCGCCGGCCAGGACCTCAACCGCGCCTGGCAGAGCGCAAGCACCGACAAGAGCCCGGAAGTGCTGTTCGCCCAGGTGCAGATGAAACAGTACGGCGTCGACATGTTCCTCGACGTGCATGGCGATGAGGAAATCCCGCATGTCTTCACCGCCGGCTGCGAAGGCAATCCCGGCTTCACGCCGCGTATCGAAGCCCTGGAAAAAACCTTCCGCGACAGCCTGTGCAAACGTACGGTCGACTTCCAGCAGGTCCACGGCTACCCGCGTTCAGCGCCGGGCCAGGCCAACCTGACCCTGGGCGCCAACAGCGTTGGCCAGGCTTATGATTGCCTGTCGCTGACCCTGGAGATGCCGTTCAAGGACCACGACGATGCGCCTAACGCGCAAACCGGCTGGAACGGCCAACGCTCAAAAGCGCTGGCCAACGCTGTGCTGGACGTACTCGGGCAAATGGTCAGCACCCTGCGCTGAGGCGTGCCAGGCGCTGCCTCAAGCCTGACCGTGAGCCTTGTGCTTGAGCTTCTCGGTGTCGACCCGGACGAACACCGAGTCGGCGCTCACGGTCAGCACATCGTCGGCCCAGACTTCGCAGATCACCCGGCTCTTGCGCCCTACCTCGCCTTCGACCCGGGCCTTGAGCAGCAGCTCGACGCCCATGGGCGTGGGCTTGAGGTAGGTCAGGTTGAGCTGGCCGGTGACGCAGTCGATCCGTGGCAGGCTACCCGGCTCGCGGCCTTCGGCACGGTAGTGGTAGGCCATGGCAGCCCAGTTGGAGTGGCAATCGACCAGCATGGCCAGCAGGCCGCCATACACCAGGCCGGGCCAACCGAGAAAAGTGCTGTCGGGCGAATGCCGGCAGATCAGGTGAATACCGTCTGCATCCCAATGGCTTTTCAGGTGCAGACCGCTTGGGTGGGAACAGCCGCAGCCATAGCAGACGCCCTCGGGCGCGGCCAGTTCCTGAACGGATAACAGAGCGTTGTTCATACAGCTTCCTTGTTGTCTGTTTTGTAGGGAAAGCAATGCAGGGGTGGGAGCTACTGTCTGTCACTTGCTTATTTGTGGGAGCCGGCCTTGCCGGCGATGGGGCGCGTAGCGGCCCTGGCCCGGCTGCGCCGGGCATCGCCAGCAAGGCTGGCTCCCACAACTGCTTACAGGCCCAGTTCCTGCGGGGTGAGCATGTCGCATTCGAAAGCGATCCAGCCACCTTCCAGTTCAGCGTGGCCATTGACGATCGGGCCGTAGTAGCTCAGGCCGTTGTCCAGGGTCACGCAGATGTGGGTGGGAGCATCCGGTGCGGCCAGCGTGCCGGTGAAATGCACTTTTTTCAAAGACTCGGTAACCGCCTCAAGACCGACCCGGATCGCGACGTTCTCCACCGCTTCGACGTCATCATGCAGATCGTCGCTGACGGTCACGGTGGCTGTGTAGTTGTACATGCTTGAACTCCAACGACGGATAGATCGGCGTCTGCTGACGCACGCGGGCGCCTAGGGTAATGGAGTGTCACGGAAAAATCCCGTTCGCATCGACATCCGGCAGCGCCAAACACTGGTATTGTGCGCCCCCGCCAAGACTATTCAGGGAAAATACATTGACCGCTGAACAACACCTGACCTCGGACCTGTTCGAAGTCGACAAGCGCCTGGGCCTCAAGCCCGTGGTGGATTTCAACACTTACCTGGAAAAGGCCTTCGGCGACGGTCCCTGCCGTTGCAGCCGCTGCCTGGCCGCTGCCGGCGATGAGTCGGGCTACGAGCACGCCCACAGCTTCGAGCTGGCCGGGCAAAAACTGCATCGGCGCTTTGCCACCACCGCGGGCAGCGATGTGCTGATGGTGCTGAAAAAAGCCTGGCTGTCGTACACCAAGGCCGAACTGCAGGCGCTGGGCAATCTTGACCTCGATACCTTGCGCGCCTTCGTCGAGCCGCAGTTGCACAAGCGCCTGGTGCCGTTGCTGCTGGCCAGTGGCTTGGCCAGGGACGTTGACGGGCAACTGGTATTGCAGGCGCAAGCGGGCGATTGATCGCCATGGCGGTGGAGCTCCGCGACGTTGCGGACCGCTCCACCGCGCAAACCCTCTACAAGACGCCTTTACCGATCAGTACCCCCTCAACCTTCTGCCCATACAGGTTGACGCCATCATTGGCGTGGTATTTGACCCGCGTCTTCTCGATCGAGCCCTCCACCAGCCGCGGGTCCTGCGGCCGTTCATGACGGTTGATGAAGGCGGCGACATCCCAGGCCTGCTGATCGCTCAGGCTGCCAGGCTTGCCCAGCGGCATGTTGTATTTGATAAAAGACGCCGCAGTGTTGATCCGGTGCATGCCCGCGCCCCAGTTGTACGAGTCCTTGCCCCAGAGTGGCGGCATCACGTAGTCCTGCGCGACTTTCTGCCCCTGCCCTTCGGCACCGTGGCAGATCGCGCACTGCTGCTGATACACCTGCTCGCCACGCTTGAAGTCATACCCCTGCGCCGGCTGCGCTACCTCGGGATAGCCACGCCCCGGGGTTTCCACACCAATCGGCGCCTTGCTCGCCAGCCAGTAGGCATACACCGATAGCGCCGTCATTTGCGCGCTGTCCGCGGCTGGCGGCGTTCCGTTCATGCTGAACTGGAAGCAGCCCTGGATGCGCTCGGCAAAGGTGTTGACCTTGTCGTTTTTCTTGCGATACGCCGGGTACATGGGATACGCGCCCCAAAGCGGCGCCGAGTTGCCCAAGCGCCCCTGATCCAGGTGACAGTTACTGCAATTGAGGCCATTACCGACCTTGTCCGGCATCAGGCGCTTGGTGTCGACGAACAGCGCATGCCCTTCGCGAACCATCTTGCCGAAGGCATTGTCTGGCAATTCGCTTTCCGCCGGTGGCACAAAACCGGAGGCGCTGCCTGCCGCTGGCACCTTGAGCTGCGACTGGTCTTCCATGGCAATCGGTGCGGCGTGGGCGCTCCCCAGGGCCAAGGCCAGGGCTGCGAACATAAGGGGCTTCATGGCTTGACCTCCTGGCTGGCGGCACCGGCAAAGTAATCGGCCACCGCCTTGATTTCCTCATCGTTCATGGCCTTGGCGACGCCAACCATCAGCTGGTTAGGGTCGTTGCTGCGACTGCCATCGCGCCAGGCATTGAGCTGCGCCACCAGGTAGGCTGCAGGCTGATGGGCCAACGGCGGAAAATGCTCGCCCACCCCGACACCGCCGGGGCCATGGCATTGCACACAGCCCGGAATCTGACGACTCCAGTCACCGTACAGGGCCAGCTTCTGTGTGCTGTCAGCGGCCATCTGCTGCCTGCGGGTGTCTGCCACCGGCTCGCTTGGCATGGCTGCCAGGGTGCTGGTCACGGCCTGGATTTCCTCATCGCTGAGGGCTTTGGCCAGCGGCTCCATGATCGGGTTCTTGCGACTGCCACTGCGAAAATCATGCAGTTGTTTGCTTAGATAAGCCGCCGGCAACCCGGCAAGGCGCGGAAAACCGGCTGCGGCCATGCCCTTGCCGTCGACACCATGACAGCCCAGACAGGCCATTGCGGCAGGGTTCTGCCCACCCTGGCTGAAGATTTTCTGACCGTCTGCAGCGTTGACGGCAGTGACTGAAAACAGCAGCAGGCTACTCATCAGGATTCGATCCAGTGGGATCATCACGGACTCCATTCTTTTGTTATAAGCTTAGGCTTATTTTTCATAAGCCTATGGATGGTAGGCCTATCCAGCGTCAGCGACAACGCTGAATCGATTAGCTCGCGCCGTGTCATTACCGCTCATCAGCCCGGCATTTGTGTTGCGCCAACCCTGTCGAATCCGCCCGCTCCCGGACGACCATGAGTACATTCCCCCGCAGGAGCATGACCATGGACAACTACCGCAATCCGCAAGTGGTTTCCCGCAGCGAATGGCTCAGTGCCCGCCGACAGTTGCTGCTGCATGAAAAGGCCCTGACCCATCAGCGTGACGAACTCAGCAGGGCCCGCCGCGCCCTGCCCTGGGTTCGGATCGAGCAGCCCTACAGCTTCGAAGGCCCGCATGGGCACCTGAGCCTCGCCGACCTGTTCGCCGGCCGCAGTCAGTTGCTGGTCTATCACTTCATGTTCGACGAGGGCTGGAGCGAAGGCTGCAGCGGCTGCTCGTTCCTGGCCGACCACTTCGATGGCGCCAACTTGCACCTGGCCCACCACGATGTCTCGCTGGTGGCCGTGTCGCGGGCGCCCTTCGCCCGGTTCCAGGCGTTCAGGCAGCGCATGGGCTGGAAGTTTCCCTGGGTTTCGTCCCACGGCAGCCCCTTCAACCGGGAGTTCGGCGTCAGCGTCAGCGACGACGGCAGCAGCCAGTACAACTACGAACCCTACTCGGGTAGCGAAACCGAACTGCCCGGTTTGAGTGTGTTCTATCGCGATGCCGACGGCACAATCTTCCACACCTACTCAAGCTATGCCCGAGGCCTGGACATCCTCGTCGGTGCGTACAATTTCCTCGACCTGATGCCCAAGGGCCGCAATGAAGAAGGCACCATGGACTGGGTGCGCCATCACGACCGCTATGAGGGCGCGGATGCCGACAAATCCCATTGCTGTCACGAGTGAGCAGGACTGCGCGCGGCATAACGCTGCGCCAGCACCGCACACACCATCAGCTGGATCTGATGGAAGATCATCAACGGCAAAATCATCGCGCCGATGCCGCCACCGACGAACAGCACCTGGGCCATCGGCACGCCGGTGGCCATGCTCTTTTTCGAGCCGGCGAAGAGGATGGTGATACGGTCTTCCAGGTTAAAGCCCAGCCACCGCCCCAATGCACTGGTGCACCACAGCACCACGGCCAGCAACAAGCAACAGACCAATACCAGCCCGGCCAGGCGCAACGGTGCCACTGAATGCCACAAGCCGCTGACCACCGCATCACTGAAGGCGGTGTAGACCACCAGCAGGATCGAACCCTGATCGACGCTCTTCAGCCAGCGCGCATTGCGTGCCACCCACGGGCCGATCCAGCGCCGCGCCAGTTGCCCGGCAACAAAGGGCACCAGCAACTGCAGGACAATCTTCAGCACCGCCTCCAGGCTCGAGCCGCTATCGCCTTCCACGCCCATCAGCAACACCACCAGCAACGGCGTCACCGCGATGCCCAGCAAGCTCGACGCCGCTGCGCTGCAGATCGCCGCCGGGACGTTGCCGCGGGCCAGCGAGGTGAAGGCGATCGCCGATTGCACCGTTGCCGGCAACGCGCACAGATAGAGCACGCCCAGGTACAGTTCATCGCCCACCAGCGGCAGCAGCAACGGCTTGAGCGCCATGCCCAGCAGCGGAAACATCACGAAGGTGCAGGCGAACACCAGCAGGTGCAGGCGCCAGTGCCCGGCACCGGCCGCCACCGCTTCACGCGACAGCTTGGCCCCGTGCAGGAAGAACAGCAGGCCGATGGCCAGGTTGGTCAGCCAACCGAACAGCACCGCCCCATCGCCTTCGCAGGGCAGCAAGGTGGCCAGCAGAATCACCCCGAGCAGGGCCAGGGTGAAATTGTCGAACAGCATCCGCAGGTACTTCATGGTCAATCCTGACTTGTTATTGTGGCGCGCCAGACGATAAGGTCTTTGCACCTACTTCACTAACGCCAGAACCCCTGCAGTGTCGCCAAACGGACAACCCAGCCTGCCCGAACCGCAGCGCCTCGAACACCTGACCCGGCTGCCACGCCCGGTCTACGGCCACGTCCAGGCGTTGCCCAACATCGTCCTCGGCTACCGCCATGCGCATCCCTGGGGGCAGTTGTCCTACGCCATTGGCGGCGTGCTGCAAGTGCATACCGACCGGGGTTTCTACCTGGTGCCACCGCAACGCGCCGTGTGGGTCCCGGCGCAGATCCAGCACCGGGTCAGCTGCCAGGGCGACACCTGCCTGCGCAGTCTCTACCTGGAGCACGCGCCCGCCGGGTGGTCGGCCAGCCAATGCCGGGTGATCGCTATCAACCCGTTATTGCGCGAGTTGATCCGTACCTTCAGCGAGCTACCGGTGCACTACGATCCGCAGGGTGCCGATGGGCGTCTGGTACAAGTGCTGCTCGATCAGCTGACAATGGCAGGCGAACAGCAGTTGATGCTGCCGCTGCCCCAGGACCAACGCCTGCGTGCATTGTGCAATCACCTGCAGGCGCAACCTGATGCGGCAACCAGCCTGGGTGAATGGGCGGCACAGGCGGCGGTGTCGGAAAAGACCCTGAGCCGGCTGTTCCAGCGCGAAACCGGATTGAGCTTCAGGCTCTGGCGCCAGCGCATGCGCCTGTTGAACGCACTGCCGGCGCTGGAGCGTGGTGAACGGGTCACCGATGTCGCCCTGGCCTGCGGCTATGATTCGCTGTCGGCGTTCATCGCCGCGTTCGGCAAACAGTTCGGCGCGCCGCCGGGGGCATTCTTCCGAACACGGCAGAGCAGCGTGTTGTAAACACAGAACCTTCGATCCGCTTGCCCAACCTGCTACCCTTTTGCCCGCCTGCCAAGCCTCATGCCAGAAAAAGGAGTTTCCATGGCAACGCTCACCGTGCGCGACGAAACCGTCTCGGGGGAAGTCTTTGAAGCTTTCACCCTGCACTTCCCGAACGCCACCATCACCGTGCGCCAGCTGATCCGCGAACGGGTCCACCAGGAGGTCCTGCTGCATACCCGGCAGCGTCTGGTGGTTCCCACTGCACTGGAGGCCAGCCTCAACAGTGCGCGTCAGGCCACTGAACAGCCGCCGGTGGACTGGCGCAAACAGGTCGACATCGCCTGTCAGGCCTTCGAACGCAACGGCTTCGTCATCCTCCTCGACGAACACCAGGCCGAGCACCTCGACGATATCCTGACCATCCGCCATGACAGCGTGGCCAGCTTCATCAAACTCACTCCTTTGGTAGGCGGCTGATCCATGGCTCTCGAACAACTCCAGGCTTTTGTCCACGATTTCCCGCAAACCGATCTCGGCGCCGTCGAGCACCTCGCGCCGGATGGCTATCCGTTGCTGGCCAGCAGCGAGCTGCGCCACGAACACCAGTTGATCAGCACACTGCTGCCGCTGCTGCAGAGCATTGACGGCCGTCCCGAAGCGATCTACCAGGCGCTGGGCGAACTGCCCGCCGTGCAGAGCCTGGCGCAGCCGCAACAACGCGTGCGTCTGGTGCTGGCACTGATCGAGCGGATCGTGGCCTACGATGGCGGCCTGAGCAGCGCTGCGCTCAACTATGAGTTCACCCATAGTTTCGACAAGGGGATCATGCCGGCGCTGGTCAGCCTGTTGATGCAAACCGACGAGGTGCTCGAGCAGGTGGCCGTGCCGGTATTGCAATGGATTACCGGCTACCGTTTTGCCTATGACCACGTCGTGCCGATGCTCACGGTGGTCAACTGGGCCGTTGCCAGACAGCACCTGCCAATGCCCGACGCGCTACGCCAGCTGCTCAGGCTGCTGCGCAGCCAATGCACCGATAGCGACCATTACGGCAACGCGGTCAGGTACGGCAACATCGCCGAACATCTACAGGCAAAGCTCGACCCACTGCTGGGCAACGGCGTCTGGCAATTGCTGGTGCCCTGCGAACACTGGACGCAGCTGGCCGTCAATGAACTGCAAGCGTTGCCTGCCAATCGCAGCGAGCCCTGGCTGGCGTTGCTCCGTCAGGCCAGCACCGCCACCGCAGCGCGGCCTTCGGCAAAGTGGCTCAAACACGCCCGCGCGCTGGTGACGGACGTCGGTGAAGCGCCGCTGCGCGCTGCCCTATTGCGCTGGTTCGCCCACATCGATAGCGGACGCACCGGGGCGCTGCTGTGTGACCGCTGGAACGAGATCGATGATCGCGCGCGCATGAGCGAAAGCAACGCCACGATCCTGCGTGGTCTGCTGTGGATGACACCGATGCTGGCCGACAGCGAGCTGACCCGGGCACTCGCGCGGGTGGCCTTGAGCGCCTACCGTAAAGTCCGCGGCATCGGTGCCCGGGCGCCCAAGGTCGGCAACACCGCGGTGTATGCCTTGGCGTCGATTGCGACGACCGAGGCCGTTGGCCAGCTGGCCTTGCTCAAGGCCCGGGTCAGGCTCAACAGCGCCCAGAAAGAGCTGGAAAAAGCCTTCACCAGCGCCGCCGAAACGCTCGCCCTGCCCCGTGACCAGATCGAAGAGCTCAGCGTACCCAGCTACGGCCTGGAACAGGTTGGCCTGCGCCGCGAACAGCTGGCCGACGGTGCTTACCTGGCCGAGCTGCGCGTCGACGGCAAGACGGTGAGCCTGAATTGGTTTCACGCCGATGGTACGCCACAGAAATCGGTGCCGGCCAAGGTCAAGGCCGAATGCCCTGAAGCCCTCAAGGAACTGCAAGCCGCGGCCAAAGACATCGCGCTCATGCTCACCGCCCAGGCAGTGCGCCTGGACACCCTGTTCCTGCTGGAAAAGCACTGGCCGCTCGAACAATGGCAGCAGCGCTACCTCGATCACCCGCTGGTCGGCACCCTGGCCCGGCGGCTGATCTGGGAGATCCGCGAAGACGGCCAGTGCCTTGCGGTGTTGTTCGCCGACGGTGGCCTACAGACCCTGGACGGCCGCAACGTCAGTTTTTCCAGCGCGGCTGAAGTGCGTCTGTGGCACCCCATCGAGCGAACGCTGGAAGAGGTCCTCGCCTGGCGCGAGCGCATCGAAGCCCTGCAGATCACCCAACCGTTCAAGCAGGCGCACCGGGAAGTCTACCTGCTGACCGAGGCCGAGCGCCGCACTGCGACCTACTCCAACCGCTTCGCCGCGCACATTCTGCGTCAGCACCAGTTCCATGCCCTGGCCACTGGCCGCGGCTGGCGCAACACCCTGCGCCTGCTGGTCGACGACAGCTACCCGCCGGCCATTCGCGAGCTGCCGGCCTATGGCCTGCGCGCCGAGTTCCAGGTCGATGGCATGGGCGACAACTTCGGCGTCGATACCAATGAATCCGGCACCTTCCTGCACCTGGGCACAGACCAGGTGCGCTTCTACGCCCACGAAGGCGAAGATACCGCGCTGGCGCTGGACCAGGTGCCGCCACTGGTGTTGAGTGAGGTCATGCGCGACATCGACCTGTTTGTCGGCGTGGCTTCGCTGGCCAACGATCCGCAATGGGTCGACAGCGGGCCTGATGTCCGCTTGCATGATTACTGGCAGCAGCATTCATTCGGTGAACTGGGTGCCACCGCCCAGACCCGCAAGCAGCTTCTGGAAAAACTGCTGCCGCGCATGACCCGCCTCAAGGGCAAATGGACCCTGCACGGGCGTTTCCTCGAAGTCACCGGCAAACTGCGCAGCTACAAGATTCACCTGGGTTCAAGCAACATTCTGATGCTGCCAAACGATCAGTACCTGTGCATCGTCCCCGATGCCAAAGCGCGCACTCAGTCCACGCCACAGTACTTACCCTTCGAGGGCGATGCCATGCTGTCGATTATCCTGTCCAAGGCCCTGCTGCTGATCGATGATGACAAGATCAGTGACCCGGCCATCACCCGCCAGCTGGCGCTGGACTGATCCGGGAGTGCCCATCAGCGCTCAACTACTGACCTGCGCCAGCGCTGCCAGGGCCCTGTTGCCGAGCACGCTGCCCGGCCATCGCGGTGCTGGCTAACCAGGCTTTGAACGCCAGCATCGCCACGCTCTCGGCGCGTGACTGCAAGCGCGTCAACCAGTAGCTGCCGGTGTTGATGCTCACGGCGAACGGCTGCTGGATTACGCCACTGGCCAACAGCCGTTCAAACATCGAAGGCGGTGCCAGGGCCACGCCAACACCTTGTTGTGCCGCCTCCATCATGCCCAGTGAAGAGTCGAAGACCACCGTGCGCGTGGGTCGGCTGGTACCTGGCATTCCTGCGGCCAGGAACCACTCATTCCACTCCTCGGCCCGGTAGGAGCGCAGCAACGTCTGCTGCAGCAGGTCTGCCGGCGAGCGCAACTGCGCCGCGATCTGCGGCGTACACAGCACCGACAACGGCGCATCGAACAGCGGCATGGCCTCGATACCGTGCCAGGCCCCACTGCCGTAACGGATGGCATAGTCGAGCCCTTCGGCGGCGACATCCACACGATTATTGTTGGTGGACAGGCGCAGGTCGATGTAGGGATAGCGCGCCTGAAAGTCGGCCAGGCGTGGCAACAGCCAGCCAACGGCGAAGGTACCCACCGCCCCCACCGTCAGCACCTCACGGTAGTGTCCCCCTTCGAAACGGTCCAGGACCTGGGCGATGCGGTCAAAACTTTCGCATAACACCGGCAACAGGGTTTCGCCCTCGCTGGTGAGCATCAGGCCACGGGGCAGGCGCTTGAACAGCGTGACCTTGAGCTGGGCTTCGAGGCTTTTGACCTGATGGCTGACGGCCGCCTGGGTCACACACAGCTCGATCGCTGCACGGGTAAAGCTCAAGTGCCGCGCCGAGGCCTCAAAGGCACGTAACGCATTGAGAGGTAAATGCGGCCGAATCACTTGCTCCCCTTAGTTTTTCTAATACCTGCTGCGAAATATCATTGTTTGTCGTGCAAGCACAAAGCGCCTAGATTGGCGGTCCCTGCTGCAGCCGGGCCACCCTCTATCAACCCACATGGAACCGTGTCCGATGATGCATTACAAAACCAGGCTCAAGCCAGGGATTCTGTTAGCTGTAACACTTTGTGTCGCTGCCGACCAGAGTATCGCAAGCCCCCTTTCCGAAGCACAACTGGAGTCGACGGTAAGCGCTGCAATCCAGCCGCTGATGCAGCAACAGGCCATCCCGGGCATGGCCGTCGCCATCAGCATCAACGGCAAGCAGCATTACTTTAACTACGGGGAGGCGTCAAAACACAGCGGCCAGCCCGTCAGTGCCGAGACGCTGTTCGAGATCGGCTCGGTGAGCAAAACCTTCACCGCCACCCTCGCAGCCTACGCCGAGGCCAGCGGCAAGCTGTCGCTCAGCGATCCGGCCAGCAAGCACTGGCCTGAGCTGAAGGGCAGCGCCTTCGATGGCATCACCCTGCTCAACCTGGGGACCTACAGCGCTGGCGGCTTGCCATTGCAGTTCCCCGAACAGGTCAAGGACCAGGCCTCGCTGCTCGACTACTACCGCCACTGGAAAGCCGACTATGCCCCGGGTACGCACCGGCTGTACTCCAACCCGAGCCTGGGCCTGTTCGGTTACCTGGCAGCAAAAAGCCTGGACACCCCGTTTGCTGAGCTGATGCAAAAGCAGCTGCTCCCGCAACTGGGCCTGCTGCACACGTATGTTCAGGTGCCTGCGACACAAATGGGCCACTACGCCCAGGGCTATGACAAGGACGATCAAGCCGTGCGGGTCGGTCCGGGACCGCTGGATGCCGAAGCCTACGGGCTGAAAACCACGTCCGCCGATTTGCTGCGTTTTGTCGAGGCGAACCTGCAGCCGAAAAGCCTCAGCGCGCCGTTGCAACGGGCCATCGCCACAACCCAGACCGGCTATTACCGTGTAGGCGAAATGACCCAGGGCCTGGGCTGGGAGCAGTACCGCTACCCGGTCAGCCTGGATCAGTTGCTGGCGGGGAACTCCACTGCAATGACCCTTGAGCCGCAGCGGGTAACCTGGCTGAAACCGGCCCGGCCGCTGCAGGACGACATGCTGCTGAACAAGACCGGCTCAACCAACGGCTTTGGCGCCTACGTGCTGTTCGTACCGTCGAAACACATCGGTATCGTGCTGCTGGCGAACAAGAACTACCCGAATGCCGAGCGGGTCAAGGTGGCCCACGCGATTCTCACCGCACTGGACCACTGACAACCTCAAGGCGTGCCGTTACGCCCATACAGGCGATAGCCCTCACGCTCGTTCAAGCGCTCGTAATAGGCCTGCACCGCTGGCAGCGCAGGACGCTCCAGCGGGGTCTGGAACCAGCGGTTGACCGACAGGCCGATGGGAATGTCGGCCAGGGAAAACGCCTCGCCACTGACGTAGGCGCCGGTACGCTGCAACTGTTGCTCAAGGATGGTCATGTTGCGCGCCCAGTTGCGACACGCCGCTGCCAATGCCTCGGGATCCTGGTGCGCAGGTGAGTTGCGCACCAGCGACATGAAGGCATAGCTCCAGGCCCCGTTGAGGTCGGTCGCCTGCCAGTCCATCCACTGGTCGACCCGCGCACGCAATCGCGGCGCCGCCGGATACAGCTGCTCGCCGCCATACTGGTTGACCAGGTAGCGCAGGATGCTGTTGGACTCCCACAAGACGAAGTCGCCGTCTTCGATCACCGGCACCATGGCGTTGGGGTTGAGCGCCAGGAAGGCCTCGCTGTGGGTCGACTGAAAGCCAGAGCCCCAGTCTTCGCGTTCAAACCCAAGATCCAGCTCGGCGCAAGTCCACAGCACTTTGCGCACGTTGATCGATGAAGCCTTACCGAGTACTCGCAGCATCATTCACTCCTGTGGTTGCGGTTGCGTCAGACGTTGTAAAAACAGGCTGAACAGTTCCGACTGGGATGAAACACCCAGCTTGGCGTACAGATTGCGGCGGTGCACTTTCACCGTTTCCTGGGAAATGGCCAGACGCTTGGCAATCGCTTTGCTGGAGTTGCCACGCAACACCAGACGGGCGATTTCCAGCTCGCGGGCCGACAGGGTATCGCTGCCGAAATGCTCCAGCGCGCGCTCCACCGGGGTCACCTGAGCGTCATGCTCCTGGGTCGGGTTCTGCAACTGCCAGTGCTGGCGCAACAGCGCCAGCAGCCAGGGCGCATACAGGGTCATCTGGCCCAGGTGGGCAGTTTCAAAACGCTGGCTCGCGCCCAGAGAAATCGCCAGCCGCTGCCCCGGCGCCAGGTTAAGGATCAACTGTAGCTCGTCCTCGCCGATGGCCGAGCGAAAATAGTTCTGGAAATAGTCGCTCTGGCGAAATTCGTCCGGCGCCACCTCTTCCATGCGGTAGACGCCGTCGGCCAGGCCGTCCTGCATGGCCTGGTTGAACGGATCGAGCAGGTACAGGCCACTGAGGTACAGCGGCATGGGCGACGGGGCATCGCTGAAACCGCGGTCGAACTCGGCCAGCACCACCGGCGCGCAGTCGTTCTCGGCGAAGATCACCAGGCCGTTGTCGAACGGCAGCATCTGGTTCAGCAGCATCAGGGTCTGTTGCCAGAACCCCGGCCGTCCCAACTGTCCGATCACCTTGGCCAGCCCTTGATGATGGGCCGCTGCTTCGAATAGCGTCTGCACCGATAACTCCTGGGGGGTAACGATTGGGGGTAATCGCCAACGGCGGGCCGAGTTCCTAGACTCTGCACACCGGCACGCAGTATTGCGGTTGTCCGCCCCGTTTGTCATGCACGCCATGATCGCGGGGCAAACAGCGCAGCGAGCGGCCTTCGAACCTTCCCGATGGAGCAGTGAAGCAATGCGTATTCGTGACCTGGGCATTCGTATCGGCATGGGCAAACCCGGCGTCTTCAACGCCATCACCGATGTCCCTGGCGTGCGCGTCGGCCATCACACGATCCACCGCGAAAACGGCGAACAATCGGTACACACCGGCGTCACCGTGATCGAGCCACGGCCACAACCGGCGCACCTGCAACCGTGCTTCGCCGGCGTGCATGTGCTCAACGGCAACGGCGATGCCAGCGGTCTTGAGTGGATTCGCGAGGCCGGTCTGCTGACCACCCCGATCGCCTACACCAACACCCACAGTGTCGGCGTGGTCCGTGATGCACTGGTGGCGGCCGAGCGTGAACTGGGCAAGCAACGCACCTACTGGTGCATGCCGACGGTGCTGGAAACCTACGACGGCGTGCTCAATGACATCTGGGGCCAGCATGTCACTGCCGAACACGTCCATGCCGCGCTGGCCGATGCCCGTAGCGGAGCGGTGGCCGAAGGCTGCGTGGGCGGCGGCACCGGGATGATCTGCCACGAGTTCAAGGGCGGCATCGGCACCTCGTCGCGGGTACTGAGCGCTGAGGCCGGTGGCTGGACCGTCGGTGCCCTGGTGCAGGCCAACTATGGTGTACGTGAAGCCCTGCGGGTCAGCGGTTATCCGGTAGGCCAGGTGCTGGGTGAGCTGCCCTCGCCGTTTCGTGGCAGCGACAACATCGGTGAAGCCGGTATGGGCTCGATTGTCGTGACCCTGGCCACCGATGCCCCGCTGCTGCCGCACCAGTGCAGCCGTCTGGCCCAGCGTGCCAGTGTCGGCCTGGCGCGGGTCGGTGGCGGTACCGAGGACACCAGCGGCGATATCTTCGTGGCCTTCTCGGTGGGCAACAGCGATCTGCCGGTGACCAATGTCGGCCGTCCGGGCGTACCGACCACCACGGTGCAGATGGTCAACAACGACCATATCTCGGCCCTGTTCAGCGCCGCTGCCGACGCCGTCGAAGAGGCCATTCTCAACGCGATGCTGGCCGCTACCGACCTGCAAGCCAATGGCCAGCAAGCGCTGGCGCTGAAACCCGAGCAACTGCTTGAGGCCCTGCACACCGTCGGCTGGAAAGCCGATCCGCGCGCCGCAGAGCGCTCCTGACTGACAAGACACTCGTTGCTGCGACAATTTGTCGGTATGGTGGTATTCAGAAGATGGACGTTTACCCGCTCACAGGAAACCCAGAATGCCCCAACGTGAAGTTATCAATGCATCTGTCAGCCCAAAAGGCAGCCTGGAAACACTGTCTCAACGAGAAGTACAGCAACTGAGTGAAGCCGGTTCCGGCAGCCTGTACACCCTGTTCCGCCAGTGCGCGCTGGCAATCCTCAACACCGGCGCGCACGTCGATAACGCCAAGACCATCCTCGAAGCCTACAAGGACTTCGAGGTACGCATTCACCAGCAGGATCGCGGCGTGCGCCTGGAGCTGCTCAATGCCCCGGCCGATGCCTTCGTCGATGGCGAGATGATCGCCAGCACCCGCGAAATGCTCTTCAGCGCCCTGCGCGACATCGTCTACACCGAAAGCGAGCTGGCCAGCCAGCGCATCGACCTGGAAAGCTCGCAAGGCATCACCGACTACGTCTTCCACCTGCTGCGCAATGCCCGCACCCTGCGCCCGGGCGTGGAGCCGAAGATGGTGGTGTGCTGGGGCGGTCACTCGATCAGCACTGAGGAATACCAGTACACCAAGAAGGTCGGCCACGAGCTCGGCCTGCGCAAGCTGGATGTCTGCACTGGCTGCGGCCCGGGTGTAATGAAAGGCCCGATGAAGGGCGCGACCATTGCCCATGCCAAGCAGCGCATGAGCAGCAGCCGCTACCTGGGCCTGACCGAACCCGGCATCATCGCCGCCGAAGCGCCCAACCCGATCGTCAACGAACTGGTGATCCTGCCGGATATCGAAAAGCGTCTTGAAGCCTTCGTGCGCGTCGGCCATGGCATCATCATCTTCCCCGGTGGCGCCGGGACTGCCGAAGAGTTCCTCTACCTGCTCGGCATCCTTATGCACCCGGACAACCGCGACCTGCCGTTCCCGGTCATCCTCACCGGGCCGAAAAGCGCCGAGCCGTACCTGCAGCAGCTGCACGCCTTCGTCCAGGCCACCCTCGGCGACGAGGCCGGCAACTACTACCAGATCATCATCGACAACCCGGCCGAAGTGGCCCGACAGATGGTCGAGGGCCTCAAGGAGGTCAAGCAGTTCCGCCGCGAGCGCAACGATGCCTTCCATTTCAACTGGCTGCTGAAGATCGAAGAAAGCTTCCAGCGCCCCTTCGACCCGACCCACGAGAACATGGCCGGCCTGCAATTGCGCCGTAATCTGCCTGCCCACGAACTGGCCGCCAACCTGCGCCGGGCGTTCTCCGGCATTGTCGCCGGCAACGTCAAGGACAAGGGTATCCGCCTGATCGAAGAAAAAGGTCCGTACGAGATTCATGGCGACTCGGCGGTCTTGCACCCATTGGGCAAGCTGCTGGAAGCCTTTGTCGCCCAGCACCGCATGAAGCTGCCCGGAGGCGCCGAGTACGTGCCCTGCTACCGCGTGGTGACCTGATTCCTGCCCTCCCCTGAGTTGCGGGCACAGCCTGTGCCCGCAACATTTGCTGCCATTTTCCTACCCCCTTCAGTGAACCTGCCTGCAGAAACGTGGTCTTTCAGCTGGCGGCTTGCGTGCTCGCCCGTGTTCACCGGCCCCATCATCGGGCTATATTTTTTATTTCACGCGAAGACCATCATGCCTATCTCTCGTCCTGTTCCTGCGGCGCATGCCCCTGTTTTCACTTCTTCCCTGCGCCCGCGCAACAGACTTGCCATCGGCCTGATCGGCGCCCTGATTGCCCTGAGCGCCACTGCGCAGGCCGAAGAAGCGCCCACCAGCAACGAACGCTGGGTCAGCGACAGCCTGACCACCTACGTGCGCAGCGGGCCAACCAACGGCCACCGGATCGTCGGTAACCTCAAGTCCGGGCAGAAGGTCACCCTGCTCGACACCCAGGGCAACTACAGTCAGGTGCGTGGCGAGTCCGGCGATATCGTCTGGATCACCAGCAGCGACCTGCAGGCGGTTCCCGGCCAGGCCGAACGCCTGCCGCAGTTGACCGAACAGGTCGGCCAGTTGAGCGCGCAGCTCAAGACCATTGACGACAGCTGGAAGACCCGCGTGCAGGGCATGCAGGAAACCCTCGACTCGCGCAAAGCCCTGATCGATGAACTGGAAGCCCGTAACAAGGCGCTCAATGCCGAATTGAGCGACACCCAGTCGGAGCTGCGCAGCACCCAGGCGCGCCTGGGCGATGAGAACAAGCAGGTATTGATGCGCTATATGGTCTACGGCGGTGGCATCGCCGGTGCCGGCCTGCTCGCCGGCCTGATCCTTCCGGCCCTGAGCCGGGGGCGCAAGCGCAACGACCGCTGGTTCTGAGGTGTCGGTGGGCATCTGTCTTCCATTCGGTTGACCGGTGGGAGCCGGCCTCTGTGGGAGCTGGCCTTGCCAGCGATACTCACAACGCCGATCAGCTGATACCGCGCTGATACCATCGCCGGCAAGGCCGGCTCCCACACGCCTGTCACTGCACGCATTCACGCAACCACTCGATCATCACCCGTACCCGCACCGGCACCGGTTCGCGCGGCGGATGCACGAGGTAGTAGCCCTGCCCGGCCGCCGCTTCGAAATCGCCAAACGGCAAGATCAACTGCCCCTGATCGATCAAGGGTTGCACCAGGTGCCGACGGCCCATGGCGACGCCTACATGATTGCTTGCAGCCAGCGCACACAGATCAGCGCGATCGAAAGTCAGCCCGCCACTTGGCAGATACGCCAGGGCATCATGCCGACGCGCCCAGCGCTGCCATTCGGCATCGAAAGCCGCGTGATCCCAGGCCAATGCATCATGCAAGAGTGTGCACTGCTGCAAGCGCTGCGGCGCATCGATCAGGCCATGACGCTCGGCATACTGGCGACTGCACACCGGTGCTACCTGTTCGTTCATCAATAGCTCGCTGGCAAGGCCAGGAAAATCGCCATCACCGTAGAGCAATGCCAGGTCGATATGCCGGGCGCGAAAATCCACCGCCTCGTTGCCGGTGCGGATATCCAGGCTGATCTGCGGATAGCGCTGCTGGAAGTCCGCCAGCCGCGGCACCAGCCAGCACTGGGTAATGGACGGCCGGGCGTAGAGGGTCAACGCACCGCTGACGGTGGCCGTCGCGTCAGGTTGCAGAGCTTCTTCCAGTTCCTCCAGCAATCCCTGCACCAGCTGGTACAAACGCTCACCTTCGGCGGTCAGGCGTATCCGCCGGGTCAGGCGCTCGAACAAACGCTGCTCCAGTGCCTGTTCGAGCCGGGCGATGCGGTGGCTGACGGCGCTCGGGGTCAGGCACAACTCCTCGGCCGCCAGGGTAAAGCTCAAGTGCCGCGCGGCCACGGCGAAGGTGTGCAGGTTGGCAAACTGCGCCCCGGTCAGACGGGTGCCAAGGCGTGGCGGCAGGTTGAGCATGGTTACTGTCCGGCCAGTTCGATACGGCCCTTGGCCAGGTAGGCGTCCATTTCCTCGCGCGGCACCATGCTGCCACCCGTGCCCCATACCAGGTGGGTCGCCTGTGCCAGGCGCGCTGGCGTCAGGTCCAGGCGCTGGCGATAGCCCTGTTGCTCCTGCAGCACCCGGACCATACCCGACACACCGGCCAGCGCCGAGGGCTCCAGCTCATGGCCTTCACTCGCCTGCATTTGCGCCAGCTGGCGGTACAAGGTGGCGTCGTCAACGGTGTAGTAACCGTCGATCAAGCGCTGCATCGCCCGCCCGACAAAGCCCGAAGGCCGACCCACCGCCAGGCCGTCGGCTGCGGTCTGGTTGTCGATGCCGAAGTCATATACCGAAACCTCATCGTGCAGCCCGGTATAGACACCGAGGAACATGCACGGCGAATGAGTCGGCTCGGCGAACAGGCAATGCACCGCATCGCCGAATACCAGTTTCAGACCGAACGCTACGCCGCCAGGGCCACCGCCCACACCGCAGGGCAGGTAGACAAACAACGGATGCTCGGCATCCACCGTAATGCCCTGCTCAATCAACTGGCGCTGCAGGCGCTCGGCGGCCACGGCATAACCGAGGAACAGGTTGCGCGAGTTCTCATCGTCGACGAAATGGCAAAGCGGGTCGGCCTCGGCCTCGCGCCGCCCCTGCTCCACCGCGACGCTGTAGTCGGCGCTGTATTCACGGACTTCGACGCCATGGGCGCGCAAGCGGTCCTTCTTCCACTGGCGGGCGTCCGCCGACATGTGCACCGTGGCCTTGAAGCCCAGGCGCGCACTGATGATGCCAATCGACAGGCCGAGGTTGCCGGTAGAACCCACGGCAATGCTGTACTGGCCAAAAAAGGCCCGCGCCTCGTCGCTGTCGAGCCTGGCGTAGTCATCACCCGGTTGCAGCAGTCCGGCCGCCAGGGCCAGGTCTTCAGCGTGCTTGAGCACCTCATAGATGCCGCCGCGAGCCTTGATCGAGCCGGAAATCGGCAGCAGGTTGTCGGCCTTGAGCCACAGCGCACCGCCCTCGGGCAACTGATGCTCGGCGCGCAGCACGCCCTTTAGCGCCGGCAGCGGCAACAGGGGCGACTCGATAATGCCGGCGCTGGCCGCTGTTTGCGCAAACGCCGACTGGATAAACGGCGCGAAACGCTGCAAACGTTCACTGGCCTCACGCACGTCCTGCCTGCTCAGCGGCACATCCCCCAAGGCCTCGGCGCTTGGCGCAAGCTGCGGGTTGAACCAGCTGGTCGGGCGCAACGCCACCAGCTCGGCGATCAGCGGATGAGTCTGGCACCAGACGTTCACAGGTTGTTGCAGCGGCATTGTCATGCTCCATCGGCAAGCGGATAGAACGATTAAGCGTCAGACGCCGGGTGCATTACAACCGATGGTTACTCAGGCCATGGATGATCCTGGTTCAACCATGCAGCGCCGTGCAAGCCGGCTCACTTCTGCTACCTTGGGAATACCCTCTTTATTGTCTGACGCATCACGTACAGGTGACCCATCATGGCGCGCACCACCCCCATCGAGCTGTACCGCAACATCGGCATCGTTGCCCATGTTGACGCTGGCAAGACCACCACCACCGAACGCATCCTGTTCTACACCGGGGTCAACCACAAAATGGGCGAAGTGCACGACGGTGCCGCGACCATGGACTGGATGGCCCAGGAACAGGAACGCGGGATCACCATTACCTCCGCCGCCACCACGGCGTTCTGGCAAGGTTCGACCAAGCAGTTCCCCGACAAGTACCGCTTCAACATCATCGACACCCCCGGCCACGTCGACTTCACCATCGAGGTGGAGCGCTCGTTGCGCGTGCTCGACGGCGCAGTGGTGGTGTTCAGTGGCGCCGATGGCGTCGAGCCGCAGTCGGAGACGGTCTGGCGCCAGGCCAACAAGTACCACGTGCCGCGCATGGCCTACGTCAACAAGATGGACCGCCAGGGCGCCGACTTCCTGCGCGTGGTCAAGCAGATCGACAAACGCCTGGGCCACCATCCGGTGCCGATCCAGTTGTCCATTGGCGCCGAGGAGAACTTCAAAGGCCAGATCGACCTGGTGAAAATGAAGGCGATTTACTGGAACGAAGACGACCAGGGCACCACCTACCGCGAAGAAGAAATTCCGGCCGACATGCTCGACCTGGCCAATGAATGGCGCGCACACATGATCGAAGCCGCCGCCGAGGCCAATGACGAATTCATGGAGCTGTACCTCAATGGCCAGGAACTGAGTAACGAACAGATCAAGGCCGGCCTGCGTAAACGCACCCTGGCCAATGAGATTGTCCCGGCCATCTGCGGCTCGTCGTTCAAGAACAAGGGCGTACCGCTGATGCTCGATGCGGTGATCGACTATTTGCCGGCCCCCTCGGAAATCCCGGCGATCAAAGGCACCGACCCGGATCACGAAGATAAACACCTGGAACGCCATGCCGACGACAACGAACCGTTCTCGGCGCTGGCGTTCAAGATCGCCACCGATCCCTTCGTCGGCACCCTGACCTTCGCCCGGGTCTACTCCGGCGTGCTCAGCTCCGGCAACGCCGTGCTCAACTCGGTCAAGGGCAAGAAGGAACGCATCGGCCGCATGGTGCAGATGCACGCCAACCAGCGTGCCGAGATCAAGGACGTGTGCGCCGGCGACATCGCCGCGCTGATCGGCATGAAGGACGTCACTACCGGCGACACCCTGTGCGACATCAACCAGCCGATCGTCCTCGAACGCATGGACTTCCCTGACCCGGTGATCTCGGTGGCGGTAGAACCCAAGACCAAGGCCGACCAGGAGAAAATGGGCGTCGCCCTGAGCAAGCTGGCCCAGGAAGACCCGTCATTCCGCGTGCGTACCGATGAAGAAACCGCACAAACCATCATCTCCGGCATGGGCGAGCTGCACCTGGACATCATCGTCGACCGCATGAAGCGCGAATTCGGGGTCGAGGCCAATATCGGCAAGCCGCAGGTGGCCTATCGCGAGAAAATCCGCAACACCTGCGAGATCGAAGGCAAGTTTGTCCGCCAGTCCGGTGGCCGTGGCCAATACGGCCACTGCTGGATACGTTTCGAACCGGGCAAGGAAGGGCAGGAAGGCCTGGAGTTCGTCAATGAGGTGGTCGGTGGCGTGGTGCCGCGCGAGTACATCCCGGCGATCCAGAAAGGCATCGAAGAACAGATGAAGAACGGGGTACTGGCCGGTTATCCGCTGATCGGCCTGAAGGCCACGGTGTTCGATGGTTCGTACCACGATGTCGACTCCAACGAGATGGCCTTCAAGGTCGCAGCCTCGATGGCCACCAAACAACTGGCGCAAAAAGGCGGCGCGGTGCTGCTGGAGCCGGTGATGAAAGTCGAGGTGGTGACGCCTGAGGAGTTTCAGGGCGACATCCTCGGCGACCTGAGCCGCCGTCGCGGGTTGATCCAGGAAGGTGAAGACAGCCCGGCCGGCAAGGTGGTTCGCGCCGAGGTGCCGCTGGGCGAGATGTTCGGTTATTCCACGCAGATGCGCTCGATGACCCAGGGCCGGGCCAGTTACACCATGGAGTTCACCAAGTACGCCGAGGCGCCGGCGAGCATTACCGATGTGATCATCAAAAAACAGGGGTGAAGACCTTTCGCGGGGCAAGCCCGCTCCCACAGTTGATCTGTGGGAGCGGGCTTGCCCCGCGATAACCTGCACCCACGACGCCAGACCTGTAGACTTGCCCCAAGCTTTTTCGTTTGGAGTTTGCCTTCATGTTCGCCCTCACCCACTTTGTCGCCCCGCCCGAGGAGTCGATCAAGAGCCAGATCCTGCAGATGGTGGTCGATAACCTGACCGACATCAGCGCTGTCGCCATCCCCCCGAGCAACCCGCTGTACAACCTCTACCAGTACGCCATCGGCTTTGAGGTGCACCAGTACCTGGAGGCCATGGGCGGCGCAGGCGAGTTGTGCGTCGAACTGATCGTCGCTACTGACCCGCGCGATCCACACACCGTCACCGGCTTTCTCCTGTACCTGCCGCTGCAGGACGATCCGCAAGCCTGCAGCGTGGCTTACCTGGCCGTGCACAACCAGTACCGCCGCCAGGGCATCGCCCGGGCCATGCTTGCGCAGATGAGCGAACGCTACCCCCACGCGGAGCTGGCCTGCGCGGTGAACAAGGTGGCGTACTTCGAGGCCATGGGTTTTGTGCTGATTGCCGCACGCGGCCCGCAGGTGCTGATGAACACCCGCCAATATGCCAGCGATGGTGTAGTCGCGATGCTCGATGTCGCGCCGATCTACCGCACGGTCGAAGTGCAGCAGATCCATAGCTACTTGCTCAAGCAGCATGGCAAGCGGGCCATGGTCGATGCCGAGAAGCAACGCGACCGCCACCTCGACCAGCTGGAGCGCAAGGCCCTGGCGTTTGTCCAGGAACGCCTGGGCGAGCGCGCCGGGCAGCAGCGCGGCAGCCGGATTCGCCTGGTCTAGTGGCTGTCCTGCGCCGCCAGCTCGAGCAACACCTGCAGCACATAGGCACTGCTCTGCTCAATTTGTCCTTGCCGGCTGGCAATCCCCAGATGTCGCCACAAACCCGGACGCAGCGGACGCATGCACAAGCGTGAGTCGGGCTCCGGCGCGCGGGCTTCATGGGGCAGCAAGGTGGCACCGTAACCGGCCGCCACCAGGCTCTTGATGGCGTCGTTGTAGTTGAGCTGGATCCGCGCATCCGGTTGCAGGCCCGCCGTGGCGAACCACTCGCTGGTCACCCGTGACAACTGGGTGGTGCTGTCATTGAGGATCAATGCGCGACTGGCCAGCCAGGCCGGGGTGATGCGTGACGGCGGCGCCCAGCTGAGCGGAATGAAGGCCATGATCGGGTCGCGGCGCCAGGGCTGGATCTGCACGCCTTTGACCGCCGCTTGCGGCAATGCCACCAGCCCCAGGTCCAGGGTGCCATCCTGCAGGCGGCCCACCGACTCACGCGACGTCAGCACCTGCACCTGCACATCGATGCCGGGGTGGCGCACGCCAAGAATATCCAGTGCTTGCGGCAGCAGATGGGCGATGGCACCGGTCGACGCGCCCAGGCGCACGCGGCCGCTCAGGCCCTGGACCTGACGTTGCACCTCATCCAGCGCCTGCTCGGCATCGGCCAGCAGCCGGCGCGCGCGTTCAAGCAAGGTCTGGCCAATGGTCGTCGGATGGACCTGCCCGCGCTTGCGCGTCAGCAGCGGCGCACCGATGCGTGCTTCGAGGTCGGCAATGTGCAGGCTGACGGTGGGCGGCGCCAGGTTGAGAACGCGAGCGGCCTGGGCAAAGGAACCGAGGTCGGCAATCACCACCAGGGTGCGCAAGCGGTCGAGGCTGATTTCACGCATGGGCTTTGATCATTCAGTATTTATGAATGTCAGCATCATGATATTCAAATTTTCTTTCGTCCAGATCGGCGCGAGCATAGGCACTCCCTGTACTGATTGTTTGAGAGCACCATGCACCAGCCTCTAGTCTTTATCGATGGCGACCAAGGCACCACCGGCCTGCTCATCCACGCCCGCCTGCACGGTCGCGATGACCTGCGTTTGCTGACCCTGCCCGACAGCGAGCGCAAAGACCCACAACGCCGCGCCGAGGCGATCAACAGTGCCGATGTGGCGATTCTGTGCCTGCCCGACGACGCCGCACGCCAGGCGGTGGCGGCGATCGCCAACCCGCAGGTCCGGGTGATCGATGCCAGCTCCGCGCACCGCACCACCGCAGGCTGGGTGTATGGCTTGCCTGAACTGGACGAGCAGCAGGCCGAGCGAATCGCCCAGGCCAAGCGGGTCAGCAACCCCGGTTGCTATCCCACCGGCGCAATTGCCTTGTTGCGACCCTTGGTGGCCGCAGGGTTGGTGCCAGCTGATTACCCACTGACCGTCAATGCCGTCTCGGGGTATTCCGGTGGCGGCCGTGCAGCGGTTGAACGTCACGAAACACCGGGCGTGCAAGCGCCGCAAGGGGTACTGGTGTATGGCCTGAACCTGGATCACAAGCATGTGCCAGAGATCCAGCAGCATGCCGGTCTGTCGCAGCGGCCGGTGTTCGTGCCCAGCTATGGCAGCTACCGTCAGGGCATCGCCCTGACCATTGCCTTGCAGACGCGCCTGCTGCCGCCCGGGGTGAGTGCTGCTCGCCTGCATGACTGCCTGCGTCAGCACTATCATGGCTCGCGCTATGTACAGGTGGCGGCGCTGGAACATGGCGAGGCAGCGCCGATGCTCGATCCACAGGCGGTGAATGACAGCAACGATCTGCGTCTGGCGGTGTTTGCCAATGAGGCCCATGGCCAGGTGCTGCTGACCGCGGTGTTCGATAACCTGGGCAAAGGTGCCTCAGGGGCGGCGGTGCAGAACCTGGAGTTGATGCTGGCGGCGATGGGCTGATCCCGGGCCGCTACGCGCCCCATCGCTGGCAAAGCCAGCTCCCACAAGATGCCAATTGATCAGGGTGATCACCGAACGCTGTGGGAGCCGGCCTTGCCGGCGATGGGGCGGCCTAGATTACCGGTTGTACCGCAGCCAGCGGCACCCACCCCGTCGCGCCATCGGCGCCCCTGCAACTCCACACCCAACCATTCAACTGCCGACCACCCACCACACTATCGCCCGGATCAACATCCAGCTCCCGTGCGCAATAATCCTCCAGCGCCCTGCCCCGGCTGCCATCCAGGCGCTCGATCACCTGGCCCGGCACCCAGCCGTCCTGCTGACCGGGGGTACTGCACAAGTACCAGTTATCCCAACCCTCCTCGCCGGCATAACATTCGCCAACGACCAACTCGGCGCCCTTGGCAAAGGTAATGGGCTCTGGGTACTCGCTTCTATGCTGAGCAACAACCACGAATTTCATGGGTTCACCTCCATTTGAACACTGGTCCGCTGCCACGAACTTCCGTAGCATCCTAGCCTTTTTCGCCGGCAGCCTTCCCCTCCATGAGAACAACTTCTATCCGCGCCGACATTCTGGCCGGACTCACCACGTCCTTTGCCCTGGTGCCCGAGTGCATCGCCTTCGCGCTGGTGGCGCATCTGAATCCATTGATGGGGCTTTACGGCGCCTTCATCATCTGCACCCTCACCGCCCTGCTCGGTGGCCGCCCCGGGATGATTTCCGGCGCGGCCGGGTCGATGGCCGTGGTCATCGTCGCCCTGGTGGTGCAGCACGGTGTGCAGTACCTGCTGGCCACGGTACTGCTCGGAGGGCTGATCATGATTGCCTTCGGTTTGCTGCGCCTGGGCAAGCTGGTGCGCATGGTGCCGTATTCGGTGATGCTCGGTTTCGTCAACGGCCTGGCAATCATCATCGCCCTGGCCCAGCTTGAGCATTTCAAGCATGACGGCGCCTGGCTCAGCGGCGCGCCGCTGTACCTGATGGCCGGCTTGGTGGCGCTGACCATGGCCATCGTCTACGTACTACCGCGCCTGACCCGCAGCGTGCCTCCAGCGCTGATCGCAATCCTCGGCGTCGGCGCCGGGGTCTACCTGCTCGATTTGCCGACCCGCACACTGGGCGATCTGGCCCACATCGCCGGCGGCCTGCCGGTACTGAGCTGGCCCGACATTCCATGGAACCTTGAGACGCTGAAGATCATCGCGCCCTACGCGATCCTGATGGCGCTGGTGGGTCTGCTGGAAACCCTGCTGACCCTCAACCTCACCGACGAGATCACCGAAAGCCGCGGCTACCCCAACCGCGAGTGCGTGGCCCTGGGTGTGGCCAACATGACTTCCGGTGTGTTCGGTGGCATGGGTGGTTGCGCGATGATCGGCCAGACGGCGATCAACCTCAGTTCCGGCGGTCGCGGGCGCTTGTCCGGGGTGGTCGCCGGGGTGATGATCCTGATGTTCGTGCTGTTCCTCTCGCCGCTGATCGAGCGTATTCCGCTGGCGGCGCTGGTCGGGGTGATGTTCGTGGTGGCGCAGCAGACCTTCTCCTGGGCTTCGCTGCGGGTCCTGCACAAAGTGCCGGCAAACGACATGCTGGCGATCATCGCCGTAACCGTGGTCACCGTGCTCACCGACCTCGCCACCGCGGTGCTGTTCGGCATCGTTATCGCCGCGCTCAACTTCGCCTGGCAGCAAGCGCGCGAGCTGTACGCCGACAGCCACCTGGAAAGTGACGGCAGCAAACTGTACCGGGTGCACGGCACCTTGTTCTTCGCCTCGACCACGCCGTTTCTCAACCAGTTCGACCCAGCCAACGACCCGGCGCTGGTGACCCTCGATTGCCAGCACCTGAACTTTGTCGACTACTCGGCGATTGCCGCGCTCAAGACCCTGCGCGAGCGCTACAGCAACAACGGCAAGCACCTGCGCGTGGTGCATCTGTCCGAGCGCTGCAAGCAACTGCTCAAGCGCACGGACCTGCACTACAGCTGAAGAGCGCGCTTATGGCGCGCCGAACATCGCCGTCCAGTAGATCCCCGCATCGCTCTTCGGATCGACCGCATAGGCGGCGCCCAGCTCGCTGAACTGCGGGTTCATCAGGTTGGCGCAATGGCCGGGGCTGGCCAGCCAGCCATCGACCACCTTGCGCGGGGTGTCCTGGCCGGCGGCGATGATCTCGCCGTTCACCTGACCGGCATAGCCGGCCAGCTCCGCCCGGTCACCCGGCGTGCGGCCGTCGCGATCGACGTGATCGAGGAAATTCTGGTTGGCCATGGCCCGTGTATGACTTTCGGCCACCCCGGCCAGGACTGCGTTCCAGGCCAGCGGCGTGGTGGCCGCAAAGGTCTGGCCGCCGCACTGGCGCTGCTGGCTGCGGGCGCTGTTGATCATCGTCAGCAGCTTCTGGCCTTCGGCCTGCCAGTCGCCCAGCTTCCCGGCCAGCAGCGGCCGCGCCAGGACGATACGCCAATCGCGGCCCTGCTGGCTGACGCCGATATCGATGAACTGCGGGGCCAGCACGACCTGGCAGAAGCTTTCCTGTACCGCTTTCATCGCGGCCTGGGCGTCCTGGGGGCCATTGAGGGTAATGGCCTGGACGCTGACCATCGGGTAATTGGCCTGTGCCAGCGCCGAGCGCAAATCCACGCTGCCGGTAGCAGGCAGCACCAGACGGGGATCGCTGACCAGTGGCGGCAGCTCAAGGGACACCTGTTTATCGCATTTCTGCGGCTGACTGCGGTAGCTGTTGATCGAATCGATCAACTGCGCCGGCTCATCGGCCTGGGCTTCGCTAGCGAGCGCCAGGGCCAGCGGCAGGCTGGCCAGACGCAAAACGGATGACAGGACGCGCATGCAATTCTCCCTTGGAACGGACTGCGCCCATGATGCGCGAAGTCACCCGTCGTCGAACAGCTGGAATGTTTTGAGCGCCGTGCGGTCGACCCTGTAACGGGAAGTTTTGCTTCCCTTACCTGCCAAAGGTCCCCTATGCGCCTGCCAACGATTGTAGCCTGCCTGCTACTGGCCTTCTCAGCCCCGCTGACCCTGGCCGCAGAACCCAAAGCCCAGGTGGCCGAAGAAAAGGCCCAGGTACTGGAACACAAGGCTGTAGTGCAACCCGATGCGCCGCCAGCGCCCAGGAGCAAAGCCATTACCCAGAGCGAAGTCCAGGCGGTCGACCCGGCTGGCGCAGCAGCCCTGGACGACGCCATCACCTGCATGGCGCGCAGCATCTACTGGGAATCGAAAGGTGGCAAGCCAGCGGACATGGAAGCGGTGGCCAGTGTGGTGATGAACCGCCTCGGTCACAACGGCTTTCCCGATACGGTCTGTGGTGTGGTCAAGCAAGGTTCGGAGACCGGTAACTGCCAGTTTTCCTGGTGGTGCGACGGGCGCTCGGACTCGGTCCAGGAAGAAAACCGCTATGCCATCGCCAAGGAAATCGCGCGCAAAGCCTTGAACCGGCAACTGGATGACCGCACCCGCGGTGCGCTGTACTTTCATGACCGGCGTGTGTCGCCAGACTGGGCGCGCGCCTATGTGAAGACCACTGAGACCGGGGATTTTCTCTTCTACAAACCGCGTAACGGCACGGCGAGGTAAGCGCTGCTATCGGGGCCGCTGTGCGGCCATCGCCGGCAAGGCCAGCTCCCACAAACAGCGGCTATTCGCTGACGTCGATCAGCGGGATATCCCCGGCCGCCTTGCCCGCACGACGATCGTTCATCCAGTCGACCACCTGGGCTGAAAACTCCGGCGGTGCCTTGCGCCCCACGCGCCGGGCGATGTCGAGGATGGTCTGCTGGGCCAGCGCTTCTTCCATACGCTTTTGCGCCGTCAACATCACCGCATGAATGGAACAGGTGCCCTCCTGCGCCCAGCTTGGCGGCGAACCGTCAAACAGCGCACAGCGATCGCGCACATCCCGGCACTCGAAGATCATCTTGCGCCCGTCGATGGCCGTGACGATATCCAGCACGCTGATCTCGTCTGCCGGCCGTGCCAGCCTGAAGCCGCCGCGCACGCCTTCGGTGGCGACCACCAGCTTGGCCTTGGCCAGCTTGGTAAAGACCTTGGCCAGGTACTCCTGGGGCACACCTTGCAGGTCGGCCAGATCCCGCACGCTGGCTTCACGGCTATCACCCAGCTCATCGACCAGGAAAGCCAGGCAATGGATGCCGTACTCCACCCCGGCGCTATACAGTGACATGACAATCTCCGACTAACTTTGTCGCAATATTAACAGTCTTTACAGGCTTTCCACGCTCCAGCCGTCCCCAGACGCTACCGCACGTCGGTTTTCAGCCACCCGCCACACGCCCATATTCTATGAAGAAAGGCTGAATTAGAGCAGTGAACGCACAAGGTTACCCGGATCGCTGCACGGATCGACAGGAAAAAATACTTGCGCCGAACAACTACGACCAATACAGTCGTAGTTGTTCGGCGCAGCCAAGGCTGCCTTCAACGCCCCCGTTCACATAACAATCTCTTTCTGTGGAGCAACCAATGAAACAGCACATTCTGATTGTCGGCGCAGGTTTTGGTGGTGTCTGGAGCGCCTTGAGCGCAGCCCGCCTGCTGGACCAGCACGGCCGTAGCGATGTCGCCATCAGCGTCCTCGCGCCACAAGCCGAACTGCGCATTCGTCCGCGTTTCTACGAGCCGGACGTGCATCAGATGAAAGCGCCGCTGGGCGACCTGTTCACTGCCGTGGGGGTGAACTTCATCCAGGGCGCCGCCGAGCAGATCGACGTGGCTGGCAAGCGTGTCAGCTACACCGACGCCCAGGGCCAGCGCAGCGACATCAGCTACGACCGCCTGGTGATGGCTGCCGGCAGCGGCGTATGGCGCCCCGACATCGACGGGCTCAACGAGCACGCCTTCGATGTCGACCAGATCGAATCGGCAGCGCGCCTTGAGCAGCACCTCAAGTCGCTGGCCACGCTGCCGGAATCGGCTGCACGCAACACCGTGGTGGTGGCCGGTGGCGGCTTCACCGGGATCGAAACCGCGACCGAAATGCCCGAACGCCTGCGCGCCATCCTCGGTGCCGACGCCAAGGTGCGGGTAATCATCGTCGACCGTGGCGCCAGGATCGGTGCGGCCCTGGGTGAAGGCATCAGCCCGACCATCATCGAAGCGTCCGAGGCCCTGGGCGTCGAGTGGCGGGTCAACGCCTCGGTAGCGGCTGTGGATGCCGACGGCGTGACCCTCGCCGATGGCGAGCGGATCGAGGCGAACACCGTGATCTGGACGGTCGGTGTGCGCGCCAGCGCGCTGACCGCGCAAGTACCTGGCGAACGTGATGGGCAAGGCCGCCTGCACGTCGACCGCCACCTCAAGGTCAAAGGCCAGGAGCACGTCTACGCCACCGGTGACGTGGCCTACGCCGCCACCGACGAGCTGGGCAATTTCGCCGTGATGTCCTGCCAGCACGCCATCGTCCTCGGCCGTCACAGCGGCAACAACGTCGCCGCCGACCTGCTCGGCGTCGAACCTACGCCCTACAGCCAGCCCAAGTACGTTACCTGCCTGGACCTGGGTGCCTGGGGTGCGGTGTACACCGAGGGTTGGGATCGCCAGGTCAAATTGCTGCGCAAAGAGGCCAAAGACCTCAAGACCCAGATCAACACCACCTGGATCTACCCGCCAGCAGCTGACCGCGCCACCGCACTGGCCGCCGCCGACCCGCTGATCCCGATTGCCTGATGCACCACCCGAGGGGCCGCCGCTGCGGCCCCTTTGCCGTTGTGTGAAGCGAACAATTGCACTGTCGGACAAGAGACAGGTAGCATTGAGAACGATTTTCACTAACGTCTGGACAGCCACCGGTGCAAAACCCGTCGACCCGCAAACTGGGCTTCTTTTTCAGCGACCATCACCGCTGGCTGCTGCAGCATATCCACAAGCGCCTGCGCAACCGTGCCGACGCCGAAGACACCGCCGCCGAAACCTTCTGCCAGATGCTCGCGGCCCGGGTCGACCCGGAAAGCATCCAGCAACCGCGCGCCTACCTCTCGACCATCGCCCGTCGCCTGATCTTCGACCGCCACCGTCGCCGGCAACTGGAGCTGGCCTACCTTGAGCGCCTGTCGGCGCTGCCCGAACCGCTGGCGCCCTCCCCGGAAGAACAACTGCTGCTGATCGAAGCGCTGGTGACCATCGACCAGGTGCTCGACGGCTTGCCGATGATCGTCAAGGCCACCTTCCTCTACAGCCAGCTGGACGGGCTGAGCTATGTGGACATCGCGCGCAAGCTCGAGCTGTCCGAGCGCACCGTGAGTCGCTACATGAAACAGGCCTTGCAGCAGTGCTACCTGAGCGAGCTGGCGCCATGAAGCAGCCGCGCCTGGACCCTGCCGCCGAAGGCGCCATCGACTGGATGGTGCGCTTGAGCGCCGGCAACACCGACACTGCACTGCAGGCGCAGTTCGACCTCTGGCTTGCCAGTGACCCCGCTCACGCGCAGGCCTGGAAGCGCTTGCAAGAGCGCCTCGGCGGCGCCTGCCAGACGGTACGCAGCCTCGACCGCCGGGCCCCGGGCCAGGCCGGGGAAGCCCGCCGGGTGTTGCTGCAACCGACGACTTCGCGCCGCGATCTGCTGCGCAGCATTGCCGCCCTCGGTGTGCTCGGCGGCGGCCTGTGGCTGGGCGCGCGCAGCCAGATGGGCGAAGCGCTGCTGGCCGATTTGCGCACCGGTCGTGGTGAGCGGCGCAACTTCACCCTGGCCGACGGTAGTCGTCTGAGCCTCAATGCCGGCAGCGCGGTCGACCTGCAGTTCGACGCGCAGCAACGCCTGCTGATCCTGCGTCAGGGCAGCTTGCTGATCCAGGTCGCCGCCGATCCCGCGCGCCCGTTGCACGTGCGCAGTGCCCAGGGCGACGTGCGTGCATTGGGCACACGCTTTCTGGTCAGCCAGGAAGCCCACGCCACCCGCGTGGTGGTGCTCGAGCATTCGGTCCGGGCACGGCTGCCCAATGGCGCCGAGCTGGATATCCACGAAGGCCATGCCGCCCTGCTCCACCCGCAGCGCATCGAAGCCCTGAGCGATGACCAGCGCCACCGCGCCGACTGGCTCAACGGCCGCCTGAATGTGCTGGATGATTCCCTGCAAGCCGTGGTCGAGGCGCTGCGCCCCTACTACCGCGGTTTTGTCCGGGTCGAACCTGAGGTCCGCGGGCTACGGGTGCAAGGGGTTTTTCCCCTCGACGAACCGCAACGCGCCTTCGCCGCCCTGGCCGAAACCCTGCCGGTACGGGTCGAACACTACAGCCCGTGGCTGACCCTGATCCGGGCGAAAAATCCGTCTTGAAAAATTATTTATGAAAATCAATCGTATTTGTGTCCGGTTTTCATTTCTCGTCGCACCTATCTCCTGACAACACCTTTTCATCAGGAGTATTCCGTGCTCAACCCTTGGTCCCATGCCCTTCCTGTGGCCGTTGCCATGGCCAGCCTTGCCACTGGCGCAGCGGCCCAGGAACAACTGCTGTCGTTCAACCTGCCGGCCGCCAGCCTGGCCAGCAGCCTCAATGCCATCGCCAGCCAGAGCGGACGCATCGTCTCCCTGGACCCTGCGCTGGTGCAGGGCAAGCAGGCACCGGCAATCGCCGGTCGCATGAGCGCCGTGCAGGCCATGCAAAAGGCCTTGGCCGGCAGTGGCCTGCAGTTGCTGGTGACCGACCAGGGCAACTTCAGCGTGTTCCCGGCCATCGATGCAGGCGATGCCCTGGAGCTGGGCGCCACCAGCATCAATGACAGCGGCCTGGGCGCCACCACCGAGGGTTCGGGCTCCTACGCCGCACGGGCAATCACCATCGGCAAGGGCACCCACACGCTCAAGGAAATCCCCCAATCGGTGTCGGTCATGACCCGCAAGCAGATGGACGATCAGGACATCGTCGATCTCAAGGACGCCGTCAACAGGACCACCGGCCTGGTCGGCCTGCAGGGCGTGGGCCCGGGCTTGATCATCTATTCGCGTGGTTTTCAGATCGATGACTGGCAGTACGACGGCGTGCCGATTCCGCGCAACACCTACTCGCTGGGCAACTGGGCAACCCAGGACCTGATTTTCTTCGACCGCATGGAAGTCCTGCGCGGTGCCTCGGGCCTGCTGCAAGGCACCGGCAGCCCGGGTGGCGCGGTCAACCTGGTGCGCAAGCGCGGCCAGAGCACCCCGACCGTGACCGTTACCGGCAAGGCCGGCAGCTGGGATCACTACGGCTTGCAACTGGATGCCGGCGGCCCGCTGAACGACGCCGGGACCGTGCGCGGACGCTTTGTCGCCGATGAAGACCAGAGCGATTCGTTCATCGACTACGAATGGAGCAAGACCCACTCACTGTACGGCGCCCTAGACTTCGACCTGCGCGAAGACACCACCCTGGGCCTGGCGGTCAGCCGCTCCGATGCCGAGTCGCGGCCCATGCTGCGTGGCCTGCCGCGCTACATCGACGGCAGCCCATTGGACGTACCCCGTTCGACCTTCACCGGCTCGCGCTGGAACCACTCGGAAATCGACGTCACCACCCTCTACGCCGACCTCGAACACCGCTTCAACGACGACTGGAAGTTTCGCGTCGCCGGCGTGCGCATGAGCGAAACCAACACCTCTGCCCACCAGCGCGTGCAATCCACCGGCGACGGCCTGGAATTCGATGGCAGCGGTGTGACCTATGCCGACTGGGTGACGGATTTCGACTCCACCAAAGTGGGTGTGGACATGAACGTGGTCGGCAGCTTCCAAGGCCTGGGCCTGGAGCAGGAGATCACCCTCGGCGGCAACTACTCCAAGCTGACCACCGATGACCTCTTCGCCCGCACCTTCAATGCCAGCGACGACAACGTATTCGATATCGACCATCACCGCCCTGACATCGACTACGACAGCCTGCTGGCCAAGCCCGGCGGCCGTGGTACCGGGAGCGCCTATGATGTACGCCAGAAAGGCCTGTATGGCAGCTGGCGGGTCAAGCTTGCCGAGCCGCTGACCCTGATACTTGGCACGCGAGTAAGCTGGTTCGAGCAAACCTACGATTCGACCAACTACGCCGCGATCACCCACGCGGCCACGGTCAATGCCCCCAGCACCATGACCGAATCCGGCGAAGTCACCCCGTACGCCGGCATCGTCTACGACCTGAGCCGCGAGTGGGCCGTGTATGCCAGCTACACCGACGTCTTTGTCCCGCAGTCCGAGCGTGACGCCAGTGGCTCGGTGCTCAAACCGATCATCGGCAGCAACTACGAAACGGGTATCAAGGGCGAGCTGTTCGACGGCCGTGTCAATACCTCCCTGGCGGTGTTCCGCTTCGACCAGGAAAACCGCGCGACCCAGGACCTGGCCTCAGGCTTTGCCTGCGACGACTGGTACTGCTCCACCGCTTCCGGCAAGGTGCGCAGCCAGGGCATCGAGGCGGAGATCAGCGGCGAGGTACTCAGCGGCCTGCAACTGTTTGCCGGCTACACCTACAACACCACCAAATACCTGGACGACCCGGAGAACGAAGGCAAGACCTTCAGCACCTGGACGCCCAAACACATGCTGCGGGTATGGAGCGACTACCAGTTGCCGGGGGACTGGAGCAAGGTCAGCGCTGGCCTGGGCTTTACCGCGCAAAGCCATACCCTGGGTTACGAGTCTACCTACGACGTAGCGGGTTATGCCGTGTGGGATGCGCGCCTGGCCTATCAGCTGACGCCTGAGGTGAGCCTGGCGGTGAACGGCAAAAACCTGTTCGACAAACGCTACTACGTGGCGGCTTACAACCAGCTCAGTGGCAACAACAACTTTGGCGAGCCGCGCAACTTCATGTTCAGCGTGAAGTACACGCCGCAGTTCTAGACCGCATCGCGGGGCAAGCCCGCTCCTACCTGGTGGGAGCGGGCTTGCCCCGCGATCATGCGCAACCCGCTAATCCCTGTGCAACGGCCAATGCGCCAGCGGCCAGTACCGCCCTCTGCGCGATTCAAACAAGGTGAAGTGACGCGCTCGCAGGCTGAACTGCGCCGCCTCCAGCGCTTCCGGTACCGGGCCGTGGAAGTCGCGAAACAGGGTCAGGTGCGGGCGATACTCTCTCGGCGCCTCGGCAAAACCCAGGGGTAACAGGGCCTGCTGCAGGGCATAGACCAACTGCCGCAAGGCCACCGGCGTCTGGCTCGGAGCCAGCACCAGGGCCTTGGCCCGGCGCCAGACCTCCAGACGGTCAAGCTCCACGGTCAGTGGCTCGCCGGGCACCTTCACCCCCGCAGCCGCCGCGAGAATCGCCGGCAATTGCGCCGTGCCTGCAGTCCCAAGAAACATCAGCGTCAGATGGAAATTCGCCGACGGCACCGGCCGGCCATTGTCCATACCGAGCTCGCTACGCCATTGGGCAATGGCCCGGCGCTGCGTCGGTGTGCAGTCCACGGCGAAAAACAGCCGCTTGAAGGGCTCGCCGGTTTCGCGATCGCCTTGGCTCATGCCCTTGCCTCCCTTTTCTTTCGTCGTCCCACCCAGTCTAACGCTCCGCGCCAGCAGCCGTCAGTCGCCTCGTTGATATTTTTATTTTCATGAATTTGATTTCTGAAATAAAACATGTCATTTCTATCTGCACCTGAGCCCCACCCACCGGAGTCAACAATATGAACAAGACCGGACTTCTAGGCGCCCTGGCACTCTGTGCCTGCAGCGCACTGACCCAGGCCGACGAAGGCAGCCTGCGTATCGGCATCGAAGCCGCCTACCCGCCCTTCTCCTACCGCACCCCGCAAGGCGAGCTTGCCGGCTTCGACTACGACATCGGCAATGCCTTGTGCGCGCAGATGCAGGTCAAGTGTCAGTGGGTGATCCAGGAGTTCGACGGGATGATTCCGTCATTGAAGGTGCGCAAGATCGACGCCGTGCTGTCGTCGATGTCGATCACTGAGGACCGGCTGAAATCGGTCGATTTCACCGCCAGGTACTACCACACGCCCGGCAAGTTCGCGATGAAGGCCGGCAGCCGGATCAACGATCCGCTGGTCGACCTCAAGGGCAAGAAAGTCGGGGTTCAACGCGCCTCCACCTATGACCGTTTCGCCACCGAGCAGCTGGAAGCCGCCGGTGTCGAAGTGGTGCGCTATGCCTCGCAGAACGAAGCCTTCCTTGACCTTGCCTCCGGGCGCCTGGACGCCACCCTCGCCGACATCGTCAATACCGAAGAGAGCTTTATCAAGACGCCCGCCGGTCAAGGCTTTGCCCTGGTCGGCCCGGACATCAGCGACCCGAAGTACTTCGGCCGTGGCGCCGGGATTGCCGTGCGCAAGGGTGACAACGCCAACCTGACCCGCCTCAACGCCGCCATCGCCGCGATCCGCGCCAACGGCACCTACCAACAGGTGCAGAGCAAATACTTCCCGTTCGATATCTACGGCCAGTAAGCCCGGCTGGCGAGGACTTTCATCATGCTTTACGGCTATGGATCGAGCATTCTCGATGGCGCCTGGCTGACCATCAACCTGGCGCTGCTGGCGATGGCCCTGGCCATCAGCCTGGGCCTGATCGGCGCAGCCTGCCGGTTATCGCCGCTGAAATGGCTGGCGACACTGGGCGAGGTCTACACCACGGTGGTGCGCGGCATTCCTGACCTGGTACTGATTCTGCTGATTTTTTATGGCGGTCAGGATCTGGTCAATCGTCTGGCACTGGCGCTGGGTTACGAGCAGTACATCGACATCAACCCCTTTATCGCCGGGGTTTGCACCATGGGCTTCATCTTTGGTGCGTACCTGTCGGAGACCTTCCGCGGCGCCTTCCTGGCCATACCCAAAGGCCAGGCCGAAGCCGGCGCGGCCTATGGCATGAGCGCTGTGCAGGTGTTCTGGCGGATCAGCGTGCCGCAGATGGTGCGCCTGGCGATTCCGGGGTTCACCAACAACTGGCTGGTGCTGACCAAATCCACCGCGCTGATCTCGGTGATCGGCCTGCAGGACATGATGTTCAAGGCCAAGAACGCCGCCGACGCCACCCATCAGCCATTCACGTTTTTCCTCGCCGTGGCGGCGCTGTACCTGCTGCTGACCAGCCTGTCGCTGCTGCTGTTGCGCGGTGTGGAAAAACGTTACTCGGTCGGCTTCAAAGCCGCCGAGCTGTGAGGGGATCAATCCGATGATGCTCGACTATCACCTGATCTGGCAGAACCTGCCGCTGTACCTGAACGGCATTCTGCTGACGCTCAAAGTGCTGCTGATATCCCTGGGCTGCGGCCTGGTACTGGCGGTCCCGCTGGCGCTGATGCGGGTCTCGCGTTCGTGCCTGCTGCGCTACCCGGCCTGGCTCTACACCTATGTGGTTCGTGGCACGCCGATGCTGGTGCAGCTGTTCTTGATTTACTACGGCCTGGCCCAGTTCGAAGCCGTGCGTCACAGCCCGCTCTGGCCGTACCTGTCCAGCGCAACTTTCTGCACCTGCCTGGCATTCGCCATCAACACCAGTGCCTACAGCGCCGAGTTGCTGGCCGGCAGCCTGCGCTCCACCCCACGGGGCGAAATCGAAGCCGCGCGCGCCATGGGCATGTCACGCCTGACCCTGTACCGCCGCATCCTCTTGCCGTCGGCCCTGCGCCGGGCGCTACCGCAGTACAGCAATGAGGTGCTGATGATGCTGCAGACCACCAGCCTCGCCTCGATCGTCACCCTGGTCGATATCACTGGCGCGGCGAAAACCTTCAATGCGCGCTACTACCTGCCGTTCGAGGCGTTCATTACCGCCGGGCTGATCTACCTGGTCCTGACTTTCATGCTGGTGCGCCTGTTCAAACTGGCCGAGCGCCGCTGGCTGGCCTACCTCGCCCCGCGCAAGCACTAAGGAGCTTCCATGCAGCACATTGAACACATCCTGCCGTGGAGTGCCTGCGGCACCCGGCGCACCCTGAGCCTGTTCCGCTTCGGCAGCGGCCCGCGCAAGGCCTACATCCAGGCATCGCTGCACGCCGATGAACTGCCGGGCATGCGCGTGGCCGTCGAGCTCAAGGCGCGCCTGCGCGAGCTGGAAGCCCAGGGCCGGCTGACCGGGGTGATCGAGCTGGTGCCGCTGGCCAACCCGATCGGTATCGGCCAGATGTTCCAGGCCACCCATCAGGGCCGTTTCGAGTTCAACAGCGGCAAGAACTTCAACCGCGACTTTCCGGCACTGACCGAGGCGCTGGTCGAGCGTCTGGAAGGTCAGTTGGGTAGCGATGGCGAAGCCAACGTGGCAACCATCCGCCGCGCCATGCTCGACATCCTTGCCGCGCTGCCACCAGCGCAATCGGAACTCGACGGCCTGCGCCGCCTGCTCCTGCAACAGGCGTGCGACGCGGACCTGGTGCTCGACCTGCATTGCGATTTCGAATCGGTGATGCTGCTTTACGCCCTGCCGCAGAACTGGCCACGCCTGCGCTCGCTGGCGGCGCGCCTGGGTGCCGAAGCGGCGCTGCTGGCCGAAGACGCCGGCGGCAATGCCTTCGATGAAGCCTGCGCGGTGCCCTGGGTGAAACTGCCCGATTTCTTCCCCGAAGCCGAGATCCCGCTGGCCTGCGTCGCCACCACCATTGAACTGCGCGGCATGGCCGACACCGAACGCGAACCGTGCCAGGCCAGCGCCGAGCAGATTCTTGCTTACCTCGCCGACCAGGGTTTGATCAGCGGCGCATGGCCGGATGCGCCAGGCCACTGTTGCCAGGCCACGCCGTTTGCCGGTGCGCAGTACGCCTATGCCGAACACCCCGGGGTGGTCAGCTACCTGCAGCCACTGGGTGCCCAGGTTAGGGTCGGTGATCCGCTGTTCGAGGTCATCGATCCGCTCAGCGATCGCCACAGCATCGTCAAGGCCACCACCGACGGCATCCTCTACGCCCGCGAACGCCTGCGTTTTGCCCAGCCCGGCCTGTGGCTGGCCAAGGTCGCCGGCAGCACGCCCATTCGCCAGGGTCGCTTGCTCAGCGACTGACACCACCGAGTACCGACTGATGAACAAACTGGAAATTCACGACCTGCACAAAAGCTACGGCACCCACCAGGTGCTCAAGGGTGTCTCGCTGCACGCCAAAGCCGGCGATGTGATCAGCATCATCGGCTCCAGCGGCTCGGGCAAGAGTACCTTCCTGCGCTGCATCAACCTGCTCGAGCAGCCCAACGCCGGGCAGATCCTGGTCAACGGCGAACAGCTGAAACTGCGCAGCTGCCCGCGTGGCGGGTTGCGCGCCGCCGACCCGCGCCAGCTGCAACGCCTGCGCGCACGGTTGAGCATGGTCTTTCAGCATTTCAACCTGTGGTCGCACATGAGCGCCCTGGACAACGTCATGGAAGCCCCGGTGCATGTCCTCGGCATGAACCGCAAGGAAGCCCGCGACAAGGCCGAGCATTACCTCAATAAGGTCGGTGTCAGCCATCGCCGTGACGCTTACCCGGCGCACATGTCCGGTGGCGAACAGCAGCGGGTGGCAATCGCCCGTGCCCTGGCCATGGAGCCGGAGGTGATGCTGTTCGACGAGCCAACCTCGGCGCTCGACCCGGAGCTGGTCGGCGAGGTGCTCAAGGTCATGCAGGACCTGGCCCAGGAGGGGCGGACCATGGTGGTGGTGACCCACGAGATGGGCTTTGCCCGCGAGGTGTCCAACCAGTTACTGTTCCTCCATCAAGGGATTGCCGAAGAGCGCGGCGACCCGCGTGAAGTGCTGGCACGGCCGCAGTCCGAGCGCTTGCAGCAGTTTCTCGCCGGCAGCCTCAAGTAACTGCCCGCAGCACGCCCCGGCCACACGCCGGGGCGAGCCTTGGGATACACTACCGCCAATCTTTCAGGGAGCTGTGCGCCGGATGCCGAGCACTACGAAGAACACCACCGTCTACGCCTCGCCGGTCATGCGCAAACTGTCGGAGAGCCTGAGCGAACTGCAACCCTCGTTGCGCAAAGTGGCCGACTACATCCTGCGCCATCCGCTCAAGGCCGCGACCCTGACCATCGAAGAAATGGCCCAGGCCACCGCGACCTCGCCGGCGGCGGTCAATCGTCTGGCCAAGGCCCTGGACCTGGGTGGCTACAGCGGCATGAAAACCGAGCTGGTGGCGACCCTGCAGCAGATGGTCTCGCCGGTAGACAAGCTGCGCAACGAGCTGGCCCAGCGCCCCGGTGGTGATTTCGGCCTGCATGAACAGATCCAGAGCGCCAGCAGCAACCTGGCCACCACCAGCAGCAACAACCAGGCCGAGACCTTCGAAGCCTTCGTCAGCAGCCTGATCAACGCGCGCAAGGTGTATGTGCTGGGCTTCGGCAACAGCGTCTATCTGGCCGGGCTGGCAGCCTCGACCCTGGTGCCGTTCTGCGCCGACGCTTGCGCGATCAGCATGGAAGGCGGCAACGAGAATGCTGCCTACCGGCTGGCCGCGATCACTGACCAGGACGTGCTGCTGGCCATCGCCCTGCCGCGCTATTCCCAGGACACCCTGCAACTGTCGCGCTTTGCCCAGGAACGCGGTGCCACAGTGCTGGCAATTACCGACTCGCCTGCCTCCCCCCTTGCCCCGATCGCCCGTCACGTGTTGTTCGCCCCCGCCGATCATCCGGTGCTGACCAGCTCCAACATCGCCGTGCTGGCGCTGATCGAAGGCCTGGTGGCCGGGGTCATGGCGCGCAACAAGGAAGCGGTGAAACTGGCGACCGAGCTGACGGAAAGTGTGATGTCTTACCTGTATGTGCCGGGGGGCAAGGTGGCGCGGAAATAGTACCGGCCTTATCGCGGGGCAAGCCCGCTCCCACAGCAATTGCTCCCCCTGTGGGAGCGGGCTTGACCCGCGAAAACCCCCACATAACCCCAAAGCAAACCTTTGCGCCTATGACTAATGTCGGGCACCGAGCCGGTAACATTTAGTACAAACCCCGGTTGTGATTGTTTATGCTGGCTGGCTCATGCCATGGCGCATCGCCACATCGACAAGTATCCGCCCATGAAAATCTTCCTTGTTCTGCTGTTTGCTTTTTCAATTGCCTACGTCCATTTTCGCGGGCGCGTCAGGCACAAAATCAGCCGCCAGCTGGGTGACCACTCAAGCTTCCTCGCGCCGGTGAACGTGTTCCTCTACCTGTTCTCCAAGCTCCCGGCCAAGCCCTACCTGCCGGTCGAATCCTTCCCCGAACTCAAGCCGCTGCAGGACAACTGGCAGGAAATCCGCGCCGAAGCCCAGCAACTGCTGCATGTCGGCGAAATCAAAAGTTCGCAGAACTACGACGACGTCGGTTTCAACTCTTTCTTCAAGAGCGGCTGGAAGCGCTTCTACCTGAAGTGGTACGGCGAAAGTCACCCTTCGGCGATGAAACTCTGCCCGCGCACCACCGAACTCTTGCAAGGCATCGGCAGCGTCAAAGCGGCGATGTTCGCCACCCTGCCACCGGGCTCGAAACTGGTACGCCACCGCGACCCATATGCCGGCTCCTACCGCTACCACCTGGGCCTGGACACGCCGAACGACGACGCCTGCTACATCTGCGTAGACGGCGAAAACTACGCCTGGCGCGACGGCGAAGGGGTGATCTTCGACGAAACCTACATCCACTACGCCGCCAACCAGACCGACCACAACCGCATCATCCTGTTCTGCGACGTCGAGCGCCCGCTCAAGTACCGCTGGGCCACTGCCTTCAACCGCTGGTTCAGCCGCAAGGTCATGGCCGCGGCGGCCGCGCCCAACGATGCCGGCGACAAAACCGGCGGCATCAACCGCCTGTTCACCCGGATCTACAAGATCCGCGCACGCGGCAAGGCGCTGAAGAAGCGCAACCGTACCCGTTACTACCTGGAGAAATGGGCAGTGGTGGCGGCGTTGGTGCTGGTGTTTATCTATATCTGATGCGTGCCGGTTGGCTACGGCCGTGAGTGACGCTCACAGCCGTAGCCGGATCCAAACTGGACAATTGGCCAGCTGAACTACAATTATCAGAAGCACCGGTAGCCTGGCAGTCACAGAGCGACTGGAACCGGTCTCGCCAGCAGGTTGATGAGCTGGCGAATTTCAGCGATGGCCAAGGCCCTTTAGTACGAAGCGCGCTCCTCGATTGGGTTCTTTACCTTGTTCCTGGTGGTCGGTTCGACGCCTGAGGGCCAGAGAAATGAACGGCAATGACTCGGGGAGCAATCTCGGTTTCTGGCTACCTGGCAGTGCAATTGTTCTTAGCCTGATTGTCTCCACCTTCGCGCTCACCCGCGCCCCGTTCCTCGAGCAACGTCCCTTTGGTGCGCAGTTCCAGACACAGCTGCCGATAGAAGCCCGCCTGTGGCAGGACCCTTTCGATGCATTGGAGCGCTACCGCAAGCGGCTCAAAGACAACAAGAGCCAGCTGGCTGGCTCCGAATGCACCCCTGAGCTGTTTGACAAATCATCAGCCCCAGCTGACCAGCTCCAGGCGCAACTCTCACAATTGCGCCGGACTTCATACAGCCCCGCAGCAGACATGGCCGATCCGGCCTCTGCGCAGGGTCCGGCTAAAACCCCCAAAGCAACAGACGCGGAACCGACCAGCATCATGGTTGCCCTGGTCGAAGGTGGGCCCTACGCCGAAGAAGTCGAGCTGCGCCGACGCATGCGCTACGCCATGCTCGCCGGCTTCAAGACCGCCCGGATGGTGCCCGAGGACGAACAGAATATCCGCTGCCTGAGCCTGACAGACGACCTCAAGGCCAGTCCGGTCGCGTCACAAGACGATGCGCAAGGCAATCGCAGGCGCGCAGAGTTGCCCTATGAAATCTTTGTCGCCAACCCTTTCGATCCACCGACGGATATGGACGACAACGCGCACCCGTCCGCCCGCACCATTTTGTTCTGGCTCAAACAAAGCCACCTCGGCACCGAGCCATTGCAAAAGCTTGAACAGCTGCGACAGACCTTGTCGTGCAAGGTCAGCGCGCTTGACGGGACGTCCTCGCCCGCAACCTGTACCCCGTTCGACGATAGAATCCTCAAGGTCATCGGGCCTGCCGACTCGACCGTGCTGCGTGACATGTATCGCCAGGAATACCAGGGCAATGAGGTGCCGCCCAACATAGAGATCTACTCACCTTTGGCCACCGCCGACAGGAAGATGCTGCTGCGCGGAATCGAAAAGCCCAAGGGTCGCCCGAGCCAGCCACAAGAGAACACAGAAAACCCGAAACAGACGCTTAAGTTGCTGCGCACCATCAGCGACGACCGCACCATGACAACCCTGCTGCTCGACGAACTGAAGCTGCGCAAAGTCGACCCCGTCACCGGATTGCAGTGTGCACCGAACGCCGTCATGCGCGTCGGCAACGATTGTCGTCGTAAAGGCTTTCAACGCCAGAATCGCATCGCGCTGATTTCCGAGTGGGACAGTTTCTACAGCCGGGCATTGATAGAAAGCTTCAAGTCTCAGGTGGTCGAAACCGCCAGGTTGAGCGATGACAACAAGGCCTCCGTCGATGAATGGGTACTGCGCTTCAGCTACCTGCGCGGCCTGGACGGACGCCTTCCGGAGGAAGCTGCCAGCGCAGACAAGGCCGTTGGCAAAGACAGCAGCAAAGACAGCCTTGAACTGGACACCAGCCCCCTGGAAAAGTCCGATGGCAACTCCCAGCTCGATTACCTGCGCCGCCTGGCCGACCACATCGCCGAAGAAGACGAGCTTTATCGGCGCAAAGGTGAAAACGGCATCGGTGCCATCGGCATCCTGGGGCTCGATACCTATGACAAATTACTCGCCTTGCAAGCGCTGAAGTCGCGAATGCCGCACAAGGTGTATTTCTCCACGGATCTCGATGCCCGCATGTTGCAACGCGGCCAGGCCGAGACCACCCGCAACCTGGTGCTGGCAGCCCCCTATGGCCTGACCCTGACCCGGGCCCTGCAACAGGATGTACCGCCGTTTCGCGACAGCTTGCAAAGTGCCGTATTCATCGCCGTGCTGACGGCGCAAGCGCCGCAAAGCTTCGATGCCAAGCGGGCAAAATTCGACTACAACAAGTCCGGGTTACTCTCGCCGGGTATCTACGAGGTGGGAATAAAAGGTTTCATTCCCCTCGCAAGCCGACTGAACAAGTCACGCCCAGAGGATTGTGCAGCGCCAGATTCAAGGCGCTCCGACCGCATCAGCCGAGTGCGTCCGCAAGACATCATGGCATTGCGTTGTTTGCAGGACCGCGCAGAACTCCCCTTTCCGGAAATGTCCCCGGCAATGCGTAAAGACTTTACTGCGCGCTTGTCGTTCTTCGGGGCCGGGCCACTGTCGTGGATCTTGCTGTTGCTGGCATTGTCGCTGGGCTGGTGGTGGACCAACAGAAGTCTGGTCAACACAGTACCTCCCCCTTCTGCGGATCAGGCAGACTCGAAATTCCTCTACCAGCTCCCGCCCTGGGTCTGCAGGTTGCCCATATCGCTCTATGCGGCGTCTGCCCTGTCCGCGCTGGTCGGTATCCTGTACTGGCGAGTGGAATTCATGTGGATCACCTTCGTGCTGATCCTGTTGGGGATTATTTGCGCCGAACTGATTCGCCGAACGACGCCCGTATCCTTGCGACCCGGACGGGGTGCTGCCGGCATCGCCGGTTTGTTCGACGCCTCGGGGTGGTACATCCTGGTGCCGCTGGTCGTGTTTATCCTGGCGTTGTTGTGGGCGTACCAGGTTCGCCGCGACTTGACCGACAACGGCCTGGGTGAGCCGATGTTCCTGTTCCAGGGCATCAGCGCCTGGCCGACCGTCGCGTTGCGCCTGCTGGCGGCACTGATCTCGATTTCGGCGCTGTTCTGGGGTTGGCGCAACCTGCAGATCAACCGCATCGAGATCCGCAACCTCTACCACCTGAGCCATTTAACGCCCATTTACCGGGCAAGGCTGTGGCGACATTTTCCGCTGTTCAATCAACGCTACAAAAAATGGTCATGGCGCCACTGGCTCAATCAATTGGGGCATTGGCTGTTCAAGATCATCTTCCCGCTGTCGCCAAGCGATATCCCGCACATCAGCGACAAGACCCGGCGTGCCTTGCGCCTGCCTGCCAGCCGTGACCCGCGCCCGCTGGTGTTCATTTCGAGCTTCTGGCGCGAGCATTGCGAATGCGGCACCTTCACCGCGCGCTTGCTGCGGGCGGCGCTCGCCACCTGGTTTTTCCTGGTGATCACCAGCGTACTGATGGTGGTATGGCCCATGGAGAGCATCCCGGTTCGGGGCAACTCGCCAATTTGGCTTTGGAGCTGGCTACTGCCCTTTGTCCTCTTCCAGCTGCTGGTGTTCTGGGTGGTGGACGCCAACCGCCTGCTCACGCGCTTCATCCACCAATTGAGCAATCTCCACGGTATCTGGCCAAAGCCTTTGCGAATCGAGCATAAGGAAATCTTTGAAACCCCGGCGCACCCCTGTATCGACGACTGGATGGACATGGTCCTGATCGCCAAGCGTACGGCGGCGGTCAATCGCCTGATCTATGCGCCGACTGTCGTCCTGTTGATCATGATCGCCTCACGCAGCAGCTACTTCGATAACTGGCCGACCCCGCCGAGCATTGTCATTTCGTTTCTGCTCACCGCAGTGATACTGCTCAGCTCAGCGATATCGCTGCGCCGCGCGGCCGAAAAAGCACGGCGCATCGCCTTGCTGCGTATCGATGATTATTTGTTGCGCCCTGTTGAAGACAACCTGAAACAGGACAAGCTGGAAATGATCCGTGCCCGCGTTGCTGCGCTCAGTACCGGTGCCTTCTCGCGTTACTCGGAAGAGCCGCTGGTGCGGGCATTGCTGCTTTCGCTGACCGGTATTGGTGGCTCGATCATTGTCGATGCGATCAATTTTTCCAAGTTTTGAGGGGTGCGGTTTTACCGGGCTTCCCAGCGGTAATGGCAACCCAGGCCCAGCGCGTTGCGGTGATTCACCATCAGGCCGTCGGCGTAGCTGAAGCTGCGTACGCTGTCGCCGTTGCGGTTGATCACCGTGCTGAGCTGACCCTGCTCGTCGTAGCGGTACTGGGTCAGGGTTTCGACCGCCT
>Ga0247819_10000064_pt1 | contig 64982 bp, 75 predicted proteins | sample 13C_Xylose_Day6_FD_193428 | JGI IMG/M metagenome (GOLD analysis project Ga0247819, IMG submission 193428) | Soil microbial communities from agricultural site in Penn Yan, New York, United States - 13C_Xylose_Day6 | ecosystem: Environmental > Terrestrial > Soil > Agricultural land | place: USA... | reverse complement strand
TCCTGCTCCTGCTCCTGCTCCTGCTCCTGCTCCTGCTCCTGCTCCTGCTCCTGCTCCTGCTCCTGCTCCTGCTCCTGCTCCTGCTCCTGCTCCTGCTCCTGCTCCTGCTCCTGCTCCTGCTCCTGCTCCTGCTGGTCAGCAGGCTCCGGAGGATCGACATACTCCGCAAGGTCCATCCCGACCAAGGCTTCCGCCGTGGCCAAAGGAACGCGCCGCTCTTCGTTCTGATCGAAAGTGCCAGCGTGGTAATGCGAGAACTGGCGCAATGCACGAATCTTGATCATCTGCTTGACCGGGGCGGTTACCCGCCCCTCCTCCACTGGTTACGGGGCTGGGGCAAAAGCACCTTTGATGATTGCGGTCGGGCGGTAGTGAGTAACCGCCAAGCGTTCTTCGCAGAGAATGGTCAGCATGTTTTTCACGAAGTTGTCGCGGTCCTGGTTGCTGATCTCGATGGTCGCGTCCATGCGGTCCCAGATCTGCGATGCCAAGTCAAAACCACCGACGGTGAAGGTGCCCTGCGCCTGAGCCTTGGTGGCCACAACCGGCAGCCCCCACATTACGCGCGCAGCGAATGCAGCCGGGCCGCCGAAGATGTAGCGGCCGTCGGCATCCTTCAGCAGCGCGATGGCGTGCCAATCGCGAGGGTTGAGAATGATGCCCGAGGCTTCAAACTCAGATTCAGTAACCTGGAAGATTGCATGCGCGATCTTGTCGGCGCGGGTGTCACCGGCGGCGTCGAGGTCAGTGTCGTAGGCAGTGGCCACCTTGTTCACGCCGATCAGGTTGTCACCGGTGCCGTCGCCGTTGAGCAATTGCCCCTCTTCGACCAGATCCAGGCCAAACAGCAAGCGGCCGTTCACATAGGACTCCAGCATCGGTGCATCGTCCATGATCTGGCGAGATGCCTGAATCCAGTGGGCGATGGTTTTGACGTTGGCCGTTTCTTTGGTGAAGGTCAGCTGCGACTCTGGCTTCAGAGTACCTTCAGCCACCGGTGCGGCACTGTTGGTGAAGACATTCTCGCGGACGTAGTCGATTGCATTGGAAACGGTCCGTCCCTGCGCCATGAGGTCGCGGATGGTCAGTCGGCGCAGGCCTGGCATCAAGATGCCAGGATTCATTTGCGGCTGAACCAGTGCACCCGCCGAAGCAGCGCCAGAGCCCAATGCCTTGCTGAAGCTCTTCACATCCACCTTGCCGGTGGAAGAACCATTCCAGCCTTTCTTCAGGTCTTCAGCCGCTTGAGCAGCAAAAGACTTCTTGTTTTCCGGATTGTCGGGATTGCCGCCAGCAAGCTTCGACTCCAGGTCGAAAAGGCGGGTGCCGGCGGCTTTCAGCTCTTCCTGCACGGTAGTCAGGTCGGACTGCAGCTGTTTGCTGACAGCGCCGGTGTCCTGGATTTCTTTTTTCTGTGCGTCGAACAGCTCCTGCATGCGCGTTTGAGCGGTTTCGATCGCCTTCTGGATATTGGCCAGATCAGACATGGTGTCGTCCTTTAGTTCAGGAGTTTGGGGAAGGTGTTGAGGCGCTCAATGAGCGCGGCGATGTCGTCGCCGCCTTCGGACTCACTCCGAACTGCGGACTTGATGCGGGCGATGAACGCCTGCGCTTCCGACTTGGAGACGCCGGCTACATCCCGCAGCCAATGCTCCGCATCACGAATGCTGGTGATGGTCTCCAGACTCTTCAGCGAATCCACAGTGGCCAGCTCGTTGGCAGGCTGAGTGCAGATGCTGATCTCGTTGAGACTGGCCATACTTTTGAATGACCGACCCGAGGCAATCAGGTCGAAGTCGTCCTTCCGCGCTGAGAAACCCACCGACATGCCCTGCACGGTCTGGTGCTCCATGGCGGCTCGTAGGTCTGCGGCGCCGGAATGCCCTTTGGTCAGCTCGCCCCGCACATGCAGGCCTTTACTGTCCTCGGCGATCTCCAGCCACTTGCCTACGGGGATCTCCCAGGTGCGATGGTTAAAGAACATGCCGACCTGGCGAGTTTGCGTTTCAAGCGCCTTCTTGTAGGCGCCCGGCAGGATGATGTCGCCGTCACCATCGACGACATTGAACACGCTGGCATAGCCCTCGAAGACGCCCTGGGTTCCGCTCGCGGCGAATTTGATCTCGGCCAGATCGAAGGCCAAGGTCTTTTTGATGCTTGGCATTTGCTGCCTCCAGAATGATCAAGCCCCGCTTGATGCGGGGCTTGGTTGGCCGAGTTGAGTGATGGGTATGTTCTGCGACTGGCACGTGGCCACGTCGCCGCCGGGAAGCGGTGGCGCGTTGTCCAGACGACGAAGTTCGTTTCGTGTTCTCAGTCCCTTGTCGACCATTGCTCCCATGAACGCGGCGCGTGCAGCAGAGTCACCGCGCAACAAACCTTCGAGGTTGTGCTCGGCGTGGTACCTGCCTGCTTCAGCGGGCTTCACCAGCCAGCGGTGAATGGCCTGCTCCCACCAGTCGAGGTATGGCGCCAAGGTGTACTGAAGGAAACCCAAGTTCTGTTGCTCAATGCCCGAGCCCCAGCTGGTGCTTTTCTCAACGTCGCCCACCAAGTGCGGCGGCACACCGAAGAACCGGGCCAGCTCGCTTACCTGGAACTTGCGAGATGCCATGGTCTCGGCATCCTGGGGGCTCACACCTATGGACTGGGTGGTGAAACCCGCCTCGAGGATCCACAAGCGCTTGCGGACGGGGCCGCCGGCGATCTCCTTGAAGTTCTCCTCAATCTGCCCCCGCTGCTCCTTGCTGAGCACCTTGTCACCGGTCATGAGAATCTGCGGCGACTTGGCTCCGTTGCCGTAGAAGTCGCGCTGCTGGTCCTCCATCGCCACTGCTACGCCCGCAGTCTTGGCCGAGAAGGCGATCGGCGACAGGCCGACCAGGCCGTTGAACCCGAACCCCTTCAGATGGAAGATTTCACTCTGCTTGAAATTGGCGTACTCCGTGTCGCGCCGGTACCGGTAAACGATCTTCCCGCCTTCTAGCCGCGGGTCCATGTTGACCGACATCAGCGGGATCAGGCTGACCACGTCGCCAGCACCGTTGCGCTCGATCAAGGCGTAGGCGTTGCCGTAGAAACACAGCTGCATCGTCATCGCCGTGCGGAACTCAACGGCGGTCATGAATCGGTTAGGGCTGTAACGCAGCAGTCGAGCCAGCGGGTTGTCGAGGCCGACCTTCTGACGATCGCCGTCCTTCGTCTCGAACACGTCGAGCGGCAGGGTTGCAGTAACAGCAGAGATCAGCCGCACGCAAGCGAACACGGTCGAGATCTGCAGCGCTCGCTCGTCGGTGATCACCGAGTCACCCACGGTGCCTGTCGCAGAAACGGGACCGCCCTGCGAGCCCTTTTCCGGGGTTGCCAGCCGGCCGCCGACGAAGAAGCTGGCCAGGCGCGCCCAAAATGGGCTCCGGGTGCGCAAGTCAATGCTGTAGTCGGTATCGGCCATTACATGCTCAATGGTTGTGATAAAAAGTCGAGAAAGTCGCCCGCGTCCGAAGCTGCAGGGTTCAATGCCATAAGGGTGGCTGCGTCGAAGGTCGCCATCAGTGGGTCGATCTTGGCCGTGCCACTGACCTGTTTGTTGATGGCAATGGCGTTACCCACCTGTACCGTCCGGGCGTTGCCGACGCACCAAGCCATCAGCCTGGTGCCGCAATGTATGAGCTCGCCGCCGGCCACCTTACGCTCAGTAGTCTTGATCGCTCCGTTCAGCCTCCAACCTTGGGAAACCGAAGCAATCCGCCCCATCGCGATGCCGCGCTCTTCCGTGGTTAGCTCGTCGACGATGTCGCCGATGCCGGCGGCATCGACGCCGATAGCCTGCTCTTCCGGCAGCAGCCCGGCGTCTCGAACCCTGCAGATGATGTCGGCAACATCCCGAACGTCATCTCCTGGCAGCTCTACGATGGTCAGGTCACCATCTGCTGAAAATCCTTCCAACAGGCTGACGATGTCTTTCCGGCGCTCGAGTGCGATTTTGTGTGCCCAGGCGTGCGCCCAGTGCAGCCACTTGCGGGTGCCGCGCTCACGACCGATCAAGCTGAGCCCAAGCAAGTCATCCAGCCCGCCACCGTCGATGCCAGCAACAACGACTTCGCTTCGCCGGAGCAACTCGTCGAGGTTGAGTCCAGTGTCGCCCTGGGCTTCCCAGTGGTCCGCCCCCGCCCAGCGATTTGCTCGCAGGTTCATGCCGATCTGAATGTTCAGATGCTTCGCAACGAACTTGCGCAACGTTCCTTCGTCGTTGCGAAGCGACTTTGCCAGATTGTCTTCCAGCCACTCCCGGCTCACCGAACGCCCTAAATTGGGGTTGGTGATGTAGAAATTCTCCGGCTTCAGGTAGGCCTTGCTGTCCACCAGCGTCTGGGGAAACTCATAGAGCACACCCAGCGACTTGCGATCTTCAACCACGCCATCACGAACATCGCGGTAGTAGCTCAGTTTTTCCTCAAAGACACCTGCGGGTGGTTCGTCGCTCTGGGTCGACAGCAAGATAACGAAACCTTCATCACGCGATATCTGCCCGCCGGTGGCCTCCATGAGCATGGCATCGGCGTTCGCACGCTTGCCGAAGACCCAAAGCTCATCGATCAGGATCTTGCCAGACTTTTTGCCAGATACCGTGTCGGTGTCGGCGGCCACCACCTTCAACGCTCCGCCGTTCACCCGGTGGGTGATGGTGCGGATATGGTCTTGGACATGCAGCAGCGCGCTGAGCTCCGGATCTGCCCGCACCATGGCGGCGGCAGGTTTGTAGCTGTTTGCCGCAACCTCAATGGTCGGCGCGATGATCAGCAGCTCTTCGTCATGCCGCCAGTTCAGGATCAGCGCCGTCAGCATGATGCCGGCGGCAATCGTCGATTTCGTGTTCTTCTTGCTGATCAGGAGGAAGAACTCACGGATAAGTTGCTTCCCGTGCTCGGCATCGTAGGCGCCGAAGATGGCCGCGACAAACTCGAACACCCATTCATCGCAGCACTCGCCAAAGGTTGGCTGCCCTGGAAGATCGACGACCTTCAGCGCCTTGAATACCTCAAGTGCGGCCTCGGCCTCATCGGGAAACAGCGGCCTGAAGGGAATCAGCGATTGACCGGAGACGATCCGCGCCTCCCAATCCGGGCAGGCTGTAGTCCACTCCATGAATCACCCCTTGTTGTTGACCACCAACTTCGGCGGTGGACGAGAGCCAAAGCGGCCCTTGTTGACCTCACCAGCAGCAACGACCTTCTGCTCTTTCTTGCCCTGGTCGGCGACCTTGCCGTGGATGTAGGGCATCAGGGCCTTGGCAGCGTCAACTCGAAGCCTGGGCTCGGCGGCCTGCTCATTCATAACTGCCACCAGGAAGTCGCGGGGGTCATCGAACTCGGCGAACAGCAGGCCGTCTTCAGCCGTCTCTTCCTCCGGCGGCGAGTTAACTTTTCCCGCAGCTTTAACTTCAGCTGGAGTGGCGCTCTTCGCTCGGGTCTTGCGAGCCAGATAGGTGATGACATCAGGGTCTTTCGCTAGCTTGGAGCCCGCCTGCGACGCGGTTTTCTCGGAATAGCCAGCGGCAACAGCCGCATCTCTTTTTGAGGCGCCCGACTGCAAAGCGTCAGCAAACCGGCGCTTTTTGTCGGTTAAAGCCATGTTTAACTTTTCCGTGAAAGGGGAAAAAAACTACGAATGGGAGGGGACGAGGTTTCCGAGCGCGGAAGATCTGGAACTTTCGACCCTCCCCTCCCTTTGAAGCACGCCAAAGCCCCCGCCCGCACCATTTCGGTGCGACGCCTCGATCAGCCCCGAGGGATCTCGTTCGAGGTCTTGGAAGCGTGGCAGCCTGTCTTGATGCGCTGGCCATCGATCACCTCGAAGTGAACACAGAGCACCTGGCAGTTCTCTTCCACGTCTTCACCACCCATGAAGAGCGGGACCTTGTGGTCCAGCTCGAAACCGCTCGGGTAGTCGACCACTCGCCCGCACACTGCACAGGTCGGATCGCGCAGCCATACCGATAGCCGCCGTGCCTGTAAGCGACGACCAGTGATGCGCCTGTCCGCAACGATCTGCACTTTGGCGATTCGGCTGTCTGCCATCTTGAGCGGTGACTTGATCGTCTTGAGCCTGGCCATCAGCTGGACCGTCGCGGCAGCTTGAACTCGGCGAACCGGTCAGCCAGGTCGGCGATCTTCTTCACGCCCAGAAAGCCGATGAACACGCCAGCTGCGGTGGCGAAGTTCTGGGGTAGACCGAAGTACTCAAGCAGCGGTATCAGGCCAATGGTGATCAGGGTGCAGAGCGATGCTTCAAGCAGCGCCTGCCGTCGCGTACCGCCGCCGTAGATGATCCGTAGTGCGCCGACAACAAACGACAGCGCACCGGCATAGATAGTTGGGGCGTGCTGGCTCAGCCAGGCGAGCACAAGCAGCCAGGTGTCTGGTTTGTCGGGCATGTTTGGCATCTCTATTCCTCCCGAACGGGAGCTGGAATTAGTAAAGGTGACGGCAAGGCATGAGGCTACGACTTGAGCTAGCGTTACATTGGCCTACCAACTCGGAGAAGTAGCAAATGAACAAGGCAAACAGCGCCCTAATGGCAGCTTGCTTGTTAGCAGCTTTTTTTGCGCAGGCAACCGAAACGAATGTCAAAAGTGCCGACATAGACATTGGTGTCAATACTGAAGTCAGAACTCCTGAACCGAAGCCTTCCGTAGATAATTCTGGCGAAGTCGGGGCCGCAGTTGACCGAGCGATGAACGCAGGCCCCATCATTAACCAACCAGTAATCCCAGCGCATAGCTTGCCAGGAAGCGGCGCCATTGATGGCCAGAAGCCTCAGAACGACTGAACATTGAGTTCAGCGCGAACTAACAATCCAGCACGATAGCAAAGCTCAGAAACGAGAAAGCCCGACACAATGGCCGGGCTTCTTGGGTCACTCCTCAACACGCGCAGGAATGACAGGATGGCGATAATTTCTCTCACTCTCTCGCTGATGTCAACAGGCAATTACGCCGCGTCTTTGATCAGCAGACCTTCCGCCTCCAGGATCACCCTGACTTCAGTCAGTGCGTCGCAGATCATTCCGTCCAGCTTCTCCTTGACACCTGCCCTCCAGCGATAACGCGTTGGCTCCGACGTGGCTTCCAGATCCCAAGTGTTCATGTCGTAGAAGCTGTCAGGGAGGATGATTAGATCTTCTGCCAAGGCCTCTGCCTTCTTTCGCTCGGCCTGCCCGGCAGCCAGAGCAGCATTAACCAGGTTGTCACGGCGCCAATCTGATGCATCCAGCGGAATGTCTACCGACACCGAGCGCGGGCCCTTCCGGCGAGCCCCTTTCAGTTTCGGGATAGCCCAGGTCGTTACCGCCTTGTAGATAAACAGCTGTGGCGCCGGGCTGGCAATCAGCGGGACCACAGCAGAGATACCCTGCAGCTTCTTGGCCTTGTTGGTGGCGTACTTGGCATTCAATGCGCTCCAGTGCCGCGGGATCAGCAGGTGATGCAGGCGCGCCGACAGCCAGTAATCTACCTGGGTGCGGTCAAGCCCATGCGACTGGCCACCCAGAGAGGCGAGGCACCCGCCCTCCTCCTCTGCCGACTTGTACAACTTCTGCCACGCCTGCCCCTTCGCCGCACCCTTCTCACCTGCTGCCAGTGCTGCAACTACCGCCCCCGATACGCTGCTATAGATCATGTCCTTCCCCTCAATCCCCGGTGTAGTTATTGCCCCCGGCGCCCAGCCGGTTGCCTTCCTGATACAGCGCCTCCGGCCCAGTGGCCCGAGGGTGCTTCAATTCGTTGATGTGTCGCTGTGCGGCCTGCAGCCTCATGCTGAGCTGGGTCACCAGCTCATCCAGGGCTAGGGCCTCACCAGTTGCGGCCGCTACCCAGCCTGAGGCGTTGCACTGGACGCAGGCCAAGTCGTGAAACACGCCCCTGATCACCGCTTTGCCACGGCAGGCCGGGCACTCAACCAGATCGATTGCCTCCTTGCGGAAGGCCGGTCCGTGGCTCTTTTTCATGCCTTTGAATCCTCGCCTATGGTTTGTCAGTGGAATGGCTGGAACCCGCGTCAATAGCGGCCTCCACTGGAAAACAAGAAACTTCGCGTAATGCCTCGGCAATGGTGTGGATCGAGGAGAAACCACGGCCATCAAGCCACTGGTGCCACTTCTCCAGCGCCTCACGCTTGCCGGTCTCCACCCACGAATGGATGTAGGTCTGCACGTTCCTGCCCATGGCGTGATTGAGCAGCAGCTCTCCGATCAAGAAGTCGATCCCCAGATCCACCCAGGCGGTGCGGGCCACTTTGCGCAGGTCATGACTGGTCCACTCGCCACGACCCAGGCGGGTAAAGATCGCGAAGGCCTGGCTATCGCTCAATGGCTTGCCGGACTTGGCCGGGAACAGGTACAGGCCGCTGTAACCGCTCGCTGCCTGCGCCTGGTGGTAGCGCTTGAGCAGCTGGCAAGCCTGCTCCGTCAGCGGCAGGGTCAGCTCGGTTCGGGTCTTGGTGTTCTTGGCCGGGATATGCCACTGGCGCTCGTCCAGGCTGAAGTCTCGCCAGGCCGCCAGACGGGTCTCGGATACGCGAGTGCCGTGACACAGCATCATCAAGGCCAACATGGCCTCGGCCGGGGACTGAACGAAATGCTCATCCAGTTGGCTCAGCAGCCCTTCTACCTGAACGTCCCGGAGACGAGCTGGCTTGGGCTTGATCTTGGCCTTGGAGAAATCGCTGAAGCGGATGGCGGCCATGCCGTTCGTGGTGATCATGTTCAGGCGAGCGGCCTGCTTGAAGGCCAAGGCCAGCAGGCGAAAGATCAGGCGCAGGTACTCCAGCGAAAGCTCAGCCTGGAGCGGCCACATCAGGCGCGCATCGATCTCAGACTTGCTCACCTCAGCCAAAGGTAGATCGCCCAGGCGAGGAATCAGGTGCTTGGTCATGGCCGAATGCGCGGTGGACTTGCGTTTGTCCGACAGATTGCGGTCCTTGCTCATGCGCTCGTCGAACCACTTCAGCAACTGGCCGGTGGTAAGCCATGTGCCCACAGCTGCATTTGCCCCGGGCTCGCCCACCACCCGAGCGCGAACGGTCGGCAACACGCTCAGCACCGCCTTGGTGTTGAGGTCTGGGTAGTTGGCGATCTTGTTCCATTTGCTGCCATGCACCAGATACCAGGAGCCGCGGGTGCGGTCTTGCTTGTATCGAAAACGGAAGGCCGGCTGCCGGGTGTCGCGAAGGTCGCGAATCTCGCTTTCTGCATGCCGGCGAATCTCGGCATCGGACAAGGTAACGGTCAGTGTCTTGCTCATGCGGCCACCTTGGTCTGCGGCTGCAGCAGGTAAGCGCGAATCGCCTCCAGTGCGTCGATGGCGCCACGGCAGACGATCGCCAGATAGCCCTGGTCGAGCAGCGCCTGAATGTAGGCGTCCTGGCTCGGTGACACGGCGGCGTCGAACGGAGGCTTAGCCTTGAACTCGATGTAGAGGCCGAAGTGACCACCACGCGCCATCGGCAGCACCAAGTCAGGAACACCGGCTTTCACGCCCTGCTCTTTCAGCTTAATCGCCACCAGCTTGTGCCGATGACCACCATTCGGGACGTGGTAGATCAGCTTGGCGGCAGCCGGATAGCGCAGCGCAATCTCGGTCATCAGCGCGGCCTGCTCCAGGCCTTCGCGGTCGATGGACTTGGCGCGGGGCTTCTTCGGGGCGAAAACGCGGGGCTTGGCTTTCAGCATGCGGCAACCACTCCCTCGCTCATCAGCTTGGCCTGGGTGCGCATAACGCCCTCGGCATGGTGCTGGCGGGCTTCGGCGCGGCTGATCAACTGGCTGCGGCCGTCACAGGCGTCGTGGCAGGCGCTGCACGCCCAGGCGCCCTGCAGATCGTTCGGCTTCATGCCGACGCCGCAGGTGCCGGACATTCGGTAGTGGGCCAGCACAGTGGTGTCAGGGTTGCCGTTGCAAACGCCCGGGATGCGCACCTGGCACTCCCGACCGCGCGCGGCCTTGGTCAACTTGGTCTGTCTCATGGGCGGTCGTCCTTGTGGAGGTCAACAACAGTGAAGGTGGCGGGCCACATACGCACACCGTGGATGCGCGCCGACTCCTCGTCGCGGTACAGACCAACGGGCGGATGTGGCTGGCTGGTGAGATCGAGCAGATGCCCGCAGGCGTACAGGGCCCATCGGTATTCAGTCAGGTTGGGAGGCAGCAGCATCGGACTGGTCAAGAGTGAGCCCCCATAGCGGCGCGCAGCTGTTGCAGTGCGGCGCGACCGACATCGAGAGAGCGCGGCACCGCAGGAGCAGCAAGCTCAGCGACCGGCACCGGACCCAGGCTTTCGCCCTTCCAGATCTTCCGGCACTGCACCAGGTAGTGCTTCTCGAAGCAGCTCATCCCGAGATCGCGCGACATCAGCGGCAGACTGTGGAAGCCAGCTGCAGCGGTTGCGTGGTAGACGGCTGGGTGCATCCACTTCGCTGAATCGCGCATCGCTGGATGGCAATTGCGCAGGCCTTGGGCATAGGCCTTCTCGACGCTGGGCAGGCCCAGGCCTTCCGGCGCAAAGCACCAGCTCACGAACACGCCCGGCGCCGGAACGAATGCGGACTTGCTCGCGCTCAGCACACGCATGCCGTGGTCGATTTGCTCCAGACGGGTGATGCCCGAACGCATGAACTCACCAAGCCATTCCAACTTGGCCGCATCCATCACAGCAGGCGTCGGCCAGGACTGCCGCCAAGCACCGCAGGCACCGCGCAACCGAAGAAACAGGTCTTCGATCACCTGGCGGGTAGCCGGATCGATTGGCATTGCACCGGGCTCTGCCGGTGGCTGGTAGGACGGATCGGCCCGGCGGTTGGCCAGCAGCTGGCGAACATTGGTTGCGGTCATACTCGAACTCCCTTTTCGGTCCAGTCGGTCATGGCCTCTTCCTGCCCTGCTGCGGCCTTGGCCTTCTCGCTCTTGAGCCACTTGGCCAGCCGGAAGCACCAGCCGCCGTTGCTGTCGAACACCCGAGGCTTGGCGACGTAGTAACCCAGGAAGCTCTTGAGCGCTTCCTCAGTGAGCGCATCAAGGGTCAGGCCGGCCAGGGTCAGCTGGGTGGCCACCAGGGCTGCCGGTGGATTCCACTCGGCGAACATGGCGAAGCGCTGCAAGTCATCCTGCGCATCCAGCGCCTGGCGATCCTGCTCCTCGATCACGCCAGCCAAATCGCGCGGCTGCTGCTCTTCGGTTCCTTGATGGTTCACTGACGGATTGGGTGCAGCTGCTGCACCCCGTTCTGCGTTTTCCTGCACCCCGTTCTGCGGTGAGCTGCACCCCGTGCGGTTATCTGCACCCCGCTCTTTACGAGGTGCAGCATTTGCACCCCGCTTTAGCTGGAGGTCATAGACCACCGGCCGGCGATCGCGGCGCTCGATATAGGCAGCAGCAATTGCCTGATTGCCTTCAGTGATCCACCCGGCCTTCTCCAGCTCATCCAGTTTCAAGCGCACGGTGCGCTCGGACAGGCCGGTGTCTTCCGAGAGGGTTCCTGCCGACGGGAAAGCTCCACGACCGTCACTCCCTGCATAGTTGGCCAGGCACAGAAGCACATGACGCGCTGCAGGGTTATCCAGGACTGCCTTGGGGATGGCCAAGGCCCAGGTCATAGCTTGAACACTCACAGAGAACCCTCAGCTTGAAGTTCCGCCAATCGACTCAAGCCTTTCGGCGTCACCAAAACGTCAAATGCAGCACGGTCTAAGCCGGTTTCCGGGTCTGGCTTCAGGTCAGTCACTTTGTGCTTCATCAAGCCTGTGGTGATACGAGGCTGAAAGGCGATCCAGCGGCGGGACCCTTTGCGGCGGTATATCCAGCGGTGCCGCTCAAGCCAGTCGAATAACTTCGAGGGGTGCAGTTGCAGGTGCTTGGCGGCGTCGGTGATGCAGATCGCACCACCAGCAGCAGCCAGGCGCTTGATAGCGGCCACCTTCGGCGCCTGGTGGTCGATGACCTGCTGCAGTTTCTGATTCTGTTCGGCCTGCTCGGCAGCCAGGCGCAGGGCTTCGGCGAAGTTGGTCGGCACTTGAAGGTGAGCGACCACCCTGCCCTCCAGCTCCTGCCAACGGTCGATGATCTTGGCGCGCAGCTCGACGCTGTAGCCAGAGACCACAACCATGGTGTCGCGGTAGGAAAGCTGGAACTCGGTGTAGCGCTGGCCGTTCTGCGGGTGGGTATAGGGGGTCTCGTTCGAAGAAACGACACCCTTCTTGATCAGGCCACGAACTGTTTTCAGCACGTTGTCATGGGTGCTGCCTGTCAGCTCGGCAATCTCCCGCGACGACATGACCTGACGCGTCAGATTTGACGTATTGGCAAAAACTGACGTTCTCTCCTTGGTGTTGCCTGCATCGAGTGCGGTGTGCATAATCGACCTCGTTGTGTGCAGTGAAGAAGCCGGGGTGCCTCCCGGCTTTTTTGTGTCTGCGATTTGGGTACTGGATGGATCAGCAGGTGTTTTGGTCATCTACTGGCGCAATGCCAGATGATCGACAATTCGCTTCATCGACCTAAGAGGGCTTGTGGTCGGCCTGAAAGCGGCCTTTGGAAAGCACCTGGATCTGGTACTGGCGCGACTGAGGGACAGACTCCCCCCACATGGTTACCGCGCTGGGCTGGATCCCCAGGGCATCCGCCAGCTTCTTCTTGCTACCGAAAAAATCGGCTACTTCACGCGTTTTCATTGCGCATCCTCGTTCGTGCGTAAGCCAATTTCAGCATGCTTAAGTTTATGCGTCAACGGAGCACGAAGACAACTGCATACTTAAATTCAGTTAACTTAATATCGGTGCCATGGAAAGACATGAGCGAATAGCCAAAGCCATTGCGGCGAGCGGCAAGAAAAAGGGCGAGATCGCGACTGAATGTGGCGTCGCGAACTCAGCTGTTACTCAATGGATCTCAGGCGAAAGTAAAAGCCTAAGACCAGAGAACCTCTACGCCCTGGCGAAGGCGACCGGGTTCCGCGCTGAATGGCTTGCCATCGGGGAAGGGCCTGAAATCGATAGCCCCGAGCCGAGTAATGTTGCTCCGGCAATGCAACCGAAAATGTCCTATCGCTATCCAGTCATAAGCTGGGTCGCTGCAGGTGCCTGGGCTGAGGCTGTGGAGCCCTTCCCGCCTGGATTCTCTGACCGCTATGAGATCTCTGACTACAACTCGAAAGGTGTTGCGTTCTGGCTGGAAGTCAAAGGCGACTCAATGACATCGCCAGTAGGTACCAGCATCACCGAAGGAATGATGATCCTGGTCGATACCGAGGCCGAAGCGATCTCCGGAAAGCTCGTAGTAGCAAAGCTTTCTGATAGCAACGAAGCCACGTTCAAGAAGCTGGTGGAGGATGGTGGACGGCGCTTCCTGAAGCCTTTGAACCCGGCATATCCGGTTGAGATGTGCGCAGAAAATTGTCGCATCGTGGGCGTGGTGGTTCGCGCAATGATGAAGCTCTGAAGCCTGCGCCCTCTCACAAGCCCGGTTAGCCGGGCTTTTTTGTGCCTTATGAAATCTGGTCCCGCGCGAAAAATTTACCTTCCAAGTAACTTTACACACCTACCTCTATTGCAAAGCTCCTTGAAACCGAATAACTGTATGTATATACAGTAAATGGAGTTTTCGTACATGCCACCCCTCGCCTTCTCACAAACGCCTGGCTCTTCCTTTGCGCGCCTAGGCCAGAGAATCCAGCGCCTTATCTGTTCACCTCATGTGCAGAAGGTTCAGATTATTGATGTGTTGCCTGAGCCATCAGAGACCTCCAGCGATTGGGACCGATTGATCGAAGAGCTCGAGGGAACCCACGGAATCCGCGTCGAGCGTTTGCAGTCCGGTGCGATCCGCATAGGTTGGCGCGAGTTCACCGACGCCATTTGAACGTTAGCCCGCCAATGAGCGGGCTTTTTTACGCAGATTAAATTCAGCATTCTGAAATTATTCATTCAGCATGCTTGACTCAATAATTTCAGTTTGCTTAAATTTCTCTCAAGCGATGCCGGATCACCACCGGCCAGCAACAAAGGCAGCGATGGACAGGCCTCAACAGTCCAGAGGGTTGGCAACTGACCCAGGCGTGCAGCGTAAAGCGCCAAGAACAGTTATCCGGCGGACCAGGGTCGCGGTCGGAGAAACAACCAAGGAAGTGCTCCCGACCTGTCGCCAGTAGCGAGGCCGGGACCAACGATTCACTGATGCCGCTTCGATGAGGCGGTATTGGGAATCCACTGGAGGCAACAAAGTGAACAAAGAAGAGATTTACGACGACCAGGTCAGCCCGCTGATGCAGCAGATCATCACCATCTGCAAAGACAACGGCATCGCAATGCAGGCCAGCTTCGACATTACCCACGATGGCGAAGGCCCGAATGGTGAGGACTGCTCCAGCCTGACCTGCACCACTCACCTTCCAGATGGTGAAGGCAAATTCAACGAACGTTTTGCCAAAGCCAACTCGATCATTCGCCAGGGCCACAGCTCACACAGCACTCCGGTGATGCATATCACCACAGAGCGCGCCGACGGCTCCAAAACCCTGACGGCAATCATCTGATTTCACTGGCTGGCCTTCCTACGAGGGCCAGACGGGAAATCAACCGCCCGGAGGGCAAGACGATGAAGCTCTACACCCGACACGATGGACTGCTTGCCCTCAAGAAAGAACGCATCGAAGCATGCAAAGCTGCTGGAGTAACCGTTCTTGGCTTCGGCGAGCATCTGCCGAAGGATGGAATTTTGATAGCTGATTGCCGACCACGCGGTTTCGTTGGTGGCCGCGTCCTTGAGCGCGACCCTGCGGCAACGATGCTGTACGTCGGAGGCGTGTTCAAGCCGGAAAAGACCTATTACTTCGAGAGTTTCAAGCGAGCATTGAAGAAGGCTCAGAAGCTCGCAGCCTGAACAACCAGCGCCACGCCAGCCTGACGTTAACTGCCCGATCACCTGGCCCCCCCCATCACCAGGCTGCATCGGGATGTGATCTGAATGCGCAGGCCGATGCGCAGTAAGCGTCAACGAGTGGCGAATCTGAACATGGGTATCCATCCCCTAACTCGCGCAAATCGCTAAACACTCGTTATGCCGGGCTCGGCGCCGGCCAGATCACACCCCAATGCAGCCCACCGAGGACACTTCATGGAAACGATCACCTGCGGCTCATGGATTGGTCAGCTCGGAAAGGCGCTGGCACCCCGTGAACTTGAAGCACTGTTGTGGGTGGCCCAAGGGCTCACCACCAAAGAAATCGCCCGCCAGATGGCGGTCACTCCAGGCACCGTGGCCAATCGCATCGAGGCCGCGCTTTTCAAACTGGAAGCCGGTCGCCGCATCGAGGCCGTCACCAAGGCCATGCGCCAACAGATCATCAGCCCGCTGTGCATCGCCCTGGCCGGGTTGATGGCTATGCACGCCGTCATGGGCGATGCCGACCCTATGCGCCGCGACCGCCGCGTGCCTGAGCGACGTATTGCCCAGGTCCGAATCATCCGCAAGGCCGAATCGTTCGACCTGCACGCCTGACCCCTGCCCCGAGGACTTCAATATGCATTCAGCTATCCAAGCTCGCCGGGATGGCCTGGCCGATCTGCGCGCTCGCGCCAATCTCTCCACCGCTGACTTTTACGCCAAGATCGGGCGCCCGACGCCGGTGCAGCAGATCCGCTACCAGGTCGTCACTAAGGCCAAGGCCTACCACATAGTGGAACTGTCGACCGGTAAGACCAAAGGCTTTTGCTTCAGCTATCGAGCAGCGGTGAACTTCGCCCAGGCGCTGGAGGCAGCTGCAACGCGCAAGCTGGTTGGGCGGCAATGAGCAAGCGCAAGCCGCACAACATGCGTGCCCGCATGGAGCGGACCTGCAGAGCGCTGGTCAACGCCAACTACGCAGCTGTGGTGAATATAGACCCGAGCGGCCAGCAGGTGCTGATGAACTGGAAGAACTGCAGGCAGATCTGCATGCGCCAGGTCGTCGACGCCGTGTGCGACACCCCCCACCGCTGGACCATCTACCTCAGTGTCATGTGCCAGAAGCCGAACGGCGAGCAGTACTGCAAATCGGTCGAGATCGCACCGCAGGGCAACTACCTAGCTTCGCACCTCACAGACATAATCGAAGCCACCTACACCGACCTGCGGGCTCAGGCCAATACAAACCACCTGGTGGCGGCCGGATGGATCGCCATACCCGCGGACATCACGCTGGATGAAGCGCAGGCCGCGAAGGTCTTTGCGGCCATGGGTGTTTGGAGCAAGCATATAGCGATATAGAGACTCGATTGATTTGTGTTACTTACCTCAAGGCGCCCCTAAACATTAACGGTAAAACGACTTATTGACTTCATGTCTAGGTTTTCAACATTGAATCGCCCCCAATACCGGTGCAATGATCGATACAGTTCGTAGACATATTTATGATAGTCGGCATAAAAATCGGAAAGATCTATTGCACCCGCAGTCCTATCGGTAATTGCATGGGCGGTGAAGTTCCTGACTTTTCTAAACTTCTCTCCGAAATCAGTAGGAATTTCCACGTCATAGTAGGAAATGTCGTTTTCCCACCCTTCTCCTTGCCCGGACTGCAATCGATCAACAAAGCCTCTAAAAACACGAGATGCTTCAGCTTGAAAGAGCTTGTCCTTCTTTACAGATCCGGGTCGCCCAGAGAAACCCTCATCACTACCTTGATCTCGCATGAAACATGCAACTGACAACTCATAAAGATGGTGCAGGAACGAAGTATAGCTACTGAATAGCTGAACTTGCTCAACAGCTGACAGCTCCGACACAATTTGCTTTTGGCCCAACCGCACAAACGCGTCATGGCTGGCTTTCATGAGGAAGCTTTCATGATGAATAGTAGCTATTAGAGCGCTGTCGAGTTCCCCATCTGAGAAGTTCTTCATTGACATCTCCTTAATCCGGTAAATTCCGACCACACGTAATAACCCATCCCAACCCAAATTGCCACTATGCCGCATCCGGCCACGGAGGGCGGCGCATGCATGGAGAAAGCCATGGCGAAGTTCTACTACCAGATCAAGGGTCGTCGCCCGGCAACAAGCGCATATGGCGAGACTGAGTGGGCCTGGCCACCAGTGTTCAGCGGAATGGTCGAGGCGACCGACCGCAAGGCAGCGAAGGCCGCGGTCGAGGATCAATACGAACGCAAGTTCCCATCGCGCGTGCTGCGCAAGGACATGGAAGCGCACGAGTACTTGCTGCACATCCAGCCGATCGACGAGCACGACACCTACCTACTGGGTCGCTTCGAAAACAGACCGTGCAAGGAGTGCGGCACCGTCTTCAAATTGATCGACAAGTACAACGACCCGCACACCGAAACGAAAAGCCACGACTACTGCACCGAGGCGTGCCAGGCGGCCGCTAAGTTCCGTGACCTATCGGAGTTCCGCCTAGCCAGCGAGGGTCGGTCGCCGCCGGTGATCTACCAGGTGCGCCAGAAGTCTACCGAGCGGGTCTATGTCGGTCAGACAACCCAGCCATTCACACTGCGCTGGTGGCAGCACCTCAGCAATCCAACTGGCTGCAAGTTCCACTCAGCGCTGGGCAGCACCGACATCACCGACTGGGAATTCTCCGTGATCGAAGTGATTACCTACCCGGACCACTGCAATAATCGAGCGGCCTACATCAGTCAACGCGAAGGCCACTGGATCGAGGCTCTCTCGGCGGTAGATACAGGATTCAACACTGTTCGCCCTGCCGGCATTGCCGATCAAGCCCAGGTACTCCTGCCGCTTGCAGACCTGGCCTAATCATCTGGCGCTACCAGCCAGTGGCTTCCCCTACCCCCCCGATAAGGCCTCCCCAGCTAGGGCGTCTCAATGAACAATGCCATGGAGCACGTTGGCACGGGAAACAAACGATACTGCCTTAAATGATCTGACTCATTTGTTTGAAGATTTAGCAAGACTCCCTCTACTTTTCACCCCCATCTGGACCCTCTCCGCCAACCGTTGGAAATAGGGAGTTTTTGAAATATCCGAAGAAATAAACATAAGCCGAACGCCATGCGCTTGAAACGGAGCTTTCGCTGTATTGCTCACTTTATCACCGGCATACATAGAAATTTTCAAACCCAGTAGGGAAAATGAGTAAACGGTGTCACCTTCCACCACAGAACAGGTCGGCAGTGACATCATTGCACGCGTGTCAGAATGCTCATTTAAATTAACAAGTATAAAAACATCATCAAGGTCACACATACCGAGTAAAAACAGTCGAAATCTCTCTAGGAGATCTGCATCAACACTTGCTTTGTGAGTTGTTTTGCTTCCCCAATCCCAAACCTGAGCGCGCCAAAAGACACTCACAACAAAGTAAAACACACTAGATACGACCTCAGTAGGAAGCGCTCTGCTGTCATACATAGCAAATTTTTCACCTCTCCCTAAAAATGCCCTGGCAATCAAAATATCAAGCAATGGGAAACTATTTTTAGTTGCCCACAGCGACCCCATTCGCCGCTCGCCATTTTTCGAAAAAAGGTTCTCGCACTCGGAGCAAAGCAATGGTTGTTTGATCTGTTTGTCAGTACTAAAAGCTGATTTTTCATCAAACTGTATCTGGACTGGTGAACTGTTACCTATTGCGCCATTTCCTCGTACATGCACGTATGCAGCGGCAGGTAGCAAGTGACTGTTGATTAGTTTTCCTTTTTCAACTTTGCACAGCGCACAAATCATTTTCAGCCCCACAGCATTAATTATGAAGTGAATATACCGACGAGATCATCTTATGCATACTGCTATCGACCTGTTCGCCGGCCTCGGCGGATGGAGCACAGGCGCACGCGCCGCAGGCGTCCAGGTTCTCTGGGCGGCAAACCACTGGCCTGAGGCCGTGAAATGGCACGCAGCCAACCACAAGGAAACTGAGCACGTCTGCCAAGACCTGCACCAGGCCCGATGGGAGCAGGTACCAAAGCATGATCTGCTTCTGGCCTCGCCGTGCTGTCAGGGTCATTCGAAAGCCCGGGGCAAGGCATCAGGCAACCCGCAACACGATTCGTCGCGCTCAACAGCGTGGGCAGTCGTGTCGGCGCTGGAGTTTCATCGACCAGAAGCGGCACTGGTGGAGAACGTCGAGGAGTTCACCGACTGGGCGCTGTACCCGGCCTGGGTATCGGCTGTGCAGGCTCTCGGTTACCAGGTCTCGCCGCACGTTGTGGACTGCGCCGATCTGGGCGTGCCTCAGCATCGCGTCAGGCTGTTCCTGGTCCTGACCCGCAGCAAAGCACCACTGATGCTTGAGCTGCACCGACACCAGCATGTGCCGGCCGCCAGCTTCCTCGACTTCGACACAGGTAAGTGGACTGCCATCGAGAAACCAGGCCGTGCCCAGGCGACGCTGAATCGCGTGCGCAATGGTCGGGCGCGCTTTGGTGACCGGTTCATAATGCCCTACTACGGCAAAGGCTCGGGCACCACCGGGCGCGACATCAACCGCCCGATCGGCACCATCACGACCCTGGACCGTTGGGCTCTGGTCGATGGCGGCCGCATGCGAATGCTCAGCGCCAACGAGGCCCTGGCTGCGCAGTCATTCCCGGCCGACACCCTCCGCCCGGACAACCACCGGCTAACCATGCACATGGCCGGCAATGCAGTGCCGCCGCTGGCCGGCCAGCGCGTTATTGAGGCTCTGTTAAAAGCGGCCTAGTGCTTCCGGCTCTTGCCGAGTCCAAATGCCCCGCCACCGACAGTGAAGACACTTCGACGCTTTTTCTTCTTCTGCGGCCCCTCGAGCAGGATTTTCAGTCGACGCGCCCTCGCGGCACCAGTGAGGTCGCAAACGCGCTTCCCGGCTGGCCCCATGCATCGCTCCAAATGTTTCTTCAGCGCCTTCGCTGTGAACATGGCTTTGCAGTAGCGGCACACCTGGTCAATCGGCCTTCCTTTCCCATCCACTGAAACTGTCATGGCATCCCTCCGATGAAGCCATGAGCATAACCGCGAGGTATCCCTATGCCCACAGAAAACCGATCCAGCAACACCGAACAGATGGTCAGCGTGCTGGCCAGCAAGCTGAAGAAGATTCATCGCGACCTGGACGCCTGTCAAAAGGTGATCTGGCTTCGCGGCGGGTTCGACCCGGCCTACTGCAAGGACGCCCTGGATTCGCTCAAGGACATCGACGCCCTTCTCGTCCAGCCAGGCGCCCAGCGCCTGGGCGAACCACAGCCATGGATGTGGGCTTTGATGGGGTCGGATGGCAAGCCACACTTCGACGACTTCTGCGTTTCCAGTGAACCGGCACACCTGGAATGCAACGAGGAAGGCGTCACGGTTGTGGCTGTCTACCGCCACCCAGCAATCTCTGACGGAGCCAGCCCCGAGCAGATGACGACCCAAGGCGCCGACGGCTACCGGAACGGGATCAAGGCAGCAGCTGAGCTTGCCGCAGACTATCCAGATCTGGCCCAGGCCATCCGCGCATTGCCGCTGCCGCAGTAGCTTTTGACCCAAGGAGTACATTTGTACTCCACCCCTCTCCCCTCTATTGAATAGCCGCTATATGGCGGCTTTGGAGAAGTCATGCCTGAAGAAATGAAGCTGATCCAACGTGTGACCGTCGAGCGCGATGAAGACGGCTGGTGGGGCCACCCCGACGAGCCGGACTTCGATGAAGACTACGCGGCGTTCAAGGCCTGGCTCGTGCAGCAGGGGCTGGAGCTGAAGCAGTGGCACATGGAGGCGGATATCAGTGACCACCACCCTTATGACGACGGTGAGTGCCATTGCCTCGGGTGGGAGCCTGAAACTCCTGGCCCTGAGTGGTTCCTGCTCGGGATCTTCGATACGGAAGACGGGCCATGCGTGAGCTGGGCGCGCCGCAAAGTAGACGAAGCCTGGTCGGTGAGTGGCGACAACGGATCGTGGGACTACTCGAGCCTGGCCGAACTGCTCCGAGACAACTTCGGCAGCGCGGCGGAAGGTACCAATTTCGGCCCCGGACTGGGTAACGGCCTCAAGGTCGGCGAAGTTGTGCAGACGGGTGTCGTTTGCAAGGCTGACCCTGCCGGATTCCTGCTGGATGCCGACGAGTTGCTCGACCACATGCACGAGGAAGCCGCTGGAAGCGATGCGGGCGAATGGGTCGACAACTACCCAGACATCGACGATGAGGCGAAAGCGGCACTTGAGCAGGCGCTGGAACCTCTGAAGGACTGGGCTCGTAAGTTCTGCCAGCCGAAGTTCTTCACCGTGGAGAAAATCACCGAGCACACCATTACCGAAGAGGACGTGCGCCTGGCCAAGACATACGGCGCACTTCTATGACCCGCCTCGCCCTCTGCCTCCTGCTGCTGGCCGCCCTGGCCGGCTGCCGGGAGCCTGAAAAACCAGCCGCAACCGTCGCAGCTGGCGACTACCAGGTCGACAAGCTTTTCACCGTTGAAGGCTGCACCGTCTACCGCTTTCTCGACAGCGGCGGCAACAAGTACTTCACGAACTGCTCGGGCACTACGGCCTGGAGCGAGGACTGCGGCAAGGGTTGCGACCCTCAAAAAGGGATCCCTGGCGGTGCTCACCACACCGGGCGCCAGCTCTCCCCGCACAAACAAGACAACACCCCTACCCCAGCATTGGCGCCAGTGCGCTGGAATGAAGAGAGGTATTCGCTGTGAATGAGATCGCTCAATGGCTCGGGTATGGCGTGATGGTGTGCGCCGCTGTAGGCGTGCTTGCCGTAATCCTGTTCGTCCTGTCCTATTCGTGCTTCGTAATCGTGAGCAAGTGGGTCAAGGAAATGATGCGCGCCTACGACCTCAATACCCTGCGCAAGACCATGCGCCAGCTGGAGGCGGAAGGGAAGGTAAAGCGCAAGGAGGTATCGCCATGATCCTCCTACCCATCGCCGCCCCGCTCTACATGGCCTGGATGACCTGGAAGGGCCCGAGGATGGTCCCTTCTACATTGTTCTTTTAATCACTTGCTCGCTTGGGTCTTTGACTCCACTGCTTTGTTTGCATACTCAAACATTTGCATTGGTGACATTGCGCCCATCGATACAAGCATTATTAGCACACCAAACAATGCAACCCCACCCGCAAGCCAAACACTTTTTGCTTGTATGTAACTAAGAACAGCACCCCACAAAAACGCCACGCTACCTAAAATAAAGAAAAACGTTTTACCCGAAGGGGATAGCCAATTACAAAAAAGCAATGAAGAAACCGCAAAAAGCAACAAGACTGCCGGCAAAAAATACCAAGCATTATTCATTGGAGCAGATGCTGGTTCAAAATATTTCTTAGGATCCATACCATGGTTTTCCAAGAAACCTTTAATCTCTTCTGGAGTCCCTTCAGCTTGCCCTAGCTTCATGCTCAGCCCCTAAATTTTCGTGGAACTATCCGATTAACATCGGCCTTTGCCGACTCTTCGGTCCACTCACTAGGACTTCCATCCTTAATTATAACTACTCCATTAGACTCCATTATTATATTGGTGCCTTTAAAATCAAATCCATCAAGATTTCCGCCAAATGCGTGCTGACGGATTTTTGAAAGCGCTTTATTTACGGATGACACATCCATTTTATAGACATCTTCATTACCATCATAAGCATCAAACTCAAAAAGCATTACTGCCCCACCTTGCTTTGCAGGGTAAACAACGCATTTAACACCTAGCCCTGGCTTCATGAAGGTAGACAACAACCTTCTGAAGTTATTTATATAGGCCTGCATCGTGCTTCGCTGAACTTTAGTCTCGCTCACAAAGTCTCCCTTTCCTTTCCAATTAATGCCCTACAAACCTTAAGCGTCCCAAGCAAGGCAAACGCCTGCGTCATCATACCGAAACCTGAAAAATTAGGCCCACAAAAGTGGCAAGAGCAACTACCAGAAAACACCCGACCTATTCGGGATGGAGACCACCCAATGGAAACCGAGATCCTTTCAGAGGAAGAACTGGCTGAGCTAACCGGCTACAAGGCCAGGGGCTACCAGCGCCGCTGGCTTGAAGAGCGCCAATGGCACTTTGTCGAAAGTCGCGGTGGACGACCATTGGTTGGCCGGCAGTACGCCCGGATGAAACTGGGTATCACCATTCAAGTGATGCCCGTAGCTCCCCCGCCTCTGCCGGTACCGGCATGGACGCCTGATATTTCTAAGGTTAGGTAATATGCGCCCCCGGAAGAATGAAAACAGGGACTTGCCGCCGGGGATGTACCGGCGCAAGCGCAGCAGTAAAAGCAAGAAAAGCCCGAAAAAAGAGTGGATCAGTTACATCTACCTAGACAAATCAGGCAAGCCAATCCCCCTTGGCACCGACCTGAACCTAGCCAGATTGAAGTGGGCCGAACTGGAAGCCAAGGAGAAGCCGCGCGATCTCCTCCAAATGAAGTCAGTCTTCGATCGATATGAACGAGACATCATCCCCAAGAAAGCGCCACGCACGCAAAAAGACAACCTGGCGGAGCTTCGACAGCTTCGGCCGTTCTTCGACGGCGCCCCCATAGACGCCATCACGCCGTCACTTGTCGCTCAGTACAGAGATGCGCGCTCGGCCCCTGTCCGGGCGAACAGGGAAATCGCTCTCCTATCTCACATCTACAACATGGCGCGCGAGTGGGGCCTATCTACCAAGGAAAACCCGTGCCAGGGTGTACGGAAGAACAAGGAGAAGCCGCGCGACTTCTATGCAAATGATTCGGTCTGGAAAGCCGTATATGCCAAAGCGGTGGATGAATTGAGGGTAGCCATGGATTTGGCGTATCTGACGGGCCAGCGTCCAGCGGACGTACTGGTGATGAGGAAGGACGACATCGAGGACAACGCTCTCGGTGTGACGCAGAAGAAGACCCACAAGAAGCTGCGGATCATGCTTGAAGTAGACGGAGCGGAAAGCGGCCTTGGCGTCCTCATCAAAGAGATCCTGAAGAGAAACGAAGCGCACACGTCACCGTACCTGATCTTGACGGACGGTGGCCAGCGGGTGACCGCGTCGATGCTTCGGCGCCGCTGGGATGATGCTCGGGAGGAGGCGGTGAAGGAAGCGACAGCCTCTGGCGACCAGGCCCTGGCCGGCCGCATCAGTCAGTTCCAGTTCCGCGACATACGCCCCAAAGCTGCATCGGAAATCACTGATGTGGAACACGCCAGCCTGCTGCTTGGACACACTAAAGGCGACATCACTGAACGGGTTTACCGGCGCGTAGGAGCCCTGGCGAAACCCACCAAGTAGCCGAAGTTTTGTCAGCGCTGACAAAATAAACCATTCCCAAGGGTGTTCCCAAGGGTAGTTTTTCCATGCCCCAAAAATGCAAAAAGCCCTGAATAATCAGGGCTTTAGAAGTGGCGGAAGCGTAGAGATTCGAACTCTAGGATAGTTGCCCATCGACGGTTTTCAAGACCGTTGCCTTAAACCACTCGGCCACGCTTCCTCGTATTGCGGGCGCCATAATACCGAAATGAAACAAGCTGTCAAACTCTCTGTGTAGCTGGTTTGCAGACCTCTGTTATGATCTTTGCATCTGAACGTTACAAACCCACAGGAGTGTCGCCATGCGCGAACAGGATTACGCCGTCAATCACGGCCAGCAGGTCGAGCAGCAGGAGGTCAGCCGGGTCCTGCGCAATACGTACGGGCTGCTGGCTATCACCCTCGCCTTCAGTGGCCTCATGGCTTTCGTTGCGCAACAAATGCGTGTCGGCTACCCGAACGTCTTCGTGGTGCTGATCGGCTTCTATGGTCTGTTCTTCCTCACCAACAAGCTGCGTGATTCGGCCTGGGGCCTGGTGTCTACTTTCGCCCTCACCGGTTTCATGGGCTTCATCCTCGGCCCTATCCTCAACCGTTACCTGGGTATGGCCGGTGGCGCTGAGGTGGTCAGCTCGGCGTTCGCCATGACCGCTCTGGTGTTCGGTGGCCTGTCGGCCTATGTGCTGATCACCCGCAAGGACATGAGCTTCCTCGGTGGTTTCATCACCGCCGGCTTCTTCGTCCTGATGGGCGCGGTGCTGGCCAGTCTGTTCTTCCAGATCAGCGGCCTGCAGCTGGCGATCAGCGCCGGTTTCGTGCTGTTCTCGTCGGTCTGCATTCTGTTCCAGACCAGCGCGATCATTCACGGTGGCGAGCGTAACTACATCATGGCCACCATCAGCCTGTATGTATCGATCTACAACCTGTTCGTCAGCCTGCTGCAGCTGTTCGGCCTGATGGGTCGCGATGACTGATCAGGTGGTTGGTAGCTTGTGAGAAAGCCCGCTTCGGCGGGCTTTTTTGTGGGCCATGGTTTCATCGTGGGGCAACCCCGCGCCTACACTTAGCCGGCAATTGCACGTAGAATGCGCTCCTTTTTTCTTCCGGGGCAGCACTCCCATGAGTTCAATCGAGCAAGGACCCGGCGCACCCGCGCAGGCCAATGAACTGGTCCTCGGCCTTGAAGACCGGCCACGGCCGCTGATTGCAATGCTGGCAGCACTGCAGCATCTGCTGGCAGTCATTGTGCCGATCGTGACGCCGGGCCTGCTGATTTGCCAGGCGCTGGGGGTGTCGCCACGGGATACCAACCTGATCGTGTCGATGTCGCTGGTGATCTCCGGGATCGCCACCTTTGTCCAGTGCCGCCGCTTCGGGCCGTTCGGCGCCGGGCTGCTGATTGTCCAGGGCACCAGTTTCAACTTTGTCGGACCGCTGATCGCCGGTGGCGCGTTGATGGTCAAGCAAGGCACGCCGGTTGAAGCGGTGATGGCGGCGATTTTCGGTGTGGTGATTGCCGGCTCCTTCGTTGAAATGGGCATTTCGCGCATTTTGCCGTTCGTGAAGCGCCTGATCACCCCGCTGGTGACCGGTATTGTGGTGTTGATGATCGGCCTGACCTTGATCAAAGTCGGCCTGATCAGCATGGGCGGTGGTTTTGCCGCCATGGGCAACGGCACCTTCGCCAATGGCGAGAACCTGCTGCTCTCGGGCGTGGTGCTGGCCATTATCGTGGTGCTCAACCGTATCCCGGTGGTGTGGATGCGCAGTTGCGCCATCGTCATTGCCTTGGCTGTGGGATACGCCCTGGCTGGCTATCTGGGCCGCCTGGACTTCACCGGCATGCACCAGGCCGAGCTGTTCCAGGTGCCAATGCCGCTGCATTTCGGCCTGGGCTTCTCCTGGGCGCTGTTCATTCCGATGCTGGTGATCTACCTGGTGACCTCGCTGGAAGCCATCGGTGACGTTACCGCCACCAGCAAGGTCTCGCGCCAGCCGGTCGAGGGCCCGCTGTGGATGCAGCGGATCAAGGGCGGTGTACTGGTCAACGGCGCCAACTCGCTGTTGGCCGGAGTGTTCAATACCTTCCCAAGCTCGGTTTTCGCGCAGAACAATGGGGTGATTCAGCTGACCGGTATCGCCAGCCGCCATATCGGTGTGTGGATTGCCGCCATGCTGGTGATCCTTGGCCTGTTCCCGAGTGTTGCCGGGGTGATCCAGGCGGTACCGGAGCCGGTGCTCGGCGGTGCGGCAATGGTGATGTTCGGGGCGGTGGCCGCGTCGGGGATCAATATTCTCGCCAGCATCAGCCTGGATCGCCGCGCGCTGCTGATTATTGCGGTGTCGCTGGCGTTGGGCCTGGGTGTGGCACAGGTGCCAGAGTTCCTTGCGCATATGCCGTCGGCGCTGCGTAATGTGCTGGAGTCGGGTGTGGCTACCGGGGGGATTTGTGCACTGGTGCTGAACTGGTTCTTGCCGGAGCATAAAGAAAAGGCTTGAGTGTGAGGGGACCGCTTTGCGGTCCAATCGCTGGCAAGGCCAGCTCCTACAGGGAGCTCGGCAAAGTTCGAAAAAGCCCGTGGCATGTTGCTGCGGGCTTTTTGCTTTATTATTGGCGCAGTTTTGCTGAATGAGCCTTCCATGAAGTTCGCCATTGCGGTTTTTTCTCCGGCCCACGCGCCCTCCTCGCGCCGCGCTCTGCAATTTGCCCAGGCAGCACTGGCCGGTGGGCATGATATTGTCCGGCTGTTTTTTTATCAGGATGGCGTGCACAGCGCTTCAGCCAACGTGGTTGCGCCACAGGATGAACTGGATGTCGCTGCCAATTGGCGGTCCTTCATCAGCGATCATCAGCTCGATGCGGTCGTATGTATCGCCGCCGCCCTGCGCCGTGGCGTGCTCAACGCTGAAGAAGCCCAACGCTATCAGCGCCCGGCAGTGAATCTGCCTGCGCCCTGGGAACTGTCCGGTCTTGGTCAGCTGCATGAAGGCGCACAAAGCGCCGATCGGCTGATCTGTTTTGGAGGCGATTGAATTGGCCAAGTCTTTGCTGATTATCAGCCGCCAGGCGCCCTGGACCGGCCCTTCTGCCCGTGAAGCACTGGATATCGCCCTGGCCGGTGGCGCCTTTGATCTGCCGCTGGGCATGCTGTTTCTCGACGACGGGGTGTTCCAGCTCGCGCCGGGGCAGCAACCCGCCCAGCTGCAACAGAAGAACCTGGCCGCCAATCTGCAGGCCCTGCCGATGTTTGGCGTCGAAGAACTCTTCGTCGCCAATAGCAGCCTGCAGGAGCGCGGCCTGGCCGTTGAGACCCTGAGCTTGCCGGTGCAAGCGCTGGATGATGCCGCGCTGGCCGTGTTGATCGACCGTTTTGACCAGGTGATTACCCTCTGATGAGCACCTTGCACGTAATTTCCCACTCGCCCTTCGGCGACAATCGCCTGAGCAGCTGCCTGCGCCTGCTTGGCAGCGCAGATGGCCTGCTGCTCTGCGGCGATGCGGTGTATGCCCTGCAGCCCGGCAGCGCGCCGCTGGCCAGCCTGCAAGCAAGCAACCTGCAAGGTCGCTTGTTCGCGCTTGAAGAAGACCTGCAAGCACGCGCCATCGGCACGGACGACAACATTCGGGCCATCGACTACCCGGCCTTTGTTGCGCTGTCGCTGGACTACGACAAGGTCAACAGCTGGCTATGAATACCCTGACTGTAGGCGAACGCAACATCGCCCTGGACAAGGATGGCTATCTGGTCGAACTCAGCGACTGGTCCGACGAAGTCGCCACCGCCCTCGCCGCTCACGAACAACTGGAGCTGACCCCCGAACACTGGGAAGTATTGACGCTATTGCGTGCCTTCTACCAGGAGTTCGAGCTATCGCCGGCAACCCGCCCGCTGATCAAGTACACCGCACTCAAGCTGGGCCCGGAAAAAGGCAACAGCATGCACCTGAACCGCCTGTTTAAAGGCACTCCCGCCAAACTTGCCGCGAAGCTTGCGGGCCTGCCGAAGCCAACCAATTGCATATGACCGATCCTCGCCCGCTGATCACCGAAACCCCGGCCGAACACCCCTTTGCCCAGTTCGTGCGCATTCTTGGTAAAGGCAAGCGCGGCGCCCGCGGCCTGAACCGTGAAGAAGCCCGCGAAGCCATGGGCATGCTGCTCGACGGCAAGGTCGAGGAAACCCAGCTGGGCGCGTTCCTCATGTTGCTACGGCACAAGGAAGAAAGCCCGGAGGAACTGGCCGGTTTCACCGAAGCGCTGCGTGAGCGTCTGCACGCACCGCAGATCGCGGTGGACCTCGACTGGCCGAGCTACGCCGGCAAGAAGCGCCACCTGCCCTGGTACCTGCTTGCCGCCAAGTGCCTGGCCGCCAACGGCGTGCGCATCCTGCTGCACGGCGGCGGTGCCCACACCGCCGGACGCCTGTACACCGAGCAAGTGCTTGAGCTGCTGCAGATCCCGCTGTGCCGTGACTGGAATGCCGTTGCCCTGGCCCTGGACAGCCAGCAGCTAGCATTTATTCCACTGCAGGACTGGGCACCGCGCTTGCAACGGATGATCGACCTGCGCAACACCCTGGGCCTGCGCTCGCCCATTCATTCCCTGGCCCGCGTGCTCAATCCGCTGGGCGCCCGCTGCGGCCTGCAGAGTATCTTCCACCCGGGCTACCAGGCGGTGCATCGTGAAGCCAGCCGGCTGCTCGGCGACACCGCCATCGTGGTCAAGGGCGATGGTGGCGAAATCGAGGTCAACCCGGATACCAGCAGCCACCTGTACGGCACGGCAAATGGCATCGAATGGGATGAAGAATGGCCAGCCCTGGCGGCCCAGCGCCATGTCAAACCGGCGAGCCTTGAGCCTGAGCATCTGTTGACGGTTTGGCGCGGCGAAGCCCGCGACAGCTACGGTGAGCTCGCCGTGGTTGCGACCATGGCCCTGGCCTTGCGCGGGCTGGGTCACAACCGCGATGAAGCCTTTGCACAGGCGCAACGTTATTGGGATCAGCGTCAGGCGTAAGGCAACCCATCAACAAAGTCGATTAAACAGGCGCAGACTTTGCGCTATTCGTTCGAACTCAAGCTCGTACACTGGGCTCTATATTCGAACGAATCGCCAAGGAGCTCAGCATGGGCCTGTTGATCGACGGACGCTGGCATGACCAGTGGTATCAAAGCAGCAAAGACGGCGCATTCCAGCGCGAGAATGCGCAGCGACGCAATCAACTGCCTGCCGCTGAAGCGGGTCGCTATCACCTTTATGTCTCCCTGGCCTGCCCCTGGGCCCACCGGACCCTGATCTTTCGCAAGCTCAAGGGCCTGGAAAGCCTGATCGACGTTTCAGTGGTCAGCTGGCTAATGGGCGAAAACGGCTGGACCTTCGATCAGAGCAAAGGCTCCACCGGCGACAAGCTCGATCACCTGGACTTTCTCCATCAGCGCTATACCCGCGACGATCCGCACTACAGTGGCCGGGTCACGGTGCCGGTGCTCTGGGACAAGCAGGAGCAACGCATCGTCAACAACGAGTCGGCGGAGATCATCCGTATTTTCAACCATGCTTTCGACGACTTGACCGGCAACCGCCTCGACCTCTATCCCGAGCCGCTACAGGCCGAAATTGATGCGCTGAACGAGCGGATCTACCCGGCAATCAACAATGGCGTGTACCGCGCAGGCTTTGCCACCTCGCAGCAGGCTTACGAGCAGGCGTTTGATGAAGTGTTTGCCGAGCTGGACTGCCTGGAACAACACCTGGGCGAGCGCCGCTATCTGGCCGGGGAATACCTGACCGAGGCTGACTGGCGGTTGTTCACTACGCTGATTCGGTTCGATGCGGTGTACCACGGGCACTTCAAGTGCAACTTGCGGCGCCTGGCTGACTACCCGAATCTGTCGAACTGGCTAAGGGAGTTGTATCAGTGGCCGGGGGTGGCCGAGACGGTGAATTTCGAGCATATCCAGAAGCATTACTACATGAGCCACAAGACCATCAATCCGAACGGGATTGTGCCTAAAGGGCCGTTGCAGGATTTTTCTGCGGCGCATGATAGGGAGAAGTTGCCAGGGAAAGGGATCTGGAACAAGGCTGGCAATTGAGGTAGTGGTTGCTGGCCTCATCGCCGGCAATGCCGGCTCCCACAAGGGTCGATGTGATGCACAACCTCTGTGGGAGCCGGCCTTGCCGGCGATGCTTTTTTAGCCTTGAGAGCCTTCGAACCAGGCCAGCTTTTCGCGCAACTGAACCACTTCGCCGACAATCACCAGCGTCGGTGCATGCACTTCATGCTCAGCCACCAGTGCTGGCAAATCGGCCAATGTCCCGGTAAATACCCGCTGGTTCGGCGTGGTGCCCTGCTGGACCAACGCTGCCGGTGTATCAGCAGCACGACCATGGCGAATCAGTTCGGCACAGATGGTCGGCAAGCCAACCAGCCCCATGTAGAACACCAGGGTTTGCGCTGGTGCCACCAGATCATTCCACGGCAAGTTGCTGGTGCCATCCTTGAGGTGGCCAGTGACAAAGCGCACCGACTGGGCGTAATCACGATGCGTCAGCGGAATCCCGGCATACGCCGAACAACCACTGGCTGCGGTAATACCCGGTACCACCTGGAACGGAATGCCCTGCTCGGCCAGTTCCTCGATCTCTTCACCACCACGGCCGAAGATGAACGGGTCACCGCCCTTGAGACGCAACACCCGTTTACCCTGACGCGCCAGGGTAACCAGTAGCTGATTGATCTGATCCTGCGGCACGGCATGGTCAGCACGACGCTTGCCGACATAAATGCGCTCGGCATCACGGCGGCACAATTCGATGATCGCCGGGGCGACCAGACGGTCATAGAGCACCACATCGGCTTGCTGCATCAAGCGCAAGGCACGGAAGGTCAACAGATCCGGATCACCCGGACCCGCGCCAACCAGATACACCTCGCCCGGTGCCTGATAGCTGGCACCGTCGATCTTCGCCTGCAGCAAACGCTCGGCCTCAGCGCCCTGGCCGGCCAGTTGCCGCTCGGCGATCGGGCCCTGGAACACATCCTCCCAGAAACCACGACGCTGATTGACGTCTGGATAGAGTGCCTTGACCTTGTCACGAAAGCGCGCGCCCAGCCCGGCCAGTTCGCCATAAGCAGCCGGAATCCAGGTTTCCAGCTTGGCCCGGATCAAGCGTGCCAGCACCGGCGCATCGCCACCGCTGGACACCGCAACCACTAAAGGCGAACGGTCGACGATGGCCGGGAAGATCACCGAACACAGCGCCGGCGCATCGACCACATTGACCGGTACGCAGCGCTGGTGGGCATCCGCCGAGACCTGGGCGTTGAGCGCCTGGTCATCTGTCGCCGCGATGATCAGTTGGCAACCGTCAAGGTCGCCCGACTGATAACCACGGCTGAGGATTTCACCACCGCTGTGCCGGACAAGCTCGGCCAGTTGCGCTTCGATCTCGGGCGCGACCACCCGCAACACTGCCCCGGCATCGGCCAGCAGACGCGATTTGCGCAAGGCAATTTCGCCCCCACCGACAACCAGCACACGGCTGCCGCGCAGTTTGTGGAACAGCGGCAGAAACTCCATTTAGGCGATGACCTCCAGGCCACCCATGTACGGCTTGAGCACTTCCGGTACGCGGATCGAACCGTCGGCCTGCTGGTAGTTTTCCACTACCGCTACCAGGGTACGACCTACCGCCAGACCCGAACCGTTGAGGGTGTGGACCAGCTCCGGCTTGCCGGTTTCCGGGTTGCGCCAGCGCGCCTGCATACGGCGCGCCTGGAAGTCGCCACAGTTGGAGCACGAGGAGATTTCACGGTACTTGTCCTGGCTCGGCACCCAGACTTCCAGGTCGTAGGTCTTGACCGCACTGAAGCCCATGTCGCCGGTACACAGCGCCAACACGCGGTATGGCAACTCCAGCGCCTGCAACACGCGCTCGGCGTTGGCAGTCAGACCCTCCAGGGCTTCCATGGACTTGCTCGGCTCGACGATCTGCACCATCTCGACCTTGTCGAACTGGTGTTGACGGATCATGCCGCGGGTATCACGACCCGAAGCACCGGCTTCACTGCGGAAGCACGGAGTGTGAGCGACGAACTTGACCGGCAGTTGCTTGGCATCGAGGATCTCGCCGGCAACGATATTGGTCAGCGACACTTCGGCCGTCGGGATCAGGTAGAAGTCGGCCTCGCCGTCACGGCTGATCTTGAACAGGTCTTCCTCGAACTTCGGCAACTGGCCGGTGCCTTGCAGCGCCGGGGCTTGTACCAGGTACGGGGTGTAGGCCTCTTCGTAGCCGTGCTCGCTGGTATGCAGGTTGATCATGAACTGCGCCAGGGCGCGGTGCAGACGAGCGATCGGGCCACGCAGCAGGGCGAAACGGGCGCCCGACAGTTTGGCTGCGGTTTCAAAATCCAGGCCACCGCTCAACTCGCCCAGGGCCACGTGGTCCTTGATCTCGAAGTCGAAGGTGCGCGGGGTGCCCCAGCGGCGGACTTCAACGTTGTGATCTTCATCGGCACCGACCGGCACGCTTTCGTCCGGCAGGTTAGGGATTTCCAGCAGAATCGCGTCCAGCTCGGCCTGAATGCCGTCCAGCTCGAGCTTGCCGCTGGCCAGTTCGTTGGCCATGCGCTCGACGTCAGCCATCAGCGGAGCGATATCTTCGCCGCGGGCCTTGGCCTGGCCGATGGATTTGGAACGGGCGTTACGCTCGGCCTGCAGTTGTTCGGTACGGGTCTGCACCACCTTGCGGCGTTCTTCCAGTGCCTCGATGCGCGCGACATCCAGGCTGAAGCCACGGGAGGCCAGGCGGTCCGCCACTTCCTGAAGTTGGCCGCGTAACAGTTTGGAATCGAGCATGTCGTTCTCTCGTTGGTTCAGAATTTGGTCAAAGACAGGCCGGCCCAGGTTGCGAGCAGCCCGCCAAATACGCTGATCCCGGCATAACCGAAGGCCAGCGGCGCCTGCCCGCTTTCGAGCAGGCGCACGGTATCCAGTGAAAAGGATGAAAATGTCGTCAGACCGCCGAGAAACCCGACGATCAGGCCCGCGCGCAGCTCGACCGGCACCAGCGGGCGATGCAGAAACAGCCCGTAGAGCAAGCCGATCAGCAGGCAGCCAATCAGATTGACCGCCAGCGTACCGAGATAGAAGTGGCGTGGCCAGTGGGCATTGACCCAATTGGCCGTGGCAAAACGCAACAGGGTTCCGGCAATGCCGCCAGCACTGACGGCGGCGATCACGGCAATCATGGTTTTCTCCGTTGCCGCGGGCTCTTGCGATCGAGCTCAGCCAGGTGTTTCAGTTTCTCGCCGATCTTCAGCTCCAGGCCACGCGGTACCGGTTGGTAGTAATGGCGCGGCTCAAGGTTGTCAGGGAAATAGTCTTCGCCGGCTGCGTAGGCATCTGGCTCGTCATGGGCGTAACGGTATTCGTCGCCATAGCCCAGTTGCTTCATCAGCTTGGTCGGCGCATTGCGCAAGTGTAGCGGCACTTCCAGCGAACCATGCTCGCCAGCTTCACGCAGGGCGGTTTTGAAGCCCATGTACACGGCATTGCTCTTTGGCGCACAGGCCAGATAGGTGATGGCCTGGGCAACAGCCAGTTCGCCTTCAGGGCTGCCCAGGCGCTCCTGTACATCCCAGGCCGCCAGGCACAGGCTCAAAGCGCGGGGGTCGGCGTTGCCGATGTCTTCGCTGGCCATGCGCACCACGCGCCGGGCGATGTACAGCGGATCGCAGCCACCATCAAGCATGCGCGCGAACCAGTACAGTGCGCCGTCGGGGTTGGAGCCGCGCACCGACTTGTGCAGCGCCGATATCTGGTCGTAAAAGGCTTCACCGCCCTTGTCGAAGCGCCGACGGCTATCGCCGAGCAGACTTTGCAGCAGCTCGACGCCGATTTCGCTGCCGTCTTCGGCGAGGTCCGAGGCGTTCTCAAGGAAGTTGAGCATGCGCCGGCCATCGCCATCGGCGGCGGCCATGAGCATCTGGAAGGCTTCATCGCCGACGCGCAACTGGCGCTTGCCCAGGCCACGTTCTTCCGTCAGAGCGCGATTGACCAGCTTGCGCAGCGCGGCCTCGTCAAGACTTTTGAGCACATAAACCCGCGCTCGCGAAAGCAGCGCATTGTTCAGCTCGAACGAAGGGTTCTCGGTAGTGGCACCGATGAAGATCAGCGTGCCGTCTTCCACATACGGCAGGAAAGCATCCTGCTGGGACTTGTTGAAGCGATGCACTTCATCAACGAACAGTATCGTGCGGCGCCCGTACTGCCCGGCCTGCTGCTTGGCGATGTCCACCGCATGACGGATTTCCTTGACCCCGGCGAGCACCGCCGAAACCGTCTCGAAATGGGCATCACAGAACTGCGCCAGCAGCCGCGCCAGAGTGGTCTTGCCGACCCCGGGCGGGCCCCAGAAGATCATCGAGTGCAGCGCGCCCTGCTCCAGTGCCTCACGCAGCGGTTTACCGCGGGCCAGCAGGTGTTCCTGGCCGACGTACTCGTCCAGGTTGGCCGGGCGCAAGCGCGCGGCCAGGGGCTGGGCTACGGGGTCACTACGAAACAGATCCATGGGCGGCGCTACTACCTCTTACTCGGAGATGACATCCGCGCCTTTGGGGATGTCGAACTTGAACTTGCTCGCCGGGATCGCCTGGTTGGCTTTAACCCCGGTGAACAGAATGTTAGTACGCTGACCGACGCTGTCGATCAGTTGCATGTCATTGACCAGGCCTTTGCGGAACGAAAGACGCAAGGAGTCGAACAGCGTGTCTTTGGTTTTCGGCTTGAGGGTGAAATCCATGACGTCACCTTGTTCCTTGGAGGTGATATCGAAGCTCTGGCTGATCTTCGATACGTCACCGGACAGCAGCAAAGCCGGGGTTTCGGTCAGGCGCTGATCAAGTTTCTTGATGGTCGCCTGCTCCAGATCCGGGTCCCACAGAGTAACGGTCTTGCCATCCGAGACCACCACCTGCTCCTGCGGTGCATCGGTATGCCAGTAGAACAAGCCAGGGCGCTGTACCGACATCTGCCCCGCCGTTTCCTGCAGGCTGGTGCCGCTGGCATCCAGGGTCAGCTGGGAGAAGCGGGCCTCGATGGTTCTGGACTTCTCCAGCAACTGGGTCAGGCGCGCCACGTCCTGCTCACCGGCGAATACCGAAGCGCTGGACAAGGCCAAAGCGGAAACCAACATCATGCGAATCAGGCGCATGGCAATCCTCGTTGCAGTATGGATGGGCCTGTGGCCGGTCGCTGGCCACAGACTGGAAGGTTCTTCAGTCGCGGGACGGCCCGGGGGCAATCACTTCGCGCGAGCCGTTGGTGTTCATCGCGGTGACCACGCCGGCCATTTCCATCGCCTCGATCATCCGCGCGGCGCGGTTGTAGCCGATCTTCAGCTTGCGCTGTACGGCGGAGATGGAGGCGCGGCGGCTTTCCAGGACGAATTGCACGGCTTCATCGTACAGCGCGTCGGTTTCGGCATCATCGTCGCCGCCACCGCCACCACCACCGTCGAAACCGCTACCGGCTTCTTCGACGCCACTGAGGATGTCCTCGTTGTAGTCCGGAGCACCGCGCAGTTTCCACGCCTCGACTACCCGATGGACTTCATCGTCGGACACGAAAGCGCCATGCACACGAATCGGCAGGCTGGTGCCCGGCGGCATGTAGAGCATGTCACCGTGGCCGAGCAGTTGCTCAGCGCCGCCCTGATCGATGATGGTCCGCGAGTCGATCTTGCTCGAAACCTGGAAGGCCATACGGGTCGGAATGTTGGCCTTGATCAGACCGGTAATCACGTCCACCGAAGGCCGCTGGGTCGCGAGAATCAGGTGGATACCGGCGGCACGGGCCTTCTGGGCGATACGCGCGATCAGCTCTTCGACCTTCTTGCCGACAATCATCATCATGTCGGCGAATTCGTCGACCACCACGACGATGGTCGGCAGGGTTTTCAGCAGCGGCGGCACGTCGTCCATGCTTTCGCGCTTGAACATCGGGTCGTAGATCGGCTCACCGGCCTCTTCGGCGTCTTTGACCTTGCGGTTGAAGCCCGCCAGGTTACGCACGCCCATGGCCGCCATCAGCTTGTAGCGCCGCTCCATCTCGGCAACGCTCCAGCGCAGGGCGTTGGCCGCGTCTTTCATGTCGGTGACCACAGGGCAAAGCAGGTGCGGGATGCCTTCATAGATCGACAATTCGAGCATTTTCGGGTCGATCATGATCAGCTTGGCGTCTTCCGGCCCGGACTTGAACAGGATCGACAGGATCATCGCGTTGACCCCCACCGACTTACCGGAACCGGTGGTACCGGCTACCAGCAAGTGCGGCATCTTGGCCAGGTCAGTGATCACCGGCTTGCCGCCGATGTCGTGCCCAAGGGCCATGGTGACTGGCGATTTGGCTTCGTCGTATTGCGGCGACGACAGCACTTCGGAAAAGCGCACAATCTGCCGGTCTTCGTTGGGAATCTCGATGCCGACGGTGGTCTTGCCGGGAATCACTTCAACCACACGCACGCTGGTCACCGCCAGGGAACGGGCGAGGTCTTTCGCCAGGTTGGCGATACGGCTGACCTTGACGCCAGCGGCCGGCTGGATTTCGTAACGGGTGATCACCGGCCCTGGATGGATGGAGTCCACCGAGACCTCAACGCCGAATTCCTTGAGTTTGATTTCCAGCAGGTTGCCGACACTGGCCAGGGATTCGGGCGAGTAATTGACCTGCTTTTTCTCGGCAGGATCAAGAATGGAGATCGGCGGCAAGGTGCCTTCGACGGCGCTGTCGACGAACAGTGGCGCCTGCTTTTCCTTCTGCACGCGCTTGCTCGGCTCCGGCACCTTGGCCGGCGCCGGCATGATCACTGGCGCAGGCGGCTGCACACGCTCGGCGACAGGTTTGCTCGGGACAGGTTCACGCTCAGTAATGCGTTCCTTGGCCTTGACCTGCTCGCGGCGATCCGGCACTACCGGGGCCACTACGTCATACTCATCGTCAACTTCACGCAACTGCGCTACCAGGCGCTTACGCTCGTTGCGCGCCGCCCACCAGCGGTTGGCGGCGCCCTGGAACAGTTCAAACAGGTCGAGGGTGATCTTGCCGGTCACGTCCATGACCTTGAACCAGGACAGGTCGGTAAACACGGTCAGACCGAACAGGAACAAGGCAATGAACATCAGGGTGCTGCCCTGCACGTTCAACGCGTTCTTGGCCAGGTCGCCAAGGCTTTCGCCCAGCGCGCCACCGGCCGAAGCCGGCAGGCTGGCGGCCGAATGAAAGTGAATGTGCGCCAGCGCCGCGCCCGAAAGCACCAGGAACACCAGGCCGATCAGGCGCCAGGAGAACAACCAGCCACTCCACTGCCAGGGCTGGTGACGCTCGCGAAAGATCTGCCAGGTCTTGATCGCCAGCAATAGCGGGAAGATATAGGCGAAGTAGCCCAACACCATGAACAGGACATCGGCAAAGTAAGCACCCGCACGTCCGGCGGCATTCTGCACCTGCTCGACATTGCTGGTATGGCTGAAGCCCGGGTCGGCCTGGTCGTAGGTCAGCAGCGCCATCCACAGGTACAGGCACAGCGCCCCCATGGCAATCAGCGCGCCTTCCTTGAGGCGATAATGCAATTGCTGGCGCCACTGCGGCACAGGCAAGGGATTCGATGTTGCGGTGGATTTCTTCAAAACGCGTCTATTCCTGCGCTCAATGCGCGTCCAACAGTGATTGACCTATGTGAACAGTCAACAAACCACTACTTTTAACATTACTGCCCGCCTACCGCCATGGCGGCACGCCAGAAACACGCGTAAACGGGGGCCAATTTCCTATATCGCAATTTGAGCACGCATTTTCTTTTGTGACAAAGGCTTATGCGGTGTTTTTATGCAAGTGTGACAACAAAGGCCCATGCAAGTTGCGAAGGCTCCGGAATGGAGCGATGCTGGGCGCCCTCCCCTCCTGCGCCATTGAACGACGATGCTGACCTGGTTGAGCCGCGACTCCCTGACCTTCCCTGCGCTGGATAAAGCCCTGCGCGATCCCAACGGCCTGCTGGCCGCTGGCGGCGACCTTAGCGCCGAGCGCCTGGTGCAAGCCTACCGCCACGGTTGCTTCCCCTGGTACCAGGACGGCCAGCCGATCCTCTGGTGGTCGCCCGACCCGCGCACAGTGCTGTTTCCCGACGAATTGCACGTATCGCGCTCACTGCGCAAGTTCATCCGCCAGGGCCATTACCAGGTCAGTTTCGACCAGGATTTTGCCGCCGTGATCAAAGCCTGTGCGGCGCCCCGCAACTACGCCGATGGCACCTGGATCACCGACAGCATGCAGGCGGCCTACCTCAAACTGCATCAGCAGGGCTTCGCCCATTCGGTTGAAGTACGTCAGAACGGCGAGCTGGTGGGCGGCCTGTATGGCCTGGCCATGGGCCGACTGTTTTTCGGCGAGTCGATGTTCAGCCGCGCCGACAACGCCTCCAAGGTAGGTTTCGTGACCCTGGTCGAGCACCTGCAGCAGGCCGGTTTTGTCCTGATCGACTGCCAGATGCCGACCGACCACTTGCATAGTCTGGGCGCCAGGGCCATTGCCCGGGCGACCTTCGCCGACTACCTGCAGCGCTACCTGGACCAACCCAGCAGCGCCAGCTGGGTTTGCTAGGCGAGTTTTTCCAGCTGGCTTACACTTAAATCTAAAGCACCTCCCGAGGGGTTGATCATGACAGAGCTGGCGCGGTTGAAGTTTTATGCCACTCAACCCCATTCCTGCAGTTACCTGCCAGACGAACAGGCCACCACGCTGTTTCTCGACCCGAGCCAGCCAATGGATGTGAACGTCTACGCAGACCTGTCGGAAATGGGCTTCCGGCGTAGCGGCGACCACCTGTATCGCCCGCACTGCCAGAACTGCAACGCCTGCGTGCCGGCGCGGATTCCGGCTGCGCGCTTTCTACCCAACCGTCAGCAGAAACGCATCCTCAAGCGCAATGCCGACTTGACCGTCAGCGCCGCACGCCCGGCGTTCAAGGAGGAGTACTTCGAGCTGTACCGGCGCTACATCGAACAACGCCATGCTGACGGTGACATGTACCCGCCCAGCCGCGATCAATTTGCCACCTTCCTGGTCCGCGACCTGCCGTTTTCCCGCTTCTACGAGTTCCGCCTCAACGGCCGCCTGGTCGCCGTAGCGGTCACCGACCTGTTGCCCAATGGCCTGTCGGCGGTCTACACCTTCTACGACCCCGACGAAGAGCGCCGCAGCCTGGGGCGCTTCGCCATCCTCTGGCAGATCACCGAAGCCCTGCGCCAGGGTCTGGATGCGGTCTACCTCGGTTACTGGATCAAAAACTGCAAAAAGATGAACTACAAAACCCAGTACCGCCCCATTGAGCTATTGATCAATCAGCGCTGGGTAACCCTGAACTGAAATCATTGGCTTAAAATCCAGTTTTCGGGCACAATGCACGCCACTTTTTTTGCCTGGCGCAGTTGTGCACCGGGCCATTAACTGGACACCGAGGGCTTTACTGCATGTCGAAAGAAGACAGCTTCGAAATGGAAGGCACTGTCGTCGACACCCTGCCCAACACCATGTTCCGTGTGGAGTTGGAAAATGGGCACGTCGTTACCGCGCATATCTCCGGAAAAATGCGCAAGAACTACATTCGTATTCTGACCGGTGACAAGGTCCGCGTCGAACTGACGCCTTACGACCTGAGCAAGGGGCGCATCACCTACCGCGCCCGCTAAGCGACACCAACAAAAACGCCCGGCTATATGCCGGGCGTTTTTGTTGGTCTTCGAAAAGCATCGCCGGCAAGGCCAGCTCCCACAGGCTGGGCATACCCCCTACCTGTGGGAGCCGACCTTGCCGGCGATTAGCCGTTATGCCATCTCAGCCGTGGTCTCGAACTCGAACACCAGCTCGCCATCGCGAATGTCGATGTGCACCACACCGCCGTGCTCGGCCAGCTCTCCGAACAGGATCTCTTCGGCCAATGGCCGTTTGATCTTGTCCTGGATCAGCCGTGCCATTGGCCGTGCGCCCATCTGCGCATCGTAACCACCGGCAGCCAGCCAGCTGCGCGCCGCATCGCTCACCTCCAGCAGCACGCGCTTGTCTTCCAGTTGCGCCTGCAGCTCGATGAGGAACTTGTCCACCACACTCTTGATCGTCTCGTGACTGAGGCGGCCAAACTGGATGATGGTGTCCAGACGGTTGCGGAACTCTGGCGTGAAGCTCTTCTTGATCACTTCCATGGCGTCGGAGGAGTGATCTTGCTGAGTGAAGCCGATCGAGGCTCGTGCAGCGGTTTCAGCACCGGCGTTGGTGGTCATGATCACGATGACGTTGCGGAAGTCCGCTTTGCGCCCGTTGTTGTCGGTCAGGGTACCGTGGTCCATCACCTGCAGCAGCAGGTTGAAGACTTCAGGATGGGCCTTCTCGATTTCATCGAGCAGCAATACGCAATGCGGCTGCTTGGTGATCGCTTCAGTGAGCAGACCACCCTGATCGAAACCGACGTAACCCGGAGGCGCACCGATCAACCGCGATACGGTATGCCGCTCCATGTACTCGGACATGTCGAAACGCACCAGCTCGACGCCCAAGGCCTTGGCCAACTGACGCGCCGCCTCGGTTTTACCGACACCGGTAGGGCCGGCGAACAGGAACGAGCCCACTGGTTTGTCCGGCGACTTCAAGCCGGCGCGCGACAGTTTGATCGCGGTCGCCAGCGAATCGATCGCTGCATCCTGGCCGAACACGGTCAGTTTCAGATCACGCTCAAGGTTACGCAGCAGCTCTTTGTCGGAACTGGTGACGTGCTTAGGCGGAATCCGCGCGATTTTCGCGACGATGTCCTCGACTTGTGGCACATCGATACGCTTGACGCGCATCTCCACCGGTTGCAGGCGCTGATAAGCGCCGGCCTCGTCGATCACATCGATGGCCTTGTCGGGCATGTGCCGATCATTGATGTAACGGGCCGCCAGCTCGGCAGCGGCGCGCAAGGCTTCATCACTGTATTCGATATTGTGATGAGACTCGAAACGCCCCTTGAGGCCACGCAGAATGCCCACGGTGTCTTCCACCGATGGCTCGCTGACATCAACCTTCTGGAAGCGCCGCGCCAGGGCGCGATCCTTCTCGAAGATCCCGCGAAACTCCTGGAAGGTGGTCGAACCGATGCAACGGATATCACCCGAAGACAACAACGGCTTGAGCAGATTGGAGGCATCCATGACGCCACCGGAAGCTGCACCCGCGCCGATAATGGTGTGAATTTCGTCGATAAACAGGATTGCCTGCGGCCGTTTGCGCAACTCGTTGAGCAGCGCCTTGAAGCGCTTCTCGAAGTCACCGCGGTACTTGGTACCGGCCAGCAAAGCCCCCAGATCCAGGGAATAGACCACGCTTTGCGCCAACAGATCGGGTACCTGGCCGTCGACGATACGCTTGGCCAGGCCTTCGGCGATGGCCGTCTTGCCGACGCCGGCCTCACCGACCAGCAGCGGGTTGTTCTTGCGCCGACGGGCAAGGATCTGCGCTACGCGCTCGACCTCAAGCTCGCGACCGACCAGCGGGTCGATGCGCCCTTGACGGGCTTGCTCGTTGAGGTTGCTGGCATAGGCATCCAGTGGATTGCCCGACGATGAAGTCTCGCCGCCGTCCTCGTCCTGCATATCCTGCTCGCCCTCGGAGTGCTCACCATGGCCCGGCACCTTGGAGATGCCATGGGCGATGTAATTGACCACGTCGATACGCGCCACGCTCTGCTGCTTGAGCAGGAATACAGCCTGGCTTTCCTGTTCGCTGAAAATCGCTACCAGCACATTGGCACCGGTGACTTCACGCTTGCCCGAGCTCTGGACATGAAAGACTGCGCGCTGCAACACCCGCTGGAAGCCCAGGGTTGGCTGGGTTTCGCGATCCTCGTCATGCACGGGAATCAACGGCGTGGTGGAGTCAATGAACTCCTGCAGGTCGTGTTTGAGTTTGTCGAGGTTCGCGCCGCAGGCGCGCAGAACGGTCGCGGCGGCCTCATTATCCAATAGTGCCAGCAGCAGGTGCTCGACGGTCATGAACTCATGACGTTTCGAGCGCGCCTCCTTGAAGGCCAGATTGAGGGTGACTTCGAGCTCGCGGTTTAACATAGCTTCACCTCATACCCAAGTGGCCGGCGATTAACCGTCCTTCTCGATTTCACAGAGTAGCGGATGCTGGCTTTCCCTTGCGTATTGGTTGACCTGCATGGCCTTGGTCTCGGCGATGTCACGGGTAAACAATCCGCATACTGCCCGTCCTTCTGTATGGACGGCCAGCATGACCTTGGTCGCCAGCTCGCGATTCAGGTTAAAAAACACCTCGAGCACTTCGACGACGAAATCCATCGGTGTGTAGTCATCGTTGAACAAAACCACCTTGTACATGGGTGGCGCCTGCAGGGCCGGTTTGGCCTCCTGTACCGCCAGGCCAGAACCATCGTCCTCATGCGATTGCGGGCGATCCTGATTGAATGTTAGTCGAATCTGGCTATGTGCATGCATGGAAAGAATTTCATCATTTCGACAGGTTGGATTATGGATTGACCGCACAGGTGACGCGCAACTGCCGCCACCTCACCTTGACTATCGGCAAAACGGTGTTACAACCAATAAGAACCCACCGTGGTCGATAAAGATCCGCGCAGTCAACCAGAATTTTCGCAGGTTCATATGCGGATGGAGTGGATGATACTCCAGTGATGGAGTCCTTTGCAGAGGGATATGAGGATGGCAAGCGGTAAAGTCAAGTGGTTCAACAATGCCAAGGGCTATGGCTTCATCAATGAAGACGGGAAAACAGAGGATCTGTTTGCACACTACTCGGCCATTCAGATGGACGGCTATAAAACATTGAAAGCCGGTCAACCCGTCAAGTTCGAGATTATCCAGGGCCCCAAAGGCATGCACGCGGTGAACATCACCAGTGCAACCGTTCAACCCGCTGCCGCCACTACCCCCAACCCCAACCCGGAAGAAACAGTCAAGGCCTGACCCGCCAGACGAAAAAAAACCGGCCAGCCCGCAAGGGCCGGCCGGTTTTTTGTGCTGATTACATGTGTTTGATCAGCGCATCACCAAAACCGGAGCTGCTGACCAGCGTCGCGCCATCCATCAGGCGCTCGAAGTCATAAGTCACGGTTTTAGCCGCGATGGCACCATTGGTACCCTTGATGATCAGGTCAGCCGCCTCGGTCCAGCCCAGGTGGCGCAGCATCATTTCGGCCGAGAGGATTACCGAACCCGGGTTGACCTGGTCTTTGCCGGCGTATTTCGGCGCGGTACCGTGGGTGGCTTCGAACATGGCCACGGTGTCGGACAGGTTGGCGCCCGGCGCAATACCGATACCACCCACTTCTGCCGCCAGGGCATCAGAGAGGTAGTCACCGTTGAGGTTAAGGGTGGCAATCACGTCATATTCGGCCGGACGCAGCAGGATCTGCTGGAGCATGGCGTCAGCGATGGCATCCTTGACGATGACTTCACGGCCGGTTTTCGGGTTTTTGAACTTCATCCATGGGCCGCCGTCGAGCAGCTCGGCGCCGAATTCGTTCTTGGCCACTTCGTAGCCCCAGTCCTTGAAGGCACCTTCGGTGAACTTCATGATGTTGCCCTTGTGCACGATGGTCAGCGACTTGCGGTCGTTGTCCACTACGTACTGCAGCGCCTTGCGCACCAGACGCTGGGTGCCTTCCTTCGATACCGGCTTGATGCCGATGCCGCAATCCTGGTCGAAACGGATCTTGGTGACACCCATTTCTTCTTTCAGGAACTTGATGACCTTGGTCGCCTCAGGCGAACCGGCCTTCCATTCGATACCGGCATAAATGTCTTCGGAGTTTTCGCGGAAGATCACCATGTCGACGTCACCCGGCTTTTTCACCGGGCTCGGCACACCCTGGAACCACACCACCGGACGCAGGCAGACATACAGGTCCAGTTGCTGGCGCAGGGCCACGTTAAGGGAGCGAATACCTCCACCGACCGGGGTGGTCAGCGGACCTTTGATGGAGACGACGTAATCCTTGACCGCATCCAGGGTTTCCTGGGGCAGCCAGGTATCCTGGTCATACACCTGGGTGGCCTTCTCACCGGCGTAGACTTCCATCCAGGAAATCTTGCGCTTGCCCCCATAGGCTTTCTCTACAGCAGCATCGACCACTTTGATCATGACGGGACTGACGTCTACGCCAATGCCGTCGCCTTCGATGAACGGGATGATCGGATTATCAGGAACATTGAGAGAATGGTCCGCATTGACGGTGATTTTGTCGCCGACTGCCGGAACCTTGATTTTCTGGTATCCCATGCTGCACTCCGTTTTTTTTGGTGTGGTACGTCATCTGGATCCCCAGAGCGTACCCCAGATGCACGGCAACGGGAACCATAGCTGCGAATGCACCAAATTGGAGCTCGCGCACCTACATCTTTGGTCTAAAAAAGGCGCTGTTACACGTTGACCTTGATGATTACGAGCAAGGATTTGATATACTCCGCCGGTGACCAAAGGGTCACTGGGGCGAACCGTCATTCAACCCCGACCAGACTGGGCTGTTACCGCAGTTCAGCCGTTTGACACTCGACTGATGCAATCCACCATCACTGCACAGAACCCTCGACCTTCTGCTCATAGATGTGTCTGAGCGAAGCGCCTACCCTGCGCACTTCGAGATTCTGCGCACGCTCAGCAAAACAGAGAGTTAACCCGAATATGCCCACCCGATCCAAGATCATCTACACCTTCACCGACGAAGCCCCTGCCCTCGCCACCTATTCACTGCTCCCCATCGTCGAAGCCTTCACCGCTTGCGCCGACATTGCCGTAGAAACCCGGGACATCTCTCTGGCCGGCCGCATCCTTTCTGCCTTCCCTGAACAGCTCGGCGCCGACAAGCAAGTGGCCGACCACCTGGCAGAACTGGGCCAACTGGCAACCACGCCAGAAGCCAACATCATCAAGCTGCCGAACATCAGCGCCTCGGTACCGCAGCTCAAGGCCGCGATCAAGGAACTGCAAGCCAAGGGCTTCAACGTTCCTGACTACCCTGAAGCCGCCGCCACCGATGCCGAGAAAGAAGCCAAGGCTCGCTACGACCGCATCAAGGGCAGCGCCGTAAACCCGGTTCTGCGCGAAGGCAACTCCGACCGCCGCGCGCCGCTGTCGGTCAAGAACTACGCACGCAAGCACCCGCACAAGATGGGCGCCTGGGCTGCCGACTCCAAGTCTCACGTGGCACACATGAGCCACGGCGACTTCTACGGCAGCGAGAAAGCCGCGCTGATCGAAGCCGATGACAGCCTGCGTATCGAACTGCTGGACAAGAACGGCACCACCACCGTTCTGAAAGAAAAGACCTCGGTCAAAGCCGGCGAGATCATCGACTGCGCAGTATTGAGCACCAAAGCCCTGCGCAAGTTCATCGCCGCCGAAATCGAAGACGCCAAGGCCAAGGGCGTACTGCTGTCGGTACACCTCAAAGCCACCATGATGAAGGTTTCCGACCCGATCATGTTCGGCCAGATCGTCGCCGAGTACTACCAGGACGCGCTGAACAAGCACGCCGCAGTACTGGAAGAGATCGGCTTCAACCTGAACAACGGTATCGGCGACCTGTACGCCCGCATCAAGGCCCTGCCAGCTGAACAGCAGGCGCAGATCGAAGCCGACGTCAAAGCCGTCTACGACGTGCGTCCGGCGCTGGCCATGGTCAACTCCGACAAGGGCATCACCAACCTGCACGTGCCAAGCGACGTCATCGTCGATGCCTCGATGCCGGCGATGATCCGTGACTCGGGCAAGATGTGGAACACCGAAGGTCAGCTGCAAGACACCAAGGCAGTCATCCCGGACCGTTGCTACGCGACCATCTACCAGGCCGTTATCGAAGACTGCAAGCAACACGGCGCCTTCGATCCGACCACCATGGGCAGCGTGCCGAACGTTGGCCTGATGGCGCAGAAAGCCGAAGAGTACGGCTCGCACGACAAGACCTTCCAGGCCAAGGCCGACGGCGTGATCCGTGTAGTTGACGGCAAGGGCAACCTGGTCCTGTCGCAGGAAGTCGAAGCCGGCGACATCTTCCGCATGTGCCAGACCAAAGACGCGCCGATCCAGGACTGGGTCAAACTGGCCGTCAACCGCGCCCGCGCCAGCAACACCCCGGCGCTGTTCTGGCTCGACCCGCAGCGTGCCCACGACGGCGTGCTGATCGAGAAGGTCCAGAAGTACCTGAAAGACCACGACACCGCCGGCCTGGACATCCGCGTCCTGTCGCCTGTCGAGGCGATGAAGGTTTCCCTGCAGCGCATCCGTGCTGGCCAGGACACCATCTCGGTAACCGGTAACGTACTGCGCGACTACCTGACCGACCTGTTCCCGATCATGGAGCTGGGCACCAGCGCCAAGATGCTGTCGATCGTGCCGCTGATGAACAACGGTGGCCTGTTCGAAACCGGCGCCGGCGGCTCGGCACCGAAACACGTACAGCAACTGGTTGAAGAGAACTTCCTGCGCTGGGATTCCCTGGGCGAGTTTCTGGCCCTGGCCGCTTCCCTGGAGCACCTGGGCACTGCCTACGCCAACCCGAAAGCCAAGGTACTGGCGGCAACCCTGGACCAGGCCACCGGCCAGTTCCTGGACACCAACAAGTCCCCTGCGCGCAAGGTTGGCGGTATCGACAACCGTGGCAGCCACTTCTACCTGACCCTGTACTGGGCACAGGCTCTGGCCGCCCAGAGCGACGACGCCGCCCTGCAAGCGCGCTTCGCCCCACTGGCAAAAGCCCTGGCCGAGAACGAAGCGACCATCGTCGCCGAACTCAACGCCGTTCAGGGCAAGCCGGCTGAAATCGGTGGTTACTACTACCCGGATGCCGAGCTGACCAGCAAAGTGATGCGTCCGAGCCAGACCCTCAACAGCGCGATTGCCGCCCTGTAAGGTTCGCTTGACGTAACATCGGAAGCCCCGGCCACGCACCGGGGCTTCTGCTTTTCCGGGCTACCACCACAGGACCAACTGCATGACCTGGCAACCCCACATCACCGTCGCCACTATCGTCGAAGACCAGGGCCGCTTCCTCATGGTCGAGGAATTCAAAGCCGGCAAACACGTCTACAACCAACCCGCCGGGCACCTGGAAGCCAACGAGAGCCTGCTCGACGCCGCCCGCCGTGAAACCCTCGAAGAAACCGCCTGGGAGGTCGAACTGACCGGCGTAGTCGGCATCTACCTCTATACCGCCCCGAGCAATGGCGTGACCTACCAACGCGTGTGCTTCGCCGCCCGCCCACTCAAGCATCACCCCGAGCGCGCCCTGGACAGCGACATCGTCCGCGCCGCATGGCTGACCCGCGACGAATTGCTGGCAGACCCTGAACGCTGGCGCAGCGAGCTGGTGCCACGCTGTATCGACGACTACCTGGCCGGGCCGCTACACAGCCTGGCATTGATCCGCGACTGACAGTGACGATGCCTTGAAGGCCGTAGCCTGATAGAATTGTTGTCTTTTTCCAGATACACAGCCGGTACCTATGACCAGTCCAGCACTTTACGAACCCGAAAAGACACGCGTTATTGTCGGCATGTCCGGCGGCGTGGACTCTTCCGTCTCCGCCCTCCTGCTGATGGAGCAGGGCTACCAGGTGGAAGGCCTGTTCATGAAGAACTGGGAAGAGGACGACGGCACCGAATACTGCACCGCCCGCGAAGACCTGGCCGACGCCCAGGCCGTGTGCGACCGCATCGGTATCAAGTTGCATACCGCCAACTTCGCCGCCGAATACTGGGACAACGTCTTCGAGCACTTCCTGGCCGAATACAAGGCCGGACGCACGCCGAACCCGGACATCCTGTGCAACCGCGAAATCAAGTTCAAGGCGTTCCTCGACTACGCCCTGATGCTCGGCGCCGACCTGATCGCCACCGGCCACTACGTGCGCCGCCGCGACACCGACGGCCGCACCGAACTGCTCAAGGGCCTGGACCCGAACAAGGACCAGAGCTACTTCCTGCACGCCGTCGGCGGCAAGGAAATTGCCCGCACTCTGTTCCCCGTTGGCGAGCTGGAAAAGCCCGAAGTACGCGCCATTGCCGAGAAGCACGGCCTGGCCACTGCGAAGAAGAAAGACTCCACCGGCATCTGCTTTATCGGTGAGCGCCGCTTCAGCGACTTCCTCAAGCAGTACCTGCCAGCACAGCCTGGTGAAATCCAGACCACTGAAGGCGAAGTCATCGGTCGCCATCACGGCTTGATGTACCACACCATCGGCCAGCGCCAGGGCCTGGGCATCGGCGGCCTCAAGGACGCCGGCGACGAGCCGTGGTACGTGCTGGAAAAAGACCTCGCCCGCAACGTGCTGGTGGTGGGTCAAGGCAATGAGCATCCATGGCTGTTCTCCCGCGCCCTGCTCGCATCGGAGATCTTCTGGGTCAACCCGATCGACCTGTCCAGCCCACGGCGCCTGACCGCCAAGGTGCGCTACCGCCAGAGCGATCAGGATTGCACCCTGGAACTGACCGCAAGCGGCTACCGTGCCGTATTCGACGAACCCCAGCGTGCGGTGACCCCGGGCCAGTCGGTGGTGTTCTATGACGGTGAAATCTGCCTGGGTGGCGGCGTGATCGAAACGGCCGAGCCGTGGAGCGCTCGCTGATGAGCTCGATCCAAGAGCAACTGATCGCCCTCGGCGGCGTGTTCCAGGCTGCAGTGCTGGTGGACCGCATCGCCCGCACCGGCCAGGCCAGCGAGGCCAACCTGGGCTGCATGCTGGGCAGCCTGCTGGTGCGCGACCCGCAAAACACTCTGGAAGTATTCGGCGGCGACGACCTTAACCTGCGTGACGGCTATCGCGCCCTGGCCAGCGCCCTGGAGCGCGATCCGGGCAGCCTGCAACGCGAGCCGTTGCGCTACGCGTTGTCGATGCTTGGTCTTGAACGTCAACTGGCCAAGCGTGGCGACATGCTTGATGTGATCGGCAATCGACTGCCACAGATCCAGTCCCAGGCCGACCATTTCGGCCTGGTGCATGAAAACGTCATTGCCTCCAGCGGCGCCCTGTATCAGGACACTTTGAGCACCTTGCGCCAGCGCATCCAGGTACACGGCGACATGCGCCACCTGCAGCAACCAAGCAACGCCTCGAAAATCCGCGCCCTGCTACTGGCCGGTATTCGCGCGGCACGCCTGTGGCGGCAGCTGGGCGGCCATCGCTGGCAACTGGTGGTCAGCCGGCGCAAATTGCTCAAAGAGCTGTATCCGATGCTGCGCGGCTGACAAAGTCATCGCGGGGCAAGCCCGCTCCCACAGAGTCATCTCATACTTGTGGGAGCGGGCTTGCCCCGCGATGTAGCCAAAGATTTACTGGCGGACCATTGGTCAGCCACCCGACTCGGGCGCATTTTTCATGTATGATATGCGCCCTCTTCAAAGCCTGACTGTCCGAGAACACCCCATGCAGCTTTCCTCGCTCACTGCGGTTTCCCCTGTTGACGGCCGTTATGCCGGCAAAACCCAGGCCCTGCGCCCTATTTTCAGCGAATACGGCCTGATCCGTTTCCGCGCCCTGGTCGAGGTGCGCTGGTTGCAGCGCCTCGCCGCTCATCCGCAAATCGCTGAAGTTCCAGCGTTTTCCGCCGAAGCCAATGCACTGCTCAATGGCCTGGCCGATGAGTTCGCCCTCGAGCACGCCGAGCGCGTGAAAGAAATCGAGCGCACCACCAACCACGACGTCAAGGCCATTGAGTACCTGCTCAAAGAGCAGGCTGCCAAGCTGCCAGAGCTGGCCAAGGTGAGTGAATTCATCCACTTCGCCTGCACCAGTGAAGACATCAACAACCTGTCCCATGCCCTGATGCTGCGCGAAGGCCGCGATACCGTGCTGCTGCCGCTGATGCGCCAGATCGCCCAGGCGATCCGTGAGCTGGCTCACCGCTTCGCCGACGTGCCGATGCTGTCGCGCACCCACGGCCAACCGGCTTCGCCGACCACCCTGGGTAAAGAGCTGGCCAACGTCGTCTATCGCCTCGAGCGCCAGATCGCTCAGGTCGCCGCTGTCCCACTGCTGGGCAAGATCAACGGCGCCGTAGGCAACTACAACGCCCACCTGTCGGCCTACCCGCAGATCGACTGGGAAGCCAACGCCCGCGCCTTCATCGAAGACGAGCTGGGCCTGGTGTTCAACCCGTACACCACGCAGATCGAGCCGCACGACTACATCGCCGAGCTGTTCGACGCAATCGCCCGCTTCAACACCATCCTGATCGACTTCGACCGCGATATCTGGGGCTACATCTCCCTGGGTTACTTCAAGCAGCGCACCATCGCTGGTGAAATCGGTTCCTCGACCATGCCGCACAAGGTCAACCCGATCGACTTCGAGAACTCCGAAGGCAACCTGGGTATCGCCAACGCACTGTTCCAGCACCTGGCCAGCAAGCTGCCGATCTCGCGCTGGCAGCGCGACCTGACCGACTCCACCGTGCTGCGCAACCTGGGCGTCGGTTTCGCCCACAGCGTGATTGCCTACGAGGCCAGCCTCAAGGGCATCAGCAAGCTGGAAATCAACGAAGCCCGTATCGCCGAAGACCTGGACGCCTGCTGGGAAGTCCTCGCCGAGCCGATCCAGACCGTCATGCGCCGCTACGACATCGAGAACCCCTACGAGAAGCTCAAAGAGCTGACCCGTGGCAAAGGCATCAGCCCGGAAGTACTGCTGACCTTCATCGATGGCCTGGACATGCCGGCTGAAGCGCGCGAAGAACTGAAAAAGCTGACCCCAGCCTCTTACATCGGTAACGCTGCGGCTCAAGCCAAACGCATCTGATCTGCGCCCTGCGCGCAAACGCCCGGCTCAGCCGGGCGTTTTTATTACCGAAAGAAAATTACTTTTTTTCAATAGGTTACACATGAATCCTGATACTCCACTGCAGCTGCTGGGCGGCCTCACTGCCCGCGAATTCATGCGCGACTACTGGCAGAAGAAACCTCTGCTGGTGCGCCAGGCCTTCACTGATTTCGAAAGCCCGATCGACGCCGACGAACTGGCCGGCCTGGCCCTGGAAGAAGAAGTCGAATCACGCCTGGTCATCGAACACGGCGAGCGCCCGTGGGAAATGCGTCGCGGCCCGTTCGAGGAAGACACCTTCAGCACCCTGCCCGAGCGTGACTGGACCCTGCTGGTACAGGCGGTGGACCAGTTTGTGCCTGAAGTCCACGAACTGCTGGAGCACTTCCGCTTCCTGCCGAGCTGGCGCATCGACGACGTGATGATCAGCTTCGCCGCTCCGGGTGGCAGTGTCGGCCCGCACTTCGACAACTACGATGTATTCCTGCTGCAAGGCCAAGGCAAGCGCAACTGGAAAATCGGCCAGATGTGCGACAGCGACAGCCCGCTGCTCGAACACGCCGACCTGCGCATCCTGGCTGAATTCGAGCAGAGCGAAGAGTGGACCCTGGAACCGGGCGACATGCTCTACCTGCCGCCGCGCCTGGCCCACTACGGCATTGCCGAAGACGACTGCCTGACCTACTCGGTGGGCTTTCGCGCCCCTAGCGCCGCCGAAGTGCTGACCCACTTCACCGACTTCCTCAGCCAGTTCCTGCCTGACGAAGAGCGCTACACCGACGCCGACGCCCAGCCGGTCAGCGACCCGCACCAGATCCAGCACGACGCTCTTGGCCGCCTGAAGAACCTGCTGACCGAGCACATGGGCGACGAACGCCTGCTGCTGACCTGGTTCGGCCAGTTCATGACCGAGCCACGCTACCCGGAACTGGTCAGCGGTGAGCCGCTGGACGAAGCGGAACTGATCGAAAGCCTGGCCCAGGGCGCGATCCTGATCCGCAACCCAAGCGCGCGCCTGGCCTGGTCGGAAGTCGATGACAACCTGCTGCTGTTCGCCAGCGGTCAGAGCCGTCTGCTGCCGGGTGACCTGCGCGAACTGCTGAAGCTGATCTGCGCCGCCGACGCGTTGCATATTGAAAACCTTGAGCAGTGGCTTGAAAGCGATCAAGGCATTACCTTGATCTGCGAACTGGTCAAACAAGGAAGCTTGGGGTTTGCCAATGAATAAGATCCGCGTCCGCCTCGCCGACTGGCACAAAGACAACGCCGACATCCGCCGCATCCGCGAAGCCGTGTTCATCGCCGAGCAGTGCGTACCGCCAGAACTGGAGTGGGATGCCGACGACAACAGCGCCGTGCACTTCCTCGCGATGGAGGGTGACTACGCCATCGGTACAGCGCGCCTGCTGGCCGACGGTCAGATCGGCCGGGTATCGGTGCTCAAGGACTGGCGCGGCCTGAAAGTCGGCGATGCGCTGATGCAGGCGGTTATCGTCGAAGCGCAGAACCGCGACCTCAAGCAGCAGATGCTCAGCGCCCAGGTGCAGGCGACGCCGTTCTACGAACGCCTTGGCTTCAAGGTAGTCAGCGAAGAGTTCCTCGAGGCGGGCATTCCGCACGTGGATATGGTTCGCGAGTCGCGCGAACTGGCCTGATAAGCCTTCGCGGGGCAAGCCCGCTCCCACTGTGGGAGCGGGCTTGCCCCGCGATGAGGCCAGCAAAAACCCTACAAATTTGCCATCATGTCCACTCCACCCGCGGAGATCATGGACATGCCGCTACGCCCCCTTCTCGCCTCCCTGCTTCTGTCGTTCAGCCTGAGTGCGCTGGCCGCCACCGAAGTGCTGCCGCTGAACAACCGCACCAGCGCCGAAATCCTCCCCACCGCGCAATCCTTCATCGGCAAGGAAGGCAGCGTCAGCGCCTTTGAAAACAAGCTGATCGTCAATGCCGAGCCGAAAAAGATCGATGACTTGCGCACCCTGCTGCAGCAACTGGACACCGCGCCGCGCAGGCTACTGATCAGCGTCGACAACAACGACAGCAATTTCCAGGACAACCGTGGCAACGCCCGGGTCATCCACTACGGCACCGCCAACCGTGAAGGTGGTATGCAACAGGTACAGGCCAGCGAAGGCAGCCCGGCACTGATCCAGGTCGGCCAGAGCATCCCGATCACCAGCACCAGCACTGATGGCTTCGGCCGACTGCAAAGCGACACCGAATACCGTAACGTCACCCAGGGCTTCTACGTCACTGCCAGCGTCACGGGCGACACCGTGCACCTGGCCATCAGCACCAACAATGACCGGATGAGCCTGGAGCGTCCTGATGTAGTGAAGGTTCAAAGTACCGACACAAAAGTCAGCGGCAAGCTCGGTGAATGGATCACCCTGGCCGGGGTCAACCAGCAGAGCCAGTCCGAACGCAGTGCTTCTGCCCTCAGTTACAGCACCCAGCGCGGTGAGAACATGACTTTGCGGGTAAAAGTCGACGCACTGGACTGAACCCAGACAAATCAAGGCCTCGACCGAAGGACTTGGAACTGACCGGCGAGTCGCATTAGACCAAAGATGTAGTGGTTTGAAAAAAGCACTACAAAACATTTGACGACCTCAAATCGCCGAGGCATGATGGCCCCGCTCCCGCTAATCAGAGGCCCTGGCAAGGGCCTTCGAGCCGCGCTCTAACCTACCCACCTGAGCCGGCTCGTGTCTGTACAGCCCACAAGGCAGTTTGACGAGATTGCGACTGGAACGAAGTTGTCCCGAGGGACGGAAGCGCATCAAGAGGCACACGGCAGCACTGTTTACTGCAGCTCGGCAACCACGAGCCACCCTGCAGCGAATACCTCGCCCACGCCTGCTCACTTCCCCTCTTCGAGCCCCATCGTTCGACCGTCGCATATTTCGCTGAACATGACTTACGCCAGGCTTCTGATCTGCGCTGTGTGAGCGAGAATTTTTCCAAGACCGATGCGACGAGGTTTATTTCCATGGCACTGACACGCGAACAGCAAATTGCAGCCCTCGAAAAAGACTGGGCCGAAAACCCGCGCTGGAAAGGCGTGACCCGTACCTACACCGCCGCTGATGTCGTACGTCTGCGTGGCTCGGTCCAGCCTGAGCACACCCTGGCCCGCATGGGTGCCGAGAAGCTGTGGAAGCTGGTCACCCAGGGTGCTCACCCATCCTTCCGCCCGGAAAAAGATTTCGTCAACTGCATGGGCGCCCTGACCGGCGGCCAGGCTGTGCAACAGGTTAAAGCCGGTATCCAGGCTATCTACCTGTCCGGCTGGCAAGTGGCTGCCGACAACAACTCGGCCGAGTCCATGTACCCAGACCAGTCGCTGTACCCGGTTGACTCGGTGCCAACCGTGGTCAAGCGCATCAACAACTCGTTCCGTCGTGCCGACCAGATCCAGTGGAAAGCCGGCAAGAACCCAGGCGACGAAGGCTACGTCGACTACTTCGCGCCAATCGTGGCTGACGCCGAAGCCGGTTTCGGTGGCGTACTGAACGCCTACGAGCTGATGAAGAACATGATCGAAGCAGGCGCCGCCGGCGTTCACTTCGAAGACCAGCTGGCCTCGGTGAAAAAATGCGGCCACATGGGCGGCAAGGTACTGGTACCGACCCAGGAAGCCGTACAGAAGCTGACTGCTGCCCGTCTGGCGGCCGACGTTGCTGGTGTACCGACCATTATCCTGGCCCGTACCGACGCCAACGCCGCTGACCTGCTGACCAGCGACTGCGACCCGTACGACCAGCCGTTCGTGATCGGCGAGCGCACCCAGGAAGGCTTCTACAAAGTGCGCGCTGGCCTGGATCAAGCCATTGCTCGTGGCCTGGCCTACGCTCCATACGCCGACCTGATCTGGTGCGAAACTGCCAAACCGGACCTGGAAGAAGCGCGTCGCTTCGCCGAAGCGATCAAGAAGGAATACCCGGACCAGATCCTGTCCTACAACTGCTCGCCTTCTTTCAACTGGAAGAAGAACCTGGACGACGCGACCATCGCCAAGTTCCAGCGCGAACTGTCGGCCATGGGCTACAAGCACCAGTTCATTACCCTGGCCGGTATCCACAACATGTGGCACGGCATGTTCAACCTGGCGCACGACTACGCCCGCAACGACATGACCGCTTACGTGAAACTGCAGGAACAAGAGTTCGCTGACGCGTCGAAAGGCTACACCTTCGTCGCTCACCAGCAAGAAGTCGGCACCGGCTACTTCGACGACATGACCACCGTGATCCAGGGTGGCAAGTCCTCAGTAACCGCGCTGACCGGCTCGACCGAAGAAGAGCAGTTCCACTGATCTCTGATCGATTGCTGAAATTCGGGTAACAGACAAAACCCGGGGCCTGTGATGGGGCTCCGGGTTTTGTTTTTTATCGGCCCGGCCCCACAGTGCCGCGTGTTTCGGCCGATTCGCCACTTCCCTATAAACCCCCATTGGCTATGCTAGGTGCACAACAACACCAAGGATTGGCCATGCCCCGCCCATTGACCCTGCTCTGCCTGGCCCTGCTCGGCGCAGCTTTCTATATATATGCACTGGCCAGCCAGAACGCGCTGCTCGGTCTTGCCGTCAAACCGATCCCAGTGCTGGCATTGATCGCCTGGCTCAGGACCGCAGCGCCTTCGCGCTACCGGCACTGGATCACCATTGGCCTGGGCTTCTCGCTACTGGGCGACATCCTTTTGGCCGTACCTGGCGACCTGTTCGTATTTGGCCTGGCAGCGTTTCTTTGCGCCCATCTGGCGTACCTGCGCGGCTACCTGAGCGAAACACGCGAGCGGGCAACCTCGGCTTTGGTCATTTCGGCGTTTGTCGGTATCACGCTGCTGACTGTACTGATCAGTCATGGCCTGGGTGAGCTGCTGATTCCGGTAACGGTGTACGCCCTGGCCATCAGTGCGATGCTCTGGCGCGCGCTGGCCTGTGGTGGCATTGCCGCGCTGGGGGCGATCGCCTTCGTATTCTCCGACAGCCTGATCGGCATCGACCGCTTTGTCGGCCATTTCCAGGCAGCCCCTTACCTGATCATCCTCGCCTACTGGCTGGGCCAATGGGCAATTGCCGCCTCGGCCTACACCAACCGCCCAGCAAAAACCTTGATCCAGACCGCGGCAGGCCAGGATAAATTCGGTTAAAACACGAGGTGTGGAAACTTGCGGGTGATGCCTATGCCACACAACTTTGTAGTTGACCCGAACAGTAGGACGAATTGCACACCTTCAAATGATATTAATTATCATTTCGAAGTTACAGCTTCATTACGCGTTGCAAGAAACATAATTAACAAAACCCGAGACAATGCCCGCCCCATGCGGCCTGCAGCGAGTTACGAAAGATTTTTGTTCTTAATCCTACGAATAAATTTGCTGCAGAAATTTTACTTGCACCGGGTTTACCCATAAAATCAGCACGATAGATTCCGCTGCGACATATCGTCACTGCTTTACTACTTTCCAAGCCGCAGAGACTGGTCTCTGTATAAGGATTTTCAGCATGCCCGATTCGACAGGACTCATCGCCCACAACTGGGGCTTTGCCATTTTCCTTTTGGGTGTCGTTGGCCTGTGTGCCTTCATGCTCGGTCTGTCCGCCCTGCTCGGTAGCAAGGCCTGGGGCCGCAGCAAGAACGAACCCTTCGAGTCCGGCATGCTGCCTACTGGCGGCGCCCGCTTGCGCCTGTCAGCCAAATTCTATCTGGTCGCGATGCTCTTCGTGATCTTCGATATCGAAGCCCTCTTTCTCTTTGCATGGTCTGTGTCCGTCCGCGAAAGCGGCTGGACCGGATTCGTCGAAGCTCTCGTTTTCATAGCAATTCTGTTGGCAGGTCTTGTCTACCTTTGGCGCGTCGGGGCACTTGATTGGGCTCCCGAAGGTCGTCGCAAGCGGCAAGCGAAGCTGAAACAATGAGGCTTTGGCAATGCAATACAATCTCACCAGAATCGACCCGGATGCTCCCAACGAGCAATATCCAATCGGAGAGCGGGAAACCGTCTCCGATTCGCTGCTAGAGGACCAGGTCCACAAGAACATCTTCATGGGCAAACTTGAAGATGTGCTCAGTGGCGCGGTCAACTGGGGGCGTAAAAACTCCCTGTGGCCGTACAACTTCGGCCTCTCCTGCTGCTACGTGGAAATGACCACGGCCTTCACGGCGCCCCACGACATCGCCCGCTTCGGCGCCGAAGTCATCCGGGCATCGCCGCGTCAGGCCGACTTCATGGTCATCGCCGGCACCTGCTTCATCAAGATGGCGCCGATCATCCAGCGCCTGTACGAGCAGATGCTTGAACCCAAGTGGGTCATCTCCATGGGTTCGTGCGCCAACTCCGGTGGCATGTACGACATTTACTCGGTCGTTCAGGGGGTCGACAAGTTCCTCCCCGTGGATGTCTATGTCCCTGGTTGCCCGCCTCGCCCTGAAGCCTTCCTGCAAGGCCTGATGCTGTTGCAGGAGTCGATTGGCCAGGAGCGTCGTCCTCTTTCCTGGGTTGTCGGTGATCAAGGCATTTACCGTGCCGAGATGCCGTCGCAGAAAGAGCAACGCCGTGAACAGCGCATCCAGGTCACCAACCTGCGCAGCCCCGACGAAGTCTGATCCAGCTATCTGTTGCCTGCGCGTACGCGACAGGCAGCCTGGCTTCATTCTCTACGTTGACCGAAAGCGACCGAGACCATGACAGCGGACACCGCTATTTATATCCCGCCTTACAAGGCTGACGACCAGGATGTGGTTGTCGAACTGAACAACAAATTTGGCCCCGAGGCGTTCGTCGCCCAGGAAACCCGCACCGGCATGCCGGTGCTTTGGGTTACCCGCGCCAAACTCAAGGAAGTCCTGAGTTTCCTGCGCAATGTCGCCAAACCGTACAGCATGCTCTACGACCTGCATGGCGTGGACGAACGTCTGCGCACCCAGCGCCGTGGCCTGCCAAGTGCCGACTTCAGCGTGTTCTACCACCTGCTTTCGGTGGAACGGAACAGCGACGTGATGATCAAGGTAGCCTTGAGCGAAGGCGACCTGAACCTGCCGACCGTGACCGGTATCTGGCCGAACGCCAACTGGTACGAGCGCGAAGTCTGGGACATGTTCGGCATCGACTTTGCCGGCCACCCGCACCTGACCCGGATCATGATGCCGCCGACCTGGGAAGGTCACCCGCTGCGCAAGGACTACCCTGCGCGCGCCACCGAGTTCGATCCGTACAGCCTGACCCTGGCCAAGCAGCAGCTTGAGGAAGAAGCCGCGCGCTTCAACCCTGAAGCCTGGGGCATGAAGCGCCAGGGCGCCAACGAGGACTACATGTTCCTCAACCTCGGCCCGAACCACCCTTCGGCGCACGGTGCCTTCCGTATCGTCCTGCAGCTGGACGGCGAAGAGATCGTCGACTGCGTCCCGGACATCGGTTACCACCACCGTGGTGCCGAGAAGATGGCCGAGCGTCAGTCCTGGCACAGCTTCATTCCCTACACCGACCGTATCGACTACCTCGGCGGGGTGATGAACAACCTGCCGTACGTGCTCGCGGTCGAGAAGCTGGCCGGCATCCAGGTGCCACAGAAGGTCGACGTGATCCGCATCATGCTGGCCGAGTTCTTCCGGATCACCAGCCACCTGCTGTTCCTGGGTACCTACATCCAGGACGTCGGCGCCATGACCCCGGTGTTCTTCACCTTTACCGACCGTCAGCGCGCCTACACCGTGATCGAAGCCATCACCGGTTTCCGTCTGCACCCGGCCTGGTACCGCATCGGTGGTGTCGCTCACGACCTGCCGCGCGGCTGGGAAAAACTGGTGAAAGACTTCGTCGACTGGCTGCCAAAGCGCCTCGACGAATACACCAAGGCGGCCCTGCAGAACAGTATCCTCAAGGGCCGGACCATCGGTGTTGCCCAGTACAACACCAAAGAGGCCCTGGAATGGGGCGTCACCGGTGCCGGCCTGCGTTCCACCGGCCTGGACTTCGACCTGCGCAAAGCCCGCCCTTATTCCGGCTACGAGAACTTCGAGTTCGAAGTACCGCTGGCCCACAACGGCGATGCCTACGATCGCTGCATGGTCCGTGTCGAGGAGATGCGCCAGAGTATCCGCATCATCGACCAGTGCCTGCGCAACATGCCGGAAGGCCCGTACAAAGCGGATCACCCGCTGACCACGCCGCCGCCGAAAGAGCGCACCCTGCAGCACATCGAAACCCTGATCACTCACTTCCTGCAAGTGTCGTGGGGCCCGGTCATGCCGGCCAACGAATCCTTCCAGATGATTGAGGCGACCAAGGGCATCAACAGTTACTACCTGACGAGCGACGGCGGCACCATGAGCTACCGCACCCGGATTCGCACCCCGAGCTACCCGCACCTGCAGCAGATCCCTTCGGTGATCCGCGGCAGCATGGTCGCGGACCTCATTGCGTACCTGGGCAGTATCGACTTCGTTATGGCTGACGTGGACCGCTAAGCATGAACAACACGCTTATCCAAACCGACCGTTTCGCCCTGAGCGAAACCGAGCGCTCGGCCATCGAGCACGAGATGCATCACTACGAGGACCCGCGCGCGGCGTCCATCGAAGCCCTGAAGATCGTTCAGAAGGAACGCGGCTGGGTGCCTGACGGCGCCATCTATGCCATCGGCGAAGTGCTCGGCATTCCGGCCAGCGACGTCGAAGGCGTTGCAACCTTCTATAGTCAGATCTTCCGTCAGCCGGTTGGCCGGCACATCATCCGCGTTTGCGACAGCATGGTCTGCTACATCGGCGGCCACGAGTCCGTGGTCAGCCAGATCCAGAGCGAGCTGGGTATTGGCCTGGGCCAGACCACCGCCGACGGCCGCTTCACCCTGCTGCCAGTGTGCTGCCTGGGTAACTGCGACAAGGCCCCGGCACTGATGATCGACGACGACACCTTTGGCGATGTCCAGCCTGCTGGCGTTTCCAAGTTGCTGGAGGGTTACGTATGACCATCACTTCCTTCGGCCCGGCCAACCGCATTGCCCGCAGCGCCGAGACGCATCCGCTGACCTGGCGCCTGCGCGACGACGGCGAGCCGGTCTGGCTGGACGAGTACCAGGCCAAGGACGGCTATGCCGCCGCCCGCAAGGCCCTGGCGCAGATGTCCCAGGACGATATCGTCCAGACCGTCAAAGATTCCGGCCTCAAGGGCCGTGGCGGTGCGGGCTTCCCCACCGGCGTCAAATGGGGCCTGATGCCCAAAGACGAATCGATGAACATCCGCTACCTGCTGTGCAACGCGGATGAAATGGAGCCCAACACCTGGAAAGACCGCATGCTGATGGAGCAACAGCCCCATCTGCTGGTCGAGGGCATGCTGATCAGCGCCCGCGCGCTGAAGGCTTACCGTGGCTACATCTTCCTGCGTGGTGAATACACCACCGCGGCGAAGAACCTCAACCGCGCCATCGATGAAGCCAAGGCCGCAGGCCTGCTGGGCAAGAACATTCTCGGCAGCGGTTTTGACTTCGAGCTGTTCGTGCACACCGGCGCCGGGCGTTACATCTGCGGTGAAGAAACCGCACTGATCAACTCCCTCGAAGGCCGCCGCGCCAACCCGCGCTCCAAGCCGCCCTTCCCTGCCGCCGTCGGCGTCTGGGGCAAGCCAACCTGCGTGAACAACGTCGAGACCCTGTGCAACGTACCGGCCATCGTCGGTAATGGCGTCGACTGGTACAAGTCGCTGGCCCGCGAAGGTTCTGAAGATCACGGCACCAAGCTGATGGGCTTCTCCGGCAAGGTCAAGAACCCGGGCCTGTGGGAACTGCCGTTTGGCGTAACCGCCCGTGAGCTGTTCGAAGACTACGCCGGTGGCATGCGCGATGGCTTCAAGCTCAAGTGCTGGCAGCCTGGCGGCGCCGGTACCGGTTTCCTGCTGCCCGAGCACCTCGATGCTCAGATGTACGCCGGTGGCATCGCCAAGGTCGGCACCCGTATGGGTACTGGCCTGGCGATGGCCGTGGACGACAGCGTCAACATGGTTTCGCTGCTGCGCAACATGGAAGAGTTCTTCGCCCGCGAGTCGTGCGGCTGGTGCACTCCGTGCCGCGATGGCTTGCCGTGGAGCGTGAAGATGCTGCGCGCCCTGGAGAAGGGACAAGGCAAGGCGGAAGACATCGAGACCCTGCTGGGCCTGGTCAACTTCCTCGGCCCTGGCCGCACCTTCTGCGCCCACGCACCGGGTGCAGTCGAGCCGCTGGGTAGCGCCATCAAGTATTTCCGTCCGGAGTTCGAGGCCGGCGTCGCACCTGTTACAGGCAGCGAAGCCCTGCGCCCGAACCTGGCCAAGCCGATCGTCGTCGGCGCATAACGAATAGAAATGCGGACGGTCCGTGCCGTCCGCTGCTTGCACAGCTCGCCCGGGGACACCTGTAGCGGGCTGCAGGCACACAGTTTTCCATTAGCCACGCCCGCAGACGCGGGCCAACGAAGAACTTTGAACCATGGCCACTATCCACGTAGACGGCAAAGCGCTCGAAGTCAACGGTGCAGACAACCTGTTACAGGCGTGTCTGTCGCTCGGCCTCGACATCCCCTATTTTTGCTGGCACCCGGCGCTCGGTAGCGTCGGCGCCTGCCGCCAGTGCGCGGTCAAGCAGTACACCGACGAGAACGACACCCGCGGTCGTATCGTCATGTCCTGCATGACCCCCGCCACCGATGGCACCTGGATTTCCATCGACGACGAAGAGTCCAAGGCGTTTCGCGCCAGCGTCGTCGAATGGCTGATGACCAACCACCCGCACGACTGCCCGGTCTGTGAGGAAGGTGGTCACTGCCACCTGCAAGACATGACGGTAATGACCGGCCACAACGAGCGCCGCTACCGTTTCACCAAGCGTACCCACCAGAACCAGGAGCTCGGCCCGTTCATCGCCCACGAGATGAACCGCTGCATCGCCTGCTACCGTTGCGTGCGTTACTACAAGGACTACGCCGGCGGTACCGACCTGGGCGTATTCGGTGCCCACGACAACGTCTACTTCGGTCGCGTTGAAGACGGCGTACTGGAAAGCGAGTTCTCCGGTAACCTCACCGAGGTCTGCCCGACCGGTGTGTTCACCGACAAGACCCACTCCGAGCGCTACAACCGCAAGTGGGACATGCAATTCGCCCCGAGCATCTGCCATGGTTGCTCCAGCGGTTGCAACATCAGCCCGGGTGAGCGTTACGGCGAACTGCGCCGTATCGAAAACCGCTACAACGGTTCGGTCAACCAGTACTTCCTCTGTGACCGTGGCCGTTTCGGCTATGGCTACGTCAACCGCGAAGACCGCCCACGTCAGCCACTGCTGGCCGATGGCACCAAGCTGAGCCTGGATGCTGCGCTGGACAAGGCCGCCGACATGCTGCGCGGTCGCAACATCGTCGGTATCGGCTCGCCGCGCGCCAGCCTGGAAAGCAACTACGGCCTGCGCGAGCTGGTCGGTGCCGAGCACTTCTACTCGGGTATGGAAGCCGGTGAACTGGCGCGTGTACGCCTGGCCCTGCAAGTCCTCAACGACAGCCCGCTGCCGGTCCCGACCCTGCGCGAGATGGAAGACCACGACGCCGTGTTCGTCCTCGGCGAAGACCTGACCCAGACTGCTGCCCGCGTGGCCCTGGCCCTGCGCCAGTCGGTCAAGGGCAAGGCCGAAGCCATGGCCGATGCCATGCGTGTTCAGCCGTGGCTCGATGCTGCGGTGAAAAACATCGGCCAACACGCCATGTACCCGCTATTCATCGCCAGCCTGGCCGAAACCAAGCTCGATGACGTCGCTGAAGAATGCGTCCACGCAGCGCCGGACGACCTGGCCCGTATCGGTTTCGCCGTAGCCCACGCCATCGACCCGAGCGCCCCTGCCGTCGAAGGCCTGGACGCCGAAGCCCTGGCCCTGGCCAAGCGCATCGCCGATGCCCTGGTTGCCGCCAACCGTCCGCTGGTGGTCGCCGGTACCTCGCTGGCCTCCAGCGCACTGATCGAGGCTGCAGCCAACATCGCCAAAGCCCTCAAGCTGCGTGCGAAGAATGGCTCCCTGAGCCTGGTGGTGCCCGAGGCCAACAGCCTGGGTATGGCCATGCTCGGTGGCGAATCCGTCGACGCCGCACTGGACGCTGTGATTACCGGCAAGGCCGACGCCATTGTCGTCCTCGAAAACGACCTGTACAGCCGCGTGCCGGCTGCCAAGGTCGACGCTGCCCTGGCCGCCGCCAAGGTGGTGATCGTCGCCGATCACCAGAAGACTGCAACCGCCGAACGCGCTCACCTGGTACTGCCAGCGGCAAGTTTCGCCGAAGGCGACGGTACCCTGGTCAGCCAGGAAGGCCGCGCCCAGCGCTTCTTCCAGGTATTCGATCCGACCTACCTGGACAGCAGCATCCTGGTTCACGAAGGCTGGCGCTGGATGCACGCCCTGCGTGCGACCCTGCTCAACAAGCCGGTGGACTGGACCCAACTGGACCACGTCACCAGCGCCTGCGCCGCTGTCACGCCGCAACTGTCGGGCATCGTCAACGCCGCGCCGTCCGCTTCGTTCCGCATCAAGGGCATGAAGCTTGCGCGTGAGCCGCTGCGCTACTCCGGCCGTACCGCGATGCGCGCCGACATCAGCGTGCACGAACCACGTACCCCGCAAGACAAAGACAGCGCCTTCGCCTTCTCCATGGAAGGCTACTCGGGCTCGGCCGAACCGCGGTCGCAAGTGCCGTTCGCCTGGTCTCCGGGCTGGAACTCGCCACAAGCCTGGAACAAGTTCCAGGACGAGGTTGGCGGTCACCTGCGCGCAGGCGATCCAGGCACCCGCCTGATCGAAACCGAGGGCGACAAGCTGCACTGGTTCGCCAGCGTTCCGGCAGCCTTCTCCCCGGCGCGTGGCACCTGGCAGGTTGTGCCGTTCTACCACCTGTTCGGCAGTGAAGAGAACTCTTCGCGCGCCGCGCCGGTACAAGAGCGCATCCCGCAGGCCTACGTGGGCCTGGCCAAGTCCGAAGCCGACCGCCTGGGCGTCAACGAGGGTGCGATGCTCAGCTTGAACGTGGCTGGCCAGACCCTGCGTCTGCCATTGCGCATCAATGAAGAACTGGGCGCAGGCCTGGTTGCCCTGCCCAAAGGCCTGGCCGGCATTCCGCCCGCCATCTTCGGTGCATCCGTCGAAGGCCTGCAGGAGGCAGCACAATGACCTGGTTCACCCCTGAAGTGATCGATGTGATCATCACGGTCATCAAGGCCGTCGTCATCCTGTTGGCCGTGGTGGTCTGCGGCGCGCTGCTCAGCTTCGTCGAGCGGCGTCTGCTGGGCTGGTGGCAGGACCGTTACGGTCCGAACCGCGTCGGCCCGTTCGGTATGTTCCAGATCGCAGCCGACATGCTGAAGATGTTCTTCAAGGAAGACTGGAACCCGCCCTTCGTCGACAAGATGATCTTCACCCTGGCGCCGGTCGTGGCCATGAGTGCCTTGCTGATCGCCTTCGCCATCATCCCGATCACCCCGACCTGGGGTGTCGCGGACCTGAACATCGGCGTGCTGTTCTTCTTCGCCATGGCCGGTCTGTCGGTGTACGCGGTACTGTTCGCCGGCTGGTCGTCGAACAACAAGTACGCCCTGCTCGGCAGCCTGCGGGCTTCGGCCCAGACCGTGTCGTACGAAGTGTTCATGGGCCTGGCGCTGATGGGCATCGTTGCCCAGGCCGGCTCGTTCAACATGCGCGATATCGTTGACTACCAGGCCCAGAACCTGTGGTTCATCATTCCGCAGTTCTTCGGCTTCTGCACCTTCTTCATTGCTGGCGTCGCCGTGACTCACCGTCACCCGTTCGACCAGCCGGAAGCGG
>Ga0247819_10000063_pt1 | contig 65543 bp, 56 predicted proteins | sample 13C_Xylose_Day6_FD_193428 | JGI IMG/M metagenome (GOLD analysis project Ga0247819, IMG submission 193428) | Soil microbial communities from agricultural site in Penn Yan, New York, United States - 13C_Xylose_Day6 | ecosystem: Environmental > Terrestrial > Soil > Agricultural land | place: USA... | reverse complement strand
TCAACTGGAACGGCTACCACATCAACATCGTCGACACCCCCGGCCACGCCGACTTCGGTGGCGAGGTTGAGCGTGTAATGTCGATGGTTGACTCGGTGCTGCTGCTGGTCGACGCCCAAGACGGCCCGATGCCGCAAACCCGCTTTGTGACCAAAAAGGCTTTCGAAGCAGGCCTGAAGCCAATCGTCGTGATCAACAAGGTCGACCGTCCGGGCGCGCGTCCTGACTGGGTTCTGGACCAGATCTTCGACCTGTTCGACAACCTCGGTGCTACCGACGAACAGCTGGACTTCAAAGTCGTCTACGCCTCGGCCCTGAACGGCATCGCCGGTCTGGACCACACCGACATGGCCGAAGACATGACCCCGCTGTACCAGTCGATCATCGACAACGTACCAGCGCCGTCTGTCGACCGTGAAGGTCCGTTCCAGATGCAGATCTCCGCACTGGACTACAACAGCTTCCTCGGTGTTATCGGCGTTGGCCGTATCGCCCGTGGTCGCGTCAAGCCGAACACCCCGGTTGTCGCCATCGACACCAACGGCAAGAAGCGTAACGGCCGTATCCTCAAGCTGATGGGCCACCACGGTCTGCACCGCATCGACGTCGAAGAAGCCCAAGCGGGCGACATCGTCTGCATCAGCGGTTTCGATGAGCTGTTCATCTCCGACACCCTGTGCGCCCCGGATGCGGTAGAAGCGATGAAGCCGCTGACCGTTGACGAGCCGACCGTTTCGATGACCTTCCAGGTCAACGACTCGCCGTTCTGCGGCAAGGAAGGCAAGTTCGTCACCAGCCGTAACATCAAGGACCGTCTGGACAAAGAGCTGCTGTACAACGTTGCTCTGCGCGTTCAGGAAACCGATTCCCCTGACAAGTTCAAGGTATCGGGCCGTGGCGAACTGCACCTGTCGGTGTTGATCGAAACCATGCGTCGTGAAGGTTTCGAGATGGCCGTAGGCCGTCCTGAAGTGATCATCCGCGAAGTTGACGGCGTCAAGCAGGAGCCGTTCGAGAACGTCACCATCGACATCCCTGAAGAGTCCCAGGGCAAGGTCATGGAAGAGATGGGTCTGCGTAAAGGCGACCTGACCAACATGGTTCCGGATGGCAAAGGCCGTGTTCGCCTGGAGTACAACATTCCAGCTCGTGGTCTGATCGGTTTCCGTAACCAGTTCCTGACCCTGACCAACGGTGCAGGCATCCTGACCTCGATCTTCGATCGCTACGACACCATGAAGTCGGGCCAGATGTCCGGCCGCCTGAACGGCGTTCTGGTGTCGGTCGAGACTGGCAAGGCTCTGACCTACTCGCTGGAAACCCTGCAGGCTCGTGGCAAGCTGTTCGTTGAACACGGCCAAGAGATCTACAACGGTCAGATCATCGGCCTGAACAGCCGTGACAATGACCTGGGCGTGAACCCGACCAAAGGCAAGAAGCTCGACAACATGCGCGCTTCGGGCAAAGACGAAGTCATCGCCCTGGTTCCGCCAGTTCGCCACACCCTCGAACAGGCCCTGGAATTCATCCAGGACGACGAGCTGTGCGAAGTCACGCCGAAGTCGATCCGTCTGCGCAAGAAGATCCTGGACGAAGGCGAGCGTACCCGCGCTGCCAAGAAAGCCAAGAACTGAGTTAGCTCAGGCTGAATGAAAACGCCCCCGGTCGAAAGGCCGGGGGCGTTTTTGTTTGTGCGGGGTGTCAGTCAGAGGGCTAATCGCGGGGCAAGCCCGCTCTCACGCAGTAAGCTCGGCGTGCTAACAGACAGTCCTGCTATTAGCGCGCAACGGCTTTGGGCTTGTAAGCGCAGTATCCCGGCCGCGGCCCGACCTTGGGATGGTTGCGGCAGGTATCCGGGCGCTTGTCATAAATGGTGCACAGGCGGCTTTTACGATCCAGATACATGCAGTCATCGTTGCTCATCCGGGTCAGGGTGAAGATCCCCGACTTCTGGTTGAAGCGTTCGATGATGCCTTCCTTCTGCAGGCGTTTGGCGACGTTCTTGGGCGGCTCGTCCTTTTCGAACTCATCCACCACGCCAATACGGATCAGGTCTTTGATCTTCACTTCAACAGGCAGGGTGCAGCAGGTCGAATGGCAGCCCCCGCACATATGGCTGGCATAGCGCTGCCAGGTTTCCAGGCGGTCGACTTCGGCCGCGGCAATCAGGGTCGGTTTCATAGTTATGGGGGGGCAGATCACGGTCTTGGGGCGCGCGATCATACCGGAGTTGTTCAATTTGTGAACAACCTTTTGCCCTATTGCCGTTATGGGCATGAAAACTGCGAACGGGAACTGTCACTCCCTGTCGAAGGGTCTAGTCTCAACAATCTCCCTCTGCTTTCGTCAACTTGCCCGAGGATGCCGCATGTCCCAGGAACCTAAAGCACGTGACGCCGAGGTGGCCGAATTTCGTGCCGCTGTATTGGCCAAGCTGACCTACGCGGTCGGCAAGGACCCGGAGCACGCCTTCGATCATGACTGGTTCGAGGCCATCGCCCTGGCCGCGCGCGACCATATGGTCGACCACTGGATGGATCACACCCGACAGGCCTATCGACGCAGCCAGAAGCGCGTCTATTACCTCTCCCTGGAGTTCCTGATTGGCCGTTTGCTGTTCGACAGCCTGAGCAATCTCGGGCTGCTGGATATTGCCCGGGAAGCCCTCGATGGGCTGGATGTCGACCTTGAGCGAATCCGTCTGCTCGAACCCGACGCGGCGCTGGGTAATGGCGGCCTGGGCCGCTTGGCGGCTTGCTTCATGGAAAGCATGTCGACCCTCGGCATTGCCGCGCATGGCTATGGCATCCGCTACGAGCACGGCCTGTTCCGCCAGGCGGTGGTCGATGGCTGGCAGCAGGAGCAGACCGAAAACTGGCTGGATTTCGGCAACCCCTGGGAGTTCGAGCGCGCCGAGGTGATCTACCCGATCAGCTTTGGCGGCAGCGTTGAAACCGTGCAAGACAGCGCCGGCCAGCAGCGCCAGGTCTGGTGGCCGGGCGAGACGGTGCGGGCGGTGGCCTACGACACGCCGGTGGTCGGCTGGCGGGGTGCCAGCGTCAATACCCTGCGCCTGTGGCGTGCGCGGGCGCTGGAAGAGCTGCATCTGGAACGCTTCAATGCCGGCGACCATTTAGGGGCGGTGGCGGAAGTGGCGCGGGCCGAAAGTATCTCGCGGGTGCTGTACCCGGCCGATAGCACTGAAGCCGGGCAGGAGTTGCGCCTGCGCCAGGAGTACTTCTTCGTTTCCGCCTCGCTGCAGGATTTGCTGCGCCGGCACCTGAACATGCACGATACCCTGCTCAACCTGCCAGACGCTGCGGCGATCCAGCTCAACGACACCCACCCCTCGATCGCTGTGGCCGAGTTGATGCGGCTACTGGTCGACCAGCATGAAATTCCGTGGGAAAAAGCCTGGGAAGTCACAGTCGGCACGTTGGCCTACACCAACCACACCCTGCTGCCGGAAGCGCTGGAAACCTGGCCGGTCGCCCTGATGGAGCGCATGCTGCCGCGGCACATGCAGATCATCTATTTGATCAACGCCTACCATATCGATGCGTTGCGGGCCAAAGGCCTGCACGACTTCGACGTGCTGCGCGCGGTGTCGCTGATCGAAGAAGACAACGGCCGCCGGGTGCGCATGGGCAACCTGGCCTTCCTTGGCTCGCACAGCGTCAATGGCGTGTCGGCACTGCACAGCAAGCTGATGAAGAGCACGGTGTTCGCCGAATTACACAAGCTGTACCCGCAGCGGATCAACAACAAGACCAACGGCATCACCTTCCGTCGTTGGCTGTACCAAGCCAACCCTCAGTTGACCAGCATGCTCATCGAGTCGCTGGGGGCAGAGGTGCTGGACGATTCGGAAACACGCCTGACCAACCTTGCCCCATTCGCCGACAAGCCGGCGTTTCGCAAGCAGTTCGCCGCCCAGCGCCTGCATAGCAAGCGCGCGTTGGCCAGCATCATTCAGGATCGCCTGGGGGTGACGGTCAATCCGGAGGCGTTGTTCGACGTTCAGGTCAAGCGCATCCACGAATACAAGCGCCAGTTGCTCAACCTGCTGCACACTGTCGCGCTGTATCAGGCGATGCGCTCTGAGCCTGGCACCGACTGGGTGCCGCGGGTGAAGATCTTCGCCGGCAAGGCGGCGGCCAGTTATCACCAGGCCAAGTTGATCATCAAGCTGGCCAACGACATCGCCCGGGTGGTCAACAACGACCCGACCGTGCGCGGCTTGCTCAAGGTGGTGTTCCTGCCCAACTACAACGTCAGCCTGGCCGAGAGCATCATTCCGGCGGCGGACCTTTCCGAGCAGATCTCCACCGCCGGCTATGAAGCGTCCGGTACCAGCAACATGAAGTTCGGCCTCAACGGCGCGCTGACCATCGGCACCCTCGATGGCGCCAACGTCGAGATGTGTGAGCAGGTCGGCGAGGAAAACATGTTCATTTTCGGCCTGACCGCTCAGCAGGTCGAGGCGCGCAAGCGGGCAGGGGATTTCGGTGCCAATGCGGCGATTGCCGCTTCCCATCGTCTGGGGGATGTCTTGCAGGCGATTCGCAGTGGGGTGTTCTCGCCGGATGATCCGTCGCGCTATGTGCACTTGATCGATTCGCTGATCGCCCATGACCGCTTCCTGGTCTGTGCCGACTTCGATGCCTACTGGGATGCCCAGCGCCGGGTCGAGGAGCTTTGGCACAAGCCGCAGGAATGGTGGCGCATGGCGGTGCTCAATACTGCGCGGATGGGCTGGTTCTCGTCGGATCGGACCATCCGCGAGTATGCGACGGAAATCTGGAAGGCGTTGGATTGAGCCATGATATCGCGGGGCAAGCCTGCTCCCGCGCAGCAGCTACTATCAGCCGCTCCCACGCAGCCGCTGCTACGCAGCGGCTGTGGCTGTCATGCGTCGCTCATGGCTGCGTGGGAGCGGGCTTGCCCCCGCGATGAGGCCCCCACCGACCATCGGCCCTGCAGTCAATGAACTCAACCCCCAATCTACCGTCTGATCCGCCAGGCGCGTCTCTTTACTCGCTAGGCCGTCACTCTCCCTGTAAACTGCGGGGGTTTTTCTCCCCCTATCCTTTTCGGAGCCATACATGTCCCGCGTTACCCTGAGTCGCTATCTGATTGAGCAGACCCGCAGCAACAATACCCCTGCCGATCTGCGCTTCCTGATCGAGGTGGTGGCGCGTGCGTGCAAGGAGATCAGCCACAACGTGTCCAAAGGCGCCCTGGGCGGCGTACTGGGCAGCATGGGCACCGAAAACGTGCAGGGCGAAGTGCAGAAGAAGCTCGACGTGATCTCCAACGAGATCCTGCTCGAAGCCAACGAATGGGGCGGTCACCTGGCCGGCATGGCGTCCGAAGAAATGGACAATGCCTATCAGATCCCCGGTAAATACCCCAAAGGCGCCTACCTGCTGGTCTTCGACCCACTGGACGGTTCGTCGAACATCGACGTCAACGTCTCGGTCGGCACCATCTTCTCGGTGCTGCGCTGCCCCAACGAATACCTGAGCCAGAACGAAACCCTCAACGAGAACGCCTTCCTCCAGCCTGGCACCGAGCAGGTCGCCGCCGGTTACGCGATCTATGGTCCGCAGACCATGCTGATCCTGACCCTGGGTAATGGCGTCAAGGGCTTCACCCTGGACCGCGAGCTGGGCAGCTTCGTCCTGACTCACGAAAACATCCAGGTGCCGACCAGCACCGCCGAGTTCGCCATCAACATGTCCAACCAACGCCACTGGGAAGCCCCGGTGCAGCGTTACGTCGGCGAGCTGCTGGCAGGTGAGACCGGCCCGCTGAAGAAGAACTACAACATGCGTTGGATCGCCTCGATGGTGGCCGACGTGCACCGCATCCTCACCCGTGGCGGCCTGTTCATGTACCCGCGCGATGCCCGCGAGCCGAGCAAGCCGGGCAAGCTGCGCCTGATGTACGAAGCCAACCCGATGTCGTTCATCATCGAGCAGGCCGGCGGCGCCTCCACCAACGGTTACGAGCGTATCCTCGACATCAAGCCAGAAAGCCTGCACCAGCGCGTGTCGGTAATCCTTGGCTCGAAGGAAGAGGTGGAGCGCGTCACCGCCTACCACAAGGAGTAAGTCATGCTCGCACCTTGGCAGCCGTTGTTGGAATGGTGGTTCGGTTGGGGCACCAGTGCCCAGGCCGTGGCTGACGAGAAGAGTACGCTGTGGTTTGGCAAGCACCATGACGACGAAGCGCGCGATCGCTTCGGCGATCTATGCGAGCAAGCCTTGGCCGGTGGCCTGGATGAGTGGCAGCAGAGCCCGCAGGGCTGGCTGGGGCTGATCCTGCTGCTCGACCAGCTGCCGCGCATGATCCATCGCGACACGCCGCTGGCTTTCGAAGGCGACCGCCGCGCCCAAGTGGTGGCGATGCAGGGCTTGCAGAAAGGCTGGGATTACCAGCTGCTGCCGATCCAGCGCGTGTTCGTGCTGCTGGTGCTGGAGCATGCCGAGGTGCTCGATTGGCAGAACCTGAGCGTCGAGCGTTACCAGACGCTGCTCGAAGAACAACCGGAGGCTAACCGCCGGTTGTTCGAAGGTTTTCTGGATTATGCCGAACAGCATCAGCGGGTGATTGCCCGGTTCGGGCGCTTCCCGCATCGCAACCTGATGCTGGGGCGCCCTAGTACCAGTGAAGAGATGGATTTTCTCCTCGAACCTGGCTCCAGGTTCTAAGGGCGCACCATCGTTTGGATCGAACGTGGGAGCGGGCTTGTCCCGCGATAGTAGTGGTGAATTCACCCTCACCATCGCAGGGCAAGCCCGCTCCCACGCACGATCCAGCTGATACCAGCAGTTGCCGGATCAGATCCTGAAACTGCCCACCAACTGCTTCAAGCGGTCCACCTGGTGCTCCAGGTCATTGCAGGCGCGCAAGGTGCTCTGCAGGTTCTGCACCCCTTCCTGATTCAGCGTATTGATCTCGGTGATGTCGACATTGATCGACTCGACCACGGCTGTCTGCTCTTCAGTGGCAGTCGCCACCGACTGGTTCATGCCGTCGATCTCGCCAATGCGCTGGGTCACGCTGCCCAGGCGCTCACCGGCCTGGTTGGCGATGCCCACGCTGTGCTCGCTCTGTTGCTGGCTCTGGTTCATGGTACTGACCGCCACCTGGGCGCCCGCCTGCAGCTCTTCGATCAGGCTCTGCACCTGCTGCGCCGACTCTTGCGTGCGATGCGCGAGGTTGCGTACTTCGTCGGCGACCACGGCAAACCCACGCCCAGCCTCGCCGGCACGGGCGGCTTCGATGGCGGCATTGAGTGCCAGCAGGTTGGTCTGCTGGGAAATACCGCTGATCACATCGAGAATCTGACCGATGTTGGCAGTGTGCGAGTTGAGCGTCTGGATGTTGCCGCACGAATCGCTGATCCGCGCCGAGAGCTGGTTCATCACCTCGATGGTCTGGCCGACCACCTGCTGGCCATCCTCGGCCAGGTTGCGCGCATCGCTTGAGTGCTGCGAGGCGAGCGCGGCGTTCTGGGCGATTTCCTGGGCGGCGGCACCAAGCTGGTTGATCGCTGCGGCAACGCTGCTGGTGCGACTCGACTGCTGGTCGGCATTGTGGATCGAGGCGTTGGAGGCAGTAATCACCTGGCTCGCCACCGCATTGACCTGGCCCGTGGCCGAGGACACTTCCCGGATCGACTCATGGATGCGCTCGACGAAGCGGTTGAACGACTGGCCGAGGCTGCCGAACTCGTCCTGGGCGTGGATGGTCAGGCGCCGGGTCAGGTCGCCTTCGCCCTGGGCGATGTCGTGCATGGCGCGGCCCATGATGTGCAGCGGTTCCATCAAGACGCGGATCAGGAGGCCCAGCAGGGCGATGATCGCCACTACCGCGATCAGCGTCGCCACCACTGCCGAGGTACGTAGTTCGCTGAGCATGGCGAAGGCTGCGTCCTGGTCGAGGACCAGCGCCACGTACCAGTCAGCCGAAGGCACGCCGTCGACATGGGTGAAGCTGATGAACTGCTTGCGCCCCTCGAACTCGACCTCCTTCAGGCCGCTGCCGATGCGCGGGGTGTCGGTCGGGTAGATATCGGCGAGGCTCTTGAGCGCCAGCTCTCCCTTGGGATGAATCAGGATCTTGCCTTCGCCATTGACGATGAACGCGTGACCACTGCCGTCGAAGTCCAGCGCGTTGATCAGGTTGCTGATGGTCTGCAGGTCGGTGTCTACGCCGCTGACGCCGATCAGTCGGCCGCCTTGCTGCACGGGGCTAGCCAGAGTGATCACCAGCTTGCCGGCCGAGGCCGAGATGTACGGCTCGGTGACGATGGTCTGGTTGGCGGCGCTGGCGGCTTTGTACCAGCCGCGCACGCGCGGATCGTAGTCAGCGGCGCGGTTGCCTACTGGCACCGACTGCATGCTGCCGTCCTGGCCGCCAAAGTAGGTGAGCTGGAAGTTGTTGGCATACACCGGCAGCGCCAGGGCGCGGTCCAGGCCAGGCTTGCCGTCGACGGCAATCTGCTGGGCGAAGGTGTCGAGCAGCTGGATACGGCTGTCGAGCCAGTTACGGATGTTGCCGGCAGTCAAGTTGCCCAGGTCCTGCAGGGTCGACTCGGTATCGCTACGCAGGGACTGGCGTTGTCGGTAATCGTTGAACAGCACGAAGCAGGTAAAGGCAACGGCCACCACGAGGGCAGCGGCCAGCAGGATCTTGTGGCTGAACTTGAGGTTGTTGGTCATGGCAAAGTCTGCGCAGGGAAGCACGTCGAAGGGAGGGTGCGGCAATCGGCCACACCGCTGGAAGCTGTGTCGACCTGCGCGGGTAAAACATTAATCAATTGCGAACCAGTCGACCAATGGCAGGGGGTCAAAGCACCCAGGGCAGGGAACCGAGGAGGCTTTTTGCCTTCTAAGCTCTCCACAGGCGCCTCGCCTGAGCCCCATGTCCCAGGAGTGTCCCTTCATGTCGTTGCGTTCCCTCGCCCTGTTGTCCTTGTGCGTCGTCCTGACTGCGTGCAGCAAGATCAATCAGGAAAACTATTCCAAGCTCAAGGCCGGCATGAACAAGGCCGAGGTCGAGCAACTGTTGGGTACGCCAACCGAATGCTCCGGAGCGCTGGGCATGAGCAGCTGCACCTGGGGTGACGAGAAGAGTTTCATCAGCGTGCAGTACGCGGCGGACAAGGTGCTGATGTACTCCGGGCAGGGCCTCAAATGAGGCGGTTGAGCCTGCTGCTGGGCGTCTGCCTGGCGCTGCTGTTGGGCGGCTGTGCCAGCTCCAGCGTCGACCCGCTGGCGCCGAAGACGGCCGGCGCGGTGGACCTCAAGCGCTACCAGGGCAAATGGTATGAGCTGGCGCGCCTGCCGATGTACTTCCAGCGCGACTGTGCCCAGTCCGAGGCGCATTACAACGCCAAGCCCGATGGCACCCTTGGTGTGTTGAACCGCTGCCGGATGCTCGATGGCGAGTGGATTCGTGCCGAAGGCAATGCCAAGCCGCAGGAAGCGGGGCACACCGACAAGCTATGGGTCGAATTCGATAACTGGTTTACCCGCCTGGTGCCGGGCGTGGCCAAGGGTGAGTATTGGGTGCTGTATGTGGATGCCCATTACCGCACGGCCATCGTCGGCAGCCCTGATCGCAAGTACCTGTGGATTCTGTCGCGCACCCCATCGCTGCCGGCGTGGCAGCGTGAAAACCTGTTGGCCAAGGCGCGCCAGCAGGGGTATGACACCAATCGCTTGATTTGGCGGGTGGCGGATCGGGATATCGCCGCCAGGTAATGCGGTTGTCATCGCGGGGCAAGCCCGCTCCCACGCTTGCCTAGGCTCTGTACGTAAAGCCTTGATACTTGTCATGCTGCGTTGAAAACAGCCTCGGAATGCTCATTTACTCCAGTAAAGTCGAGCGCGACTCCGACCGTTCCTCGGCTGTTTTCGCCTTGCCTGACCGGCGTCTCAAGACTTTTCATACAGACCCTAGATAGATAGCGTGGGAGCGGGCTTGCCCCGCGATAGCGGTGGAACTGCGTTTAATCAGTCCAGCAGCTGGCGCAGCACCTCGACGAATGCTCGCCCACTGTCCTCATCCTGCGCATGCCGCCCCTGGCGCACCACCCACTGCCCATTGACCATCACATCGCGCACCTGGCGATCGCCGCCGGCGAACAGCCAGCGGTTGAGAATGGCGTCGCCCTCGGCGGTGGCAATGTACGGATCCTGCCCATCGAGCACCAGCCAGTCGGCGCGCTTGCCCACGCTGAGCTCGCCAATCGGCTGCCCCAGCGCCTGCGCGCCACCACTGAGCGCGGCATCGTAGAGGGTTCTGCCAACCATCGGTTGATCGCCCCGGTACAGCCGATTACGTCGTTGGTCACGCAGCCGCTGGCCATACTCCAGCCAGCGCAACTCCTCGACCACGCTGAGCGATACATGGCTGTCCGAGCCAATCCCCATGCGGCCACCTAGGGCCAGGTAATCCACCGCAGGGAAGATCCCGTCCCCAAGGTTCGCTTCGGTGCTCAGGCACAACCCGGCCACCGCGCCGCTATGAGCCATGGCGCGAACTTCATCTGGCTCGGCATGGGTGGCATGCACCAGGCACCAACGGCGGTCGACATCGACATGTTCATACAGCCATTGCAGCGGACGCAGGCCGCTCCAGGCCAGGCAATCGTCGACTTCCTTTTGTTGCTCGGCGATGTGGATGTGGATCGGGCAGGCCTGGTCACCGTTCGCCACGACACCGGCAATCTGCGTCGGGGTCACCGCGCGCAAGGAGTGGAAACACAGGCCTAGCTGTTGTGCTGGTTGAGCGGCCAACAGCGGCTGTAGCTGCTCCTGCAAGCGCAGGTATTGTTCGCTTGAGTTGATGAAGCGGCGCTGACCGTCATTGGGCGCCTGGCCACCAAAGCCCGAATGGCTATACAACACCGGCAGCAGCGTCAGGCCAATCCCGGCGCTGCTCGCGGCGGCGCTGATACGCCGCGACAGCTCGGCAGGGTCGGCATACGCCTGGCCATCGCGGTCATGATGCACGTAGTGGAACTCTGCCACCGAGGTGTAGCCGGCCTTGAGCATTTCGATGTACAGCTGGCGGGCGATGACTTGCAGTTGCTCCGGGTTGATCCGACCCACCAGGCGGTACATCAGATCGCGCCAGGTCCAGAAACTGTCGTTGGGATTGCCCGCCACCTCAGCCAGGCCTGCCATGGCGCGCTGGAAGGCGTGCGAGTGCAAGTTGGGCATGCCCGGCAGTAGCGGGCCGGCCAGTCGCTCGGCGCCCTCGGCCGAGGCATCGGCCTGGAGACTGGACAGTCGACCATCGGCGGCGACCTCAAGACGGACGTTGCGCGCCCAGCCAGTGGACAGCAGGGCGCGCTCGGCGAAGAAGACGGGCATGGGTTTTTCCTGTTCTTGTTAGCTTGTATATACATATACAGGCGTTTGCCTGCCCGGTAAACTCCGGCAAGCTACCGTTCACTCATACCGCACAAGGATAAAAGCCGTGCCGACACCTCCTGTCTCCGCGCTGGTGGCCCAGATGGGCGAAGGTCCGGCGCCGCTGTACGCCCGGGTCAAGCAGATGATCATCCAGCAGATCGAAAACGGCACTTGGCCGCCCCATCACCGGGTGCCTTCCGAGAGCGAGCTGGTCAGCCAACTGGGATTCAGCCGCATGACGATCAATCGCGCCCTGCGTGAACTGACCGCCGATGGCCTGTTGGTGCGCATGCAAGGGGTGGGCACTTTCGTTGCCGAACCCAAGACCCGTTCGGCGCTGTTCGAGGTCAACAACATTGCCGACGAGATCGCCAGCCGTGGCCATCAGCATAGCTGCCAAGTGATTACCCTGGCCGAAGAAGCGGCAGGCTCCGAGCGCGCCCTGGCGCTGGACATGCGCGAAGGTCAGCGGGTGTTCCATTCGCTGATCGTGCATTACGAGAACGGCATCCCGGTGCAGATCGAAGACCGCTACGTCAACGCCCTGATTGCCCCGGATTACCTGAGCCAGGACTTCACCCGGCAGACGCCCTACGCCTACTTGTCCCAGGTCGCTCCGCTGACCGAGGGCGAGCACGTGGTCGAAGCCATTCTTGCCGAGCCCGAAGAGTGCCGCTTGCTGCAGATCGAACGTGGTGAGCCGTGCCTGCTGATCCGCCGGCGCACCTGGTCCGGTCGCCAGCCAGTTACTGCCGCGCGGTTGATCCACCCCGGCTCCCGTCATCGCCTGGAAGGACGTTTCAGCAAATGAGCCAGTTGCAGTTGTTGCGTGCCCGCGACTACCCACGCATGCCGTGGAAGAACGGCGGCGGTTTCACCGAGGAGATTGCCCGCGACGCGGGCGATAGCCTGGAAGGATTTGGCTGGCGCCTGTCGATTGCCGATATTGAAGAGTCTGGCGGTTTCTCAAGCTTCAGCGGTTATCAGCGGATCATCACCGTGCTGCAAGGCGACGGCATGCGCTTGTTGGTCGATGGCCAGGCTAGCCGACCGCTACTTAGCTTCGATGCCTTCGCCTTCAATGGCGAGAGCCAGGTCAGCTGCAAGCTGCTGGGTGGCCCTATCAGGGATTTCAACCTGATCTATGCGCCGCAGCGCTATCGGGCGCGCTTGCAGTGGTTCGATGGCAGTAGCCGGTTATTCAGTTCGGCGCCGACGGTGTTGCTGTTTGCTGGCAGCAATCATGTCGAAGTCGGGCTGGCCGGGCATGAGTCGCAGAGCCTGGGGTTGTACGACTGCCTGCGGCTGGAAGGCAATGATGGCTTGCTGGGGTTGGATGTGCAGGGGCGGTTTTGCCTGATTGAGCTGACTGCGCGCTGAGATAACGATTATCGGGGCCGTTTCGCAATCCATCGCGGGGCAAGCCCGCTCCCACGCAAGCTGTAGTGCGCACGTGGGAGCGGGCTTGCCCCGCGATGGGCTGCGAAGCGGCCCCAATCATTTGCAGGGAAGATAGAAAGATTTTTGGTTGTCCATGCTTGTACATACAAGTAAAGGTGTGTTTGTATATTGGCCATCGACACACCGCCGTCGGATGACCGCAGAGGACCTTCCCCGTGACTGACAACAACAAATACCGTGACGTAGAAATCCGTGCCCCGCGTGGCAACAAGCTGACCGCCAAAAGCTGGCTGACCGAAGCGCCGCTGCGCATGCTGATGAACAACCTCGATCCGCAAGTGGCCGAGAACCCCAAGGAACTGGTGGTCTACGGCGGCATTGGCCGCGCCGCACGTAACTGGGAGTGCTACGACAAGATCGTCGAGACCCTGACCCGCCTGGAAGACGACGAGACCCTGCTGGTGCAGTCTGGCAAGCCGGTCGGCGTGTTCAAGACCCACAGCAACGCCCCGCGCGTGTTGATCGCCAATTCCAACCTGGTGCCGCACTGGGCCAACTGGGAGCACTTCAACGAACTGGATGCCAAGGGCCTGGCCATGTACGGCCAGATGACCGCCGGCAGCTGGATCTACATCGGCAGCCAGGGCATTGTCCAAGGCACCTACGAAACCTTCGTCGAAGCCGGTCGCCAGCACTACAACGGTAGCCTCAAGGGCAAGTGGGTGCTCACCGCCGGCCTTGGCGGCATGGGCGGCGCCCAGCCACTGGCGGCGACCCTGGCCGGCGCTTGCTCGCTGAACATCGAGTGCCAGCAGAGCCGGATCGATTTCCGCCTGAGCAGCCGCTATGTCGACGAGCAAGCCAGCGATCTGGACGACGCGCTGGCGCGCATTGGCAAATACACCGCCGAAGGCAAAGCCATCTCCATCGCCCTGCTGGGCAACGCCGCCGAAATCCTGCCGGAGCTGGTCAAGCGTGGCGTGCGTCCGGACATGGTCACTGACCAGACCAGCGCCCACGACCCGCTCAACGGCTACCTGCCCGCTGGCTGGACCTGGGAGCAGTACCGCGACCGCGCCCAGACCGAACCGGCCGCAGTGGTCAAGGCTGCTAAGCAGTCCATGGCCGTTCACGTGCAGGCCATGCTCGACTTCCAGAAGCAGGGTGTGCCGACCTTCGACTACGGCAACAACATTCGCCAGATGGCCAAGGAAGAGGGCGTGAGCAATGCCTTCGACTTCCCAGGCTTCGTTCCGGCCTATATCCGTCCGCTGTTCTGCCGCGGCGTGGGGCCATTCCGCTGGGCCGCGCTGTCGGGCGAAGCTGAAGACATCTACAAAACCGATGCCAAGGTCAAAGAGCTGATCGCTGACGACGCCCACCTGCACCGCTGGCTGGACATGGCCCGCGAGCGCATCAGCTTCCAGGGCCTGCCGGCGCGTATCTGCTGGGTTGGCCTGGGCCTGCGTGCCAAGCTGGGCCTGGCCTTCAACGAAATGGTGCGTAGCGGCGAGTTGTCGGCGCCGATCGTCATTGGCCGCGACCACCTTGATTCCGGCTCGGTCTCCAGCCCGAACCGCGAAACCGAATCGATGCGCGATGGCTCCGACGCGGTGTCCGACTGGCCGCTGCTCAACGCCCTGCTCAACACCGCCAGCGGCGCTACCTGGGTTTCGCTGCACCACGGTGGCGGAGTGGGCATGGGCTTCTCGCAACACTCAGGCATGGTCATCGTCTGCGATGGTAGCGATGAAGCCGCCGAGCGCATTGCCCGCGTGCTGACCAACGACCCAGGCACCGGCGTCATGCGCCATGCCGACGCCGGTTACCCGATCGCTGTCGACTGCGCCAAAGAGCAGGGCCTCGATCTGCCGATGATCACAGGTTGATCGTCAGCACCGAACAAGGGCGATACTGAATAACAAGAAGGGGCCTGTGGGCCCCATGCGAATGGAGTAGCGAAGTGACCGAACTGACCCTCAAGCCCGGTACCCTGACCCTGGCCCAGCTGCGCGCGATCCACGCAGCGCCCGTGCAACTGCGCCTGGATGACAGTGCTGGCCCGGCGATCAATGCCAGCGTCGCTTGCGTCGAACAGATTCTCGCCGAGGACCGCACAGCCTACGGCATCAACACCGGTTTTGGCCTGCTGGCCTCGACCCGCATTGCCCGCGAAGACCTGGAAAACCTGCAGCGCTCGCTGGTGCTGTCGCACGCTGCCGGCATCGGCGCGCCGCTGGATGACGCCATGGTGCGCTTGATCATGGTGCTCAAGATCAACAGCCTGAGCCGGGGTTTCTCCGGTATTCGCCGCAAGGTCATCGATGCGCTGATCGCCTTGGTCAACGCTGAAGTCTATCCGCACATTCCGCTCAAGGGTTCGGTAGGCGCCTCGGGCGACCTGGCACCATTGGCGCACATGTCGCTGGTGCTGCTGGGTGAGGGCAAGGCGCGTTATCAGGGTCAGTGGTTGCCTGCAAACGAGGCCCTGGCAGTGGCCGGCCTCGAGCCGCTGACCCTGGCAGCCAAAGAGGGCCTGGCCCTGCTCAATGGTACCCAGGCATCGACTGCCTACGCCTTGCGTGGGTTGTTCCACGCCGAAGACCTGTTCGCTGCGGCGATCACCTGCGGCGGCCTTACCGTCGAAGCGGCGCTGGGTTCGCGTTCGCCATTCGATGCACGCATCCACGAAGTGCGTGGCCAGCGCGGCCAGATCGACGCGGCAGCTTGCTACCGCGATCTGCTCGGCGATTCCAGCGAGGTGTCGCGCTCGCACGAGAACTGCGGCAAGGTCCAGGATCCCTACTCGCTGCGCTGCCAGCCACAGGTCATGGGCGCCTGCCTGACCCAGTTGCGCCAGGCTGCCGAGGTATTGGCCATCGAGTCCAACGCGGTGTCGGATAACCCGTTGGTGTTCGCCGCCGAAGGCGATGTGATCTCCGGGGGTAATTTCCACGCCGAGCCGGTGGCGATGGCGGCTGACAACCTGGCGCTGGCGATTGCCGAGATCGGTGCGCTGAGCGAGCGACGCATCTCGCTGATGATGGACAAGCACATGTCCCAGCTGCCGCCGTTCCTGGTAGAAAACGGCGGGGTCAACTCGGGCTTCATGATCGCCCAGGTGACGGCTGCCGCGCTGGCCAGCGAAAACAAGGCGCTGTCGCATCCGCACAGCGTCGACAGCCTGCCGACTTCGGCCAACCAGGAAGACCATGTGTCGATGGCCCCGGCGGCGGGCAAGCGGTTGTGGGAAATGGCCGAGAACACCCGTGGCGTGCTGGCTATCGAATGGCTGGGCGCGTGCCAAGGGCTCGACCTGCGCAAGGGGCTGAAAACCTCGGCCAAGCTCGAACAGGCCCGCAAGGCGCTGCGCGAGAAAGTCGCGCACTACGAGCGTGACCGGTTCTTCTCGCCGGATATCGAGATTGCCAGTGAACTGCTGGCTGAGGGCACGCTGACAGGGTTGTTGCCGGCTGGAGTGTTGCCGAGCCTGTGAGATAGCGGGGGCCGCAATGCGGCCCCAACACGCGGTTGTTCGTCCAAAAAAAATAAAAGGGACGCAGAATGCAACAAGCTCAAGGACTCAAACGCGGGCTATCGTCCCGCCACATTCGTTTCATGGCCCTCGGCTCTGCCATCGGCACCGGCCTGTTCTACGGCTCTGCCTCGGCCATCCAGATGGCCGGCCCCGCCGTGCTGCTGGCCTACCTGATTGGCGGCGCTGCGGTGTTCATGGTCATGCGCGCCCTCGGCGAGATGGCCGTGCACAACCCGGTGGCCGGCTCCTTCGGCCACTACGCCAGCACCTACCTGGGGCCTATGGCCGGTTTCATCCTCGGCTGGACCTACGCCTTCGAGATGATCATCGTCTGCATTGCCGACGTGACCGCCTTCGGTATCTACATGGGCTTCTGGTTCCCCGACGTGCCGCGCTGGATCTGGGTGCTGGGCATCGTCTTCCTGATCGGTGGGCTGAACCTGTGCAACGTCAAGGTGTTCGGCGAGATGGAGTTCTGGCTGTCGCTGCTCAAGGTCGGCGCCATCGTGGCGATGATCCTCGCCGGCCTGGGCATCATGGCCTTCGGTTTTGGCCAGGTCGGCAACGGCGCTGCCGTGGGGGTCGGCAATCTGTTTGAGCATGGCGGCTTCATGCCTAACGGTATCGGCGGTTTGATCGCCTCCTTTGCCGTGGTGATGTTCGCCTTTGGCGGTATTGAAATCATCGGCATCACCGCCGGTGAAGCCAAGGATCCGCAGCGGGTGATTCCCAAGGCGATCAACGCCGTGCCGCTGCGCATCCTGCTGTTCTATGTGCTTACTCTGTTCGTGTTGATGTGCCTGTACCCGTGGCCGCAGATCGGTAGCCAAGGCAGCCCGTTCGTGCAGATCTTCAGCAACCTGGGGATCGGCTCGGCTGCCGCCGTGCTCAATGTGGTGGTGATTTCTGCGGCTGTGTCGGCGATCAACAGCGACATCTTCGGCGCGGGCCGGATGATGTATGGCCTGGCGCAACAGGGCCACGCGCCACGCGGTTTTGCCCAACTGTCGAAACACGGCGTACCGTGGCTCACGGTGCTGGTGATGGGGGCGGCGCTGTTGATCGGTGTGGTGCTCAACTACCTGATCCCGGAAAACGTGTTCCTGTTGATCGCCTCGATCGCCACCTTCGCGACGGTGTGGGTGTGGCTGATGATCCTGGTCACTCAAGTCGCCATGCGTCGCCGGATGACGCGCGAAGAGGCGGCTCAGCTCAAGTTCCCGGTGCCGTTCTGGCCTTATGGACCAGCGCTGGCGATTGCCTTCATGGTGTTCATCTTTGCGGTGCTCGGTTACTTCCCGGATACCCAGGCGGCATTGCTCGTCGGTGTGGTCTGGGTGGTGTTCCTGGTGGCCTCCTACCTGCTGTGGTGCAAGCCGCGCGCAGGCCAGGGCGAGCTGGCCAGGGAACACGCCGAGCTGCATCGCTAGTAACGGAGACGCTCTATGAGAACCCTTTGGCAGCATTGCCACGTGGCCAGCATGGCCCAGGGCAGCTACTCGATCATCGACGACGCGGCCATCGTCAGCAACGCAGGCCTGATAGAGTGGATCGGCCCGCGTCGCGAACTGCCGCCGGTCGATGCCGAGCGCACGGTGGATCTGGCGGGCGCCTGGGTTACCCCAGGGCTGATCGACTGCCACACCCACGCGGTGTTCGGCGGTAACCGCAGCGGCGAGTTCGAACAGCGGCTGCAGGGCGTCAGCTATGCCGAAATTGCCGCGCAAGGCGGCGGCATTGCCAGCACCGTGCGGGCCACCCGTGCGGCCAGCGAGGACGAGCTGTTCGCCAGTGCCCACCAGCGCGTGCAAGCGCTGATGCGCGATGGCGTCACTACCGTGGAGATCAAGTCCGGCTACGGCCTGGACCTGGCCAACGAACGCAAGATGCTGCGCGTGGCCCGGCGCCTGGCCGAAGAGCTGCCACTGACCGTGCGCAGCACCTGCCTGGCCGCTCATGCGCTGCCGCCGGAATACGCAGGCAGGGCCGATGACTACATCGCGCATATCTGCGACGAGCTGCTACCCGCGCTGGCGGCCGAGGGCCTGGTAGATGCAGTGGATGCATTCTGCGAGCACCTGGCGTTCTCCCCGGCCCAGGTCGAGCGGGTGTTCATCAAGGCCCGAGAACTGGGCCTGCCGGTCAAGCTGCATGCCGAGCAGTTGTCGTCGCTGCATGGATCGAGCCTGGCGGCACGCTATCAGGCGTTGTCTGCCGATCACCTGGAGTTCATGACCGAAGAGGATGCCATCGCCATGGCTGCGGCTGGCACTGTTGCCGTGCTGCTGCCGGGCGCCTTCTACTTCCTGCGCGAGACCCAGCTGCCGCCGATGGACGCGCTGCGCAAGCATGGCGTGAAGATCGCCTTGGCCAGCGACCTTAACCCAGGCACTTCGCCAGGCCTGTCGCTGCGCTTGATGCTGAACATGGGCTGCACGTTGTTCCGCATGACCCCGGAGGAGGCCCTGGCCGGCGTCACCCTGCACGCTGCTACCGCGCTCGGGCTGGGCGCCAGCCACGGCTCGCTGGAAGTCGGCAAGCTGGCGGACTTCATCGCCTGGCAGATCGAACGCCCCGCCGACCTTGCCTACTGGCTCGGCGGTGACTTGCCCAAGCGCGTGGTGCGCCGCGGCCACGAGATTTCCAATTGAGCGAGGCAGACATGCACAAGGTATTGAGTTTCCATCAAGGTCGGCTGCCGCTGCTGATCAGCATGCCGCATGCAGGCCTTGGCCTGACGCCGGCTGTGCGCGATGGGCTGGTCGATCAGGCGCGCAGCCTGCCAGACACCGACTGGCACATTCCCCTGCTGTACGACTTCGCCCGTGAGCTGGGCGCAAGTGTTGTGGCGGCGCAATACTCACGCTTTGTCATCGACCTCAATCGGCCTGAGGATGACAAGCCGTTGTACGCCGGAGCAACCACGGGCCTGTATCCGGCCACATTGTTCGAGGGCGAGCGACTGTTCAAAGACGGCCTGACGCCTTCTGCTGACGAGCGTGCGGCCTACTTGGAGCAGATCTGGCGCCCTTATCACGACACGATCAAGCACGAGTTGGCGCGTCTACGCGAAGCGTTTGGCTATGCCCTGCTGTGGGATGCGCATTCGATCCGCTCGCATATCCCGCATCTGTTCGAGGGCAAGCTACCGGACTTCAACCTGGGCACTTTCAATGGTGCCAGCTGCGACGCGCAGTTGGCCGAGCGGCTCAAGGGGGTGTGCGCTGGGGCCGAAGGTTACAGCCACGTGCTCAACGGACGCTTCAAGGGCGGGCACATCACCCGTCACTACGGCAATCCTGCGCAGCACATCCATGCGGTGCAACTGGAGTTGGCCCAGAGCACCTATATGGAGGAGATCGAGCCGTTCACTTACCGTGAGGATCTGGCCCGGCCTACTAAGGTGGTACTCAACGGCTTGCTGGAAACACTCCTGGCATGGGGCCGGGAGCGCTACGGCAAATAATGGCGCAGCGAGCGGAGACTCTCGTCACCGCCCGCTGCAGGTTTTAGCGTACTGGTGACTTTTGCAGGCTGTATAGGCTTCGACGCCAGCTTTGGCGAACGCCTTGTCCAGCTCAGGTGTGGCGCCGCTGATGCCAATGCTGCCGACGTGACGTTTGTGCTGGTCGAAAATCGGCAGCCCGCCTTCCAATAGCAAGAACCCCGGGATCGAGCCATAAGGATTAGCAGGCAGTCCCGCACTGCGCTCAGCGAGCACACCGGACTCGACTGGGAAGCTGGCTGACGTCGATGCTTTCAACTGCGCGACCTGGATACTACCGACGCTGGTGTTGTCCATGCGCCGAAAGTACTTCAGATTGCCGTGCTGGTCATGGATGCTGATGACGATGTTGTAATGCTGGGCTTGAGCGGCGCTCTGCGCGGCGTCGGCCATGGCGATGGCAGCTTGCAGTTCCAGACGCGGCTCCGGCGTTGCAGCTAGAGTGGTAAAAGACAGCAGCGCGAGAACAGCGATGGTCAATGTTTTCATGGGCTCCCTCGGTGTTGATGGGCAGGGCGCTATCTTAAGGGCAGCCAAGTCCGAGAGGGCGACGCCGATTGTTAGCACTCGTTGCCGGTGCGCCCTGGCATGATTCGGGTTTATGATGGCGCCAGCCGAAGAATAGCCCTTCATGGAGTGCGCAATGCAGACCCTGTACCCGCAGATCAAACCCTACGCCCGGCACGATCTGGCCGTGCAAGCGCCGCATGTGCTGTATGTCGATGAGAGCGGTTCACCGGAAGGTCTGCCAGTGGTGTTCATCCACGGAGGGCCGGGTGCCGGCTGCGACGCGCAGAGCCGCTGCTATTTTGACCCCAACCTGTATCGCATCATTACCTTCGATCAGCGCGGTTGCGGCCGTTCCACGCCGCACGCGAGCCTGGAGAACAACACGACCTGGCATCTGGTCGAGGACCTGGAGCGCATTCGCCAGCACCTGGGCATCGACAAGTGGGTGCTGTTTGGCGGCTCCTGGGGTTCGACCCTGGCCCTGGCCTACGCCCAGACCCACCCCGAGCGCGTGCATGGCTTGATCCTGCGCGGCATCTTCCTGTGCCGCCCGCAGGAGATCCGCTGGTTCTACCAGGAAGGTGCCAGCCGCCTGTTCCCTGACTATTGGCAGGACTACATCGCGCCGATCCCCGCCGATGAACGCGACGACCTGGTCAAGGCCTTCCACAAGCGCCTGACCGGCAACGACCAGATCGCCCAGATGCACGCGGCCAAGGCCTGGTCGACCTGGGAGGGCCGGACCGCGACCCTGCGCCCCAATCCGCTGGTGGTCGATCGTTTCTCCGAGCCACAGCGCGCACTGTCGATCGCCCGGATCGAGTGTCACTACTTCACCAACAATGCTTTCCTGGAGCCGGACCAGCTGATCCGCGACATGCCCAAGATCGCCCACCTGCCAGCGGTGATCGTGCATGGCCGCTACGACGTCATCTGTCCGCTGGACAACGCCTGGGAGCTGCATCAGGCCTGGCCCAACAGTGAGCTGAAGGTTATCCGCGATGCCGGTCATGCCGCGTCGGAGCCCGGTATCACCGATGCGTTGGTGCGCGCTGCCGATCAGATGGCCCGGCGCCTGCTCGACCTGCCCTTGGAAGAAGCATGAAAGGTTTGCTGCAGCGAGTGCGCGGGGCGCGAGTCGAGGTAGAGGGGGAGATCGTCGGTGCCATCGACCAGGGTTTGCTGGTGCTGGTGGCAGTCGAGCCTGAAGATACCCGTGAACATGCCGATAAGCTGTTGCACAAGCTGCTCAACTACCGGGTGTTCAGCGATGCCGACGGCAAGATGAACCTGTCGCTCAAGGACATCGGTGGCGGCTTGCTGCTGGTGTCCCAGTTCACCCTGGCGGCAGATACGCGTAGCGGCATGCGCCCGGGCTTCTCGACTGCCGCGCCACCGGCGCTGGGCGCCGAGTTGTTCGACTATCTGCTAGCGCGCGCACGAACCTCGCACGAGGACGTTGCCAGCGGTCGTTTTGGCGCCGACATGCAGGTGCACCTGGTCAATGATGGCCCCGTAACATTTATGTTACAAATCTGAGGCGAAATAACCCCCTGTTTGCAGGAAAACAAGGGGGTTTGTACGATAAATAGTTTGTACAGCCTGATGCGTTGTAACGCGGCCTGCTGGATAATCGCGCGCTGCGTGAACCTGCGTTCGCAGGTTCGTTTCACCTTGACTCGAGCATTGTCTGGATCCGTTTGGGGAATCATTACGCCCTCACGGGGTCCGAACAGTGCTCGCCAACCCGGCATTGGTCGCTGGCCGTTGGTTTCATGATCTGTTTTCGGCGAGGGTTGCTCGTGATTGTAAGTCCCTGTAATGCACCAAGAATCCCCGGCAATCGGCTGCGCAAGGCCCTGGCGGCTGGCGTAGCACTGGTCGGCCTGATGAGCGCTGGCCAGCTGTGGGCATTCAATCTTGACGATGTTGCAGCCAAGGCAAAGGATCTGGCCGGCCAGAAGTACGAAGCACCGAAGAGCAATCTGCCGGCGGTGTTCCGCGACATGAAGTACGCCGATTACCAGAAAATCCGCTTCCTTCAGGAAAAGGCCGAGTGGGCCAAGGACAAGACGCCGTTCAAGCTGTCCTTCTACCACCAGGGCATGCACTTCGACACACCGGTGAAGATCAACCAGGTCACCGCCACCAAGGTCGAGGAAATCAAGTACGACCCGAGCCGCTTCGAGTTCCAGGACGTGCCGCACGACGCCAAGACCGTCGAAAACCTCGGCTACGCCGGTTTCCGCGTGCTCTACCCGATCAACAAGGCCGACAAGCAAGACGAGATCATGACCTTGCTTGGCGCCAGCTATTTCCGCGTCGTCGGCAAGGGCCACGCCTATGGCCTGTCGGCCCGTGGCCTGGCCATCGACACCGCGCTGCCGTCCGGCGAAGAATTCCCGCGTTTCACCGAGTTCTGGGTCGAGAAGCCCAAGCCCGCCGACAAGCACCTGGTGATCTACGCCCTGCTCGACTCGCCGCGTTCCACCGGCGCCTACAAGCTGACCGTGCGCCCGGGCAACGACACCATCGTCGACGTCAAGTCGCGCATCTACCTGCGTGATCACGTCAGCCGCCTGGGTATCGCGCCGCTGACCAGCATGTACCTGTTTGGCCCTAACCAGCCCTCCAAGGTCATGAACTACCGTCCGGCCCTGCACGACTCCGAAGGCCTGTCGATCCATGCCGCCAACGGCGAATGGCTGTGGCGCCCGCTGAACAACCCGAAACACCTGGCTGTGAGCAACTTCAGCGTCGAGAACCCGCGTGGTTTCGGCCTGATGCAGCGTCACCGCGCCTTCAGCGACTATGAAGACCTCGATGACAACTACCAGAAGCGTCCAAGCACCTGGATCGAGCCTAAGGGCGACTGGGGCAAAGGCACCGTCGATCTGGTCGAGATCCCGACCGCCGACGAGACCAACGACAATATCGTTGCCTTCTGGAGCCCGGAGACCCTGCCAGAGCCAGGTAAACCAGCCGACTACGACTACCGCCTGCACTGGACCATCGACGAGCCTAAGTTCCAGGCCCCAGAGCTGGGTTGGGTCAAGCAGACCCTGCGTTCGACCGGTGACGTCAAGCAGTCCAACCTGATCCGTCAGCCGGACGGCAGCGTGGCTTTCCTGGTCGATTTCGCGGGCCCCGCCCTGGCTGCTTTGAAGGAAGACGCCAAGGTGCGTAGCCAGATCAGCGTTGGCGACAACGCCGAGGTGGTCGAGAACAATCTGCGCTATAACCCAGAGACCAAGGGCTGGCGCCTGACCTTGCGCCTGAAGATCCAGGACCCGAAGAAGTCCACCGAGATGCGCGCTGCCCTGCTGCAGGACGTTCCGGTCGAAGCACCTAAGCCGGCCAAGGACACCAAGCATGACAAGGCTGCGGCCAAGCATGCCAAGGCTGAAAAGCCTGCCGAGCAACCAGCCGCCGATGCGGCGTCCACCAACGGGGCCCCGGCCACCACCGAGAAGGTGCTGACCGAAACCTGGAGCTATCAGTTGCCTGCCGATGAGTAACTCAAGCGCAAGGCCAGAATCGCTTGGCGAGTACCTGGCCCACTTACCACTGAGCGACGAGCAGCGGGCGGAACTCGCCAACTGCGCCTCGTTCAGCGAGCTGCACCAACGCCTGGCGGCCAATCCGGCCGCCACTGCCACCGAGGCCGTACAGGCCTCTGTGGGCCCACGCCTGACCGTGGGCAGCGCCGCCGAGCTGGAAGACGCCGAAATGCTCGGCGTCGACGGCAGCGGTCGGCTGTGCTTGAAGATCGCCCCGCCGATCAAGCGCACCCGGGTTCTGCCCGAGCCATGGCGCACCAATATCCTGGTACGCATGTGGCGGCGCATGACGGGCCGCACCAACGCACCGCAGCCGCCCAAACGCGAACTGCCGCCAGCGCGCTGGCGCTGGGTCGGCTCGCTGCGTCGCTATATCCTGCTGGCGCTGATGCTCGGTCAGACCATCGTTGCCGGCTGGTACATGAAAGGCATCCTGCCGTACCAGGGCTGGTCGTTCGTCGATCTCGACGAGATCATGAACCAGTCGCTGTGGGACACCGTCGTGCAGGTCTGGCCGTATGCATTGCAGACCTCCATCCTGATTCTGTTCGGTATCCTCTTCTGCTGGGTGTCGGCGGGCTTCTGGACCGCGCTGATGGGCTTCCTCGAGCTGCTCACCGGGCGTGACAAGTACAAGATCTCCGGCAGCAGTGCCGGTAGCGAGCCGATCGCCGCCGAAGCGCGTACCGCGCTGGTAATGCCGATCTGCAACGAAGACGTGCCACGGGTGTTTGCCGGTCTGCGCGCGACCTTCGAGTCGGTGGCCGCCACCGGCAACCTCGATCGGTTCGATTTCTTCGTGCTCAGCGACACCAACGATCCAGACATCGCCGTTGCCGAACAGCAGGCCTGGCTGGACGTGTGCCGCGAGGCCAAGGGCTTTGGCCGCATCTTCTACCGCCGTCGCCGCCGTCGCGTCAAACGCAAGAGCGGCAACCTTGACGACTTCTGCCGTCGTTGGGGCAGCGAGTACAAGTACATGGTGGTACTCGACGCCGACAGCGTGATGAGTGGTGACTGCCTGAGCAGCCTGGTGCGCCTGATGGAGGCCAACCCGGATGCCGGCATCATCCAGACCGCGCCGAAGGCCTCGGGGATGGACACCCTGTACGCGCGACTGCAGCAGTTCGCTACCCGCGTATACGGCCCGCTGTTCACCGCTGGCCTGCACTTCTGGCAGCTGGGCGAATCGCACTATTGGGGGCACAACGCGATCATTCGGATGAAGCCGTTCATCGAGCACTGCGCCCTGGCGCCGTTGCCCGGTAAGGGCGCCTTCGCCGGTGCGATTCTGTCCCACGACTTCGTCGAAGCGGCGCTGATGCGTCGGGCCGGCTGGGGAGTGTGGATCGCCTACGACCTGCCAGGCAGTTATGAAGAGTTGCCGCCCAACCTGCTCGATGAGCTCAAGCGCGACCGGCGTTGGTGCCATGGCAACCTGATGAACTTCCGCCTGTTCCTGGTCAAGGGCATGCACCCGGTACACCGTGCGGTGTTCCTTACCGGGGTGATGTCGTACCTGTCGGCGCCGTTGTGGTTCTTCTTCCTGGTGCTGTCGACCGCCTTGCTGGCGACCAACACCCTGATGGAGCCGCAGTACTTCATCGAGCCGTTCCAGCTCTACCCGTTGTGGCCACAATGGCACCCGGAGAAGGCCATTGCGCTGTTCTCCACCACCATCGTGCTGCTGTTCCTGCCCAAGCTACTGAGCATCATCCTGATCTGGGCCAAGGGCGCCACCGAGTTCGGTGGGCGGATCAAGGTCACCCTGTCGATGCTGATCGAGATGCTGTTCTCGATGCTGCTGGCGCCGGTACGGATGATCTTCCATACCCGCTTCGTCCTGGCCGCGTTCCTCGGCTGGGCGGCGACCTGGAACTCGCCGCAGCGTGACGACGACTCCACCCCGTGGAGCGAAGCGGTGCGTCGCCATGGTCCACAGACCCTGTTGGGCTTTGCCTGGGCCGCGTTGGTGGCCTGGTTGAACCCAAGCTTCCTGTGGTGGTTGGCGCCGATCGTTGGTTCGCTGGTGCTGTCGATCCCGGTTTCGGTGATCTCCAGCCGGGTGCGCCTGGGCCTGCGGGCCAAGGACGAGAAGCTGTTCCTCATTCCTGAGGAATACGCGACCCCGCACGAGCTGTTGGCGACCGACCAGTACACCCACGAGAACCGCTGGCATGCGCTGCATGACGGCTTCGTGCGGGCAGTGGTCGACCCACGCCAGAACGCTTTGGCCTGCGCGATGGGGACTGCCCGGCATGGCCAGGCGGCACCGATCGAAGCGCTGCGTGAAGAGCGCATCGCCAAGGCTTTGGAAGTCGGGCCGAAAGGGCTGGACGGCAATACCCGTCTGGCGCTGTTGAGCGATCCGGTGGCGCTGTCGCGTCTGCATGAGCGGGTCTGGGCCGAGCACAATTCGGCCTGGATCGATGTTTGGCGCAACTCGATCAACAGCGATCCGCATTCGCCGCTGTTGCCGTTGCATCCGGAGAATGAGGCACAGCCTTCCTTGGTAGGTGCCTGATCCAGCATGGGGGCCGCTTTGCGGCCCTTCGCGGGCAAGCCCGCTCCCACAGGGTTCGATGCACGACCTGTAGGAGCGGGCTTGCCCGCGATGGGCTGCAAAGCAGCCCATAGGCCTATTTTGGCCAACAAAGTCCCCCCAGGCTCTAGGTCCCGAGCCGCGCATGCGTTAGCATCCCATCCGATATTTCGCAGCGGTCTGTAGGACCGTTACTGCCAACAATAAGATTCGTACTCTTTTTGCTAGGGGACTTGGTGATGATGAAGAAATACCTGTCGCGACTGCTGGTCGGCGTCACCGCGCTGGTCGCAGTGGCCAGCGCCCAGGCCGGCGCCATCGACGACGCGGTCAAGAGCGGTACCCTGCGGGTCGGCATGGACCCGACCTACATGCCCTTCCAGATGACCAACAAGCGCGGTGAAATCATCGGCTTCGAAGTGGACATCCTCAAGGCCATGGCCAAGTCCATGGGCGTCAAGCTCGAGACCGTCTCCACCGCCTACGACGGCATCATCCCAGCCCTGCTGACCAACAAGTTCGACATGATCGGCAGCGGCATGACCCTGACCCAAGAGCGCAACCTGCGCCTGAACTTCAGCGAACCGTTCATCGTCGTCGGCCAGACCCTGCTGATCCGCAAGGAGCTGGCGGGTGAGATCAAGTCGTATAAAGACCTGAACAACGAGAAGTACCGCGTTACCTCCAAGCTCGGCACCACCGGCGAGATGGTCACCAAGAAGCTGATCAGCAAAGCCAAGTACCACGGCTACGACAACGAGCAGGAAGCGGTGATGGACGTGGTCAACGGCAAGGCTGATGCCTTCGTCTACGACGCGCCGTACAACGTGGTGGCGGTGGAGAAGGCCGGCGCTGGCAAGCTGCTGTTCCTCGAAGAACCCTTCACCTACGAGCCGCTGGCTTTCGGCCTGAAGAAAGGCGACTACGACAGCATCAACTTCATCAACAACTTCCTGCACCAGATCAAGCATGACGGGACCTACGATCGTATCCACGACAAGTGGTTCAAGAACAAGGACTGGCTGAAGGAAATGGAATAAGCAGGCCACAAGCCTAGGCTTTGACCCCAACGCGCAGGCAAACCCTGCGCGTTCGCATTTACGGAAGTACCCCACGTGATCAAACACAAGAAAGCCCAGTGGCCCTGGCACGCGTTGACCGCGCTGGTGCTGGTGGGCCTGGCGATCAGCCTGTACTTCGCCACCTCGTTGATGTCCTACGAGTGGCGCTGGAACCGCGTTCCCCAGTACTTCGCCTACCAGGCCGAAGAGGCTCAGCGCGCAGCCAGCTATGGCACCGTGCAGGACATCGTCCTGCAAGGCGACAGCGCCCGCGTCACGCTCAAGGGCGAGGATGGCCAAGAGCAGGTGCTGGACGTGGCCAAGGACAGCCTGCAACTGAGCCGCGGTGACGACGTCGCCGAAGGCGATCAGATCGGTGTAACCCGGCACTGGGCGGCCGGTCCGCTGGCCTGGGGCCTGTGGACCACGCTGTGGCTGTCGGTGGTGTCCGGTGCGTTGGGCCTGGTGATCGGCCTGATCGCCGGTTTGTGCCGGTTGTCGAACAACCCGACCCTGCGTGACCTGTCGACGGTCTACGTCGAACTGGTACGCGGCACACCACTTTTGGTGCAGATTTTCATCTTCTACTTCTTCATCGGCACTGTGCTCAATCTGTCTCGCGAGTTCGCTGGGGTGGCGGCGCTGGCGCTGTTCACGGGCGCCTACGTCGCGGAGATCGTGCGCGCCGGTGTGCAGTCGATTGCCAAGGGGCAGAACGAGGCGGCGCGCTCGCTGGGCCTGAATGCCGGGCAGTCGATGCGTCATGTGATTTTGCCGCAGGCGTTCAAACGCGTACTGCCGCCGCTGGCTGGGCAGTTCATCAGCCTGGTCAAGGACACCTCGCTGGTCTCGGTCATCGCCATCACCGAGCTGACCAAGAGCGGTCGCGAGGCGATCACCACCTCGTTCTCGACCTTCGAGATCTGGTTCTGCGTGGCAGGCCTGTACCTGCTGATCAACCTGCCGCTGTCGCACCTTGCCAGCCGGCTCGAGCGGAGGCTTGCGCAAAGTGATTGAAGTCCGTGATCTGTTGAAAGTGTTCGACACCCGCGGCCAGGTGGTGCGTGCGGTGGACAACGTCACCACGCAGGTGGCCAAGGGCGAAGTGGTGGTGGTGCTGGGCCCGTCGGGCTCGGGTAAATCGACCTTCCTACGCTGCCTCAATGGCCTGGAGCACTTCGATGCCGGTCATGTGTCGATCAATGGCCTGCAGCTGGATGACCCCAAGACCGACATCAACGCCTATCGCCGCGAAGTCGGCATGGTGTTCCAGCATTTCAACCTGTTCCCGCACATGACCGTGCTGGAGAACCTGTGCCTGGCGCAGAAAGTCGTGCGCAAGCGCAACAGGACGGACCGCGAAGCCAAGGCGCGGGCGCTGCTGGAAAAGGTGGGCATCGGCCAGAAAGCCAACGAGTATCCATCGCGGCTCTCCGGTGGCCAGCAACAGCGGGTAGCGATTGCTCGGGCGCTGGCGATGGACCCGAAGGTGATGCTGTTTGATGAGCCGACCTCGGCGCTGGACCCAGAGATGGTTGGCGAAGTGCTGGACGTCATGAAGACCCTGGCGCAGGAAGGCATGACCATGGTCTGCGTGACCCACGAGATGGGCTTTGCCCGCGAAGTGGCTGATCGGGTGCTGTTCTTCGATCACGGCAAATTGCTGGAAGACTCGGCGCCGGTGGCGTTCTTCGATTCGCCGAAGGATCCGCGCGCCCAGGCGTTCCTGCGTCAGGTGCTGTAAGACGCAGAGAGCGTTTGCGTGGGAGCGGGCTTGCCCCGCGTAGCGTTGTTGGCGCTGACGCTATCGCGGGGCAAGCCCGCTCCCACGTGGATAGGCGTTGTTAAAGACTGAGCCGCGCCGCCATCCTTCGCAATTGTTGCTCCAACTGCCTGCGTCAGGTGCTGTAAGGCCCACGAGAGTTAGCGTGGGGCTTGCCCCGCGATAGCGTTGTTAGCGCTGACGCTATCGCGGGGCAAGCCCGCTCCCACGTTGATGCGCGTTGTTAGAGATTGAACCGCCCTACCATCCCGCGCAGTTGCTGCCCCAGCTGCTCCAGCTCGCCACTGGAAGCCGCCGTCTGCTCACTGGCGGCACTGGTCTGATCCGACACTTGCCGCACATTGATCACGCTGCGATTGATCTGCTCGGCCACCACACTTTGCTCCTCGCTGGCCGTGGCAATCTGCTGGTTCATGCCCTGGATGCTGGAAACTGTCTGGGTGATTTGCCCCAGCGCGTCACCGGCCTTACGGCTTAGCTCCACGCTTTGTTCGGTAAGTTGCTTGCTGCTGTCGAGCAGGCCGGTGACCTCGTCTGTGCCACTGTGCAAGCTGGCGATCAGTTGCTCGATCTCTTCGGTCGATTGCTGGGTGCGCTGGGCCAAACCTCTGACCTCATCAGCGACCACCGCGAAGCCGCGCCCCGCTTCACCCGCGCGGGCGGCCTCGATGGCGGCATTGAGCGCAAGCAGGTTGGTCTGCTCTGACACCGACTTGATCACATCGAGAATGCTGCCGATGCGCAGGCTTTCCCCCGCCAGGTGATGCATGGCTCGTAGGCAATGATCCATCTGCCCGGCCAACTGCTCGATCTGCGCGACCGCCTGGGCCACCACTTCATCGCCCAGCTGCGCCTGATGATCGGCGGTGGTCGCGGCTTGCGAGGCCTGCTCGGCATTTTGTGCCACTTCTTGCACCGTGGCGCTCATCTGGTTCATCGCGGTGGCCACCTGGTCGGTCTCTTCGCGCTGTTGGTTGATCCGCTCTTTGGTGTCTTCGCTGGCATTTGCCAGTTGTGAGGCTGCACTGGATAACTGGCTGACACCTTGGTCGATGCCGCCGATCAGCTCACGCAAGCTCAGGGTCATGTCGCGCATGCTCGCCTGCAACTGGCCCATTTCATCGCGGCGTGTGACCGGCTCCAATTGGCTTAGGTCGCCGCGGGAGATGCGCGCAGCCTGGACCAGGGTCTGGCGTAGCGGCTGGGTAATCTGCCGGGTGATCACCCAGCCGGCGGCGATACCCAGCAGCAATGCCAGCAAAGCGACCGTGGTCAGCAGCGAGCGCGCAGCCAGCGCTTCATGGTCCCGCTGCTCGACCTTCTGTTCGCCCAGCGCGATGCTCGCTGCGCTAAGTTCGTCGCCGATCTTCTCCATGTTGTTCTGCAACTGTTCGACGTTGATTGCCGCGCGGCGGTATTGTTCAAGGCTGCTGCGATACCTTGCTAGCTGCGCAGCAGGCTGCTCCATCAGGCTGCGCGGCAATTCGAGCCGGGCCAAGGCCCTTAGGAGCTGATCGAGCGCGACGTCGGCAGCATTCAGGGCCGTCTCGCCAACCTTGGCGAAGTCTTCGATGGGGGAGAAGGTGTAGGCCGGCACCAGGCTTTGTTGAGCGGCGTTGTCGATATGGCGCGACAGGCTGTCCATCAGCCCCAGAACACCTCCTTGCTGGTTGTCAGCGGGCATTCGCAGCAGGGCTTGAGTCTGTAGCTCGTCGATCACCTCATCGAGCTTCTGTGCCTGCGCCTGCAAGGTGCTGCGGGTCTGGCTGCGCAGATCGACGGCGCGCAGCAGGGCGGCGAAGTCGTCACGCAGCCGCTGCAGTTGTTGCAGTTTCTGCGTGAGCAGCTGCCGTGACTCTTCGACACTGCTGCGTTGTTGCAGGGTGCTGAGCATGTGCTGCAACTGCTCGAGGATGTGGGTAATGCGCGCCTTGCTGGTGTCATCGGCAAGGACGCGGAAGGTAATGCGCTCGGCGCGCAAGTCTTTGCCCAGCTCGTTGATCCGAACGATTTCGCTCAGCTGTTGCGAGCGGGTGATGGCGCCATCGAGGGCGCGCCAGCCACTGATCGTGGTGGCCAGGGTGAGCAGCAGTACGATCGCGAAGCCCAGGGCGAGCTTCAGTCCTACGCTCAGGTTGCCTAACCTGCGATTGATGTTTCCGAACATGGCATGCCTCCGTCCAATAGAGTGATGGCCACGTGATATGGCCATGCCTGCTCATCGGCAGAGGGGGTGTGGGACTGGACCTGTAAGTTGTGTAGGAAAAGTCGCTTAAGTGAGCGGGAATTAACTTGGGTGTTGTGCTGTGATCGAGGGCCTCTTCGCGGGCAAGCCCTATAGGAGTGGGCTTGCCCGCGAGAAGCCCTCGATGACACCCATCAGAGCCGGAACTTACCGACCAGCCCCTGCAAGTGGGTACCCAGTCTGGCCAGTTCAACGCTGGAGCTGGCGGTCTCCTCGCTAGCCGCTGAGGTCTGGTCAGAAATATCCCGCACGTTCATCACGCTGCGGTTGATTTCTTCGGCCACCGCGCTCTGCTGTTCTGCGGCGGTAGCAATCTGCTGGTTCATCGCCTGGATCGAGGACACCGTGCGGGTAATGGTTTCAAGAGAACCACCCGCACGGCGGGTCAGTTCGACGCTGCTGTCGGTCAAACCGCGGCTGGCGTCCATGACACTGGCCACGCGTTGCGTGCCGGTCTGCAAGCTGGCGATCAGTTCCTCGATCTCTTCGGTCGATTGCTGGGTGCGCTGGGCCAGGCTGCGCACTTCGTCGGCGACCACGGCAAAGCCGCGCCCGGCCTCGCCTGCGCGGGCAGCCTCAATGGCGGCGTTGAGCGCCAACAGGTTGGTCTGCTGGGCCACTGCCTTGATCACATCCAGCACGCTGCCGATCTTGTCGCTTTCGGCCTTGAGCTGGTTCATCGCCTCGCTGGAGTTGACCACCTCGCCGGCCAGGCGCTCGATCTGGGCGATGGCTTCGCCAACCACGCGGTCGCCTTCACGGGCCTGCTGGTCGGCTACCAGCGCCGCTTCCGAGGCCTGTTCGGCATTGCGCGCGACCTCATGCACGGTGGCCGCCATTTCGTTCATCGCGGTGGCGACCTGGTCAGTCTCGACCTTCTGGTTGTTGACGCCCGCGCTGGTCTGTTCGGTCACCGCCGAAAGCTCCTCGGCAGCACTGGCGATCTGGGTGACGCCGTCGCCGATGCCGCCGATCAGCTCGCGCAGGCTCAGGGTCATGCGCTGCATGCTGGCTTGTAGCTGGCCCAGCTCGTCGCGGCGGTCCACTTGCAGGTTCTGGGTCAGGTCGCCTGCCGCGACCCGCTCGGCGGCGGTCAGGGTCTGGCGCAGGGGCACGATGATCTGCCGGGTGATCGCCCAGGCCGCGATCAGCCCGAGCAGCAGCGCCAGGGCGGTGGCGCCGGCAAGCAGGGTCTTGGCCTGTTGGGTGCCTTGGTCGCGAACCTGGGTTTGCGAGCGGGTCATCTGCTGCGCAGTGTCGAGCAGGATCGTGCCTTGCTCGGCCATGTGCTTGAGTGCCTGCTCGCTGGCATCCTGGGCATTGCCGACCTGGATCACGGCATCCCGATAGGCGGCCAGCGCGCTCGCTGCGTCGTCCAGGCTGGCAGCGTGCTCGGCGCCGACTTTGCCCGGCAGTGCCTTGAGTATTGGCATGGCCTGGTCGATGGCATCGAGCGCGGTGCGCTGGAACTCTGCTTTGCCGCTGTAGGTGTAGCCCCGGACCTGGAAGCGCGCCTGTTGCAGTTGGGCGCTGACTTCGACGGCCTCCTGGTACTGGCCGATATCACCGCCTTGCAGCAGGCGTTGCTGGACCTTGCTGATCAGCTCAGCGGCTTTGTCGGCGCTGTCGCCCAGCACTTGGCGGCCAGCAGTGCGCTGCTGATCAGCCTGTCTGAGCTGCTGGAATGCCTGCTGGTACTGCCGCACCGCTTCGCGCTGCTGCTCCAGGCGCTTGAGGTCGTCGGGCTGCTCGATCTGGCCGAGCATGAACTGCACCTGGTTCTGCAGGCTGCTCAGGGCTCTTTCCAGTTCGGCTACCGAGGCTTCATTGCGATCACGCGCGTAGTGCTGCCGGGCGATGCGCAACTCCTGGGTGCCTTGATGGATCACCGAGATATTGCCGAGCTTATCGCCGCGGCTGGTGACACTGTCCACACCGAACCATCCGGTCAAGGTGATGGCCAAGGTCAACAGCAAGACCAGGCCAAAGCCAAAGCCCAGCTTGCGGCTGACACTCATATTTCCCAGAGACTGGGCAAACCACTGGTACATGTTCGACTCCCCGGCGTTTGGCAGCGCAGATTATTGTTGTGCTGCAAAGGCCATCGGCTTGCGCCGGGGAAACTTGATGGGGGAAAGGTCTGACTGATGCGTCAGAAAATTCGTGACAGCAACGCCGTGACGGCAGTCTCTACGCGCAGGATGCGTTCGCCCAGTTGCACCGGTGCCAGGCCAGCCTTGCCCAATAGCTCGACTTCGTAGGGGATCCAGCCACCTTCGGGGCCAATCGCCAAGGTTACCGGCTCGTTCACGGCGCGGGGGCAGGCAGGGTAGGGGCCGGGGTGACCGACCAGGCCGAGGGTGCCTGCGGCGATGGCGGGCAGGCGGTCTTCGACGAACGGCTTGAAGCGTTTCTCGATGATCACTTGCGGCAGTACCGTGTCGCGAGCCTGCTCAAGGCCGAGGATCAGGTTGTCACGGATCGTCTCGGGGTTGAGAAACGGCGTCTGCCAGAAGCTCTTCTCAACTTTGTAGCTGTTGACCAGGATCAGCCGGGGCACGCCCAGGGTGGCGACGGTCTGGAACAAGCGCCGGAGCATTTTCGGGCGCGGTACCGCCAGTACCAGGGTCAGTGGCAGTTTGGCTGGGGGTTGCTGGTCGAAGGCGACCTGCAATTCGGCCTCATGGCCCTCCAGGCGTACCACTGTGGCCTGGCCCATCAGCCCGTTGATACGCCCCACGCGCAGGCTGTCACCCACTGCAACGCGGTGGATTTCCTGCATGTGGGTGAAGCGACGATCAGCCAGCACGACGCGGTCGGCCGCGATGAAGTCGGCCTCTTCGAGCAACAACAGGTTCATGGCTGGGTCGCTGGCGGCTGGTCGTTGTGGTCGTCTGCGCCAGCCTCGTCGACATGGTCGCGCTTGCGGATCAGGCCGCCGCACAGCACGCCGATCTCGAACAACAGCCACATCGGCACGGCGAGCAGGGTCTGCGAGAAGATGTCTGGCGGGGTCAGGATCATGCCGACCACGAAGCAGCCGATGATCACGTAGGGGCGGATCTTCTTCAGGTACTTGACGTCGACTACGCCGATCCACACCAGCAGCACCACCGCCACCGGGATTTCGAAGGCGACGCCGAAGGCGAAGAACAGGGTCATGACGAAATCGAGGTAACTGGCGATGTCGGTCATCATCGACACCCCTTCCGGCGTGGCGCTGGCGAAGAAGCCGAAGATCAGCGGGAACACCAGGAAGTAGGCGAAGGCCATCCCGGCGTAGAACAGCAGGATGCTGGAAATCAGCAACGGAATGGCGATGCGCTTCTCGTGGCGATACAGGCCCGGTGCGATGAAGCCCCAGATCTGCTGGAGAATGAACGGAATCGCCAGGAACAGCGCGACGATCATGGTCAGCTTGAACGGCGTGAGGAACGGCGAGGCCACGTCGGTGGCGATCATCGTCGCATTGGCCGGCAAGTGATCGCGCAGCGGCGCCGAGACCAGGGTGTAGATCTGTTGGGCGAACGAGAACAGCCCGGCGAAGATCAGGAAGACAACGACAACGCAGCGCAGCAGGCGCGTGCGCAATTCGGTCAGGTGCGAGACCAGCGGCATTGGCTGATCGTGTTCCGGTCTATCGCTCATGGGACTCGTGGCGTCTGGGGTGGCTCAGGAGGGGTAGCAGGGCTGGCGGGCATGCTGGCATCGGCTGGAGTAGCCGCGTGGCCGCTGGCTGGCGCTGCGCCTTGCTCTGGCGCAGCGGCTGCAGGCGTGCTGGCGGCGGCCGGCGTTTCGGCTGGCTTGGCGGGTTCGGCCAGCGGATTGAGGATGCGCCGAGCCTCCTGTTCCATCGACAGGATGTGCTCGTTGTGCAGCTGGCGGCGGATGTCGTCGGCACCGATTTCGCGCTCGACTTCCATCTTGATGCTGTTGAAGCTGCGCTTGAGCCGCCCGATCCACAGCCCCGCAGTGCGCGCGGCGCCCGGCAGACGCTCGGGGCCGAGCACCACCAGGGCGACCAGGCCGACGAGCAGCAGCTCGCTGAAGCTGATGCCAAACATGGGTCAGTCTTTCCGCTGTGGCTCTTGGACCGGCTGGGCCTGGCCTTCGATGGTGGTGTGCGTCTGGTTCAGCGGCGCGGTGTTGTGCGGCTGCTGGGTGGGTGGCACGGGCTGCACCGGTGGTGGGGTCTGCTCGGCGGGCTTGTTCTCTTCGTCGCTCATGGCTTTGCGAAAGCCCTTGATCGACTCGCCCAGGTCACCGCCGAAGTTTTTCAGCTTCTTGGTGCCGAACACCAGGACCACGACGACCAGCAGGACGATCCAGTGTTTCCAGTCAAAAATACCCATGGTGTACTCCCTTGAATGATGTGTTGGCCGAGCCGACGCTATCGCGGGGCAAGCCCGCTCCCACCGGTCAGCTTTGCCGGGCGGCTTTTTCGTCGTGGCCGGACAGGCCGAAGCGGCGGTCCAGTTCGTCCAGCACCGCTTGTGGGTGTTGGCCCAGCGCGCTGAGCATCACCAGGCTATGGAACCACAAGTCTGCGGTCTCGTAGATGACATCGCTGTAATCACCGCTGTGTTCGGCGTCTTTGGCCGCGATGATGGTTTCTACCGATTCTTCGCCGACTTTCTCAAGGATCTTGTTCAGGCCCTTGTGGTACAGGCTGGCCACATACGAGCTGTCCGGGGCCGCGCCTTTGCGGGCCTCCAGCACTTCGGCCAGACGAGTCAGGGTATCGCTCATGTCAGTGTCCTGCGCTGTAAATTGCATCGGGATCTTTCAGGACCGGGTCGACGGTGTTCCACTGGCCATTTTCATAGACCCGGTAGAAGCAGCTTTCGCGGCCGGTATGGCAGGCGATCTGGCCCAGTTGCTCGACCATCAGGATGATCACGTCGGCGTCGCAGTCCAGGCGCATTTCATGCAGTTTCTGCACGTGGCCAGACTCTTCACCTTTACGCCACAGCTTGCCACGCGAGCGCGACCAGTAGATGGCGCGCTGCTCGGCGGCGGTCAAGGCCAGCGATTCGCGGTTCATCCAGGCCATCATCAGCACGCGTCCGGTCTGGTGGTCCTGGGCGATCGCCGGTACCAGGCCATCGCTGTTCCACTTGATCTCGTCCAGCCAGTCTTTCATCGTCGACTCCAAAACCGGGCCCGCTCCTGTACCGGGCCTGTTGCGCTAGTGTGCCAGCCAGCGGCGCGGCTGGCTATCGGCGCACGATCAGGTAAAGGCCCGCCGCGAGCATCAGCCAGGCCGGCCAGGCAGCGGGGGCGCTGAGACTGACCGCGCCGGCTGCCAGGGTCGCGCCGCCGCCGAGCAGGCCGGCGCCGAGCAGGCGCAGCGCCCAGTTGTCGGTTTGGCGACGGCGCTCAGGTAGTTGCGGGTCGTGCAGGTGCGGCTGCGACAGGCGTTCGAGCAGGTCGCGGGTCATGTCGGCCAGGTGCGGCAGCTGCTCGGCCTGGCTGTACAGGTTGCCGAACACCGCCTTGGGGCTCATGCGGTCACGCATCCAGCGCTCCAGATACGGCTTGGCCGTGCTCCACAGGTCCAGGTCGGGGTACAACTGGCGGCCCAGGCCTTCGATGTTGAGCAAGGTCTTTTGCAGCAGTACCAGCTGCGGCTGGACTTCCATGTTGAAGCGCCGGGCGGTCTGGAACAGGCGCATCAGCACCTGGCCGAAGGAGATGTCCTTGAGCGGTTTTTCGAAGATCGGCTCGCACACGGTGCGAATCGCCGCTTCGAATTCGTTGACCTTGGTATGCGCTGGCACCCAGCCGGAGTCGATGTGCAGCTGCGCTACGCGGCGGTAGTCGCGTTTGAAGAAGGCGATCAGGTTGCGTGCGAGGTAGTCCTGGTCTTCGGCGGTGAGGCTGCCGACGATGCCGCAGTCGATGGCGATGTACTGCGGGCTCCACGGCTTGACGGTGCTGACGAAGATGTTGCCTGGGTGCATGTCGGCATGGAAGAAGCTGTCGCGGAACACCTGGGTGAAGAACACCTCCACGCCACGCTCGGCCAGCAGTTTCATGTCGGTGCGCTGGTCGGCCAGGGTCACCATGTCGGTGACCGGCACGCCATAGATGCGCTCCATCACCAGCACTTTTGGCCGGCACAGGTCCCAATACACTTGCGGCACGTACATCAGCTCCGAACCTTCGAAGTTGCGTCGCAGTTGGCTGGCGTTGGCCGCCTCACGCAGCAGGTCGAGCTCGTCGTAGATGGTTTTTTCGTAGTCGCCGACCACTTCCACCGGGTGCAGCAGGCGGGCATCGGCAGAAACCCGCTCGGCGCCCTTGGCGATCAGGAACAGCCAGGCGAGGTCTTGGGCGATCACCGGCTTCAACCCCGGACGCACCACTTTGACCACCACCTCTTCACCGGTTTTCAGGCGCGCCGCATGCACTTGGGCCACGGATGCCGAAGCCAGCGGCTCGACGTCGAAGCGGCTGAACACTTCACCGACCTTGGCCCCGAGCTGCTCTTCGATCAGCGCTACCGCTTGCTTGGGGTCGAACGGCGGGACGCGGTCCTGCAGCAGCATCAACTCATCGGCGATGTCGATTGGCAGCAGGTCGCGGCGGGTCGACAGCAGTTGGCCGAACTTGATGAAGATCGGTCCCAGATCCTGCAGGGCCAGGCGCAGGCGAGCGCCGCGGCTGAGCTCGGAGGCCTTGCGCGGCAGCCAGCGCCAAGGCATGAGCAGGCGCAGGCTGCGCAGCCACCAAGGCAGGGGCAGGTCGAACAGCAGGTCATCGAGGCGGTAGCGGATCACGACGCGCTGGATGCGCAACAGACGGCGGACGGCGAGCAGCTTCATGCGTTATCGCTGGTATCAAGGGATCGGGCAAGGCGGCGGATGCGCGCCTCGAGGCGTTCTATGTCGATTTTCACGGTGTCGAGCTCGCTGAATGCAGCTTCGGCTTCGCGGCGGCCGACCAGGGTACGGGATTCTTCGGCCAGGTACTCGGACAGGTTCTGGCTGAACCGCCCCAGGCCCTGGCGGGTCCAGCGTGCGCGTAGCCGTACGTGGCCGGCGAGCATGGCCGTGGGCACTGGGCCTAGCCAGCGCGACAGCTCGTACTCCCAGTCCAGCTCCAGGTCCTGCAGCACCGCAACCAGGTCGAGCAGCACGGCGCTGTCGCCATGTAGCTGGACTTGCGGGCTGTGCAGCACGGCGCTCTTGTCCTTGGCCAAGGCCAATTGCACCAGGCTGCCGGCAGGCGCGCGCAGGGTACAGTCGGCTTCGCCTTCCCAGTGAGCGGCAAGCATCAGGCCGTCTTCGTCGGGCAGGATGTACAGCTGCAAGGCCGGCTGCACGCAGTCGATGGCGATCACCTTGCCTTCCAGCGCGGCCAGGCGCGGCAGGGCCGTGCTGTCCATGCGCAGGATGCGGTTAAGGCCATGCTCGACGCTGGCAAGAAGGCCGGCCAACAGCATCAGGGTTTGATCCCCCGGTGTACGGCAACGATGCCGCTGGTCATGTTGTGGTAGGTGACGCGGTCGAAGCCGGCATCGACCATCATGGCCTTCAGGGTCTCTTGATCAGGGTGCATGCGGATCGACTCGGCCAGGTAGCGGTAGCTCTCCGAATCATTGGTGATCAGCTTGCCCGCCAGCGGCATGAAGGCGAACGAGTAGGCGTCGTACGCCTTGGACATCAGCTTGTTGGTCGGCTTGGAGAATTCCAGCACCAACAGCCGGCCACCCGGCTTGAGCACGCGCAGCATGGAGCGAATGGCTTCGTCCTTGTGGGTCACGTTGCGCAGGCCGAAGGCGATGGTCACGCAGTCGAAATGGTTGTCCGGGAATGGCAGCTTTTCTGCGTCGGCCTGGACGAACTCGATGTTGCCGGCAACGCCACGGTCGAGCAGGCGGTCACGGCCGACCTTGAGCATCGACTCGTTGATGTCGGCCAGCACCACTTGGCCGGTAGGGCCGACCAGACGCGAAAACTTGGCTGCCAGGTCACCGGTGCCACCGGCGATGTCCAGCACCCGATTGCCACTGCGCACCCCGGACAGCTCGATGGTGAAGCGCTTCCACAGACGGTGCATGCCGCCGGAGAGGACGTCGTTCATCAGGTCGTATTTGGCGGCCACCGAGTGGAACACCTCGGCGACTTTCTTCGCCTTCTGGCTTTCTGGGACGTCCTTGAAGCCGAAATGAGTGGTGGGTTCGGCGTGTTCGCCTTTGCGCTGGTCGTTCATATCGCATCACCGGAAAAAATTACCGCCATTCTAGGGGCAACGGGCGGATTTGTCTTGGCGGGGTGTGCCGTGCGGCGGGGGCGGGCATAATGAGGGCATTGTCTTCATATTCAGGATTGCCCGCATGACCCAGATCAGCGTTGAACGCAAACACGCCCTCGGCCGCGACGCCGCCCGCGCCAAGGCCGAGGCGCTGGTGGACAAGCTGACCCGCGAATACGACCTCAAGGCCCAGTGGAATGGTGACCGCGTGGATGTGTCGCGCAGCGGCGCCAATGGCAGCGTGCACATTGGTGAGGACAGCATTCGCGTCGAGCTCAAGCTGGGCATGATGCTGTCGATGATGAGCGGCACGATCAAGGGTGAGATCGAGCGGGCGCTGGATAAGGCGCTGGCCTGAGTCCGTGTATTGGGGCCGCTTTGCGGCCCATCGCAGCCGCAAAGTGTGTCAGCCACCACCGCTTAGGGTGATGATTCTAATTTTTCTCCCTACCTTTGTGCTCAAGCCCTGAATCCATGGGCAGTTCCTCCATCCCCTATGAGCGTGAGGTGCAGAGCATGGCCAAAATCAATTTGAAGAAAAATGACGACGCCCAGGGCACCCTGGGCGAGGTGCGTAGCTATGCGCGTCGAATCTGGCTGGCAGGCATTGGCGCATACGCCCGTGTCGGTCAGGAAGGCAGCGAGTACTTCAAAGAGCTGGTGAAGGCTGGCGAAAGCGTCGAGAAGCGTGGCAAGAAAACCCTCGACAAGAAGCTCGATGCCGCCAATCACCAGATCGATGAAGCCGGTGAAGAAGTCAGCCGCGTACGCGGCAAGGTCGAGGTTCAGCTCGACAAGATCGAAAAAGCTTTCGATGCACGTGTCGCTCGTGGCTTGAATCGCCTCGGCATTCCGTCTAAACATGACGTTGAGGCGTTGTCCATCAAGTTGGAACAACTGCACGAGTTGCTCGAGCGTGTCGCGCGCAAACCATAAGGAGAGCAGGATGGCTGGCAAGAAGAACACCGAAAAAGAAGGCAGCTCCTGGATCGGCGGAATCGAGAAGTACTCCCGCAAGATCTGGTTGGCTGGCCTGGGTATCTACTCCAAGGTCGATCAAGACGGCCCCAAGCTGTTCGATCAACTGGTCAAGGATGGCGAGAAAGCCGAGAAGCAGGCGAAGAAGACTGTCGACTCGGCCGCCGACGGCGCCAAGTCTGCCACCACTTCGCGGGTGTCGGATGTCAAAGAGCGTGCGCTGGGCAAGTGGAGCGAGCTTGAAGAGGCCTTCGACAAACGCCTGAACAGCGCCATCTCGCGCCTGGGCGTGCCGAGCCGCAACGAGATCAAGGCTCTGCATCAACAGGTCGATACGCTGACCAAGCAGATCGAGAAGCTGACTGGCGCGTCGGTTACGCCGGTGTCCAAGGCGGCGGCGAGCAAGACTGCCGCCAAGCCACTGGCCAAGGCTGCGGCTAAACCTGCTGCCAAGACCGCTGCGGCGAAACCTGCGGCCAAGCCTGCGGCGAAAACCGCGGCGGCCAAACCTGCTGCAGCGAAACCAGCAGCCAAGCCTGCTGCTGCCAAACCTGCGGCAAAACCTGCTGCGGCGAAAAAGCCAGCAGCGAAGAAGGCAGCGCCTAAACCGGCAGCAGCCAAGCCAGCCGCTCCGGCGGCCAGCGCGGCACCCGCCGCTACTGCGGCACCCGCGCCAAGCGCAGCTACCGCTAGCAGCGCGCCGTCGGCACCGGTGAGCGCGGTCACTCAGGCCTGATACCGGGTCGTCCTTATCGCGGGGCAAGCCCGCTCCCACGTTAGCCCTGACTCATCCGGGCTGCGTGGGAGCGGGCTTGCCCCGCGATGCTTTCAGGCGCTATAGCGCTGACGTTCACCCCTCCAGATACTTCATCGCCAACTGCTCGGCGGCCTTGCGCGCCGGTGCCTGCAAGTGCGGCGCCACCAGCATCATCACCTGATACACCACCACCCCGACATCGCCCTCACGGCCCAGCACGCGCTGGTAATCCAGTGAGAACATCAAGGTCAGGGTGATCTGTTCCACCAGTTGCCCCAGCGCCTGGGTCTCGCTGGTTACCTGCCCTTGCGACTTGAGGCTGGCCAGCAGCGCCGCCAGCGTGCGCTTGATCGCGTTGATCAGGCTGCGCATGCCGCGCGCCAGTTTGGGCAGGCGCCCGGTCAGGTTGGACAAGTCCTGGAACAGAAACCGGTACTGCGCCATGCGTTCGACGATCAGGTGCAGGAACAGCCAGTAGTCCTCGGCATCCAGGCGCACATCCAGTGGCGGGTCGAGCAGCGGCATCAATGCCTCCTCGAAGCGCTCGAACAGGCCATGGACCAACGGCTCCTTGCCGTGGAAGTGGTAGTACAGGTTGCCTGGGCTGATCCCCAGCTCGTTGGCAATTTCCAGGGTCGAGACATTCGGCTCGCCTTGCTGGTTGAACAACTGCAAGGCGCATTCAAGGATACGATCACGGGTCTTCATGCGTTCAGCGCGCCAATACGTAAGTGCCCGGTGCCGGCCCCAGGGGTGGATAGGTGGTGTTGCCCAACTCGACGCGCGGCTCCTTGAGCGGCCCTGAACGCTGGCTGATCCACTCCAGCCACAGCGGCCACCAACTGCCTTCGCTGCGTGTGGCATCGTGGAACCAGGCCCGGGGATCGCTGGATAGCCTGGGGTTGTCCAGGTAGTAGGCCTTGGGGTTGCCAGGCGGATTGATAATGCTCTGGATGTGGCCGCTGTTGGCCAGTACGAAGCGCCGCTCGCCACCGAGTAGTTGCGCCGAGCGGTACACCGCATCCCACGGGGTGATGTGGTCGTTGCTGCCGGCGACGTGAAAGCTGTCCAGCCCGACCTGCTTGAGGTTGATCGGCGTGCCGCACACCTCCAGCCCGTCGGGGTGGGTCAACGGGTTGTGTTTGAAAAAATCCAGCAGGTCGCCATGCAGGGCGGCGGGCAGGCGCGTGTTGTCGGCGTTCCAGTAGAGGATGTCGAAAGCCGGTGGCGTCTTGCCGAGCAGGTAGTTGTTGACCCAGTAGTTCCAGATCAGGTCGTTGGGCCGCATCCAGGCGAAAATTCGCGCCACCTCGCCGCCATCGAGCACGCCGCGTTGATAGGAGCGACGCTTGGCCGCCTCGACTGTCTGTTCATCGGCGAACAAGCTGGCGGGGCTGTCGAACTGGCTGTCGAGCAAGCTGACCAGGTAGGTGGCGCTGCGCACCTTGCGCAGCTGCTTCTTGGCCTGCAGGTGGCCTTGCAGCGCGGCCATGGTCAGGCCGCCGGCACAGGCGCCCATCAGGTTGGGATCGCGATTGCCGCTGATGCTACGGCAGGCGTTGAGCGCTTCTTCCAGCGCCTGCACGTAGCTCGACAGGCCCCACTCGCGGTGGCGCGGATCGGGGTTGCGCCAGCTGACCATGAACACCTGTAGGCCGTTCTTGAGCATGTGCTGGACGAAGCTGTTGCTAGGGCTGAGGTCGAAGATGTAGTACTTGTTGATCTGTGGTGGCACCACCAGCAGCGGCCGGGCGTACTGCTTTTCGCTCATCGGCTTGTACTGGATCAGCTCCAGCAGGTCGTTGCGAAACACCACCGCACCTGGGGTAGTGGCGACATTGCCGCCGACCTCGAAGGCGCGTTCGTCGACCTGCCGCGGCAGGCCGTCGTTATGACGCAGGTCATCGAGCAGATGGCTCAACCCGCGCACCAGGCTTTGCCCGCCGGTGTTGAGCAGCTCCTTGACCGCCAACGGATTGAGCAGCGAGTTGCTCGGGGCCAGGGCATCGTTGATCAGGCTGAATAGAAAATGCGCGCGGGCGCGGTCGTCATCGGACAGCGAGCTTTCCTCGATCCACAGCCGGGTTTGTTTTTGCCAGGCCAGATAGGCCTGCAGGCCGCGCCGGTAGAAGGGGTTCTGGCTCCAGGTGGGATCCTTGAAGCGACTGTCGCGCGGGTGCGGCTGGTAGGGGGTATCGCCGAGCATGACCCGGCCCAGTTGGCCGCCCAGGGCCAGCAAGTGGCGGGCGGTGTGCAAGGGGTTGGTCAAGCCGTGGCGGCCGACGTGGCGCAATGTGCTAATCAGATCGCGGCCGCGCAGGCCAGTGATGGCGTTCTGCACGTTCATGATCGTGGCGGGGACCTGTGCGGTCCCTTTGGCCGGCTTTTCCTTCATGACAACACTCCCTCGTCGTTACGGTGTCGGTCGTGGCGGCCTCATCGCGGGGCAAGCCCGCTCCCACGCTAACCTGCTTCATAGCGGACTGCGTGGGAGCGGGCTTGCCCCGCGATGAGGCCGTCACTGACACAACCAAGCCAGTTGGCGCCTCCAAGCACAGCGCCCCACTCAACCACCGGAGGCGGGGCGGGGATGCATGACCGCACGCTGACGCTCTTGCTGGAGGAACTTCATGATGATCGGGGCGACGGCCTCGGCCCGGGTGATCAGAAACAAGTGGCCGTCGTCGATTATGTGTAGCTGGGCATTGGGAATTCGCCAGGCCAACAGGCGCATGTTGATCAACGGGATCAGCGGATCGTCGTCGCCGGCCAGCACCAGGGTCGGCTGGCTGATCTTGTGCAGCCAGTGAATGCTGGTCCAGCCTAGCCCGGCGAACAGCTGCCAGTAGTAGCCCAGCTTGCCGCCCGAGCGAACCTTGGCGGCGTGGTGCATGGCCAGGTCCGGGTCGCGGCGAAAACCACCGCCATAAATCATCGGTGCAATGCGGATCACATGGGAGGGCTGCACGTAGCGCCGCGGGCTGGCCATCATCCACAGCACCTTGGGCTTGCCCGGCACCATCACCGCCCCGGCTGCGGTAGCAGCCAGCACCAATTTCTTGCAGCGCTCGGGGTAGTCGTAGGCAAACTGCTGGGCCAGCGCCCCGCCCCAGGACACGCCGATGACGTTGACCTGGCCGTAGTCCAGGTAATCGAGCATCCGCGCCGTCAGCTTGGCCAACCCAGGAAAGCGATAGGGATGGCGCGGGGTCGAGGAACCGCCGACGCCGGGCACGTCGAAGGCAATGACTTCCAGGTCCGGATCCAGCGCCTCGATGAACGGGAACACCAGCTCCAAGTTGGCGCCGATGCCGTTGAAGATCAGCAGCGGCGTCAGGTGCGGTTTGCCTGGGCGGACCGCGGTGCGGATGGACTGGTTGTCCAGCTCGACGGTCCTGAAAACGTAGGGTTGCGACATGCGCGACACTCGGTAAGGGGTCAATCGCCGTGGCGCCCAGCAGCGGCCACGGCGTCCTGCTCAACGCTCGTGAACGTAGGTGCCCGGCGCTGCTTCGCCAGCGGCGTAGGCGCGGTTGCCCAGGCGCGTCGGGGCCTTTTTCAATTCACCCGCGCGCTCGCCCAGCCAGCTCTGCCAGTGCAGCCACCAGGAGTCGGCGTGCTTGCTCGCGTTCTCTTGCCAGACCAGCGGTTCGTTGGGCCGGTCTTCACCGGTCAGGAAGCGCGCCTTGGGGTTGCCGGGTGGGTTGAGAATGCTCTGGATGTGCCCGCTGTTGGACAGCACGAACTCGATCTTGCCGCCGAACAGGTGCGCCGAGCGGTAGCACGACTGCCAGGGCGTGATGTGGTCGGCGGTGCCGGCGACGCTGTAGATGTCGCACTTGACCTGCTTGAGGTCGATGGCCGTGCCGCACACCTCCAAGGCCTCGGAGCGGGTCAGCGGGTTGTTCTTGAACATCTCGATCAGGTCGCCATGGAAGGCGGCCGGCAAGCGCGTGGTGTCGTTGTTCCAGAACAGGATGTCGAACACCGGCGGCTCGTTACCGAGCAGGTAATTGTTGACCCAGTAGTTCCAGATCAGGTCATTGGGGCGCATCCAGGCGAACACCTTGGCCATGTCGCTGCCTTCGAGCACGCCGGCCTGATAGGAGTGGCGCTTGGCCGCTTCCAGGGTCTGCTCGTCGACGAACAGCGCGACCTGGGTGTCGACCGTGGTGTCGAGCACGCTGACCAGTAGGGTCAGGGCGTTGACCTTGTTCTCGCCAAGGGCTGCGTAGTGGCCGACCAGCGCGGTGCAGGTGATGCCACCGGAGCAGGCGCCGAGCATGTTCAGGTCCTTGGCGCCGGTAATCGCCAGTACCGCGTCGACCGCTTCCTTGAGCGCATCGATGTAGGTCGACAGGCCCCATTCGCGCTGGGCCTTGGTCGGGTTGCGCCAGCTGATGATGAAGGTCTGCTGCTGCGAGCGCAGGCAGAAGCGCGCCAGGCTCTTTTCCGGGCTGAGGTCGAAGACGTAGAACTTGTTGATTTGCGGCGGCACCACCAACAGCGGCCGGGCGTGCACCTGCTCGGTGATCGGGCGGTACTGGATCAGCTCCAGCACGTCGTTGCGATAGACCACTGCACCTTCGCTGGTGCCGAGGTTCTTGCCGACCTCGAAGGCGTCCATGTTGACTTGGCTGGGCATGCCGCCGTTGTTGACCATGTCCTTGGCCAGGTTGGACAGGCCATCGAGCAGGCTCTTGCCGCCGGTCTCGAAGAAGCGCTTGACCGCTTGCGGGTTGGACAGGGTGTTGGTCGGTGCCATGGCCTCGGTCATCAGGTTGATGACGAACTGGCCGCGGCTGATGTCCTGGGGCGACAGATCGCTTTCGCTGATCCAGTCGTTGAGCTCCTTGCGCCAGGCCAGGTAGGTCTGCAGGTAGCGCCGATAGAGCGGGTTGTGGCTCCAAGCCGGGTCGTTGAAGCGACGGTCGTCGCCCTCGGGGTGCAGGCTGGATTTGCCCAGCAGCACGTTTTTCAGTTCCAGACCGAAATGCGCAATATGTTTGGCACTGTGCAGCGGCTGGCGCACGGCTTGACGCAGAACGGTGCGCGCTGAACTCAGCAGATCCTTGCGGCGAATCCCGATCACCGGGTTCAGGCCCAGGGTGTTTTCCGAGGCTTGCCGCTGCAACTCATCGTTGTTCTTGTTACTCATCTACGACGCTCCGTTGTCCTGAGACGAGTACCGGTTGGCTGTGGCGGGTACACAGACTACTGCCCGGTACTGCTTGCTCGGGTGACCAGTGATAAGGAACAGCGGTGCTGCGACCGGATGCGTGTCGGTGATGAGCTGCGGGTTTTTCTGCGTGTGAAGACAGCCTGCTTTCGCTCGCGACCTCTACAACAACCGGCCTGGCCCTGCTTGCCCGAGAAGCAATGCAGGGAACTTGCCAGCTCCATTGGTTACCCGACTTTCATGTAATGCGCAAGACAGCCATTGCTTGGCGCTCGTGCAGCCATTCAAGCAGACCAAATTAGAAAATGCGCTCTAATCCTTGAGAGCCCTGAGCTAGAGCATCAGTTTGACCACTGATTCGGACGGGTCGCGAGATTTTCCGGCCTTGCTCAGTTCATCGAGATACTCCGCCCACAGCTGCGCTTGGCGCAGGCACAGTTGCTCAAGGTACTCCCAGGTGAACAATCCGCTGTCATGGCCGTCGTCGAAGATCAATTTCAGTGCATATTGACCGGCCGGTTCCAGGCCGGTGAGGCCGACGTTGATCTTGCCAAATTGCAGGATGGGATTGCCGTGGCCCTGGACCTCGGCGGAGGGCGAGTGCACGCGCAAGAACTCGGCGGGCAGGTGATAGACCTCATCTGGGCCGTAGGTCAGGCTCAGGGTTTTCGAGGCTTTGTGCAGGTTGATTGCGGTGGGCAGGCGGGCCATGGGCGGAATCTCTCGGGGCTTTATGCTGCAAGCTTCGGGCTTGGAGAGATTAGATTCAAGCGGGGGCTGATTCGCTGGAGCCTTCAGAAGGCGTGGGAGCGGGCTTGCCCCGCGATAGCTGGCGTTGCTGCCGACGCTATCGCGGGGCAAGCCCGCTCCCACGCGCCGCTCCCATTACCCTCTGGAGAGGTGTTACAGGATGTAGCGCGACAGATCTTCGTTCTGCGCCAGCTCACCGAGGTGGCTGTTCACATACGCGGCATCGATGCGAATCGGCGCTTCGTCATGCGCGCTGGCCAGGTCGCCAGCACTGAACGACACCTCTTCGAGCAAACGCTCGAGCAGGGTGTGCAGGCGACGCGCACCGATGTTCTCAGTCTTCTCGTTGACCTGATAGGCAATCTCGGCCAGGCGCTGGATACCGTCGCCGACGAACTCGATGTTGAGGCCTTCGACCTTGAGCAGCTCGCGATACTGTTCGGTCAGCGAGGCATGCGGCTCTTGCAGGATGCGCTCGAAGTCGCCCGGGGTCAGTGCCTTGAGTTCAACGCGAATCGGCAGACGGCCTTGCAGCTCAGGCACCAGATCGCTCGGCTTGCTCAGGTGGAACGCGCCAGAAGCGATGAACAGGATGTGGTCGGTCTTGACCATGCCCAGCTTGGTGTTGACGGTGCAGCCTTCGATCAGCGGCAGCAGGTCGCGCTGCACGCCTTCACGGGAGACGTCGGCGCCGCCAACATTGCCACGCTTGGCAACCTTGTCGATTTCGTCGATGAACACGATACCGTGCTGCTCGACCGCTTCCAGGGCCTTGGCCTTGAGCTCTTCTTCGTTGACCAGACGGCCCGCTTCTTCTTCGCGGACCATTTTCAGCGCTTCCTTGACCTTGAGCTTGCGGGCTTTGCGCTTGCCCTTGCCCATGTTGGCAAAAAGGCTTTGCAGCTGGTTGGTCATCTCTTCCATGCCGGGGGGCGCGGCGATTTCGACGCCCATGGATTCGGCGACTTCGATCTCGATTTCCTTGTCGTCCAGCTGGCCTTCGCGCAGGCGCTTGCGGAACAGCTGACGGGTGTTGGAGTCGCTGCTCGACTGCGAAGCTTCTTCGGCGAAGCTGCTGGCGCTGCGCGCCTGCGGCAGCAGGGCGTCGAGGATACGGTCTTCGGCGGCGTCTTCGGCGCGGTGGCGCACGCGAATGATTTCCTGCTCGCGGAGCATCTTCAGCGCAGCGTCGGCCAGGTCACGGATGATCGACTCGACATCACGGCCAACGTAGCCGACTTCGGTGAACTTGGTCGCTTCGACCTTGATGAACGGCGCGTTGGCCAGCTTGGCCAGGCGACGGGCGATTTCGGTCTTGCCGACGCCAGTCGGGCCGATCATCAGGATGTTCTTCGGCGTCACTTCAGCGCGCAGCTCGGCAGGCAGCTGCATGCGCCGCCAGCGGTTGCGCAGAGCGATGGCCACAGCGCGCTTGGCGTCTTCCTGGCCGATGATGTGGCGGTTGAGTTCGTGGACGATCTCGCGGGGGGTCATGGACATGATCAATGTGGTCCTTGGGCGCAGTGGGTCAGCGTGGGAAAGCCCAACCACCGGGGTTGGGCGCCAAGACAGCTGATCACTCGGCCAGGTCCTGCTCCTCGATGGTCAGGTTGTGGTTGGTGAACACGCAGATGTCGCCAGCGATATTCAGGGCGGTCTCGGCGATTTCGCGGGCCGAGAGGTCGGTCTTGTTCAGCAGCGCGCGGGCAGCGGCCTGGGCGAAGGCGCCGCCGGAGCCCATGGCGATCAGGCCATCTTCCGGTTCGACTACATCACCATTGCCGGTGATGATCAGCGAGGCGTCCTTGTTGGCCACTGCCAGCATGGCTTCCAGGCGGCTCAGGGAGCGGTCGGTACGCCATTCCTTGGCCAGCTCGACGGCGGCGCGGACCAGGTGGCCCTGGTGTTTTTCCAGTTGGCCTTCAAAGCGCTCGAACAGGGTGAAGGCATCGGCGGTGGCACCGGCGAAGCCGGCGATGACCTGGCCGTGGTACAGGCGACGAACTTTTTTCGCGTTGCCTTTCATCACGGTGTTGCCGAGGGAAACCTGGCCGTCGCCCGCCATGACGACTTTGCCGTGGCGGCGGACTGAAACGATGGTAGTCAAGGGAGAGTCTCCACGCAGCGGGGCGAAAATGCCTGATGCAGACTCATATGGGGGGAGGGGGGAAGAATTTCAACCGGGGAGGATGAATGGTCGCCGAATGCAACCTGAAGGGTGTGGCGTGGGAGCGGGCTTGCCCCGCGATAGCAACGATGCAGACACATTGCTATCGCGGGGCAAGCCCGCTCCCACGTGACATGCCACTCTACGCGTGGTGCGCGTCGTGATCAGGCCTCGTGGCAGACGTGGCCATCGACCAAGGTATAACGCACCGCACTCGGTAGGCAGTGGCCGATGAACGGGCAGTTCTCGCCGCGTGACAGCCATTGTTCGCCAGCTACGGTCGATGCCTTTGGATCGAACAGCACCAGGTCCGCCGCACCGCTGACCTTCAGCTCACCGGCCGGCAGACGCAGCGCCTGCGCCGGGCCTGCGGTCAGGCGTGCGAGCAGGGTCGGCAGATCGAGCAAGCCGTCTTCGACCAGGGTCATCGCCAGCGGCAGCAGCAGCTCGACACTGCTGATACCCGGCTCGGTAGCGCCGAACGGCGCCAGCTTGGCATCGCGCTCGTGCGGTTGGTGATGGCTGGAGATCGCCTGGATAACCCCCGACTTGACCGCTGCACGCAGACCGTCACGGTCGGCCGCAGTGCGCAGCGGTGGCTGCACGTGGTACAGGCTGGAGAAATCGCGCAGCGCCTCGTCGGTGAGGATCAGCTGGTACAGCGCCACATCGGCCGTCACCGGCAGGCCAAGCTCTTGCGCCTGGGCGATCAGCCGCGCGCCACGGGCGCTGGTGATCTGGGTGAAGTGCGCACGTACGCCGGTCTGCTCGACCAGCAGCAGGTTGCGCGACAGGGCCACGGTTTCGGCACTTTCCGGAATCCCCGGCAGGCCGAGGAAGCTGGCCATGGCGCCTTCATGGGCCAGGCCGCCGTGCGACAGGTCGCGATCCTGCGAGTGAAAGACCACGGTCAGGTCGAAAGTCGCGGCGTATTCCAGGGCGCGGGCCAGGGTGCGGTTGTTGGGGATTTCCTTCAAACCGTTGCCGAATGCCACGCAACCGGTGTCGCGCAGGGCGACCAGTTCGGCCAGTTGCTCGCCTTCCAGGCCCTTGGTCAGGGCGCCGATCGGGTAAACCTTGCTGTTGCCGGCCTCGCGGGCGCGGTCCAGCACCAGTTCGGCGACCGCCGAGGTGTCCAGCACCGGGCGGGTCTGCGGCGGGCAGCACAGGCTGGTGACGCCACCGGCGACTGCGGCGCGGGTTTCGCTGGCGATGTTGCCCTTGCGGCTGTAGCCCGGCTCGCGCAGGGATACATCGAGGTCGACCAGGCCAGGGGCTGCTACCAGGCCGTCGGCCTGGATCGTGCGGCTGGCGTTGAAGCCGGCAGGGGCGGCGCCTAGGGCAACGATCCGGCCGTTTTCCAGGTGCAGGTCGGTGATGGTGTCCAGGCCGCTGCTGGGGTCAATCACCCGGGCGCCAAGAATGCTGATACTCACAGGGCGTTCTCCAGGTCCAGTAGTCGTTGCGCGTTCTGTCCGCTCATGGCCATCGACAGCACGGCCATGCGTACGGCAATGCCGTAGGTGACCTGGTTGAGGATCACCGAGTGTTGGCCGTCGGCCACGGCCGATTCGATTTCCACGCCGCGGTTGATCGGGCCAGGGTGCATGACGATGGCATCCGGTTTGGCTCCAGCCAGGCGTGCGGTGGTCAGGCCGAACAGGCGGTAGAACTCACCTTCGCTGGGCAGCAGGCCGCCGGCCATGCGTTCACGCTGCAGGCGCAGCATGATCACCACGTCGACGTCCTTGAGGCCTTCGGCAAGATCGGTGTAGACCTTCACCCCGTATTGCTCGATGCCTACTGGAATCAGGGTCTTCGGGCCGATCACGCGGATGTCCGGGCAACCCAGGGCCTTGAGCGCGAGCATGTCCGAGCGGGCTACGCGCGAATGCAGGATGTCGCCGACGATGGCCACCGAGAGGTTCTCGAAGCTGCCCTTGTGGCGACGAATGGTGAGCATGTCGAGCATGCCCTGGGTTGGGTGCGCGTGGCGGCCGTCGCCGCCGTTGATCACTGCCACATCCGGGCAGACGTGTTCGGCGATGAAGTGCGCCGCGCCAGAGTCGGAATGGCGCACGACGAACATGTCGGCGGCCATCGCTTCAAGGTTGCGCAGGGTGTCGAACAGGGTCTCGCCTTTGCTGGTCGAAGAGGTCGACACGTTCAGGCTGATGACGTCGGCCGACAGCCGTTGGGCGGCCAGTTCAAAGGTGGTGCGGGTGCGGGTCGAGTTCTCGAAGAACACGTTGCACACGGTCTTGCCGCGCAGCAACGGGACTTTCTTGACGGCCCGGGCGCCGACTTCGAGGAACGAGTCGGCAGTGTCGAGGATCTCGGTGAGCAGTTCGCGAGGCAAACCGTCGAGCGAGAGGAAGTGGCGCAGCTGGCCCTGATCATTGAGCTGCAGCGGGCGCTTGGCGTCGAATGGCGTCATCGCGGGGGACTCTTAAAGGGCGGAAGCGGTGGCGAGGTCCTGGCGCTCGAGGGCGAGCGGTGCGGGTCCGGTCAATTTTACCCGCTCATGGGCGGCCAGCGACAGGGTGGCACCGAGCACATTGGGACGGATCGGCAATTCGCCGGCATCCAGGTCCAGCAGGCAGACCAGGGTGACACTGGCGGGGCGGCCATAATCGAACAGTTCGTTGAGCGCGGCGCGAATGGTGCGACCGCTCATCAGCACGTCATCGACCAGCACCAGGTGCTGGCCTTCGACTTCGAAGGGCAACTCGGAGGGACGCACCTGCGGGTGCAAGCCATTCTGGCTGAAATCATCGCGGTAGAACGACACGTCGAGGGTGCCCAGCGGGCTTGTGTCGGCCAGCTCCTGTTGCAGGGCCTGGGCTACCCACACGCCACCGGTACGGATGCCGATGAAGCGTGGCTCGGCAATGGCGCGGCGGGCCAGGTGGGCGCGTAGGTCGACGGCCATCTGCCGGATCAGCTCGGCGGGATTGGGTAGGCTCATTGCGTGCTCCTCGGGGCGCCGGGTTGGCCCGGCGGCAAAGCGAATGAAGGAATTAGGTGTTGGCCTCCAGCCAGCCCTGCAACAGCAGCGCTGCGGCGATGGCGTCGACCGGATTGTCACGGTAGCTGCCGCGCTGGCCGCCACGGGCCATGCGCTCGCCCTTGGCTTCGAAGGTGGTCAGGCGTTCGTCGTGGGTGTGCACCGGCAGGTTGTAGCGCCCGTGCAAGCGATTGGCGAATTTTTGCGCGCGGGCGCTCATCTCGCTGGGCGTGCCGTCCATGTTCAATGGCAGGCCGACGACGATGGCATCGGGCTTCCATTCTTTGATCAGTTTTTCTACCTGGGCCCAGTCGGGGATGCCGTCCTGGGCTTTGAGGGTGCACAGCTCGCGGGCTTGGCCGGTGATCACCTGGCCCACCGCGACGCCGATCTGTTTGGTGCCGTAGTCAAAACCCAGCAGCAGGCGTAGCTCGCTCATCAGGCGTGGCCCGCCTGGCTGGTCAGCAGGCTGAGGTTGATCCCCAGCAGTGCAGCGGCAGCTTCCAGGCGCTGCTCGCTGGCCAGGCCAAAGATGATCTCGGCATCGAACGGGCAGTTGAGCCAGGCGTTGTCGGCCAGCTCAGCTTCCAGTTGACCTGCTTCCCAGCCGGCGTAACCCAAGGTAATCAGGCTCTGTTTCGGCCCGTTGCCTTCAGCGATGGCGAACAGCACATCCTGCGAGGTGGACAGCGACAGGCCGTCGAGCTCGATGGTGGCCTGGAAGCTGCGCTCCGGGGTGTGCAGGACGAAGCCACGGTCGGTTTGGACCGGGCCACCTTGGTAGATCGGGATCTGCAGGGTGCTGGCAGGCGCCTCATCGTCGGGGCGCAATTGCTCGAGGATGTCGGCCAGGTTCAGCTCCTGGGGCCGGTTGACCACCAGGCCCATGGCGCCATTGGCGTTGTGCTCGACGATGTAGGTCAGGGTCTGGGCAAAGTTCGGATCGGCCATGTGCGGCATGGCGATCAGGAACTGATGCTTGAGGTAACTCGGCGTGAGGGTTTTCATGGGGGATAGTGTGGCGCCAGGTGGCGAGACTGACAAGGTGCTGCACAGTGTCTGCAGTCCCGACCGCACACTGTCGTGCATTGGATAGGTCATTGGCAGCGCTGCCCGACCTTGTGGGGGCGGGCTTGCCCGCGAAGAGACCGGTTTGAGCACCCTTGTGGATGGCCAGGCTTCGCCCTCGTTCGCGGGCAAGCCCGCTCCCACAGGCCCGCTCCCACAGGGTGGGTGCCAGATCAACCCATCAGCATGGGTTCAGTAATGGCCTAATTGCTCGACAAGCGGTCGCCGCGGGCAAAGCGCCAGGTGCGGATGATCTCCAGGCGATCGAACTCGGCCAGATCCCCGGTAAACGGCGCAAATGGCGCCGCCAGGCGCACAATGCGTTGGGCGGCCTGGTCGAGCACCGGTTGGCCGGACGACTCCAGGACCAACACCTCATACAGCGAGCCATCGCGATTGATCGACACCATCATGCGCAAATTGCCGTAGATCTGCTGGCGGCGGGCATCGTCGGGATAATTGAGGTTGCCGACCCGCTCGACCTTCTTGCGCCATTCCTCTTTGTACCAGGCGCCTTTGTCGCGCATGGTCGAGGCGGCATTGAGGCGGTGGATGCGCGGGCGCTTGGCATACAGCTGTTGTTCGTTGGACAGCTCTGCCTCAAGGCTGGCGATCTGGCTGGACAGCTGCGAGCTGTCGAAGTCGGGCGTGGCCGCGGCAGGCTTGGGCTGTGGCTTGCTTTCCTTGGGCTTGGGCTCGACCTTGTGCAGCTTGCTCGCCTGCGTGGCCACCGCGGACTTGTGTGGCGCCGGCGGGGTCTCGGGCTTGGCCGCAGGGGGCGGGGTGACCTTGTTGATCTTGCTGTCCTGGAACGGTGCAAGTTCGGTGGTCTTGGGCACCGCCTTCTTGTCCAGGGTGCCGCTGCCTTGCTGATTGTCCTGGGCCTGGAAGTCGGCCTTCTCGGGCGGCTTTTCGCTCTTGAAGGTGGCCAGGGTGATGTCCATGGTGTGGCGGATTTCACTGGGCTTGACCACGGTAAAGCCGACGCCAAGGATCAGCGCCAGGTGCACCAGGGCAGCCAGGAACAGGGTAAAGCCGAGCCGGTCCACCGGGCGAACGCGGGGTGGCAGCATGTCGGCAGGGATGTCGGCGGGCAGCGTCATCAGGTATCCAGCAACCGCGAAGCGGGGCAGCAGGTCAGGTGAAAAAGACCCGCATCATACCCCACTGCGCGGTTTTGCTCCGCGTTGGTGGTCAGCGCGCCTTGAGCTTGCGATCAATGGCGTCCATCAGTTGCGCACCAATCTGGGTGCCAAAGGCGTTGTCGATCTCGCGGATGCAGGTCGGGCTGGTGACGTTGATCTCGGTCAGGTGCTCGCCGATCACGTCCAGGCCGACGAACAGCAGGCCCTTCTCCCGCAGGGTCGGGCCGACCTGGGCGGCAATCCAGCGGTCGCGTTCGGTCAGCGGGCGCGCCTCGCCACGGCCACCGGCGGCCAGGTTGCCACGGGTCTCGCCGCTGGCCGGAATGCGCGCCAGGCAGTACGGCACTGGCTCGCCGTCGATCATCAGGATGCGCTTGTCGCCATCCTTGATCGCCGGCAAGTAGGCCTGGGCCATGATCTGCTGGGTGCCCAGCGCAGTCAGGGTCTCGAGGATCACCGACAAGTTGGGGTCGCCGACCCGGTGGCGGAAGATCGAGGTGCCGCCCATGCCATCCAGCGGCTTGAGGATGACATCGCCATGCTCGGCGGCGAATTGGCGAATGATGTCCGGACGTCGGCTGACCAAGGTCGGCGGGATGCACTGCGGGAACAGCGTGGCGAACAGCTTTTCGTTGCAGTCGCGCAGGCTCTGCGGGCGGTTGACCACCAGCACGCCAGCGGCCTCGGCCTGCTCCAGCAGGTAGGTGCTGTAGACGAACTCCATGTCGAACGGCGGATCCTTGCGCATCAGGATCACATCCAGGTCGCTCAGCGGCAGATCGGCTTCGGCGTCCAGCTCGAACCAGTGCGCCGGGTCGGCGAACACCTTGAGCCCGCGCACCTTGGCGCGGGCCACGCCCTGGTTCTGGTAGAGGTCCTGCTGCTCCATGTAGAACAGCGTCCAGCCGCGCTCCTGGGCTGCCAGCAGCATGGCCAGCGAACTGTCTTTCTTGTAGGAGATGGCCGCGATGGGGTCCATGACAATCCCGAGGCGAACGCTCATCGGTAGTTTCCTCTTGGCGGCGCCTGGCCGCGATGACTGGAAAGAAAAGTGGCTCAGGGTGGCGCCGCACGCGTGGATGGTCAAGGGGGGCAGCAGATGGAATGGCCACACGGAGTGTGCTAAAAATGCCTGCATAGGCCTTCGGGCGATTCAATCGCGGGCAAGCCTCGCGATAAGCGGACTCAACGCGATTATGGAACAACCCCTGAAGGTGATGGTGATCGACGACTCGCGCACGATCCGCCGCACCGCCCAGATGCTGCTGAGCGAAGCCGGCTGTGAGGTGATTACCGCCAGCGACGGCTTCGATGCGCTGGCCAAGATCGTCGACCACATGCCGCGGATCATCTTCGTCGATGTGCTGATGCCGCGCCTGGACGGTTACCAGACCTGCGCCGTGATCAAGCACAACAGCGCCTTCAAGGACACCCCGGTGATCCTGCTGTCGTCACGCGACGGCCTGTTCGACAAGGCCCGCGGGCGGGTGGTCGGCTCCGATCAATTCTTGACCAAACCCTTCAGCAAAGAAGAACTGCTCGATGCGATCAGGGCGCATGTGCCCGAATTCGCCGCGCAGGAACAACACGCACCCTGACCCCGCCGGTGCTGGCGGCGTCACTTTTCCTTGATGGGGAAACAGCATGGCCCGAGTTCTGATTGTCGACGACTCGCCGACAGAGTTGCACAAACTGACCGCAATACTGGTAAAGCATGGCCATGAGGTCCTTAAAGCGGAAAACGGCGCCAATGGCGTAGCCCTGGCCCGTCAGGAGAAGCCCGACGTGGTCCTGATGGATATCGTCATGCCGATCCTCAATGGTTTCCAGGCCACCCGCCAGCTGGCCAAGGACCCGGCGACCAGCGCCATTCCGGTAATTGTCATCACCGCCAAAGACCAGGATACCGACCGCATCTGGGCATCGCGTCAGGGCGCCCGTGATTTTCTGATCAAGCCAGTGGAAGAAGAGGCGCTGATCGCCAAACTCAAAGAAGTGCTCGCAGGTTGACCACCCGCCCGCAAGGCGCGTCGCTGACCGCCTTCGAGTTGCTGCTGGATATCGACCGGCGCTGCCGCCTGCTGGTGGCCGACCAACCGCTGCAGGACAACCGCTTGCAGCAGTGGAGCGGGATTGGTTTTCGGATTGCCGGGCAGTGGTTCGTGGCGCCGATGGGCGAAGTCGCCGAAGTCTTGCGTGAGCCGCGCAGCAGCCGTGTGCCGGGGGTGCAGCCGTGGGTCTGCGGCGTTGCCAACCTGCGTGGACGGCTGTTGCCGGTGATGGACCTGAGCAGCTTCTTCGGCCTCGGCCCGGTAGCGCCGGGCAAGCAGCGGCGCGTGCTGGTGTTGGACCACGAAGACCTGTTCGCCGGGCTGTTGGTCGATGAGGTGCTGGGATTGCAGCACTTCGCCTTGAGCAGCCTCGACCTGTCGCCGCCGCAGCCGCTGTTGCGCGCAGCGGCGCCGTTCGTTCAGGGGCATTTCCCGCGGGAGCGCAATTGGGCGATCTTCAGTCCGTTCGCCCTGGCCCAGGCGCCGGGCTTTCTTGATGTAGCGTTGTAGAGGATCGACCGTGAACAAGCCCGCCAGCCCCGTCACTCCACCCGCCGTGACTCCGCGTGCGCGCAGCAGTGCGCAGATCACCGTGCTGTTCGTGGTGCTGATCCTGTCGATCGTCTTGCTGTTCGCCAACTTCGCCTACCTCAATACCCAGTCCAACTACGACAAGCAGTACATCGGCCATGCCGGCGAGCTGCGCGTGCTGTCCCAGCGCATTGCCAAGAACGCCACCGAAGCTGCCGCAGGCAAGGCCCTGGCGTTCAGGTTGCTGTCGGATGCGCGCAACGACTTCGAGCGTCGCTGGAGTTACCTGCGCGAAGGCGACAAGACCACGGCGTTGCCAGCAGCTCCGGCGAAGATGCGCGATGAAATGGAGGCGGTGCGCCAGGATTGGGAAAACCTGCGCAAGAACACCGACACCATCTTGGCCAGCGAGCAGACCGTATTGTCGCTGCACCAGGTGGCGGCAACCCTGGCCGAAACCGTGCCGCAGTTGCAGGTCGAATATGAAAAGGTGGTGGAAATCCTCCTGCAGAGCGGCGCGCCCGCCAGCCAGGTGGCGGTGGCGCAGCGTCAGTTGCTGTTGGCTGAGCGCATTCTCGGTTCGGTCAACACCGTGCTGGCCGGCGATGACACCGCAGTGCAGGCCGCAGACGCCTTTGGCCGCGATGCCAGCCGCTTCGGTCAGGTGCTCGAAGGCATGCTCGGCGGCAACCCGGCGATCCAGGTCACCCGGGTCGAGGATGCCGACGCCCGCGCGCGGCTGGCCGAGATCGCCGAGTTGTTCCAGTTCGTCGCCGGCAGCGTTGATGAAATTCTGGAAACCTCGCCTGAGCTGTTCCGTGTGCGCGAAGCCGCGAGCAACATCTTCAGCCTGTCGCAGACCTTGCTTGATGAGGCCTCGCACCTGGCCAACGGCTTCGAGAACCTGGCCAACGGGCGCACCCTGGATACTGTCGGCGGCTACGTACTGGGCCTGATTGCCTTGGCCTCGATCATCCTCATCGGTTCGGTGATGGTTCGTGCCACTAACCGCCAACTGCGCGAAACCGCCGAGAAGAATGAACGCAACCAGCAGGCGATCATGCGCCTGCTCGATGAAATCGAAGAACTGGCCGACGGCGACCTGACCGTGACGGTTTCGGTGACCGAGGACTTCACCGGAGCGATCGCCGACTCGATCAACTATTCCGTCGACCAGTTGCGCGACCTGGTCGCGACCATCATCCACAGCGCCGTGCAAGTGGCCGCTGCGGTGCAAGACACGCAAAACACCGCCCGCCAGTTGGCCAAGGCCTCCGAGCACCAGGCCGACCAGATCAGCGAAGCGTCGCTGGCGGTCGGCGACATGGTCGAGTCGATCGACCGCGTCTCGGCGCATGCCTATGAGTCGGCCAAGGTCGCCGAGCGTTCGGTGGCCATCGCCAACAAGGGCAACGAGGTGGTGCACAACACCATCCAAGGCATGGACAACATCCGCGAGCAGATCCAGGACACCGCCAAACGGATCAAACGCCTGGGTGAGTCGTCGCAGGAGATCGGCGATATCGTCAGCCTGATCGACGACATTGCCGAGCAGACCAACATCCTCGCGCTCAACGCCGCGATCCAGGCCTCGCTGGCCGGGGAGGCGGGGCGCGGGTTTGCCGTGGTCGCCGACGAAGTGCAGCGCCTGGCGGAGCGCTCCTCGTCGGCCACCCGCCAGATCGAAGCGCTGGTGCGTACCATCCAGACCGACACCAACGAGGCGGTGATTTCCATGGAGCAGACCACCGCCGAGGTGGTACGTGGTGCGCGCCTGGCGCAGGATGCCGGGGTTGCCCTGGCCGAGATCGAAGGGGTTTCGCAGACCATGGCCGATCTTATCCACAGTATCTCCGATGCCGCCCAGTTGCAGACTTCCTCGGCCGGGCAGATTTCCCACACCATGGCGGTGATCCAGCAAATCACCGCGCAGACCTCCGCCGGCTCCGGTGCCACCGCCGACAGCATTCGCCACCTGGCGCGCATGGCCAGTGAGATGCGCCGCTCGGTTTCCGGTTTCACCCTGCCGGCACCCGCCGAGCCGCGTTGAGGAATCACCCATGGCCTCTGCCGCAGTGAGCCCCGAACGCCACGACACGGTCGCCCTGGCCTGGACCAAGGCGCCGATTCTCGATTGCCTGGCGCAGGCGCGCCAGGCCCTGGAGCGCTTTGCCGGCGACCCCGGCGATCTGTCGATGCTGGCCTTTTTTGTGGATAACCTGCACCAGGTGCATGGCTGCCTGCGCATGCTTGAGCTGCGTGGCGCAACGCGCCTGGCCGAAGAACTCGAGCTGCTTGGCCGGGCCATGGCTGACGGCCAGATCACCCCGCGGGGCGATTGCCTGGGCGCGATGTTCCGTGGTCTGGAGCAACTGCCGCCGTATCTTGAGCGCCTGCGCGGCGCCCGCCATGACCTGCCGCTGGTCATGCTGCCGCTGCTCAACCGCCTGCGCGAGTGTCGCGGCGTCGAGGCGTTGGCCCAGGGCAGCCTGATGGGCGACGCGGCGCAGCGCCTGGCGGGCGCGGCGGATCTGGCCGACCTCGACTTGTCGCTGGGCAACTGGCGCGAACAATTGCAGGCCGGCCAAGGCCGCGATGCCCTGCGCTCGGTGGTCAGCGCGCTGTGCGACGACCTGATGCGCATCAAGGATTGCCTGGACCAGTTCGTGCGCGGCGAGCAGTCGCGTGAGCAACTCGATGCCCTGGTATCGCCGTTGCGCCAAGTCGCGGACACCCTGGCGGTGCTGAATTTCCAACAGCCGCGGCGGGTGATCATCGACCAGGTGCTGGCCTTGCAGGCCCTGGCCCAAGACCAGCAACCGGTGGACGATGCCCTGTTGATGGACGTCGCCGGGGCGCTGCTGTACGTCGAGGCGACCCTCAACGGCATGGTCGGCCCACTGGAAGAGAGTGGCCAAGGCAGCATGCCAGGCTCGGACCTGGCGCAGATCCGCCAACTGGTGCTGAGTGAGGCGGTATCGGTGCTGCAGCAGGCCAAGGACCTGATCGGCGACTGCCTTGAATCCGGCTGGCCCCGCCAGCGCTTGCAGGCGCTGCCGGGCTTGCTGCACCAGGTGCGCGGGGCGCTGTCGATGCTGATGCTGCCAGCCGCCGCCGAGCTGTTCGCTGGCGCCGCCGGCTATGTGCAGGGCTGGCTGGCGCACCTGGACGAAGAGCCGCCGCAGGCTGAACTGACCCACCTGGCCGACGCCCTCAGTGCTGGCGAATGCTATCTGCAATGGCGGGTGGCCGATCCGCTGGCCGATGCGCAGCCATTCATTGAAATGGCCCGTGCCAGCCTGGCTGCGCTGGGTGTGACTTGCCGCATTGGCGGGTTGGCCGATGAGGTCGAGGAAATCGATGCCGAACTGCGTGAGGTGTTTCTCGAAGAAGCCAACGAGCTGTTGCCAGACCTTGAGCGGCACTGGCTGCGCTGGCGCGCCGACAACAGTTTGCGCGATGCCCTGATCGAAGTCCGTCGAGCTTTGCACACGCTCAAGGGCAGTGGGCGGATGGTCCATGCCCAGGCCCTCGCCGAATTGGCCTGGGGCGCCGAGCACCTGATCAACCGCGCGCTGGAAGGACGGGTGAGCCTGGCGGGCGAGAGTGTGGTCGCCTTGCAGCAGGTGTTCGTGCGTCTTCCAGACCTGCTTGCCGATTTTGCCGTCGGTCATCTGCCGCCGCTGGCCGAAGTCGAGCCGTTGTCGGCGCACTTGCATGGCTTGGCCAACAACCAGACCAGCAGCGCCGCCGAAGTCGACGGGCTCGACCCGCAGTTGCTGGAGATCTTCCGTAACGAGGCCCAGGGCCACATGGCCAGCCTGGAGGCGTTTTTGCAGGAGACGCACGGCCAGGACACACCGGTCAGCGACAGCTTGCAGCGCGCCCTGCACACGCTCAAGGGCAGCGCCGCCATGGCCGGGGTGATGCCGATCGCCGAGCTGGCCACCGCCTTCGACCGCCTGGCGCGAGAATACAAAGGCCACCAGCTGCCGTTGCAGCTGGCCGAGATCGACTGGCTGGAAGCGGGGCGCACGCTGTTCCAGTTGGGCCTGAGCCAACTGGGCAGCACGCCGCTGGCAGCCATTCCCGGCGCTGCCGAGCTGATCGAGCAAGTCGGTCAAGGCGTCGATGGCCGTTTGGCCAGCTTGCAGGATGAGCCCCATCACAGTCGCCGGCGCCGCGACCCTCAGCTGATCGCCAACTTTCTCGCCCAGGGCATGGACATGCTGCTCGATGCCGAGTCGATGCTTTCGAGCTGGCAGCAGCATCCGGAGCAACGCCAGGCGCTGGAGACCCTGCTCGACGAGCTGACCACGCTCAGCCATGGCGCCCACCTGGCGGACCTGTGGCAGCTGGATGAGCTCTGCGAAGGCCTGCTCGATCTGTACGGGGCGGTGGAAGAGGGCAGCCTGGCGGCTGACCCAGCGTTCTTCGCCCAGGCCCAACAAGCCCATGACGCGCTGATCGACATGCTCGACGAGGTCGCTGCCGGGCAGGAAGTGACCGCGCGCCCAGAATGCCTCGATGGCCTGCGCGCGCTGTTGGACACGGCGCTGGCGCCTGATGCCACCGGGTTGGTGGGGCGCGAGGGCGTGACGCCATTGCCGGCTGTGGATAACAGCTCGGAACCGGCGTTGGTGCAGCTTTTTCTCGAAGAGGCCGGGGATATCCTCGACAGTGCCGACCAGGCGCTGCAGCAGTGGCAGCAGGACAGCGAAAGCGCGTCGAACCTGTCGGCGTTGCAGCATGAGGTGCAAACCCTCAAGGGCGGCGCGCAGATGGCTGCGGTAGGCGCGGTGGAGATTCTCGCCCAGGAGCTGGCGCTGCTCTACGAGGGCCTGGTGGATCGCCGCCTGGGCCCCAGCGCGGCGCTGTTCGAGCTGCTCAAGCGCAGCCATGCGGCGCTGGCCGAGATGCTCGAAAGCCTGCGCGAGGGGCAATCACCAGCCTCGGCGGTAGCGCTGCTCGCGCAGCTGCGTGAGTTTCGCCATGCGCCTGCGCCCGCCGAACTGTCAGAATCGACGCCAGAGGTCGACAGCCCTGGCGACAAGGAACTGCTCGACGTGTTCCTCGAAGAGAGCTCCGACATCGTCGAAAGCTCTGCCGCCGCGCTGGCGCGTTTGCAGGCTGATCCGCGCAGTAGCGTCGAAGTCGAAACCCTGCTGCGTGACCTGCACACGCTCAAGGGCGGCGCACGCATGGTCGAGATCGCCGCCATTGGCGACCTCGCCCACGAACTGGAATTTCTTTACGAATTGCTCGCCGCTGGGCGTTTGCCCGCGACCCCGGCGCTGTTCTCGCTGCTGCAAAACTGCCACGACCGCCTGGCGCACATGCTCGATGCGGTGCGCCTGGGCCAGCCGTTGCATGCCGCCACGGCGCTGATCGACTACATCCGTAACTTCAGCAGCGCCGCCTTGACTGACAGTGTGGCCAGCCAGGGCCCAGCCGACATCGCCCCTGCCGAAGCCCCGGTTGCCGCTGCGGAGCGTGCGCCGGGCGACATGGTCAAGGTCGATGCCGAGCTGCTCGATGACCTGGGCAACCTGGCGGGTGAGCATTCGGTGATCCGTGGGCGCATCGAGCAACAGGTCAACGACGCCCAATTCGCCCTCAACGAGATGGAAACTACCCTTGAGCGGATGCGCGACCAACTGCTGCGCCTGGACATTGAGACCCAGGGGCGCATGTCCAGCCGCTACCAGGCCGAGGGCGACGCCTACGATGACTTCGACCCCCTGGAGATGGACCGCCACTCACAGTTGCAGCAGTTGTCGCGGGCGTTGTTCGAGTCGGCCTCGGACCTGCTCGATCTGAAGGAAACCCTGACCCAGCGTGCTCAGGAAGCGCAGAGCCTCCTGCAACAGCAGGCGCGGGTCAACAGCCAGTTGCAAGAGGGCCTGACCGCCACCTTGATGGTGCCGTTCGAGCGCCTGGTGCCGCGTTTGCAGCGGGTAGTGCGACAAGTGGCCAGCGAGCTTGGCAAGCAAGTCGAGCTGGTGGTTGGCAATGCTGAGGGCGAGCTCGACCGCAGCGTCCTGGAGCGCATGGTGGCGCCACTGGAGCATATGCTGCGCAATGCCGTCGACCATGGCCTGGAGTCGCGTGACGTGCGCCTGGCGGCGGGCAAGCCTGAGCTGGGCACGATTCACCTGAACCTGCTGCACGAAGGCGCCGACATCGTCATCGAAATGAGCGATGACGGCGCCGGGGTGCCCTTGGCTGCGGTGCGCGACAAGGCCATCAAGCGCGGCTTGCTCGACCCGCAAGCGCGCTTGAGCGATCACGAGATCCTGCAGTTCATCCTGCGGCCAGGCTTCTCCACGGCGGAAAAGATCACGCAGATTTCCGGGCGTGGCTTGGGCATGGATGTGGTCCACGAAGAGGTCAAGCAGCTCGGCGGCTCGATGAGTATCGAATCCAGTCCAGGCAAGGGCGCACGCTTCCTGATTCGCCTGCCGTTCACCGTCTCGATCAACCGGGCATTGATGGTGCACCTGGGTGATGAGCAATACGCGATCCCGCTCAACACCATCGAAGGCATCGTGCGCGTGCCGCCGGCCGAGCTTGCCGCCTGCTACCAGTTGGAGGCGCCGCGTTACGTGTATGCCGGCCATGCCTATCAGTTGCGCTATCTCGGCGAGCTGTTGCAAGGCGGCAGTGCGCGGCCAAGCCTGCTCGGACAAAGCGTGCCGCTGCCGGTGGTGCTGGTGCATTCCCATGAGGAGTCGTTCGCCATCCAGGTTGACAGCCTGTCGCCGAGCCGCGAGATCGTGGTGAAGAGCCTGGGGCCGCAGTTCGCTGCTGTACCTGGCCTGTCTGGGGCAACCTTGCTCGGCGATGGCCGGGTGGTGCTGATTCTCGATCTGCTCGGTCAGCTACGGGGCCAGCAGCGGCGTCTGGCGCGTCTGCCGGGCGGTAATGATCGACAGCACCAGCTGTTCGGCCCGGCGCCGCGTCAGCGTTTGTTGATCATGGTGGTGGACGACTCGGTGACCGTGCGCAAGGTCACCAGCCGCTTGCTCGAGCGCCACGGCATGAGCGTGCTGACCGCCAAGGATGGCCTCGATGCCATGGCCCTGCTCGAAGAGCATCGGCCAGATGTGTTGTTGCTGGACATCGAGATGCCGCGCATGGACGGCTTTGAAGTGGCCACGCGGATCCGCCGCGACCAGCGCCTGAAAGATCTGCCGATCATCATGATCACCTCGCGCAGCGGCCAGAAGCACCGCGACCGAGCCATGGCCATCGGCGTCAATGATTACCTTGGCAAGCCGTATCAGGAATCGGTGTTGCTGCAGAGCATCGCTCACTGGAGCCAATCGCATGCTTGAACATATTGCCGGTCAACGCAGCACCTTGACCGGGCTGTTGTTACCGCTGGGCGATCGCACCCTGGTGTTGCCCAATGTCGCGGTGGCCGAATTGATTGGCCAGCGCGCGCTGTCGTGCCAGATTGGCGAGCCGCGTTGGCACCTGGGCTGGATCGACTGGCGTCAGCAGCGCTTGCCGTTGATTGGCTTCGAGGCTGCCTGTGGTGCAGAGACGGTGTGTGGCGAGCGCGCGCGGATTGTCGTGCTCAATGCACTGGGCGATACCGGCCTGCGTTACTTGGCGTTGTTGCTGCAGGACATTCCACGCTCGTGCAAGCTCGACAGCCAGCTCAATTATGTCGATGTGCCGCTGAGCGAACTGGAGCTGGCGGCGGTGCAGGTGGCCGAGCAGGTGGCGCGGGTGCCGGATCTGGTGGGGCTGGAGCGCATGGTGCGTGACGCGGATCTGCAACCTGTTGCGGGTTAGGATAGGGCGTCAAACTTGAAGCCGCGTGGCCCTTTTCGCGGGCAAGCCCGCTCCCACAGGAACAGCGTTGGCTTGGGCTCCTCGCTCACCCTGTAAAGGATGTTGCGGATTGTCCCCGGGCTCCCCGCTTACCCTGTGGGAGCGGGCTTGCTCGCGAAAAGCACGACGCGGTGCTTGCCTTAAAACACACCAAATCAGGAACCTGCCCCGCCATCGGAGGTCTGTGTTTGCATGTATTACGGTGAACGCTTCAATGCCTGGACGCACC